>OGXN01000923.1_pt1 | contig 32698 bp, 43 predicted proteins | sample 1576281 | NCBI WGS metagenome assembly OGXN01 (sample SAMEA3541494, study PRJEB24748) | human gut metagenome | biome: human gut; feature: human-associated habitat; material: faeces | place: China | collected 2012
GCCGGAGAAACGGGGCAAATGGCGAGGAACGTATTACTGTTTTTCCGAAGTAATTACAGCCGTGCTCCACAAGGGCATCCTGCCTCTGGCCTCCTTCAGATGCCATCAATCCTAAAAACGGCTTGCTGCTATGTTCTTTTGCCCATTCCTCGCATGGCTTTTCTTTCATGTATAGGCAGCATTTGTTGCTTACCTTAAACGGGGCTATCTGGTAATTTACACCCTCATTTTCATTTTCGTATCCGCCAAAGAGTTCCAGCCACTTATTTGGCAGCTTCATGCGGCTGTTCTTGGCATAATGTCCCTGGGCGCCGCACTCTCCGGTTATAATGGCATGGCGCATGGTTTTATTTCTCTCTGTTGGGTGCTGCAGGGCTTCTATTTTCCCGGCAATCTTTTTCGACAGAACCGGAAAACCGTATTCCTGTAAAATCTCTGCTTTGGATTTTCCCGGCTTAATACTCATAACGCCTATTTCCTTGTGGATTTTCTGGATACTTTTGTCCTCCAAGACCGACACGGATATTCCCGGGACGTTAATACCAATTTTACGAAGAAACAACAGCAGCGTGATGCTGTCCAGGCCGCCTACGCTCACATGCGCATTTAGCCCCATTTCATCCAGCTTCTCCATAAATTCCCATGCCCGGATTTCTGCGCGCCTTACTTTTACCTCGTATGGCAAGGCCTGCATAGCGGCCATCTTAGCTACTTTTTGCTTCTTTCGGTTTTTGAACTCTTCCAGTGTTTTTTGTTCCATGGCTTTCTCCTATCTTTAGTCCTTTATCGTCTCATAGCAATTCTTCTTACCATTGTATCTCATCGGCACTGGTGCCCCGCAATCTATACAGGTCATGTCAAATATTTCTTCTTTCTTGTTTGTCATGTATCTAAAGCTCCCTCCGCACTCGCAGTTTACATGCATAGGGATTAACGGTTCTGTAAATTCTTCATTGCAGCCGCAGTTGTCACAATGGACGCTGTGCATACCTTTCTTCGAGCACTGTCCTTTTTCTGTTCCGCACTCCGGGCAGCGTATGTATAGAAATCCTTTGTATTCATATCCGTCCGTCTGTTCTTTCACCTCCTGCTGCCGATTGGCATTTTCTGTTTCCTGTGGTTTTCCAATAGCTGCTTTTCCCTCCTGCGGTTCTAAAAGTCTCCGAATTATCTCGTTAAACTTCCTTTCGCTCTGCTCTTCATTTTCTTTTAACACAAATCTTCTTGTTTCCGTGGTAATAGTCAGCATGTTCTTTCTCCTATCTTTTCTCGATTCTTTCGAAATTCCCTATTAACATCTGTATGGTCCCGTCCTCGCAGTCCATAAGCTGTATGCTGTCCCGTTCAAATTCCTGGGTTGGTATCCTTATTTCTATTCCTGTGTCTGTTTTTAAGGTCTGGAAAGAGATTCTCTTCTTTGTGCTTTCATTTTTCGGTTCTATTCTGTCATTTTCTATTCCATACCGTTCCAGCTTCTCCCTGGCCTCCTGCTGCATTTCCTCATTTTCCAGAATCCGCTTAATGATATCCCGTATTTCTATCTTCCCGGTTTCCTCCAGGGCATGGTCCATGGCTATTGCGGCTTCTATCTGCCGTTTTACTTGTCCGCTGCCCTCGCAGTAATATTTCTGCTGCATATGCTCCACAACCCTCTGTACGATATTCAGTTTTTCTTTTTCCGAGCGGTTTGCCCGGCATCTCAAAAAGAGTTGCGAAAAATAGTTGGTCTTTATTCCGTTTACATCGTATCTTTTCTCGGTTACATACAGCCTCTTTCGATTCTCCAGGCTGATTATTGCCGCCTCTGACAGCTTCTGTGTGCCTCCCGGAAGAGTTGCCTTCTGGATTGCAACCCCTACGTTGGTTTCCGTTCCGGGGATTGTCTGGTGGGTATAGGACCTTTTGTAGTTCATTTTTAAAATAGCAAGATATTTCTCCCTCTCTATTTCGTACACAACCACAAACAGGTCTGCTGCCGGTATGTCTATGTTTTCCTCCATAATTCCATACAGACTGTTGGCCAGATAAAAAGATACAGTCACGAAATTTTCTGTGTTTAAGTTTTTTATCCAGCCTGCTGCCTCTGAATCGTCTTCAAAGACACATTCTTTCTTTTCGTCGCTCTCCATTACCTTCCAGATATGGCCTCTTAAAAAGTCGCAGAAATCTGAACCGGTGTCCAGTTCGTTTTCGGAGTAGATGCACTGTCCGCTCTGTGTGTCCAGCACATGCATAATGGCTTTCCGGATTCTAATATCTTCCCTCTCCATGGTATTACCTCCGTTTCTTCGCATTTCTTATAATCTGTTTCTTTGGTTTCCTGCTGCCTACGCATCTTCCATGCTGTCTGCCGTACATAAAGGCTGTAAAGCTTCCTCTTCCCATAGTGTCCTCCTATGCATTTTCTATTTTCTTTGCCAAGGCCTCGGCAACATCCTTGTGTCCGGTTTCCTCCAGGACTTCTATAACCACCTCTAAGGAGACAAATTTCCCGTGTGCCTGCTTGTTTTCCCGCTCTATGGTTTCCAGCGTTTCCATGTCCGGGTGTATGCCGCAGGTATCCTGCATGGTTTTTGCCATGTCAGAGAGGGTTACATAGTTGTTTCCGAACCGGTCATAGCTCATGCAGTCCTCGCTGTGCTCGTCCATTTGCTTCTCGAACCTCTGCAGGCGGACAGAACGCCAGCCGTGCTCTGCGTAGAGCACCCACATGGCTACTGTTTTCATGGTGTTCATAATCCGTTTGGCCAGCATATCGTAAAGTTCCTCTACCGTCTTTTCCGGAAGGATAACAGAAATACCCAGAGCGCCCCGTCTCCTTAAATCCTGTTCCAGATATTCTACGCCTTTCTCCTTTGCAACTCTGAGGGCATAGGCCGCGCCCTCGTTTCTCCACTTTTCTTCTTTTTTGTTCATGGTTTCTCCTTAATTCACAGTTCGATTCCCGTCATAGCCATTAAAATCCTGTCTGTCTGCTCTTTCACAAACCTTAATGCTTCGTTCAACTCCACATCTTCCAGTTCGATTCTTCTATGCAGCATGTCTTTTTTTACCAATTCCAAAACTTCCTTAATGCTGCCAACATACCCCAAAGTCACCCGCACCGGTTCCCCTGTTTTTTTATTCGTCTTCCCTGTGTCCCTCATTACTGTGTATCCGTAATTATTAGACTGTGCACAATAATCATCAATCAGCGTTAGCATATCCTTATCCTCCATTTCTTTTATCGTATACCGCCCCTGTCATGCGCTGCATATTCTCCGCATAGATATGGTCCCTCACACTCTCTTCCGGGAAATCTATCTGGTAGCAGCGCTCCTTTATCCGGTTCGTTATCCGGTCATCGTAATCCAGCCGGTTAATTGGCATGTTGCTGGTAAAAATCGTTATCCGGCGCTCTACATACCGGTTATTAATAATCTGGTAAAACTTATCCTGCACCCACTGTGTGGCCTTTTCCGTCCCGAAGTCATCCACCACCAGCACTTCTGTCATAACCAGGGCATCCAAAAGCTGGCTTTCCGTGTACTCACTATCGTTGTCGTAAGTCCGCCGTATTTCCGCCAGAATGTTCATGGACGAAGCAAACTTCACACCAGTATCGTGTTTCTGCATAATCTCATTCGCCAGGCTGGCTGCCATTCTGGTTTTCCCGGAACCTTTTGTGCTGGAATACAAATACAGCCCCATACCCTTGCTTTTGGCTTCGTTAAACGCCCCTATATACTCTTTTATCATGGCACAGGCAACATTTATCGTCTGCCTGCTTTCGGGACGCTTGTAGACGCTTGTACGGAATGTAGCAAGGGTCATGTCCTTAAACGCCTCCGGTATGTCTGCAAACTTTAACCGCCGCCGCATTTTGTTCTGTTCCCGGCATTTGCACGGATAGGCTTCTTCCACACCGTCCACAATCCTTGTAAGCCACTCTACGCCGCCACAGATAGGACAGGTGTCAGAATCCCTCGAACTCTTGTCCGAACCCCTGTTTAACGAGCCGCTTAACATATCCCTCTTCATCTGCCGCAGCTTTTCTTCCAGTGTCATTTCGGTTCTCCTTCCTGTCGTATTTCCCCTCCAGCACCTTTGCCATGTTGCTGTCGCATACCAGCCAGTCAAACGTAGCGCTCCAGTCCCTGTTGTTCTTGCCTTTCAGGAACTCCGATGCCTCCGCTTTATCGAAAAGGGTTTTAAAGTCTTCCAGGGTATAGCCAGTCCGAAGCCTTGCCCGTACAGCCTTTTTCCGCTTCTCGGACATTTTTACTAGGCGGGGATACGACCCACAAACGGAATTAAACAATTCTCGAATCGTAGTAAAAATCTGCTCTTCGGGCGGGGACAATATACTGGGCTTTTCGTCAGAAAAGCTATATATATCTTTTTCTTCCCTTCTTTCCTTCTTCCCTTCTTCTATTGTTGTTAAACCTGTGTTACGAGCCTGTTGCTCCTGTGTTACGTCTGTGTTATTTACCTTGTTATCCGACTGGTAGTTATTGTAATTATTTACTGTAATTACGCTGTATTTGGGGTGCTGTTTGACTGTTATCTCCCCTGTTAATTTTAGCTTTTTTATGGCTGTCCTTACCTGCATAACAGACAACCCTGTTTGGTCTGCCAGACTGTTGTAAGATGTCGCCATGGAACCTCTGGGAATCTCTACCCCTTGGAATCTGCCAGTTTTCCAGTTTACGCTTATAAGCAGGTGGATAAACAGACGGCAGACATTTATGTCGGAGTACCACTCCCATTCTGTAATCTTACGGCTCAGCTTTATGTAATCCATTATCCTCACCTGCTTCTGTGCGTTCCAATTCCAGCATTGTGGTTATTTCCACTTCTACCCGTGGGGATTCTGCGTATTTCTTTGCCATGCACAGACTTACCACCTGTGTATCATCTCCATAGGCCACGCCGTTTAAGGCATCCAGCACCACCTTTGCGATATTGTCGATATCTGGCTTTTTACAAGGTTTTTCGTACCCTGCCAGCATTAATGCCCTGCGCTTCTTAGAAGTGCTTTTAGGTGGCTCATAGAGTGCTGTAACGGATACATGCAAAGCCTCTTTGTTGTCATATTTTTTATCGGTAACTTCCAGGTATCTGGTCTTAATCAGATTTTCGTATAAGACTGTGTTGTCCGGTGTGTAAGATACCGACCTTTTTATTCTTGGGTTATATACTGTCCTTGCCCGTGCCTTACCCTGCGGCGCACCGGGAATGGTAAACTTTATCATTGTTGCCTCCTTTCGCCCCGGAAGCATGACCGGGGCAGTGTATTTGTGATATATTGGTAATAAGCACAAAATCGGCTTATCAGCCCGCGTATTTTATTCCGTACACATGGTACATTTCTTCAAAAACCTGCATACCTCTTTGGTGTGCTATGGTATGGTGTTTCCTGCACAGGCAGATTTTCCGGTATTCCGAATCATCTACCTGCCGCCGGTCCCTTCCCATGCCGATTGTATCTACATGGTGTATCTCTCCCGGAAGACCACACACCGCACACTTTTTATGTTTTAAGCAGTAATACAGGTATCTTCCTATATCGTCCGTCCGGTTCACTCCTGCGTCAGACAGCGGTACGCCCTCTTTTAAGGCATATTCCAGTATGGTGTTAAGAAACTCCCGTGCAGTATCCATAGAGCAGTCAGAAAGGCTAAACGGCCTTTCTCCGGTGCGCTCCTCATGCAGAAATTTCAGCCATTCTTTCTGTTCTTCCGGGATGTATCCCGACCAGTCTGAAATATCCCGGATGGTTGCATAGATTTTCTTGCGCTGCGCCGAGGATATATGTCTGCCATCGTCAATCCGCAGTTCGCCGTATTTGGCTTTCTTGTCGGTTATGTAATAGCTTATATCCCTGTTTGGGATAACTATCTGCAGATGTGTTCCGCTGTCGTCTACACGGTACTTTTCCAGCACCACATGTTCATACATTACTGCTCACCCATTTTTCTCATAAGGACGTCGAACTGCTCTATCGTCAGTTCCTCCAGTGTCTTTGTATTAAAGAATTTACATACATTATCTACTGTTTGGTTATGCTTTGGGATACAAGCCTCCAGTGTCTTAACCTGCGCTTTTGTAAGCAACTTCGGTTTCTCTGCTGGAAGGTCTTCCCCGGAGTAGATGTAAAGCCCTAATCCGAACATTGCAATGTTTTTAACCAGACAGCGCATAATTGCCGTGTTAATATCAAACATAGTCGCTGGTTCCACTTCTTTATCCTTGTATTCTCCTGTCCATTTTCCGTATTGGTAGTCTTTTACCTTGTAAGTATAGCTGCTGCTTTTCATGGCCTTGTTTGCCCCATCCATAACCGGCAGCCACATTTCTCTTTCAATTCCATCAATCTCCATGGAAGTCATTACCAGATACCCTAAGTTTTCATCGTACAGATACGGCTTGCTGTCAAAAGTCCGAATACGATATTGTGCAGAAGGGTATTTTTTCATAACTTCCGCCCACGCCCATGCCCAGGACAGGTATGTAAGATTATTCTTCTGTTCCGTGTGCTCATTTACATTTACGCAATATAATTCGTCAAATACAGACACCTACTCATCCTCCTTATGTACCCAGTTGCCGGAGTAATACCACTCCACCAGCATTTCTTTAAATTCTTCCTGCTCTTCTTCCGTGCCGCTTAGGCAACGTTCTAACGCATAGTCAAAGGCCTGTTCGTCTTCTATGCATGTTCCTCGCTCTGCACATATTCCGACATACATTATTGTACCTCCGGCTCCTGCCCAAACCTTATCTGCTGTGGTTGCACATCACATTTCCATTTACCAACCGCTCCAAGTGGATGGTAGTCATACCTTATTTGTTTTCCAGACTCACATTTAAAAACTTCATAATCACCGGTTTTCGCAGTAATAAATCCGTCTTCTGTGCAGTATATATCAATGGTCAGCCCTCTCTCCTGCGAAATCTTGGATATCTGCAACGCAGCATTTCGTAGGTACACCATAACATCTCCATCACTCATCTTTTCAAACATTTGCATTTCCTCCTCTGTTTAATTAGTAATTTACTGCTTCTTCTCGAGTTATAAAAAAGTGTATTCCTGGTGCACACCCTTTCCACCTGTCTTCGAAAAAATCGTTTACTTCTACCGTCTCCCCCAGCTTATATATAAAATCCGGGGTGTAATTGCTACATACCTGCTTTAATTCGGTTTTGCTTCCGTCCAGGTTTGTAATAGACAATACCTTTGCCTTGCTACATCTGCATTTTCTACTGGTAGCACTGCTCCTCTTTGCGTCTTCCGCAATCTGGAGCTCGATTATATATCCACCTGCTTTCTTGTATCCTATAAATGCTCCTTTTTCAGGGCACGCAAGTGCATACATTGCGGTAGTTTCATCGTATGTAGCTTCACGCAGGTCAGCTCCACTCAGGTTAGCTCCACGCAGGTCAGCTCCACGCAGGTTAGCTTCACGCAGGTTAGCTCCACACAGGTCAGCTCCACACAGGTTAGCTTCACGCAGGTCAGCTTCACACAGGTCAGCTCCACGCAGGTTAGCTCTCGCTCCTTTTCCAGTGCCTTTTAACCATTCTTCGTGTTCTTTAATTATTTTTTTAATATTTTTATCTGTCACTTGCTTTTCCTCCTAATCTGCCTTATAATAGCGTTATATTTATGTTTTTTTTATTTGCCCTCCCGGGTTGTCGCCCGGTGGGCTCTTTTTATTTTCTCCTCCCACTTCCTTACCTGCTCTAACATGTTGTAAAGTGCCAAGAATATCACTCCTGTGCCGAATATCTGCACCAACAGGCTTGTCCCGGCCGGAATCTCCATTACTGTGTTAAATGCCAGCACAGTGCCCAGGAGGGCTTCTGTTATGGATTCTCTGTGCATATTTCTTTTCTCCTTTTATAATTCCTCTCTTCCATAAAATCCCATTTCTCTGGCAATGTCCTGCGGATTATACTCTGGTACATGTTTCCGGCCGTTCTTATCAGCCAGTAACTTCTTCCATTTCCAGTAATCTGTAAAGGCCAAAAAATTTACTCTTTTTAAAGCACCTTCTCCCATTACTGCATAATCTCCGTACCGTTCCCGGTTTGCTTCGATTTCTTTCATGTGCTTTCTGGCTGTCCGGTCGCTGATATGGAATTGCTCTGTAATTCCTTTTACTGTCATAACCGGATTGCCATACATAAGGTTAATAACTGTCATATGGTCGCCTCCCTTCTTGTGTTTTTCTACTTAATCTCCTATACTTTGTCTATAAATATCACAATACTGTCTAAAAGGAGTTAATAATGAATTTACAAACTATAACCAGTTTCATAGTCGAGCATGTCACGTTTGATAATATTGTCGCTGCTCTTGCTGTAATCGGTTCTGCCGGAACTGCGTGGTCTTTTATTTCTTCCAGAAAAAGACTACATATTCAAATAAGCAACATCGTTTACAGAACAGAACTTAACACACTTGCTATTGCCATACTTTTTGAAAACCGCTCAAGGCTTCCAATATCAATAATTGATATAACCCTCATCGTCGGAGAAAAGGAAGTATCCTTTGAACCTTTCCCCAGATGCGTTTCTGAATACTTTCACAAGAAAGGTTCTGAGATTGTGGATAAAAAGTTTTTGTATAACTTGAATTTTCCTGTTTCTCTTTCTCAACTTGGAGCCGAATCTGGATATCTTCTTCTTGATATTTCTCAAGAAGATTTTGAAAAGCTACCCACTCATCTGATTCTAAAAGTTCGCTCGTCGCGTGGTCTGGCACAGAAAAAGCTACTAAACACCGAGAAGATAAAACTGACCCCATAAAATGATATCCAACCTCTTCTATAGGGTAAGAAATTCCGCAATATGTTATTGTCATTAATTGAATTCCTCCTAAAATTTTTCTTATCCCGCTTTCTGCTCTAAGAAATACCTGATATCTTATTGCAAAAATAAGTATTTTGCCATTTCCCATCCGATTATCGCAAAGACGCAATGCCATAAGACATAAAATATGTCGTTGCGTCTTTGCTTTTTATTTTTTTCAGGCACTTTCTCACCCCGCTTTCTTTTCCATGGAGTCCCTAATCTTTAACACGTCTGCTGCATTTTTCACGAGAATAAGGCTTTCCCGGGACATCTGCTGCAAATTCAGAACAATTTCTTTGATTTCTTTTCTTCGTTCTTCTGTCATGTTTATACCTCCTTTTGTTCTTATACCACCATTATATGTTTGTATTAAACATTTGTCAAGCATAAAATTGTTGCTATTCAACATTTTCTTATTGACCTTTACTTTTCGTTGTGCTATCCTAGGAATTAGAAAGGGGGTATCATTTAGTGAATGAACGTCTTAAAGCACTTCGTAACAGCTTAAACCTCACTCAGCAAGCATTTGCTGATAGACTCAATGTAAGTAGGAACAATATTGCCGGATATGAAACAGGTAAAAGTTGTCCTGGTGATGCTGTAGTAGCCTTGATATGCAAAGAGTTTAATGTGAACGAGGAATGGCTAAGAAATGGTACTGGAGAAATATTTAATCCTATACCAGAAGAAGATGAGGTGGCCTTGTACGTTGGAGAGCTGCTGCAGCCTGATAATCCATTTGCAGGTTTAATAGTAGAAATCATGCGTACATACTCACAGCTCGATTCAAAAAGCCAGGATGTTTTAAAAGAATTTAGCAGCAAATTGATGGATAACTTAAAAAAAGAAGGCTAACGCCCTCTTTTTCTTAGATATTGATTGATGATTGTATAAATTTGCTTAACCAGCAAGGAATCCTTTTCTTCTAATTTGTTAAGTAGTTCAATAATCAATCTTTTGTACTCTTCGTAGTCCATTGTATGTACCTCCCTCATGGTTATATAGTGGGAACGTATGTTTGTATATACTATACTACAATCAGTATACATTTTCAAGAACATACGTTCACATTTTGGTGGTAACTTTCCCCACTTACTTAATATCCGAATTTGGGAGGTCGAAAATTGTCAAAAGTTTTAATTTGTCCGAAAACCCGGACACTTATTTAAAAGGGGAATCGAAAAGGCCCGTAATTTTGACTTTTAACCCCTTTGCCAGGTCTTCCATTATGTCCATGCGCGGCATTACTTTGCCGTTGCAAATATCTGAAATTGTTGATTTTGGTATTTCGGTCAGTATGGAAACTTGGCGTACTGTTAAGTTTTTATTATTCATATATTCCTGTAATAAAATTTTCATGACAACAACTCCTTTTTTTGATATTGTTGCCGTTTTGTGAGGATTTTTATTCAGATATACTGAAAAATCTAATATAAAAAAAGGGGTGAGAAAATGGGAATTATGCAGAGATTACTAAAAATTCTTAAAATAGAAAACGATAACAGCGAAAAAATGCATGAAGTTTCTCCTTCTGACGAAGAAAATCGGTATGACGCAATATGTTTAATATCTGATGATGACTTATATGATTCAGAGAATATTGATGTATATACCAAAGAAAATGTAAATCTTTTATCAAATAACAACGAAGAAAAAGAAAAAACTGGTGTTTCAAAGAATCGTCCACTTAAAATAATAGAACTTCTGGCCATCAAAAAATATTGGTCTACTTTTAGCTATGACAGAAGCTTGATGAATTATAGACAACCTTCGGCAAGCGAAATGAAAGAATATGCCAAAGCTAATGCTATATCAGCTTTTGAAACGGCTCGTAGTAATGATAACTTCTCCGTTTTTTTCTTAGGACAAATAAATGTTACAAACTGGTATGTATTTTTCGACGAATTGCTTCGCAATGGATATATCCGGCGTGCAAATTCTAAAGAAATTCTTGCTTCCTATACTTTGAAAGATTTAAAAATTATTGCAGAGAGCATAGGTACTAAAAAGACAGGCAGAAAAGCAGATTTAATTGAAAGGATATGTGAATCCGTTCCAAGCAATGAATTAAACGATATGCTGGATATGATGGATGAAGAAATTCTATTTATTGCTTCTGAAAAAGGAAGACAATATTTATCTCTAAACAATGATTTCGCAATGCTTCGGAGGCATGCAATATGTCAGGTTTCGCTTTCTGAATATATTGATAATAGATTTATAGGTGGGGTAAAAAGAAATTTTTATGACACTATGTTTCAAGCCCTTAGCACACAAAAACGTTATTATTCGATGAATAAAAACTATAGTTCGATGTCATTAGTGTGCTTACATATATACAATATAATGTTAGAAGAATACGAACGCACCGAACGCAATGTTCCAATAGATGTGATGTTATTAAATTATATAGAGCATTTGTATTTAGAAACTTGTCTTGTAGACGAAGCAAAATCATTATCCGAGGGAGTAAGACCGTATTATAACAACATACTTTATATGCATATGCCCCATATTAACGTAAGTTTGTCAAAATTTAACGATTGCAAAGATTTAATTAATTTTAAAGCAGTATTTTCAGATAAGCCACCAAGCTTTTTAGGAAAAGAATGTTTTATTGCTTTTATTACTGAATTTTTTAACACCTCAATGTTTAATTATTCAAAATGGGATGAGATTTTACAAGATAGTTTCCAGAAATATATGAAACTATTTAAAATCTAAACAAAAGATTAAACCGCTTCGGCGTTTTAATAATATTTTACAATTAGGAGGAGTAAATCAAATGGAAAAAAAGAGACTAAGTAAATTGTTGTTGGTATCGCTTATTATTGGAGTGCTATATCTAATCTACAGTGCTTCATACTGGAGTGGTGCCGTAGGAAGTGGCGATACTGCCGAACAAATCGGGTCAGGGATTGCAGCCGCTTTAGTTATGCCGCATTTAGTCATGACTGTTCTCGCTGTAATTTTTAATGCCTTAGGGTTATTCATGCACAAAAGAGGTTTTGCTCTTACTGGTGCAATTCTTTATACAGTAGCATTAGTGTTGTTTCCGCTATATTTCATGTTTGTTATAGTGGAAATGATTTTATCTTATGTCGGATTTGCAAAAATGAAAAAATAAAAACCAAAATATCTCTGCGTCAAAATGCGACCGTTGAGTGATTTTATTCAGATAGATGTAACAAAGAAATTTCTAAGTGAGGTGAATATAGAATGGCTATGATAGTTTGCACAGAATGTAAAAAAAGCTTTTCCGATAAAGCACCTGCATGCCCAAACTGTGGTTGTCCCACATCAGAAATGCAGCATAAACACGAAACAAAAGAATTGCTTACGGGATTTGGTCGAATTATAGCACATGAAACACATGTAGAACTTATACCTTTAGACTTCCGGGCGCTGGGTAGAGTAAATCGAAACATCTATTACAAAAACATTAGTGCTATTTCCTACCAACCGCCCAGTTTTATAAATCCAGGTTTTATACAGTTTATTATATCTGGAACTCAGGCTAAAAAGGTAGATGTTTTAAAATATGGCTGGGATAAAGAACTCGCAAAAGATGAAAACTCTATTCTCATTCGCTATTCTATAAATAAAAAATTCAAACAAGAATGTTTAGATTTTGTAAATTACTTGAATACGCGAATTAATTAAGAAAAACCGCCCGGTATTGGCGTACCGAACGGCTTTGAATATATCCGAAGATATACACATATTCCAGCAAATATATTGTATCATCTTCGGGACAGTTTAACAATCAGAACGTCCGTTCTGTTGTTGACTGTTATTTTTGTACTCTTTTTTAAAAAACAAAGAAAGGAAGATGAAAAATGTGGATTGAAGAAACCAAATCTGGAAAGTTTAAATTTACGGAGCAATACACGGATTACATGACTGGTAAGAAAAAAAGAGTATCCGTTACTCTTCCCAAGAATACCGCTGCTGCCAAAAAAAGCGCCGCATCGATTTTGGTAAGAATGATTGAGGAAAAGCAGTCTGCTCCAAAGCAAAACACCGATATTACTCTGGGCGAACTGATTAAGGAATATCTCCAGCACCAAAAATTGGTTTTAAAGGTATCCTCTTACAATTCCACCTATTACCTCTGTAATGCTATTTTAAAAATTTTTGATAAGGATATAAAGGTCGCAAATATAAGCCCTATTTTCCTTAAAGAAACCCTAATACGGACAGGAAAACCCAACGGATATCTTAATAATATCCGTAACAGAATGGTCGCTATATTCCATTGGGGATACGACAACGATTATATTGCAGATATTTCTTTTGTTTCCAAGCTTAAACCGTTTAAAGACAAAACGCATCGCGAGAAGATAGAGGATAAGTTCCTGGAGCCCAAGGAACTTGAAGCTCTCTTGAAAGGATTTAAAAATAAGAAATGGGAGTTATTGACACACTTCTTGGCCCTATCCGGTTTAAGGATTGGAGAGGCATTATCCCTGGAGACACAAGATATTGATTTTGCAAACCATGTTATCCACATTACAAAGACGATTTTCCCCGCTTTTAAAAGTGTAGATACACCTAAAACCCTGTCTTCCGTAAGAGATGTGTATATACAACCAGAGTTAGAAGCAATCTGCCGCGATATTATTCTTTTTATTAAGCAAGAGGGGTTATTTCGTGGGTACCGGACAAATCTTTTTATCTGCAATACACGAGGAGATTATGTGTCCTATATCGTTTACAGCAACGTTTTAAAAAAGACATCCCTTGAATTGCTGGGACGTGAAATTACTCCTCATGTGCTGCGGCATACCCACGCTTCACTTCTGCTGGCGAACGGAATGAGCACGGATGCCATATCGAGAAGGCTTGGCCATGAAAACAGCGAAATCACCAGACAGGTATATTTGCATGTTACAGAAAAATTAAAAAAGCAGGAGCAGGAACAGATAAAAAAGATTCATTTAATAGGGTAAAAAAAGGGGACAAAAAGGGGACAAAAGGGGATAAAAAAGGGATTTTTTACGCACTTTCCGTTCCGTCAAAAAGCAGTCAAAAACGCCGAAACCCCTTGATTTTACTGGGTTTTTCCGTCATTTGGTAATTAAAAGGATTTCCCTCTTTACAAATAGTTTTAAAAACTATATAATGAGGAGTAGAGGTGATAACATATGACAATAGACACAAAAGACATTTTAAACAGTATTCTCGCCAGTATCTCCCGCATTGATTACATCAAGCTGGAAGAGATTCCCGGCATTCATTTATATATGGATCAGGTGACTACTTTCATGGAAGAACATCTCTCTTCCTCCAAACGTCATCCCGAGGACAAGGTTCTGACCAAGACCATGATTAACAATTATGCCAAGAACCATCTCCTGCCGCCGCCTGTGAAGAAAAAATATTCCAAAGAACACATTCTGATGCTGACATTTATTTATTATTTTAAAAATATTATGTCCATCAGTGATATTCAGGTGCTTCTTGGTCCTGTGGCAGAACAGTTTTTCCCCGGCGAGGGAAGTCTGAAGCTTACAGAAGTCTATGAAGAAATCATGAATCTGGAGCTGGAACAGATTGAACCTCTGGTAAAAGATATTACCAGAAAATTCCGGAAGGCCGGAACTTCCTTTCCGGATGCAGATACCACAGAACAGGAATTTTTACAGAAATTTGCATTTATCTGCATGTTAAGTTTTGATGTTTATGTAAAAAAGCAGGTCATCGAAAATCTCATTGACCAGATGACGCCTGCTTCTGATGAAAAGTCAAAAAAACGGTAACAGAAATTTCTGCTACCGTTTTTTGTACTGTACCACGAATATTTTATTTTCCGTCTTCAATTCGCTCAAATACCATATCATATCCGTCATTTCCATAGTTCAGGCTTCTGTTGACACGGCTGATGGTAGCTGTGGATGCACCTGTTTTCTCAGAAATTTCCAGATAAGTTCTCTTTTCCTTCAACATTTTTGCCACTTCGAAACGCTGGGATAAAGATAAAATTTCATTTACTGTACACACATCTTCAAAAAATAAATAACATTCTTCTTTGTTCTTTAAACTCAGAACAGCGTCAAACAAAGAATCAACTGCCTCTGTATGAATTTTCTTACTCATAATCCATGTTCTCCTTACATTTGTAGTATGCACCCCTGAAAGGCCTCTGCCAAGGGCTGTGCCATGCTTCCTTTTGTGCATTAGCACTTTACCAGTTATACCTTTCATCACTCACATATATATTAGCACAGTAAATTTTTAAAGTAAAGAATCCAAAGGCATATTTTTAGGAATTTTTCTAAAAATTTTATAAATTCCTGTATTTGTTAACATACTTCTTTAATTCTGCCCCGCTTCTGTTTACAATCAGTTCTTCCGGAAACTTCATATCCCGGAAAATTTCAAATGCATATTTATGAAAACCTACCAGAGTATCTGTATGGGCGTCACTGTTTGCTACCACGGGCACTTCATATTCCCGGCAGTATTTCAGCATAGTTCTGATGTTTTCCTCACCGCCCTGCCGGGTACATCTGGGGTCCAGAGAATTGTTATTGACTTCTAAAAGGACGCCATACTCCTTCGCTGCCTGCACCAGGGCCAGATAATCTATGGGATATCTGCCGTCATCGGGATGTCCTATGATATTGACATAGGGATTTTTCATGACTTCCAGGCAGGCCTGTGTGTTTTCTTCTCTGGTTCCCGGTTTGATACAGGGAATGTGAAGGCTGGCTATCACCATGTCCATTTTCTTCATGGTGCTGTCTTCCATGTCCACGCGGCCCTCATAATCCATAATGTTTACCTCTGCCCCCAACAGCAGTTCCACACCGTACATACTTCTCTCCACCATTTTCAGATTTTCAAAATAAAAGGCACCGCAGGTTCCCGGCATGGACACTGCGTGTTCGGTAATCCCCAGAATTTCCAGTCCCTTCTCAGAAGCTGCCTTTGCCATTTCCCGCATGGTGTTGTACGCATGTCCGCTGGCAAGTGTATGGGTGTGTACATCTAAAATATCTCGCACTTTGTATCATTCCTTTCTGTTTTTTCGTTCAGTATAACACAAAAGAACCGCAGAAGCAGTACTTCCGCAGTCCTTTCCCTTGTGTCTCAGGTATATTAAATAATTTCTCCAAATAATTCTTTTACAGTCGGATAAATTTTTGCAAATTTCCGATATTTTTCTTCATATTTAGCAGCCAGTTCCGGCTCCGGTTCCACGGTGTCAATGACTTTTACAATCTTCTCTGCCGCTTCCTCCACGGAGGTATACTCTCCGTTTGCCACAGCCGCCAGCATAGCGCCCCCAAGAGCCGGGCCTTCCTCGGACTCAATGACATCCACTTTTACATTCAGAATGTTTGCAATCATCTTTTTCCACAACGGACTCTTTGCCCCGCCGCCGCAGATTTTAGTTCTCTCAATCTGAATTCCCAGCGATTTTGCCACTTCAAAGGAATCCCGGATAGCAAAAGCCACGCCCTCTAAAACGGCCTGTGTCATATCGGCTCTGGTACTGTCCATAGTAAGTCCGATAAAGGTTCCCCTGGCATTGGGATTGTTGTGAGGAGAACGCTCGCCCATAAGATACGGCAGGAAAAATACCTTGTTCTCTCCCAACTTTGTAATCTTTGCCTGTTCTCCTGCATAGTCCGCAGTACCGATAATTTCATCCATCCACCATTTATTGCAGGAAGCCGCGCTTAACATACAGCCCATGAGATGATAGTTCCCATCTGCGTGTGCAAAAGCATGAAGGGCATTGTATGGGTCTACGCCAAACTCCTTGCTGGAAATAAAGATCGTTCCGCTGGTTCCCAGAGAAATATTGCATCTTCCGTCTCCTACGGTTCCTGTTCCCACAGCAGCAGCGGCATTGTCTCCGGCCCCTGCCACGATTTTACAGGAAGCGGGAATTCCCAGTTCCTCTGCCAGTTCCGGTTTCAGAGTGCCTACGGTTTCATAGCTTTCAAAAAGCTCTGGCATCTGTTCTTCTGAAATACCGCAGATATCCAGCATTTCCTTAGACCAGCAGCGGTTCTTCACATCCAGAAGCAGCATGCCGGAGGCATCGGACATATCGCTGCAGTGTACCCCAGACAGTTTATACGCCAGATAATCCTTTGGCAGCATGATTTTTTTGATTTTCTGAAAGTTTTCAGGTTCATGCTCTTTTACCCAGAGAATTTTCGGTGCGGTAAAGCCTGCAAAGGCAATGTTTGCCGTATACTCGGACAGTTTTTCTTTCCCAATCACCTGATTCAAATAGTCGGTTTCTTTTCCGGTTCTTCCATCATTCCAGAGGATGGCAGGACGAATGACTTCGTCCTTTTCATCCAGAATCACCAGACCATGCATCTGGCCGCCAAAACTGATACCTGCCACCTGGCTCTTGTCGCACTCTGCTGTCAGTTCTTTGATTCCCTCAAGACTCTGCTTCCACCAGTCCTCCGGATTCTGTTCGGACCAGCCGGGGTGCGGGAAAGACAGCGGATATTCTCTGGAAACAATTTTCTGAATCTTGCCCTCTGCGTCCATCAAAAGCAGTTTGACTGCAGAGGTTCCTAAATCAACACCAATATATAACATGCTTTTCTCCTTTTATGCAAATGGGTTTTCTGTCGGATACAGTGTTCCCTTCGGCTGATTGTAATTGATTTCTTCCACCTCTACACCCAGGTATTTGAATACTTCATACAGGGCTTTTCCAAAGTGTCCGAAAGCAACGGCTCCGTGGTGCGGATAATTTTTCTCTACCAGTACATGACGGTAGAAACGTCCCATTTCTGGAATTGCAAAGATACCGATACCGCCAAAGCTCTGTGTTGCTACAGGCAGAACCTCACCCTGTGCAATGTAAGCGCGAAGTTTGCAGTCTGCAGTGCTCTGGAGACGATAGAAGGTAATGTCGCCCGGAATGATATCTCCTTCCAGAGTTCCCTGTGTTACTTCTTCCGGCAGAGTTCTGGCCATAATCATCTGATATTTCATAGAACATGCTGTCAGCTTGCTTGCTGCTGTATTTCCGCAGTGGAAGCCCATAAACGTATCTTTCTGTGTATAGTTGTATTTTCCTTTGATTTCATCATCGTAAATATATGCCGGAACGGTATTGTTAATATCCAGCAGAGTAACGGTATCCTGGCTGATAACTGTACCGATATATTCGCTTAAAGTTCCCCAGATATCTACTTCGCAGGAAACCGGAATGCCTCTGTCTGTCAGACGGCTATTTACATAACATGGAACAAAGCCAAACTGTGTCTGGAAAGCAGGCCAGCATTTGGTTGTCAGTGTCACATATTTTCTGCAGCCTTTGTGTGCTTCCACCCAGTCTAAAAGAGTGATTTCGTACTGTGCCAGTTTTGGCAGAATTTCCGGTTTCATGTTGCCTTCACCAAGCTCTGCTTCCATTTCTTTTACTACGTCAGGAATACGCGGGTCATCTGCATGTTTGTTGAATGCTTCAAATAAGTCTAACTCTGAGTTTTCTTCGATTTCCACACCTAAATCATATAATCTCTTAATAGGCGCATTGCAGGCCAGAAAGTTGGTCGGACGAGGACCAAAGCTGATGATTTTTAAGTTTCTTACCGCAACTAATGCTCTTGCAACCGGTGCAAATTCATGAATCATTTCTGCTACTTCTTCAGCAGTTCCAACCGGATATTCCGGAATGTATGCTTTTAAGTTACGCAGTTTTAAGTTGTAGCTTGCATTTAACATACCGCAGTAAGCGTCGCCTCTGCCCTGCACCAGGTTGCCTTCTTCTGCTGCTGCAACTACCATGGACGGACCGTGGAATGCTTTTACCAGCATGGTTTCTTCTGTTTCCGGTCCGAAGTTTCCAAGGTAAACTACCTGTGCGTTGCAGCCTGCCTCTCTTAAATCCTTAGAAGCCTTCATCATATCGGTTTCGCTTTCCACAACAACAGGACATTCGTAGATTTCTCCGCCAAAGTTTTTCTTATATGCTTCCACAACTGCTTTTCTTCTGTTTTCAGATAAAGACATTGGGAAACAGTCACGGCTTACTGCCACGATTCCTAATTTTAATTCTGGCATATTTGATAAATTCATAGTATTTTCCTCCTGATTCTTGTCATATTCTCTCTTATTTTATAGATAAATTTTCGCCCTTTAAGCCTTCAAAAGCACCCTCAATGTTTGCCTCTTTATGGGCAATGAGCCATTTGTTTCTTGCAAAAAGCAACTTATCCTCAGGTGTATTTCCCGTGGTTTTCGGTGCTTCTGTATTGGTTCCTTTTGGCAGCACAACGGCAGTGCAGAACTTGTTTTCATGGGCATTGCACGGCGCATAGTGCAGTGTTGTGGCATAGACTTCCACCACAGTTCCCGCAGGTATGAAAAAGGCCTCCATCTTAGAAGTGTCGTATGTAAAATCCTCTTCAATGTCCTGTTCTTTTCCCAGAATCAGAATCAAATCGGTAAGAGCCACATTCACTTCAGAGTCTCTGTGATACTCCACTGCATTCAGCAGATAATTGCTGCCGCTGCAGTACCCAATCTGTATGGGCATTCCTCCAAACAGACTATTGCCAATCTCTTCACAGCAGCCGCATGCCTCCAGCTTGCTGTCCGATGCCACATAAATCACATCATCCGGCTGTGGAACTTCCTTTAAAGCTGTGAGAAGTTCAGATACATCCATGCCCTCCACTACTTTGCCATACGCTTGAAAGGCCGGGTCTGTAACCTTCAAAATATTCATCACGCACTGAAACCTCCTTACTTAGTTTAGTCATTAAACTATATCTTCATGCTACCATTCCTCCTGCAAAAAATCAAGTTGTTTTTTGAAAAAATCCGTCGTAATTTTATACAAAAAAACAGGAGAATCATAGGGCATATTTCCATGATTCTCCTCTTGAAAAGACAAAATTTTCTCTATTCTTTTGTCTGTGCTGCCACAGTAATATCTTTCTCAAAATATTTCTGGGAAAGTTCTTTTAAGGTTCCGTCTTTCTTTAATTCCTGAAGATTTTCTTCCAGCTTCTTTGTCATAGGATTTCCTTTTTTTGTAAACACCGCAAGTTCTGTATATTCGGTATCCTGTCCTGTTTTTTCCTTCACGGAAGAAATGTCCGCATAGGGAGAGGTGTGGGAGTAATGGGTTTCATTCCAGTCTGAAAGTCCCACAGAGGAAATTACACAATCATACAAATCTGCGTCCAGTGATTTCAGCAGATTTTCCTCTGAGGTGTCTACAATTTCCAATTCCAATCCCATTTTTTCCGCCAGCTTGCCTGCCAGTTCCACATCAAATCCCTCCGGCTTATTCGTATCTTCCGACAGATAACACATAGAGGGAATTTCCAGATGCATGCCCACTTTGAGCATCCCCTTTTCCACCGGCTCTGCCTCACTTCCCGGAAGCTGACAGCCTGCCAGCATCTGTACAAAAAGCACGCAAAGCAGTCCGATGACAGTCCCTTTTTTCCATATATTTTTCTCTTTTGTTCTATTGTTCTGGTTTTTCATATCGTTCATTCCCGCTTTGTCCGTTTTCACATATTTGTTCCAGACCACCATACCACGGAAAGAAAGGATTTGTCAATCCGCACGGTAAATATCCATATATTCCAGCAGACATCCCCCGTCCTCAAAGGCCGGGAACAAAAATCCTCCTACCGGTTTCCCCGGCTCGTAATCGCCGGACACAGGGCAGACGGCGCAGATAAGATGTTCAAAGGTCTGCTCAGATTCTCCCAATCTTTCATGGTCCGCGGCCTTAGCCGGAATGTCATAGCGGTCATGAAAGAGGTAAATGGCATAGTCGTAAGGTAATTGGCACAGCTCTATGACACGCTCATAGAAAAGGTCCAGCAGAGCGTCGTTTTTCAGTCCGCAGTCCCGAATAGCCCAAAGAAGCTGCCATAATCCCTCTTTTCCCATTTCTTTCTCGGAAAATTTTTCTCTCTTTAGTCCTTCGTTGGTCTTTGCAAAAGGAATTGCCTTTGCAAGCGCCAGATTTTTCTCCTTGTCGCTTGGAGAAAGTTTCAAAAAATCTGTATTAAAAGTTCCGTCTATAAAGCCTTCGCTGTCAACATAACACCCGGCGATTCTGGTAATGGACGTGCGCTTTGGAGTCATGCGCCTGGTAAGCAAAAGCATGTCTTCTCGATTGATTTGCATAGTGTTTCTCCTGTTCTGTGTTTTATACATTTTAATATATCCCCTCAGTAAAAACAATCCTGAATTTTCTCACACTTGTAAAAGATTTTCCACAATGGTATGATAGATATAGAAAACGTAAGAAGAAAGGCTGGCAAATGAAAAACTGGAACGGAAAACCATACCACTCTTTTGATTCTATGCTAAAAGAACGCTTTCACGGCAAGGTATATAAGGTAGCCCTAAACGGCGGCATGACCTGCCCCAACCGGGACGGCACTCTGGGCAGCCGCGGCTGTATTTTCTGCAGTGCTGGCGGTTCCGGGGACTTTGCAGGGGACCGGAGAGATACCATCACCCAGCAGATAGAAAAGCAGACGAAAAGTATTCGGGCAAAGAGAAACGCAGACAGCTTTATTGCCTATTTTCAGGCATACACCAATACTTATGCCCCGGTGGAATACCTTCGGAGCGTCTATACAGAAGCCATTTCCCATCCAGACGTAGTGGCACTCTCTATCGGAACGCGTCCGGATTGTCTGGGAGAAGATGTCCTGAACCTCTTAGAAGAACTGAACCGCATAAAACCTGTGTGGGTAGAGCTTGGACTGCAGACCATTCACGAGAAAACAGCCCGCTACATCCGGAGAGGCTACCCTTTATCCTGCTTTGATACAGCTGTAAAAAACTTAAGAGAACGAAACCTGGAAGTCATCGTACACACTATTTTAGGACTTCCCCATGAAACACAGAGCGATATCCTGGCTACCATGAACTATTTAAACCGCATGGACATCCAGGGAATTAAGCTGCAGCTTCTGCATGTGCTTAGGGGCACAGATTTGGCTGACGATTATCTGGCAGGGAAATTTCAGGTGTATTCCATGGAAGAGTATCTGGATTTGCTCATAGACTGTCTGGAACACCTCTCACCGGAAATTGTCATTCACCGGCTCACCGGAGACGGTCCCAAAGACCTGCTGCTGGCGCCTTTATGGAGCAGCGCAAAAAGGACTGTGCTGAACACCCTGCACCGGGAATGTAAAATCAGAAATTCCTATCAGGGAAAACAATATAAGGAGGATTAAAAAATGTCGGAACCTCTTACACTCTATAAACTGATTATTCTGTATATGCTGGAAAAGGTGGACTTTCCCCTGACCAATGCCCAGATTTCCGGCTTTGTGCTGGACAAAGGATACACCAATTACTTCCACTTACAGCAGGCTATTTCGGAACTCATTGACTCCAATCTCATAGAGGCAAAAACCATACGAAATTCCTCTTACTTCCAGATTACCGAGCAGGGAGAACAGACCCTCTCCTACTTCGGAGACCAGATTTCCGATGGTATCAAGGCCGATATTTCTGCTTTCTTTCAGGAAAACATTATACAGATGCGGGAAGAACTGTCTGCCATTGCCGATTATTACAAGGGCGAAGAAGGGGGCTGGCAGGTACGCTGCCGTTTGAAAAAAAGAGACTTCCCCATGGTAGACTTAACCATTGCCGTCCCCACGGAAGAAGCCGCTTCTGCCGTATGTCTCAACTGGAAAGAGAAAAGCCAGGATATCTACGAAAATCTCATAGAGCTTCTGCTGTAACTGTAAAAACAGAGACTGCCCCATGAAGTGCATACCAAGAATCTTTATCCATTCCTGCTTGCAATTTCATGGGGCAGCCTCGTTTTACTGGGGCAGTCCCTACAACAACAGCTTCGTGTAGGAAGATTTCGGATGAGCAAATAAGTCTTCCGTATCCTGCTGTTCTTCTATTTTTCCGTCCTTCATGACCATCACCCGGTCACACATCTGATAAATCACGTTCAAATCATGGGATATAAACAGAATGGACAGTCCCATTTCCTCCTGCAGATGCACCATAAGTTCCATAATCTGCTTCTGTATAGTCACATCAAGAGCAGATACCGGCTCATCTGCAATAATAAATTTTGCTCCCTGTATCAGCGCGGCAGCAATACTCACCCGCTGCCTCTGTCCTCCGCTTAACTCCCGTGGATAGCGCCTAAGCTGCTCTGTTGTAAGCCCTACCTTTTCTCCCATGGCAAGCACCTTCTGCTTCCGCTGTTCCTTTGGTATTTTCTGCATACGAAGAGGCTCTTCTAAAATCCATTCCACTCTTTTACTGGGATTCAGAGAAGAAAAAGGGTCCTGAAAAATCATCTGGGGACGTTCTGTATGATGTACAATCTCTCCCTCGTCTGTCTTTACAAATCCCAAAATTGCCTTAGACAGTGTGGATTTCCCACAGCCGCTCTCTCCTACCAGTCCCAGAATTTCGTTTTCCCGTACTTCAAAGCTGATGTCTTTTAACACTTCTTTCCGGCTTTTGCTTTCCTTATAAGAAACAGACACCTGTTTGACTTCCAGTACCTTTTTCACTGTGCTTCACCGCCTTTTCTTCTTCGCAGAGATTCTCCCCGTGTGGGAACAGCGGCCAACAGCTTTTTCGTATATTCCTGCCGGGGCTCTTGAAAAATCTCCTCCACGGTTCCCATTTCTACAATTTTTCCCTGATTCATGACAATCACCCGGTCACAGAGCCGCCGTATCACACCCAAATCATGGGATATAAACAAAATTCCTGTGTGATGTTTTTCATTGATTTTCTTTAGCAGTTTCAAAATCTGGCTCTGTATGGTCACATCCAATGCCGTAGTGGGTTCGTCTGCAATGAGAAGTTTGGGTTCTGTCACCAGGGCTGCTGCAATCATAATTCTCTGTCTCATTCCTCCGGAAAGCTGATGGGGATAACGGTTGTAAATATTCTCCACTTCGGCTAATTCTACCTCTCGCAGCATGTCCAGGGCTCGTTTTTTACATTCCTCTTTTGTATAGGAAGTATGCAGCCTGAGGCCCTCTTCCACCTGCTGCCCCACAGGCAGTACAGGATTTAAAGACGTCATGGGCTCCTGGAAAATCATGCTGATATCTTTTCCCCGGACAGCTTCCAGTTCCTTTTGAGAAAACTCTGCCAGATTTTTCCCCTCAAAGAGAATTTCGCCCGCAGAAATTTCCTCATGCTTTTTCAGCAGTCCCAGAACCGACAGGGCGGTCTGGGTTTTCCCGGAACCGGATTCTCCTACAATGCCCAGTATTTCTCCCTCCTTCATGGCAAAAGAAATATCTTTTACCACCTCCAGAGGGGGCTGTGTATCGTAAAATTTCAGCTGCAGATGTCTGATTTCCAACAAGCTCATATTATTTCCCGCCTTTCTTTAAAAGTCCATCACTTAAAAGAGAAAATCCAAGAGCTAGCAGCAAAATACAAAGCCCCGGAAAAATGGCGCACCATGGAGCGCTCATAAGATACGTCTGGGATTCTGACAACATTCTTCCAAGAGAGGCATCCGGAGGCTGTACACCGATTCCCAGATAACTCATACCCGCCTCTGCCAGCACCGCATTGTTAAAACCAATGGCAGCCATGGAAAGCACGGACGGCAGTGTATTTGGAAAAATGTGCACAAACATAATCCGCAGATGGGAAACCCCCATAAGACGGGCGCTTTTCACATAATCCATTTCCTTCTGAGCCAGAAATTCACCTCTGGTAATTCTGGCAAAGCTGGGAATAAAGACAACAGAAAGTGCCAGTATCACATTGTATTTACCCGGTCCCAAAACTCCGATGAACACCAGAGCCAGCAGAATATGGGGAAAGGAAAAAACCACGTCGTTAAACCGCATGAGCACTTCATCTACCCAGCCGCCGAAATACCCGGTAAAAGCTCCCACCAGAATTCCGATTCCGCCGCCCAACACGACTGTGGACACTGCTACAAAAAAAGTTGTTCCTGTTCCTTTCATCACCCGGCTTAATATATCCCTTCCGAAGTGGTCGCACCCAAACAGGTGCTCTGCACCGGGAGCTGCAAACTTGGTCGCCCCATTCATGGCGTCCGGGTCGTAAGGCGTATAAAAAAGTCCCGCCAAAAGAAACAGCAGCATAAAAAGGGCAATGAAAATCCCCAGAATCAAATTGTAATTTTTCTGTTTTTTCTTCATCTTTCCACCCCTTACTCCCGGATTCTGATACGCGGGTCAATCCTGCTGTACAGCAAATCCACAATAAAGTTAATCACAACCACCAAAGCCGCAATCAGTACAATAATGCCCAGTACTACCGGATAGTCCCGATTGGAAATGGAGGAAATCAGCAAACTTCCCATTCCCGGAATCGTGAAAACCTGCTCGATAATCATACTGTTTGCAATGATATCCGCAATGGTCATGCCCCAGAAGGTCAGCACCGGAATCAGGGCATTTTTTAAAACATGATGATACATCACTCTGTTTTTCGTATTTCCTCTGGCCAGAGCTGTCCGCACATAGTCCGCTTCCATCTGAGAAATGACAGAACTTCGCAGCATTTTCACACCCATGGCACACCTGGGCAGGGCTATGGCCACGCAGGGGGCTATGAGATACCCCAGAAACCCTGCAAAATCTTCCGAAGCCGCCACATAAGCCCCGGGTGTAAACCACTTCAACACCAGTCCGAAAACATAGGTGATAACAATTCCCAGCAAAAATCCCGGCACCGACATGACCACCTGATTCAAAACCATCAGTATCCTGTCCAGCCAGCCGCCCTCGTGCTGTGCCGTAAAAATTCCCAAAGGCACAGACAGCGCCAGAATCATGAGAAACGCCATCAGAGTAATGGCTATGGTCACCGGAATTTTTTCCTTCAGCATCTGGGCCACGGGCATGGAATAGCTGTAGGACTCTCCCATGTCTCCTGTCACAAAATTTTTCAGCCAGATACCATACTGCACCACTATGGGTTTATCCAGCCCCATTTCCTTTTGCAGGGCCTCTACCTGTTCCTCTGTGGCTTCTGTCCCCAGCTTTGACCTTGCCGCGTCTCCCGGAATTACAGAGAAAGCAAAAAAAGACAAGAATGAGACAATCAACAACGTTATAATGAGAGTTCCTGTTTTTTAATCACATATTTCATATTCTGTCTTTCTCCTTTTCTCCTGTTCTTTCTAATTCTTATTTGATTTTATAAATTTTTGCCATATCCAGCACATACAGCGGATAGAATACATAGCCGCCGTAGTCCTTTCGCAGTACCACTTCTGACGCCATGTCCTGAATATAGACATTGGCTGCATCATCGCTTAACAGTGTCTCCATTTTCTTATACAGCTCTATTTGTTCCTGCTCATTGGTACTCTTCTTCACCTGCTCATACAGCTTGTCGTACTCCGGATTACTGTAATTGATAAAATTGGTTCCTGCCTGTGAGGTAAAACGCTCTAAAAGAGCTCTGCCGCTTAAATAAGCTGCGTCAATTCCCACAACCGTAGACTGGAATTTTCGGTCTGCATACACATCACTGAGCCAGCTGTCCCATTCTATCAGCTGAATCTGCGCGTCAATGCCCACCTGCTTTAACTGCTCTGCCAGCACCTGAGCCGTGTCAATATGCTGCTGATAGTTGTTTGGTACTGTAATGGTCATCTCAAATCCGTCGGGATAACCCGCCTCTTTTAAAAGCTGCTTTGCCTTCTCAATATCCTGCGGATATTTATCTGCCAATTCCGGCATATAGTACTTTTCAAAAGCAGGAAACATACTGCTGCCGATAATGGTTCCTTTGCCGTCTGCCATCATGTCCAGCACTTCCTGACGGTTGACTGCATAGCACAGAGCCTGACGCACCTTCACATCATCAAAGGGTTTTTCCTTATTGTTCAAATACAGCGCCTGAATCAGGTTCATGCCTCCCTCATAAATGGTCAAATCTTCATCCTCTGCAAGCTGAGCCGACTGAGTGGAATTGATTCTGGGATACATATCTATGGAACCGCTCTTTAATCCAGTTACAATGGCATTGCTGTCTCCGGCAATTTTAAAGGTTACCTTGTCCAGATAAGCCTGGTGCTCGCTGTCCCAGTAATCTGTAAATTTCTCTATTACAATATTTTCCTGAGGAGAGCGTGATACATACCGGAACGGACCTGTTCCCACCGGATTTTTGTCCAAATCCGCTGCATGTTGCGGAACAATCGCCACTGTCAGATAAGCCAAAAATTCTGTATCCGGCTCTTTTAATGTAATGGCAACCGTCTGTGCATCCGGTATTTCTACCTTCTCCACATTAGAAAACGCCGCTACCAGCGGAGTTGTTCCCTCACTGATACCGGCGCAGCGTTCAATCGAATATTTTACATCTTCTGCGGTCACTGTAGTTCCGTCGTGAAATTTCACATTCTGTCTCAAAGCAAAGGTATACACCTTTCCGTCTTCTGAAATTTCATGGGACTGCGCAACTGCGTCTGTGTAATTTCCCTGTTCATCAGGTTTTACCAAACCTTCATAAATGTTGAATAGGACTTCTTTCGTTCCTGCCGCTACCGATTTGTGTGGGTCAAGACTATCCTCCAAATCCTGAGGAATCCCTACTACTATAGAACCGCCCATAGTCGGTTCTCCCTGTGTTTCCTGAGAACTGCTGTCTTTTTGAGATTCTTTGTTCCCATCCTTTTCGTCCTGGCAGCCGCCAAGTACAATAGTAAGGGTCATCACCAAAAGCAACATGAGTATTCTTTTTACTTTTTTCATGACTATCTCCTTTTTACATATCAGTTCTCTCATTATGTAATTGTCAAGGTTATTTTATACATGGTAAGGGGAAAATGCAAGTATCTTTTGGGGTACACAGAGAATTTGCTTTTCTGCCAGACAAGCTGTTTCAAATTGGGAGAACAATAAGCAAAATGTTAAAAGTCCGCAAATGCTGGGACATCCCAGTATTTACGGACTTTTGCACAAAATTCTATTTCATCATTTTTTTCAGTTCATCCATAAAGGTGTCAATATCCTTAAACTCCCTGTACACAGACGCAAAACGAACATAAGCCACCGCATCCAATTCTTTGAGTTTGTCCATAACAATTTCCCCAATCAGTGTGCTTGGAACTTCTTTTTCCTCTTTGTTGAAAATCTCTGTCTCAATTTCGTCCATAAGATTTTCAATGGTTTTGACGGAAATGGGTCTCTTATAGCAGGCCCGCATAATGCCGTCCTGTATTTTCATACGGTCATACTGCTCTCTGCTCTGGTCTTTCTTGATAACCGTAAGCGGAATGGTTTCAATCTTTTCATAAGTAGTGAAACGCTTTCCACATTCATCACACTGACGCCGTCTGCGGATGGAATTATTATCCGGCACAGGCCTGGAATCAATGACTCTTGTATTCTCCTGATTGCAAAACGGACACTTCATAACAAAGCCCTCCTGTCTTTTGTATATCCCCGGCAGTGACTAAGCAAGAAGTGCATCTGCCAGCGTTTCCATATTCTGAACATCTGCTTCCTTCATAACAGATTTCACCGAAACAACCGGCTCACAGATTTCCATATCCTTCATCTCTTCCAAATAAGCTCTCATCAGTTTACCAGCCATAGGCGCCCAGGAACCGTTTTCCACGATTCCCACTTTTCTCTTTCTGTAAGTTTTCACCTTCAGATGGTACAGGAAATCTTCCATGGCAGGGAAAAGTGCACCGTCATAAGTCGGTGCCATAACCACCAGCTTGTCATAACGGAATGCGCAGGAAACAGCTTCTGACATATCATCTCTTGATAAATCAAACAGTCTTACTGCCTTTTCCCCCTTATCGGTCAGGATTTCAGCCATTTTTTCTGCTGCCTTTGCCGTATTTCCGTGAATAGAAGCATACGCAATGACAACACCGTCTTCTTCCGGTTCATAGCTGCTCCAAGTCAGATATTTGTCAATATAAAATCCCAGATTTTCTTTTAAAATCGGTCCGTGCAGCGGGCAGATAGTCTGAATATCCAAAGTTGCCGCTTTCTTTAATAAGTTCTGTACCTGCACACCGTATTTTCCTACAATATTGATAAAATATCTTCTGGCTTCGTCTGTCCAGTCCTCTTCTTCGTCCAATGCGCCAAACTTTCCAAAGCCGTCTGCAGAGAAAAGAATCTTTTCGGACTGCTCATATTCCACCATAACTTCCGGCCAGTGTACCATAGGCGCCATAAAGAACTGCAGGGTATGGCTTCCCAGACTTAACGTATCGCCTTCTTTTACCACTACTTTTCTCTCAGAAAAATCAAAATCAAAGAACTGCGGCAGCATAGAGAAAATTTTTGCATTTCCTACCAGCTTCATTTCCGGATACTTTTCTGCCAGACGCTGAATGTTGGAAGCGTGATCCGGCTCCAGGTGGGAAATCACAAGATAGTCCACACTGCGTCCGTCCAAAGCCTTGTCCAGATTCTCCAGCCACGGGTCTGTAGCTCTTTTATCTACGGTATCCATAACTGCTACTTTTTCATCTAAAATTACATAAGAGTTATAAGAAACTCCTTTCGGAACCTTATACTGGCTTTCAAATAAATCAATGGTCTTGTCGTTTACGCCAATAAATACAACTGAATCAGAAATTTTCATATCATACATGGGTTTGAATTCCTCCTTGGCTATAATATATCCGTATCATATCTATTATATATGGGAAATCAAAATTTTTCTACCGCTTTTCTTGTTTTTTTTGCCATTCACCCTTTAAAATATCCATAAAAAGCATATCGTGATACATTCCATTGATATAATAAGCCTCCCGCAGTCTTCCGCAGTGGGAAAATCCTGCTTTTTCGTAACACTTTATGGCCCGGGTATTAAAGCTGTACACCCGAAGAGACAGACTGTGTAAATTCAGCACATCAAACGCATATTCCTGCAAAAGTTCCAGTACTTCACGTCCGTATCCTTTTCCGCGGCTCTCCTCTTCTCCCAGAAACAGCCCAATCTCCGCACATCTTCTCCTCCAGTTGATATTCTGAATCCCACAGTTTCCCAAAAGCCGGTTGGAACTCTGCTCTACAATAGCAAACTGATACTGGTCTCTCTCCTGGGAAATCCAGGCCCGCTCCCCTTCCAGCGTCATCATAAGGTCTGTATTGCCTACATTGTCTGTCACATCACGCCGGTTCAGCCACTCGGTATACTGTTCTGCATCATCTGCATTCATGGGGGATAAATATACTTTTTCACCTGCTATTTTTCTGTAGTATCGCATAGTCCACTCCTCCTCTTTCCTTAAATTGTTACTATATTACAAAACTTCTCTTAAAATGTCAATACAATTCTTCCTCTTCTTGACGCAGTAAAAGAAACCCTCTACAATAGACTTACAACATTGCAGGAGGTTTGAACATGAATACTTATACAGATATCATTCTGAAACACTTAAAAGCTCTGCTGTCCATTGACAGCCCTACGGGATACACCAGAGAAGTCACCGATTATCTCATAAAGGAATACCAGGCTTTGGGATACCAGCCTCAGAAAACCGTTAAAGGCGGCGTTTTGGTAGACCTTGGGGGCAGGGACGCCGAAAATGCCGTTTTTCTGGAAGCCCATGTAGATACCCTTGGCGCCATGGTTCGTGAAATTAAAGCAAACGGCCGTCTGTCTCTTACCCCGCTTGGCGGTATGAATGCCAACAATGCGGAGGCGGAAAACTGCCGTATTATCACCCGTTCCGGAAAGGTTTATGAAGGCACCTGTCAGCTCTGCGATGCCTCGGCCCATGTAAACGGAAAATACGACGAGACAGGACGAACCTTTGATACCGTAGAAGTGCTGCCGGACGAAAAGGTAACTACCAAAGAAGATACCCAGGCCCTTGGAATCATGACCGGCGACATTGTAGCCTTTGACCCCCGGACAACCATTACCAACAGCGGCTACATCAAAAGCCGTTTCCTGGACGATAAACTCAGTGCAGCGATTTTGCTTGGCTATGCTGCTTATCTGAAAGAAGAGAACATTGTCACAGAACGGAAACTCTATCAGCACTTCACGGTTTACGAAGAGGTCGGCCATGGCGGCGCCGCTTCTATTCCCCAAGGTGTCACAGAAGTGCTTTCCGTGGATATGGGCTGTGTAGGTGAAGGACTGGAATGTAAAGAATATCAGGTTTCTATCTGCGCCAAGGACAGCGGCGGCCCTTATACTTATGACTTAGTCAGCAGTCTCATAGAAGCCGCCAGAAAAGAAAATCTGGATTTCGCCGTTGACGTCTATCCCCACTACGGTTCTGACGCCGAAGCTGCTCTGCGGGCCGGATATGACGTCCGCCACGGACTCATCGGCGGCGGTGGTTACGCTTCCCACGGTTATGAGAGAAGCCACATCGACGGTGTAAAAAACACCTTTTTACTGTTAAAAGCCTATTTGGGATAGATACGTTTTAAAATTTATAAATAAAGTTTCCACTTTTTTTATAAAACAGACATATTTTACTAACATTTTCTCCTTATAATAGGTTTTGGATAGTTGATAAACCACTCACTATCTCCCCCCTCAAGTTGAAAAAGCCCGGTACTTCGGTATCGGGTTTTTTCTATTGCTTTTCCAGCGGGGAATGGATATAATCTTTCTATAAGTTTTTATTTGAAAGAAAGAGGGACCAGATTATGACCAGAAAAAAAGTAGTGGTCGCTTTAGGCCACAGAGCACTGGGTACCACCCTTCCGGAACAGAAGGAAGCGGTAAAAGCATCAGCAAAGGTTCTTGCAGACCTGGTAGAAGCCGGTGCGGATATTGTAATTACTCACAGCAATGCACCCCAAATCGGTATGATACATACAGCTATGAATGAATTTGGCAAGGTACATCCGGCTTATACGGCAGTGCCTATGTCCGTATGTTCTGCTATGAGCCAGGGCTACATTGGATATGACATTCAGAATGCCCTCAGGGCTGAACTGCTCAGAAGAGGTATCTACAAACCAGTGAGCACCATTTTGACCCAGGTAACCGTAGACCCTTACGATGATGCCTTCCACGAACCGATAAAAGTCATCGGAAGAACTCTGACAAAAGAAGAAGCGGAAAACGAAGAAAAGAAAGGCAACTATGTCACCAAGACAGAAAATGGCTACCGGCGTATTGTGGCAGCACCCCTGCCGGAAAAAATCATTGAAATAGATGCCATTAAGGCTCTGTCTGACGCAGGTCAGATTGTCATTGCTGCCGGCGGCGGCGGTATTCCTGTATTAGAGCAGGACGAAGAATTGACTGGAGCCAGCGCAGTCATTGAAAAAGACCTTATCAGCGGCAAACTTGCCTGCCTTTTGGACGCGGACGAGCTTCTGATTCTCACCAGTGTGGAAAATGCCTCTGTCAACTATCATTCTGAGACAGAAAAGCAGCTGGGCAGAGTTTCTGTCAGCGAACTGAAGGCTTACATGGAGGAAGGACACTTTGAAGACAACACCATGCTTCCTAAAATTCAGGCTTCCATCGAATTTGTAGAAGGAAAACCGGGACGCACAGCTGTCATTACCTCTATTGGAAAAGCAAAAGAAGGATATCTTGAAAAAACAGGCACTGTTATTACAGCATAAAAAGAAGCCTGCGGCATAAAGCTTAGGAGCTGCCGCAGGCTTTTCTGTTCTTTCCAAAAATTCTGTTAATTGTCTTCTGGGGAATTTCAAACACCAGAATAATGCCCAGCACCATGGCAATGGCAATTCCCAATGTCTCTCTTCCATAGTGCAGACTCAATTCCCGATTGTCCAGCATACTGTAATAAATAGTTCTGTAAATACCGATTCCCGGCACCTCAGGAAAAATTCCTGCAATGAGAAACAGAGTTACCGGACATTTCTTTACTGTGCTTCCGATTCTGGAAGCCAGGGTAATAAAAACTGTTGCTGCAAAATTGGCC
>OGXN01000932.1_pt1 | contig 32571 bp, 23 predicted proteins | sample 1576281 | NCBI WGS metagenome assembly OGXN01 (sample SAMEA3541494, study PRJEB24748) | human gut metagenome | biome: human gut; feature: human-associated habitat; material: faeces | place: China | collected 2012
GAAAATGTCTGGCGGAGGTCATGGTATATAAAATATTGGATAAAATTAACAGCGTAATGCATCCCATAGCCATCAACATCATTACCAGTGTGCGGTTGCTTCTCTTCATCTACACTCCCCCTTTACAGGAAATGGCCCCTTAACAGGTGCCACTTCCACTATTCCATCTTAACTTTAATAACGGTATCCTTATTGATTGATTTTCCCGTTTTGATATTCTGTGAGGTCACCCTGCCGGTACCGCTCATTTCAACCTCGATATGCGTCAGCTCCCAGAATGCGGTGATATCCTTCATAGTCCAACCACTCATATCCGGCATGGTAATTTTAGTGCCATCACTCATCAAAAAGATATTTTGATTACTGATGATTGATTCCCCACCATCTGGATATTGTGAAATAATATTGTCGCCATTGCCAATAATTACCTTTTCTACCTTCATACCTGATAATTTATTCTTCGCATAATCCAAACTATGATTTACCAAAGAAGGCATCGTATATTCTGCGTAATTATTTGTTTTCTTCGTGCTATTGGCATCATTAGAACTACCAGTAATACCCTGTGCAATCAATGCTTCACGCATAGCATCTTTAAAATATTCACGACTAAAGTTAGTGTAATCCCCACCTTCAAATGCATAATACATCATGATTTTTGGATCATCTGCAGGTGCTGCCGCCATTACAGACATTATCCATCTTCCATCCATATATCCTGTGGAAGTTGAGATTTGTCCTGTACCTGTTTTGGCGATGACATCCACATCATCCATCTTAAATACCTGACCTGTTCCATCAGGATCATTGACAACCAAACCCATCAATTTCTTTACATAATCGCTGGTTTCTTTTTTGATTGGCGTACCTACACTTTGTGGCTCATATTGTTCAATGACTTTATGAGAATTTCCATCTTCAATACGATCCACTACATATGGCCGCATCATTTTTCCATCATTAAATATGGCAGTATACGCCTGAACCATTTGTAAAGCCGTTACGTTGATACTTTGACCAAAACCGGTTGATAATTTTTCAATCGGATAATTAAAATTGATATTTCCCGCTTCATTTTTTACAAATGGGGTATCCACAGGTTTTAAAAATCCGAATTTATCAATGTATTCACGATAGATTTCTGGTGTAATATGATTGGTTAACAGCTCACAGATTGCGATATTACTAGATCTTGCGAATCCTTTATCAAAAGTAAGCGTACCCATTGAATGATGTTCAGCATCCCATATTGTCCCCAACGCATTTTCGGCTGAATTTACACGCACAATTTTTCCATCCTGTGTCGTTGAAAAATAGAATACATTGGCTGTATATTTCTGATTATATGGATATTTTCCTACATCCAAAACAGAGGAATAGGTGACACCCTTCATTACGGAACCTGGTTCATAAATGAATGTACTGTTATTGTCTATATATTGTTTTAAATCATTACGCGTATTTAAATCAAAGGAAGGATAACTTGACCATCCTAAAATCTTACCGGTTTCTACCTCCACTGCTAGTACCCACGCTTTATTTACTTTACCAGAGAATTTCATTGTCTTTTTCATCAGACTCTCTAATGCCAGCTGTACATTTTGATCAATGGTCAGATATACATCATTACCATCCTCTTTATAGGCTTCCACAAATGTGGTACCTGGCAACGTGTTTCCATTTTTATCTTTTTGACTCGTGGTTTTCCCATCCTTGCCAGTTAGATATTTATTTAATGTTTCTTCTAATCCCATGCGACCGGTAATCGCTTTTTGTTCCTCATCATATTGTGCATATCCAATGAGTGTACTAGCAAAATAACTGTTTGGATATTTTCGTTCTACCGTTTGTGTAAATTCAATACCTGGCAGCTGTAGCGCTTCAATACTTTCTTTGACACTGGCACTTAAATTTTTTCCTTTGGTGCCAAGTTCTGTTTGATAGGCACCTTTCGCCTTGGCATTTTCTAAGATTGTCTTGATATCTTCAGCTTTCATTCCCAGCTTTTCACTTAATAATTTTGATGTTTTATCAAAATCACTGACATAAGCTGGTGTTTCATTTAATCCTTTACGATCTTCATTCAGATATACGATGATAGAATAAGTATTTTCATCTGTGGCAATCACTTCTCCATTACGATCATAAATGGTTCCTCTACTTGCCTTTACCGTTGTTTCCTTTGTGCCATCATCGCCTTTATATGCCAGAATATCTTGACCACTTCTAAAATGGTTGTGGGTGATCATTGTATAGAACACATTCATGATAATGATTGTTGCCACAACCCCCATAATCATCGCAATGATCGTTAACGTACGATTACTTCTTCTTGTTTTCATGTATCATCCCACCTTTACTGATCTTCGTAAAATTTGTTTATGCACTGTAAGAACATATATGTTTCATTATATCCCAAACATAGTAAAAAGGACATTGGTCACGATATCTACCGCAACAAGTCCCTCATGATCTATTTTGCCCTCTGTATTACTCTTTAGAATCCCCAATCAATGTAACGTTTTTTTGATTTGTTTTGATATTATCTTTTTCCGCTACACTTAAAACATGTTCACGGCTTTGTAAGTTGGTTACTTCAGATTGCAAATCTGCGACAGCCTGAGATAGTTCTTTGTTTTTCGCTTCAATCTGCGTTTTTTTCAAAGACAGAGAATAGTTATAACTTTGTAAACCATATTTTGCGCCTAAAAACAAACAGATTGCTAGCACCATCATCATGGATGCCAAACGATCAATACGTAATCTTTTTTTTCTTTTTACAAGTTTTGCCTTCGCCATTTTCTCATCACCCTATCTGACCCTTTCTATAATTCTAAGTTTTGCACTATGACTGCGATTATTTTCTTCCAGTTCTTCTTCACTTGCCAGAATTGGCTTGCGATTTACCAAACGATATGGTGCCTCTTCAATTTCATTTGGCAGTAAAGGAATTCGTTTATCAATTTTTGGTCCTTTGCTTCTTGAAGCAAAGGTATCTTTTACAATACGATCCTCTAATGATTGAAAACTGATGACTGCAAGTCTGCCACCAACTTCCAACATATCAAGTGCATCATCCAATACAATCTGTAGTTCCCTTAATTCATCATTTACCGCAATACGGATAGCCTGAAATATTTTTTTCGCAGGATGTCCTTTTTTATTTAAAACCTTTGCCGGTAATGCTGACTTGATGATGTCAACCAGTTCAAATGTTGTATCAATTGGCTTTTGTTCTCTTGCTTGTTCAATTTTTCTTGCAATTTGTTTAGAAAAAGAATCCTCACCATATTGATAGAAGATTCTGACCAATTCATGATAATCCCATGTATTGACGATCGTCCATGCATCCAGCGCCTGTGTCTGGTCCATACGCATGTCGAGTGGCGCATCAAATCGATAAGAGAATCCTCGCTTCGCTTCATCAAACTGTGGACTGGAAACGCCTAAATCAAGTACCATACCCGAAATAGCCGTTATATCATACTGTGCCAGTTCGTTTTTCATCTGGGAAAAACGATTATGTATTAATGTGAAGTTATCTGATATTTCAGATAATCTTGTCCTGGATTCTTCAATTGCACTTGCATCACGGTCAAACGCATACAAATGTCCTTTTGGAATCCGTTTTAGTATTTCTGAACTATGACCGCCTCTACCAAGCGTACCATCGACATAAATACCATCTTCTCTGATTTTTAAACCTTCAATGCTTTCCATTAATAATACGCTATAGTGTTTCATATCACATCAAGAACTCCGTTAAATTTTCTGCGATTTCTTCAAAGGATTCGCTTCCTTCTTCTTCCATAGGCTCCCATGATTCTTTTGCCCATATTTCTACATGATTTGCAGCACCAATGATGCAGCATTCTTTTTGTATAGAGGCAATTTTGATTAATGAGGCCGGTAATAGTATTCTGCCCTGATTGTCAATATCACATTCAGCGGCCTTGCTCGTCATCATACGTACAAATACACGAGCATCCTTCTTAGTAGATGGCAGTTTCATCAGCTGTTCATAGATAATTTCCCATTGCTTGGTTGTATAAAGTGCAAGGCATCCATCTAAGCCGCGTGTTACGATGACATGTTCTCCAAGTTCTTCCCGAAATTTTGCAGGAATGATGATACGCCCTTTTTTATCAATATTATGTGCGTACTCACCAATGAACATGTTAATCGCCCCACTTTCTACCACTTTCCGCTACTAACTGCCACTATTATACCTCTTTTACCTATCTTTGTACATGGAAAAAGTGAAATTTTTGATTTCACATATTTCATCAAAATACCCTACATTAATCTGTTTTCGCCCTAAAAAAGCGAAGATTCCACATTCTTCGCCTTTTCATTTTATGATATCATCTTATTTCCCAGTTTTTACCTATATAAAAAGCGAAGACATTTGACATCTTCGTTTTAATCCCAATTATGGGTACAGCATTTTTCTAATTCATGTTGGATATATGGTGCATCTTCATCATTTAATAACGCAATTAATGTATCACCAGTATGCAAAATCGTATTACCTCGCGGTATGATTTCTTTTCCTTGACGATCAATGCTGATAATCAAACACTTGCTTGGCCATTTGATATCCTTGATTGCCTGATCACACACAGGAGAACCAAGCTCCACAACTACCTGTACAATATGTTTTTCCCCACCAAATGCAGAAAGATCCACACCGTTTTTCACAAGCAGATTATGCAGTAAACTTTCATAAATCGGTTCACAGTTTAATAAAGAAGCACACAGATAAGCCACCAAAGAAACTAGTGCCAATGGTAATAAATGTGTTAATGTTCCTGACATTTCCGCAATCAGTATGATACCTGTAATCGGTGCACGAACAATCGCCGCAAAGGTGCCTGCCATTGCCATAATAATAAAATTGGATAAATACATATCTGGAAAATCAAACATCTGAATCGCGATACTGCCAAAAATTGCGCCGACAAAGCTTCCAAGAACCAGTAATGGGAAGAAAATACCACCAGGTGCTCCAGAACCAAAGCTGATTAATGAAAATGCAAATTTACATACCAGCAGCATCAGCAATGTCTGAATTACAAAAGTATGATTATTGCTTAGCATTTCGATCATGCGATGTCCACTGCCTAATACATCTGGTAAAACAAGTGCCAGTACCCCTGCGACAAGTAATGGCACAATGACACCATAAGCTGAAAAACGACTGTTTGAAAATAACTGCTGCACCTTCATGGTTGATTTATTATAAAGCACACCACCAATTCCACATAAGATGCCTAGTAATAAGATCATTCCATAATATTGAAGTGGCAGGGTTTCTTCTACCACGAAATGGAAAGCTGGAGATAAACCAAATACATTACGCGAAATAAAATCCCCTGTAACGGATGCACACATCACAGAAATCAAAACGGATACATTAAAGTTTTTATGAATTTCTTCTAAAGCAAACATAACTCCCGCAAGTGGTGCATTGAATGCCGCAGATAAGCCGGCTGCCGCCCCACATGTTAAAAGCAGGCGTTCTTCCATTTTCACTTTATGAAATATTTTAGATATACCCTTTCCTGCCATGGCACCTAATTGAATACTTGGACCTTCTCGGCCTAAAGAAAGACCACCAAATGCACATAAAACACCACCTGTGATTTTTGCCAATAATACTTTATACCACTTTTGATCGATGAAAGACATCATTTCTCCTTCCACCTGTGGAATTCCACTGCCACTGATGAGTGGTTCGTATTTTAATAGTCTGGATACGATTACACCTATTATAATCAATACCACAAACCAGCCTAAGATATAAATCGCATGCTGTTGCAGTGTATTTGATACAAAACTGACAAATTCTTCTGCATAACCCAATATGATACGATAAATTACCGCAATGACCCCAGCAACAAGACCTGTCGCTAATCCCTCCAGTATCAACATATATTTAAAATTACTGGCGGAATCAATCACATGAATCGTTGAACCTTTTTTTGCTTTCATAATATCCCTCTTTCATTTGCAGTAAAATTATAGCACAGCTATACATAATCTCAAATCTTCAAAAAAATACCATTCTCTGATTTATTCAGAAAATGGTATGTTTGCTTAGAATAAAGACATTTGGTTTTCATCCTGCAGGCCATCTAATACACCCATGGCTTCCAGCTTTTTAATTAGCGTTCCACTTAAAGATGTACGACGTTGTAAATCCTCTTTGGATAAGAAAGGTCCACTTTTTCTAGCTTCTATTACGGTATCCGCAACACTTTCTCCAAGACCATCAATACTGGTAAATGGTGGAATAATGCGGTTTGGTTCATCAGGATCCACAATAAATTCTTTTGATGATGATTTCATCAGGTTGATATTTTCAAAATAATAACCACGTAATACCATTTCCAAGGCTAGTTCTAAGGTATTGTAGGTATCTTTATCTTTCTTTGTGACCTGATTTTTGTAATCGTTGTTTTTCATCATTTCATTGATCTGTGACATACGCTGGCGAATAGCATTTTCCCCTTTGATCATCGTTTCAATATCATAAGCATCACAACGAATGGAAAAGAACATGCAATAGTAGTATAGAGGCTGATGTACCTTAAACCACGCAATACGAATCGCCATCATAACATAGGCAACGGCATGGGCTTTTGGGAACATATATTTGATCTTCTTACAAGATTCGATATACCAGTCTTCTACCCCATTGGCTTTCATCTCTGGTATCCATTCATCCTTTAAGCCTTTTCCTTTACGTACAGATTCCATGATGGTAAAGGCAAGTTTTGGACGAAGGCCTTTATGAAGCAGATATACCATGATGTCGTCACGACATCCGATAACACTTTTTAAAGTACAAATGCCTTCATCAATCAGGTCCTTGGCATTTCCTAACCATACATCTGTACCATGACTCAATCCAGAAATCTTTAATAATTCATCAAAGGTCGTTGGTCTAGTTAGTTCTAGTATGCCACGTACAAATGGTGTACCAAACTCTGGCAGACCAGCAGCACCTGTCACTTCATCATAACGGGATGTATCAATATGCAAGGCATCCACACTGGAGAATAAACTCATGGTTGCTGGATCATTCATTGGAATTGTACGAACATCGATGCCACTCATTCGCTCTAGCATTTTCATTGCTGTAGGATCAACATGTCCTAAAATATCAAATTTCAGGATATTATCATGAATCTGATGGAAATCGAAGTGGGTGGTTTTCCATTCTGCATAAGGGTTGTTGGCAGGAAATTGTACCGGCGTAAAATCATGTACATCCATATCTAGTGGTACCACGACAATACCGCCAGGATGCTGTCCGGTTGTACGTTTGACCCCTTCACAGCCTTTTGCTAAACGTAAGACCTGGGCATTTCGCATGCTGCCTTCAATACCCATTTCTTCTTCATAACCTTTGACATAACCAAAGGCTGTCTGTGTCGCAACAGTACCAATGGTTCCTGCACGATATACATGGCTTTCACCGAAAACTTCTTTGGTATAGGCGTGAGCGTTAGGCTGATAATCACCGGAGAAGTTCAAGTCGATATCGGGAACTTTATCTCCCTCGAATCCAAGGAAGGTTTCAAATGGGATATCATGACCATCCCCACGGATGATTTCTCCACAATTTGGACATTCAATATCTGGTAAGTCATATCCATTTAATACACTGCCATCTGTAAAGAAATTTACATAATGACATTTTGGACATACATAGTGAGGAGATAATGGATTAACCTCTGTGATTTCCGACATGGTCGCAACAAAACTGGAACCAACGGAGCCTCGACTTCCTACCAGATATCCATCATTTAATGATTTTTTTACTAGCAGATGGGAGATATAGTAGACTACGTAATATCCTGCGCCAATGATACTGTCTAATTCTCTTACTAGTCGTTTTTCAACGATTTCTGGTAATACCGGACCATATTTTTTATGTGCATTTTCAAAACAGATTTCTCTTAGTTTTTGATCAGAGCCTTCGATATCCGGTGGATACAAAGCATCTTTAACTGGGCGTATAATCGCAATCTGATCCGCAATTGCACGCGTATTTTTTACCACGAATTCATAAGCGCGCTGTCTTCCCAGCCATTCAAATTCATCCAGCATTTCTTTTGTGGTACGAAGATGCTGATCCGGGCTTTTAAAACGACGGCGTTTTTCCTGATCATATAGATACAATGGATGACGTCCACCACCAATCGCCTGTGAATTGATATAGATATCCCGTGTCATCTTTTCCTGAGGATCTACATAGTGGGCATCACTGGTTGCGACGATTGGTTTTCCTAGTTTATCTGCCATATCCACGATTGCCTGTACGACTTCCTTTAATCGTTCTTCACTCTCAATAGAGTTTTGATCAATTAGGAAGCGATAGTTAGCAAGTGGCTGTAATTCGATATAATCATAGAACTGCATCACACGCTCTAAATCATCTTCACTACCGGTTCTCGCCATATCAAACACTTCACCATTGACACAACTAGAACCAATCAACAAGTTACCATTCACTCTGCGTTTTTCAATTTCCTTACGTATGATTCTAGGCTCTGCGACAACATTCGCCGTACTTTTATGGTTATAGCTTAAATATTCTGTATGGGATAAGGTAATCAACTCAAACAGCTCTTTTAACCCTGCCATATTTTTAACCAATATCGTCACATGTTTATCTCTTACTTTATTAAAGCACTGTTCATCCTGCATATCCTGTAAATCTTTTAAGGTAGCGATGTGTTTTAATTCATTCATCATATGCATGAAAACCTGTGCTAGAACATTGGCATCATAATCTGCGCGGTGCGCTCCACCGCCTTCTTCATATGGAATACCATACTGTCGGGCTAAATTACCCAATCGATATGCTTTACGATCTAACATACTACGTGCCAAATCCAGCGTATCCACAACCGGATTCATAAGCGGCTTGCGTCCAATTCGTTTTAATGATTCATTCAAGAAGCCATAGTCGAATGTCGCATTATGTGCAACCAAGATACGATCGCCGATAAAATCTAAAATCTCATCTACACACTCTTCAAATGGTTTGGCATTTCGTACATTATCTTCTGTGATACTGGTTAGTTCTGTTGTAAATGCACTTAACTGTACAGGTGGTTTGATAAACAGCTGTAAAGACTTGATACATTCACGGTTCTTTACAATCTGTCCACCAAATTCTATGATATGATCAAATCTAGGTGATAACCCTGTGGTTTCCAAGTCGAATACACAATATTCTCCTTCCTCTAGTTTGGTATCATCTGCATTACGAACGATTCGCAGAATTGGATCGACCATATTCATTTCTACACCATATAAAATCTTCATTGGATGTTCTGGATCTCGTTTTTTATTGATGCCATCCACACACGTTTGTGCGGTAGGAAATGCCTGTACTACACGATGATCAGTCAAAGCTATGGCATCCATTCCCCATTCATCTGCAGTTTTGATATATTCTGTAATATCACATACCCCATCCATTTCGGATAGTTTGGTATGCACGTGTAACTCTACACGTTTTTCTTCTTCCTCATCACAGCGTTTTACTTCAGCGATTTTATCAATCACATGTGGCATAAAAACAAGTTCACGAGAATATGTATCGTATTCTACATTACCATATGCAATGACGCAATCTCCTACTTTGATTTCTCCTAATACTTCTTTGGTAACTGCCCCACGCTCAAAACGTTTCATAATAATTGCATCGTCATCATCCGCAATCCAAAGCGTCTGTATGTCTTTTCCATTACGAAGCGTTCGTGTTTCTGTTTCAAAGATCTTTCCTCTGATTTTTACACCATGGCATTCTTCATTGATATCATGAATCGCAAAAGGCACATAACTGTCTAATCCTTTTTTGCCTTTTGGTTTAAAGTTATAATTTTTCTTTTCTTCAAATGTTTGTACCGGTTTTGGATGATCATCTTTTACCTTGATGGTAGGAATGCTTTGATTCAAAACCATTTCTTCTACATGTATCTCTAATTGTAGACCAACACTTTCCAAAAACTCCTGAACCAGATGTTTATTTTGAATTGCGATATCACGTTGCGCTTCATCAGCGATATGATAAATCAAATATGTTTTTTCAAGAGATGGCAGACTATCTGAAAAAATACGAAGGCCTGGATGGCGTTCTACATAATTACGGATATAATCCGCAATATTTACTAAGTCACTGGTTTTATCTTCTGCACTGATCATTACTTCTACCTGACATCTTGTTATTTTGGCAAGACGCATACAAAAAACATTCCATACATCAAACGGCAGTACAGAAGGCAAAGAAAGTTCCATATGAATACGATGTGTTTGTTTATAATACACCGGTTTCATCACAAAAGAACCTTTTTCAAAATATTGTAAATCAGGATTGTCCTGTTCCATTTTTCTTACTAAATCCACAAGTTTTAGTTCCATAAGATTCCTCATTTCCACTCACAATATGATACCATTTTTCAAGGATAAAAAAAAGGATAAAACTAAGTTTTTTCATATCCTTCTCTCATCATTTATACATGCAGGAAATTAATTACACAGTGGTGAAAAAAAGAAGGAACGCTTAACATTCCTCCTTATCGAATTTTAAAATCATCATGATGATACAAAAGCCTGCCAATAACGCAAATGCACAAATCCAAAGTTCTTGTATGGATGGAAAGCCTGGAAGTATCTCAAATACAGAGCCTGCCACAAATCCTAAAATCACCAGATACGTACTTTGTGTATAACGATTCATCAAAGTTTCCAACAGCTTCGTTGTGGATATAATTCCCAAGATCACACCAATCCCTAAAGGAATCAGATATGGAAGATATAACCTAGATATCGCCTGCATGGTGGTATCATACATCCCAAGCAGCAATAACATATAAGAAACACTGATACCTGGTAATACAAGTGCTATTGCACTGATAAAACCTGCCACAAGCAGCAAACATATATGCAGAATATCATTTTGTGAAGATGTAACATCCATCCCCGGCAGCATTCCTAATAACACGACGACAACAATGCCAATGATAAAATATATAATATAAGTAAACTGGAATGTTTTCAGCTGGGCTTTTTTCACCATTAAGGGAATCCCACCTGCGACAATACCAATAAAGAAATACAGCATAGGTTTTTCCCAGCGATTGATTGCGGCAAGAATCGGTCTTGCGAATGCTACCATACCAATGATTGCGCCTATGGAAAAGATAAGCAAAAATAATAAGCTGGCTTTTTTCTGTTTACGAAAACTGCTTACTGCATGAATCAAACGATCATATACGCCTAAAATCATCGCCATACTTCCACCACTGACACCTGGCACCAGCATGGTGCTTCCTACAAACAAACCTTTGATCCCTATCATGAAACGATCTTTCATATCATCACTCCACTTCTACTTTATGAAAAAGATGTCTGCATTATACAGGAAGTTGCTGGCAATCACAATAACCTTTCTAAATCGTTAACAATAACTTTACAATCAAATTTTTTAAAATTAAAAAAAAACAGGATTTTGATATCCTGATTTTCGATTATAAATAATTACATACTCAAAGCAATACTGGTAACATAAGATACCAGAATCAATATACCGCAAACTCTTGTAATGGCTGGTTTCTTTTTGAAATAGATCAATCCTAATGTACAAACCATAGAGAAGATGCCAAAACATAACAAATTCATAACCTGTGATTCATTCACATAGATGCCGCCTTTGACATACAATACATCCGCAAAGCATAGAATGATGAAGTTAAATAGATTACTACCAACAATATTTCCAAAAGATGCGTTAAAGTTTCCGATACGTACTAAATTCACGGAAGCACTCAATTCTGGAAGACTTGTTGCTACACCTAAGAAAATAGCACCGGCTACGGTTGCACCTAAATTTAATTCAGTCGCAATTTTATCTGTTACCTGGGTTAACAGGATACTTACGATTACAAGTCCAACACTGAACAGTAGAAAACGAATCATAATCTGTTTCACAGTAAGGGCAATGTACACTTCATCATCTTCTTGTGCGCCTGAAGTATCTTCCCCCATGGTTTTCACATTAAAGATATAAACTAGTAAAATCGCAATTGACATCAGATTCACCTTAAAGAAGCCAGCACCGATTTCTATTGGTTTTAAAATCGCAAACAAAACCAGTAAATACATCACGATACCAAAAATCAATGTGTTTTTATGTGAGTTGGCAATACTTGCGTCTTTATAACGTTTGGCTGTAAATAACACCAATCCACCGATAACACACAAATTGAAAATATTGCTGCCAAGAACATTTCCTTGAACTAAGTCAGGCTGATCTAATGCCAAAACAGCAGTTAAGGAAGTAAATAATTCTGGCAATGAAGTCACAGCTGCCAGCATGACGCCACCAATAAATGCTCCTGATAAATTTGTCTTTTTATCAAGACAATCTACATAGTACGATAAACGTACCGACAAATAAACAACCAATACAGCTAAAATTAAATATTCAAAATAAATCATTTTTCTAATCCTTTCTTATTTATGTAATGCATCGCACAAGCGTTTTACACATGTTTCTACGATACTTCTTGGACAGGCTAAGTTAATTCTTTCAAAGCCTTTTCCTGCTTCACCAAACAGATACCCTTCATCCAGAATCAAACCTTCTTTCAACATGGTTTCTTCCAGTTGTTTTTCATCTTCACAATAAGCACGCACATCTACCCATAACAAATAGGTTCCCTGTCTTGGGGATATAATTGCTTCTGGTAAATATTGTTGGATACATGCTCTTGCAAATGCATCGTTTTCATCTACATAAGCATTGACATCCGCTAACCACTGTTCACTATCTTCTTTGGTATACGCTGCAATGGTAGCCGCAATCGCAAAGCTGTTAGGACCGTTTAATGATAAGCGCTCCATTACATAAGATGTCCATTTTTTCTGCCATTTTTCATTACAGATGATAATATTGCTGTTTTGCAGACCAGCTAAATTAAAGCTTTTTGATGGTGCTGTACAAACCACAATACGATCCTTTGCTTCTGGGGCAAGCTTCAATAATGGCTGATGTTCATAATCTTTTTGTACAAGATCACAATGAATTTCATCGCTGATGATCCATTTATCATATTTTTTCGCAAGTGTTACAATTTTTAACAGTTCTTCCTTTGTCCAGATACGTCCTACTGGATTATGTGGGGAACACAAGATCATTCCTTTCACATCATTTCGTGCCATTTTTGCCTCTAAATCATCAAAATCAATACGATACATGCCATGTTCGTTGATTAATGGATTCTCCACAACCACACGTTTTGTCGCCTCAATCTTTTTACGGAATGGATAATACACTGGTGTAGAGATGATAACACCATCCCCTTCTTCACTCATGATTTCCAAAAGATAGGCAATTGCTGGCACAACGCCGCCTGCATAAAAAATTGTATCAGGATCTATTTCCCAATCAAATCGTTTTGAAAACCATCCACATACCGCCTGACGATATGCTGGTGTAAATCCTGTGTTGTAGCCATAAATCTGCTCGTCAACTTTTTCCTTTAGTGCCTGCTGTATTGCTTCTGCACATGGAAAATCCATATCCGCTACCCAAAGAGGCAGAATATCCTTATCGCATGCAGGAAATGCCTTATCCCATTTCACACATCCTGTATTTTTTCGATTAATCAATTCATCAAAATGATATTTCATACAACACCCTCCTACTCAGCTTAGTTATTATAATACAAATGAAAGGAAAATGACAATAAAACTTATAAAAAAGACAGATAAACCATTAAAAGAAAACTTTTTTAAAAACCTTTGTGATATAATTGTGATAAGGGTTTCATTACGTACGATTGAATATCAATCAGGGAGGCATCTATGAAAAAATATAATATCATTGTCCCTGTGCTGACTTGGCTGGTAGCCATTTTGATTTTAATCTTTTCGCTGTTCCAGCTACAGGGTGATGCAAGAACAATAAACTATACTGGTTTTGTTCGTGGAGGTACACAGCGTTTAATAAAAAAAGAATTAGAAGGCCATCCAGATGATGAATTACTGAATCGCATGGATATCGTTCTTTACGAATTAGAAACAGGAAAAGGACCCGATAATTTAAAGAAAAATACTGATCCTTATTTTCAAGAGCATCTGGAAAAGATGCGTAAACAATGGGATGAAATTGTAGAAAACATTTATGAAGTACGGGAAGGAAAAAATAATGATTTGTATGCATTAAGTGAGGATTTTTTTAACTATGCAAATGAAACAGTTGATTTGGCTGAGCGCTTATCTTCTCAAAAGCTTTTGTTGTCGGTGTTCATTCTTGTGGCATATCTGATTATTTCCACCACACTGATCATTTATTTCAGTAAAAAGCGACAGGAAACATATAAAAACCTGTATTATATTGACACTTTAACCGGCATCTACAATCTTGTGGCTTTTAAAGAAAAGCTGATTGTTTTACTGACCCGGGAACTACATTCTTATGCCATCATTTATTTTGATATTGATAATCTGAAATATATTAATGATACATATGGTTATCAATTTGGTGATGAAGTGCTGCAAATCATTGCACAGACACTAGAACAGAATTATTCACTTGCTGCCCATGTGAATGCCGATAACTTCATTCTTGCATGTGAGCCAGGAGATCAGGTTGATCAATTAAGGGCAACCCTGCATAAGAGTATTGAAAATCAGCTTGGAAAAGCAATCGCTGATTGTTTAACCTATTCCGTTGGTATCTATGTGACAAATCCAAGTACTACTTTACAAATCAACAGCATCATTGATAAAGCCAATATTGCTCATAAACAATGCCGTGATATTGGAAAATCTGCCACAGCCTACTATGATCATGACTTAGTCGCAAAACTGGATAGAGAAAATCAGATGCAAAAAGAAATGGATGATGCGATAAAAAACGAAGAATTTAAGGTTTATCTTCAGCCAAAGTTTTATATTCATGATACGACCTTGATGGGTGCTGAAGCACTTGTTCGCTGGCAATCAAAATCTTTAGGTTTTATGCCACCAGACTGCTTTATTCCATTCTTTGAGAAAAACGGACGTATTTTACATTTGGATTTTTATATGCTGAAACATGTCTGTATGTTATTAAAAGATTTATTAAAAGATGATCAGGCTTTTCCAATCGCAGTAAATTTCTCCAGAGTGACCATGAATAATGAACACTTCTATGATGCATTTCATCATATCGTAGACAATTATCAGATTCCTTATCAATATATCGAAATAGAAGTTATAGAAAGTGCCTTCAATGAGATAAGTGAACGTGTCACTGTCATGCTTCAAACATTACGAAAAGAAGGCTTTAAAATCACCATGGATGATTTTGGCTCCGGCTATTCCAGTTTAAATCATTTAAGTTCTTTACCATTAGATGTAATAAAAATTGACAGGGATTTCTTGAATACCGACAAAAAGCTAGATCAGATACGCAATATTATTTTATGTGTTGTGGAATTATCCCATATCATGAATTTAAAAGTTGTTTGTGAAGGTGTAGAAACCCCTGAACATGTGCAATTATTGAAAGAGGTCCATTGTGATTATGCTCAAGGCTATTTCTTTGAAAAGCCTATTCCCGTCGATGCTTTTGTGGAAAAATATTGTAAAAAATAAGAAAAAAATCCCAGAGGACAGCTTGTGTTCCCTGGGATTTTATTTGTTATTTAAAGAACTGTGGTAAATATTCTTTGTGTGCTTCTAATAATTCATCCACTACAACATTGGCAAGTGTATCACTTGGGCATAATGGATTCATATTCAATGCAGTAACTGCCAAATCACGATTTCCTGTCACAGCTGCTTCACATACCAGACGTTCAAATGTTTTAATTGTCTGAATGGTACCATTGATCTGTGGTTTTAATTCCCCAGTTGCGATTGGTTTAGGGCCATCTGCAGTTATGTAACAAGCTACTTCAACAGCACTGTCTTCTGGCAGATTGGTAATTGTACCATTGTTTCTAACATCTACATACTGAATATCACCTTTATTAGCATAGATAGACGCAATCAGATTACAAGCAGCATCGCTGTATTTTGCGCCTCCACGCTGTTCCAATTGTTTTGGCTTTTCCGCAAGTTCTTCATTCTTATATAATTCAAATAATTCTTCTTCCACTTTACTGACAACTTCTCCACGAACGGTACCTGTCTTAAACTGTTCCAGTTCTTCTTCAAGCTGTTCTTTTGTAAAGAAGTAATAGTTATGATAAGGACAAGGAATCGCATGTAGCCCACGAATAAAGCTTGGAGAATAAGGCAATGATACAAAGTTTTTCATTGCGATCGTATCTTCTGCGTCAATATTCGCATAACGTTCCACAACTTCATCAATCACACTCACACCGTCCACAAATGCATCTGTCGCAAAGATGTGGTGGTTAACACCCTGCAATTCCATTGTAACACGTTCTTCTTCTACACCCATGATTTTTGCGATACCTGCGACCATATTCACAGGAACATTGCATAAACCAATGACTTTCTTGAAATCTGTATAACGAAGTACTGCTTCTGTTACCATACCTGCTGGATTTGTAAAGTTGATCATCCATGCATCAGGGCATAATTCCTGCATATCTTTTACGATATCTAAAATTACTGGAATGGTACGAAATGCTTTAAACATGCCACCTGCACCATTTGTTTCCTGTCCAATCATTCCATGTGATAAAGGAATTCTTTCATCCAATACACGAGCTGGCAAACGACCAATACGCATCTGTGTAGTGACAAAATCTGCATCTTTCAAAGCTTCTCTTCTATCATATGACAAAATCACCTTCATTGGTAATCCTGCTTTTTTTACCATTCGTTGCGCCAATGCACCAACAATTTCTAATTTTTCTCTACCTGCTTCAATATCAACTAACCATAATTCAGAAACTGGCAATTCCTCATAACGTTTGATAAACCCTTCTACAAGTTCAGGAGTATAAGATGAACCTCCACCAATTGTCACGATTTTTACACTTTTTTTCATGTTGTTCCTCCCGTGGTATATACCACCATACACATTCATTATACCGGCTTCTTTTTGAAAAAGCAACCATAATGTTAAGGGTTTCAAAAAACGGTTACATTTTCGTGTGACAAAAAAGGGATGGAGTTTTTACATTCCATCCCATGTGTTATTTCGTTACTTTCTGTTTCTGACACTTTCCATATGTCCATAAAAATAAGCTGGACATACCAGCTTACTTCACCATCTTTTCAAATGCATCTTTTGCGGCCATCTGTTCCGCACGTTTTTTAGAATAACCTTTGCCTTTACCAAGCACGATTTCATCTAATAACACAACGACCTCAAACTCAGGTTTATTACTTGGACCACTGACATTCACGGTCTGATAATGAACTGTCTTTCGAGAATCACTTTGTATGTATTCCTGAAGCTTTGTCTTATAATCAATTACCTTTTCACTCTTTGGCTGGGTAATGGCTGGTGTTAACACCTGATCCAATATAATATCTACAGCGTGCATTCCCTGATCTAAAAAGACTGCGCCAAGTAGTGCTTCAAACATATCCGCTAAAATTGAATCACGTTCTCTGCCACCTGTTTTTTCCTCGCCAACACCAAGCTTTAAATATTTACCTAAGCCAAGCTTACGATTATATTGTGCCAAAGCCTCCTCACAGACAAGCTGTGCACGAAGGGTTGTCATCTGACCTTCACTTAATGGAGGGTTCAGACGAAATAATTTGTTTGTGGACCATAACTGTAATACCGCATCACCCATAAACTCCAATCGTTCATTATCATGTGGATAGCTTTTATGCTCATTCACATAGGAAGAATGAACCAGTGCAGTTTCAATCAACGTTTTGTCGTGATATGCGATATGCATACGATCTAACCAATCAAAAATAGTATCCATATATCATTTTCTCCTTAATGTTTCTATTATACCACTAATCCAGATAAGTTCCACTGGATAATGTATCATTTATATAACTTTTGAGTGATGTATATCTATCTTCCTCCATATGTTTTAACACATAGGCAGCATCATCTCTTGCGACTTCTAAAATATTGGCATCCTGAATCACATCTCCCAAGATAAATCCAGGCACCCCACTTTGTCTAGTTCCTAATATATCTCCAGGACCTCTCAGCTTTAAATCTTCTCTGGCGATTTCAAAACCATCACTTGTTTTTTCACAGATTTTTAATCGTTTCATCGTATCAGGATCACTTGTATTACTCAACAGGTAACAATATCCAGGTTTTTGTCCACGTCCAACCCGACCTCTTAGCTGATGAATCTGACTTAAGCCAAAACGATTGGCATCGTAAATCACCATAATATTGGCATTCTTTACATCGACACCTACTTCTATTACAGTAGTAGAAATCAGAATCTGAATCTTGCCATCCACAAAATCCTGCATCACAGCATCTTTTTCCTGTGTATTCATCTTGCCATGTAGTAAACCAATGGAATACATTCTGCCTATTGTTTTTTTCATGCCATCATAGATATCATTCACATTTTTGATATCATAATCTTCATTTTTTTCTATGGCAGGACATACAACATAGCACTGGTTTCCTTCATCTATTTTTTCCAGCACTTCTTCAAGTATGGGACCCATAGATCTGCTTTTCACAAGTTTTGTGGTAATTGGCATTCTTCCCTTTGGCAGATGTTGAATCGTGGAAACATCCATATCTCCATATAAACTTATCGCTAAAGTTCTGGGAATCGGTGTGGCGCTCATAAACAAAAAGTCTACCTTATCACCTTTTTCTAACATCTTTCTTCGTTGTGATACCCCAAAACGATGCTGCTCATCCGCAACCACCATACCTAAATCATGAAAATCCACATCATCCTGAAATAATGCGTGGGTTCCTACAAGGATATCAGTTTCATTATTTTTTAATCGTTGTAAAACAGCTTTTTTATCCGCTGGTTTTAAGGAAGAATATAATACATCTATCTGTACATCCACATCTTTAAATGTTTCTAACAGATTCTTATAATGTTGTTTTGCTAAGATTTCCGTAGGTGCTAGAAATGCTGCCTGTTTATGCGATAAAACACATGCATAAAGCCCAAATGCCGCAACCAGTGTCTTTCCACATCCAACATCTCCCTGCACCATACGATACATCACTTTTTCACTTGCTAAATCTTCTAATATCTCCTCAATAACTTTCTCCTGATCATCTGTTAAAGAGAACGTTAATGAGTTTTTTAATTCCATGACATCTTCTACATCAAAGTGTTTTTCACATCCCTTGACGACCTCTTTTTCCTGCGATTTAATTGCCTGCATGGCTAATTGAAACTTGAAGAATTCTTCATATTTTAAATGGCGCAGACTTTGTCGCAATGCTTCACTTTTACCTGGATGATGGATAAAGTATAGAGCTTGTTTTTTAGGAATCAATCGATATTTTTCTAGGATATCCTTTGGCAAGAAATCTTCTACCTGATCTTGAAGTACATTCCATGCCTTTTCAATATACTTAATAATATCTTTTTGGGTAATCCCCTCTCTTATATTATAGACTGGAAAAATACCCAGTTGTTCCTTTAATGGTTTAAAATTATAAGTCATGGCTGTAATACGGCTGCCACCTTCATATTTTCCAAAGATACTGATTGTTTTTCCAACTTCAAAAGCTGATACCCATGGCCGATTAAATATTGACACGTCAAACTCTTCTTCTTCAAATACTACTTTAAATCGTGTAATACTTTGTTTTCCACGAAAGCGAATAACTTTCGCATGTGTTATGATCATTGCCTCCATGCTGATTTTCATATCCTTCTGCCAATCTTTTCGTGGTATAAATTCGCTTACCTCATAACGAAAAGGATAATATGTCAATAAATCCTCTGCCTGAAAGATATTCATATTATTTAAAATTTCAATTTTTTTATCTGATATCCGTAATGCTTTCAGTTCCATATCATCCCAACTTTCTTACCTGTCTATTATACCTTAGCTGAAATAGTTTCTCAAATTTTCTTATGAAATCAACCTATGTATAAGAAAGTTCTGACTTATCTTCATACTGGTGTTTCTTACATGTGTAGTCTTACCTCTTTATCTCTTCATTTAGAATGTATAATATCTATCTAATTAACCTATTTATAACATTGTACTTTTTATAAACATTCTTTATAATACCTCTTAAGAAAAGGAGGGATGTGTCTAAGTTTATAAACATATACACAGGTAACTGTGATTTGACCCTAGAAAAAAGGCCATACGGACAGCCAGGTCAAATGCCGAAGATATAGACAATATCTGTCTTATTGTGGTTAGAAGCCAAGTTTTATAAGCAAGTGTGCTTGTGAGATCAGTAAGAGTAGTAAAGGCATTTTATGTTGTATAGACTCAAGACAATATCCTGATAATCATATTTTATGGGAGTAAACTATCAAAATTAAATAATGAAACGATCATAAGCAAGTACCCTTTGCGATTATTTTGTAAAGGAGAGAAAAAATGAAAAAATTATGTTGTTTTTTATGTATTGCAGTATTATTAACGGGTTGTGCCAAAAATGAAAAAAAAGCGAATTATCAAGATGATATGAAAATCGAACATACTGTGGATTTGTCAAAAGAGGATGGTGCTGATAGTGTAGAACGTGATGGTGATCATCAGGATTCTATATATTTTGCACATCCTAATGTATATCATATGAAATCTAATGATACCCTTACAATTTTAGAGCATTTTCCTACGATTCAACAAAGTAGTGAATGGAGTTGTGGTGTAGATGCTGCCCTCATGGTTTTAAAATATTACGACGCATTAGGCGATTATGATGAAAAAAGCCTTGCTGAATTTCGTACAAATAAATTAGAACCAGAAGCAACCTCATTGAAATCAATGATTCAGATTTTTCAAGGTGTTGGCGGTTTTTCTATAAAATCAACTTATGATTATAAGGAAAGTGAATATGATCAAATTTCTTTAGAAATGATTCAGGATTATCTAAAGAAAGGCATTCCAGTGATGGTTGCATGGAATGATTGGGGCGGACACTGGCAGGTCATTATCGGCTATGATACCATGGGCACTGAAACTACACAGGATGATGTCATCATTGTAGCTGATTCATATGATACAACAGATCATAATCAGGATGGCTATGGCATTTATGGAGCTGAACGTTTTTTCTATAATTGGACAATGTATGATTTCTTTGAAAAAAATTATGGACTTCCTGAACGTGATAAGCTATTTATTGCGGTAGAACCTTTAAAATAATAAGGAAAAGCTAAAAAAAACCTATCAATTCTGATAGGTTTTTCAACTTTTTAGTAGTTTTCTTCGCGAACTTCAAAGTAAGCTCTTGGATGATTACATACAGGGCAAACTTCTGGAGCTGTTTTACCACGGTGTAAGTGTCCACAGTTTAAGCATTCCCAAACAGTTTCTTCGCTCTTTTCAAATACTGTACCATCTTCAATGTTGTTTAATAAAGCAACATAGCGTTCTTCATGTGTTTTTTCAATAGCAAGTACGCCTTCCATTGTTTCAGCAATATCATCAAAGCCTTCTTCACGAGCTTCTTTTGCCATACGAGCATACATGTCTGTCCATTCAAAGTTTTCACCAGCTGCAGCATCTTTTAAGTTCGTTACTGTATCAGGCATACCATCATGCAATAATTTAAACCAAAGTTTTGCATGTTCTTTTTCGTTGTTAGCAGTCTGTTCAAAGATATTGGCAATCTGTACATAGCCATCTTTCTTTGCTTTGCTAGCATAGTAGGTATATTTGTTTCTAGCCATGGATTCTCCGGCAAATGCTTCATTCAAATTCTTTTCTGTTTTTGTTCCTTTTAAGTTCATGTTAAATTCCTCCTTATAAAGTATATGAACATTACTTTTTCATATATACATTGTACCTCATAATTTTATAAAAATCATCTCTTTTGCGCATAAATTTTAAAATTTGTAAGCGTTTAATGATTTTTGTAACGAATTTGTGACGAATATATAACATCTAACTCATTATATAATCAGGCAAGTTTTTAACTATCTTGCTATTTTTCTGTTTTTTTATTCAGATTTTTCAAAATATTTTTTAATTTTTATAGATTTTTTTAATTTTTATTTGAGATTTCCTATACTTTTTTTGTGAAATAAGGTAAAATCTTGATAAAGGAGGATTTTAAAATGACAAACAAACACCCTTTTGATGATTTTGGCATCAATTTATTTAGTGAAAACGTAATGAAAGAATGCCTTCCTCATCCTGTTTATCAGAAATGGAAAACAGCAACACGTAAAGAAGATGCATTGGATCGCCCAACAGCGGATGCGATTGCACATGCGATGAAGATATGGGCTATGGAAAAAGGTGCAACACATTTTACGCACTGGTTTCAGCCATTGACCGGATCAACTGCCGAAAAGCATGACAGCTTTATTGAGCCAGGTGATCACAATCAGGCAATATCCCGTTTTAGTGGTAAAAGCCTGATCAAAGGTGAAGGCGATGCTTCCAGCTTTCCAAGTGGAGGACTTCGTGCTACTTTCGAGGCAAGAGGATATACCTATTGGGATTGTACCTCTCCTGCATTTATCCGTGACAATGTTTTATGTATTCCAACGATCTTTGTTTCCTATAATGGAGAAACACTGGATAAGAAAGCTCCTTTATTGAAATCTGCAGAAGCAATCAGTAAACAGGCAACCAGAATCGTTAACTTATTTAAAGATAAAGATATCAAGCATGTCAATGCCATGGTAGGCTTAGAACAGGAATATTTTTTGGTGGATAAAGAAATGTACCTGAAACGTAAAGACTTAGTACATACTGGTAGAACATTATTTGGCTCTATGCCTCCTAAATCAATGGATCTGCGAGGACATTATTTTGGTAGTATTCCTGCCCGTGTACAGGCTTTTATGGAGGAAGTCGATGAAGAATTATGGAAGCTTGGTATTTATGCCAAAACAGAACATAATGAAGTCGCACCATGTCAATTTGAAATCGCACCATTATTTATTGATGCGAATGTCGCAGTTGATCAAAACCTGATCATCATGGACGTATTAAAGAAAAAAGCCGATAAGCATGGACTTGCCTGCCTGCTTCATGAAAAACCTTTCCAGGGAGTGAACGGCAGTGGCAAACACAATAACTGGAGTCTTGTGACTGATGATGGACAAAACCTGTTAGAACCAGGAGATCGCCCACACGAAAACATTCGTTTCCTTTTATTTGTATGTGCAATCATTGAGGCTGTGGATACGTATCCGGAAATGCTTCGTATGGCAGCAAGCAGTTATGGAAATGATTATCGATTAGGTGCAGATGAGGCACCTCCAGCTGTTGTATCGATCTGTATGGGTGAAGATTTGGAAATCGTTTTAGAAAAGATTCGTTTAGGTGAAAATGAAATTGATGATGTTGTAGAACCAAAAGCATATGCGATTGCCAATCTAAGCTATGTGCCAAAAGATACTAGTGATCGTAATCGTACATCTCCATTTGCTTTTACCGGAAATAAATTTGAATTCCGTATGGTTGGCAGCAGCCGCAGCGCTTCCACAACCAATATTATATTGAATTCTATCGTAGCTGATAGTTTATGTAAAATCGCTGATAAATTACAGGGTATCAAATATATTGATGAAGTGCGTAAGAAATCTTTGGATATCTGTCGTGATATCCTGCAGAAACACCACCGCATTCTTTTCTCAGGTGATGGCTATTCTTCTGACTGGCTGGATGAAGCAGAAAAACGTGGCTTGCCAAATATCAAATGTTACTTAGACTCTATTTCTTCTTTATCTTCTGAAAAAGCTGTTGCGATGTTTGATCGTATGAAGGTTTATAATCGTGCTGAGCTGGAAGCACGTGTGGATATCTTGACAGAAGAATATCGTAAGAGTGTAAAAGTAGAAGTTTTAACATTATTAGATATGAGCAAGAAAGAAATCCTTCCTGCCCTGGTACGTGAAATCAAGTTCTATAGTGATGCGCAAAATTCACTGGGCTTTGAAAATAGTTATTATCAGCGCAAGATCAAACATCTGGTATCTTTACTGGATAACTTTGATAAACAGTATCATGATTTAAAACAAAAAATGGAAAATCGCCAGCAATATCCTGATAATATGGCGAAAGCACAATATTTAAATACTGTGGTTGTGCCTGCAATGACTGATTTACGTTCTGTCATTGATCAAATTGAAGATGCTATTTCTTCTGATAATTATCCATATCCAACTTATGATGATATGTTTGTCAGTATGCAATAATATCCTAAGTGACCCTTAAGGTCACTTTTTTACATATCTTTTACATTCCCCTGATTGTAAGCGGTTTTCATCAATACATTGTGAATTATTAACAGAATTTTTACAATAGCTTTACAATTATTTTGTATACTTGAGATGTAATAAAGAATGACTTTTTTCAGGAGGATATAAAGGATGACATTTGAAAACATTTTGGCGTTGCTGGGAGGTTTGGCGCTATTTCTATACGGCATGCATATGATGAGTGATGGGCTGGAAGCTGCTGCCGGAGATCGAATGAAAACGATTTTAGAAAAATTAACAAGCAATCGTTTTTTAGGCATACTGGTAGGCGCATTGATTACTGCGGTCATACAAAGCTCTAGTGCGACGACTGTTATGGTCGTTGGATTTGTAAATTCACAGCTGATGACATTAAATCAGGCTGTATGGATTATCATGGGTGCCAATATTGGTACAACGATCACTGGTCAGTTAATTGCATTAGATGCCAGTAAGATTGCCCCATTGGTCGCAATTATTGGTGTTGTGTTTGTAACATTCTTCAAGAATAAAAAATTAAATGCTATTGGAGAAATCATGGCAGGTCTGGGTATTTTGTTCATTGGTATGGATATGATGAAAAATGCGATGGTGCCACTACAGAGTAGTGAAGCATTTATTTCCGCAATGACAACAATCAAAAATCCATTATTAGCAATTTTACTAGGTGCTGGTTTCACCGCTTTAATTCAAAGTTCTTCAGCATCTGTTGGTATTTTGCAGGCACTTGCATTAAGTGGTCTTGTTGGACTAGATACTTCCATTTATATTATTTTTGGTCAGAATATTGGTACATGTATCACTGCAGTACTTGCATCTCTTGGTGCAAATCGAAATGCAAAACGTACAACCATTATTCACTTGTCCTTTAATATTATTGGTACAGCCATCTTCTTTATCGTAGTACATTTAATACCATTTGTGGGCTGGATGGAAGCCATCACATCCAATCCTGCTGCACAGATTGCCAATGCACATACGATTTTCAATATTGCGACAACCTTGTTGCTGATTCCATTTGGTAATAAACTGGCAAAACTGGCACAGATCATTATGCCAATCAAACCAGAAGAAATCGAAGAAAACAAAGGATACAACATTCCACTTACATTTGTGGATACGGATAACATTGGTACAGTAACAATTGCAGTTTCCTCTTTACGTAAGGAAGCGGTGGCAATGTTACAATTAGCACAACAGAATCTAAGTGATTCTATCAAGGGTATCACAACCAAAGAATGTGATGCTGAAAAAATCAACAAGCGTGAAAAACGTATCGATTATATCAATTATGAAATTACCAATTATATGACGAAAGTTTCTTCTTTACATATGAGTGAAAAAGAAAGTACAACTGTCAATGCCTTATTCAAGTGCTTTGCGGACATTGAACGCATTGGCGATCATGCCATTAACATCTTGCAATATACAAAGCATAATGAATTATCATTAGATGATTCTCACATGGTCACAGAGGAATTAACTACCCTGCACGATCTATTGATGAAAAGCTTCTCCTTATTATTCGCTTATGATTTCGATAGTGATAATGATTGTTACGAAAAGATTGAGCGCATTGAAGATCGCATTGATGAGTTAACTGAAAATTATCGACAGCTTCAAATCAACCGTATGAAAGACAAGAGTGTTGACGCAAAAGATTGTGTCATCTATTCTGAAATCCTTACTGATATTGAACGTGTAAGCGATCATATCATGAATATCATTCAGGAATGCCGCCGCTGCAGTTTTACACTTACAGAGGATGCATTTAACGAAAATATACAGTTGAATCCTGCAATTTAAAACATATCCATAGTGATATGTTTTTTTGTGGTATAATGGAATGCGAATAAAATGAAAGGTGGATTTTATGAATGATTTAATTTTTTGTTTAAATGTTACCATACCGGTATTTTTAACGATGATCTTAGGGATGATCTTTCGTTATTTGCATATATTTACAGATGAATTTGTTAAACGAATGAATGCATTTGTATTCTCCTGTGCCCTGCCCGTCTTGTTATTTAATGATTTATCAAGAGTAGATTTCTTTTCTGTCTGGGATACCCGCTTTGTCTTATTTTGTTTCTTTGCTACCTTGATTTCCATTATCTTTTCCTATCTGGTTTCAACTCGACTACACAATAAAGCAATACAGGGAGAATTTGTACAAGCAAGTTATCGCAGTTCTGCGGCTATCCTGGGTATCGCTTTAATTGAGAATATCTATGGACACTCCACGATTGCACCATTAATGATTTTCGCCAGTGTTCCTTTATATAATGTCATGGCTGTCATCGTACTTTCTGTATTAAAAAGAGAACGTACCAAAATGGGAAAGGAAGTTCTCATCAAAACAATCAAAGGAATTGCAAGCAATCCAATCATTTTAGGAATTATAGCTGGTTTTCTTTGGTCAATATCCGGAATCAAGCAGCCTGTAATCATGCAGAAAACATTAAACAATCTTTCTGTGCTGGCAACACCTCTTGGTCTTATGGCCATGGGAGCATCCTTCCAATTACAGAATGCCAAAGGATTATGGAAGCCGGCAATCCTTTGTACCTTTATCAAATTAATTGTCTTTGTGGCAATATTTCTGCCCATCGCCATATGGATGGGATTCACATCAGAAAAACTGGTTGCCATCCTGATTATGTTAGGCAGTGCCACAACTGTCAGCTGTTTCATCATGGCCAAGAATATGGGACATGATGGAACACTATCTAGTACCGTTGTCATGCTAACGACCCTGTGTAGTGCGTTTACCTTAACCATGTGGCTATTCATCTTAAAAACTTTATCTTATATCTAAAAACAAGCGTTAGACTTATGGAATACACCAAAGCCTAACGCTTTTTTACTCATCTTTATATGTTAAATCTTTTAGCTCCAGTTCTTTCTTATGTAAACGATAATTCACAAATTCACGAACCGCTGTATAGAATACCGCAAAGCATGGGACTCCAATAAACATACCAATGACGCCAAATAATCCACCGCCAACAACAACGGAGAACAAGATACCAATACTTGGCAAACCCAGTTTATCTCCCAGAATCAATGGTCCTAAAATATTTCCATCAAACTGTTGAAGTACAAAGATAAACAAAGCAAAGTATAACGCTGTAATTGGATGAATAATAAATAGAATGAATATACCTGGCACAGCACCAATAAAAGGTCCAAATACCGGAATCATGTTTGTCACACCAACAAATACCGATAAAAGTAATGCATATGGAAACTGAAAAATCAATGAACCAATATAACATAGGGTTCCAATGATCAAGGAATCAATCGCTTTACCTACAATAAAATTATTGAAAATATCTGCACTGGCGATTGCCATACGATGTAAATATTCACTTGCTTGTGTTGGGAAAATCGCATAATTTATTTTCTTAACATATCTCATCAAACGTTCTTTATCCATCAACATATAAATCGCTGACATGATACCTAAAAGCACATCCAGCAGGGTACTGCCAAATTGAAAAGTCATCTTCAACATCTGAGGCAATGCCGTGGTGACCATATTCGTAATTTTATTAAAGAAATCACTTTTCTGTATATAATCACTCACATGTTCTGCATTGATTGCATGTTCTGACATATAACTTTCCGCAAACTTTTGGAATTCTTCAACATATCCAGGGAATGCCTTTACAAGTGAAAATACACTGTCCACAAGCTGTGGTATCAATAAAGCCATAAAGCATCCTACAATGATGATTGCTAAAACCATCGTGATAATCGTAGAAAGATTTCGTTTTGTCTGTTTTTTTAATCTTGTTTTCCCTAAAACCTTCGTTTCTATCAATTCCATTGGTCGATTCAATAAGAATGCAATCGCAAACCCCAAAATAAATGGCATCATCAAACTGGTAACTGTATTAAAAACCCCCACCAATACATCAATTTTATAATATGCGAAATAGATTGTAATCCCCACTGCAACAACAATGATTGCCGCAATGATCTTATGACGCATATCTTCACTTACTTTAAACTTCATGCATTTACCTCCATTACCGCTATTGTACCATGACTTCGACTAAGAAAACGAAAAGTTACAAAATTTTAAGAAATCTTCATGATTTTCTTAAGCATGCCCTCATCATCCTTGCCATATCCACCCTGTGTACTGATACGTCCAGTAATGGTTTTCGCATGTAAAGTGATACAAGGAGGCAGTTGCAGACGTTTGAAGGCATTGCGTTTCATTGTGGACAATAGCCAGTCTAAATCCTGTAAGAACGTTTCTTCTGTATCAATTTGATAATACTGCATCCATTCTCCCAGCTCATTTTGAAGTGTTTTTTTGCGATACTCCAATAGTAAAGAAGCTTTTGTTGCACCTAATCGAATTTTATTCAATAATGCATCATGATAAAACCATTTCATTGGATCCTTTTGTGCATCTTTTAATTCAGCACTTGGCATCATATCCCAAATCATTTCGCCGTCTTTAAATTTTGGCAGCAGATTTTCAGGGACAACTTCTTTTCCCATACGAGCGTTGATTTCATGTGCGATTTCAAACAGTGTTACCTTATCCAAATCACCAATTAAAGAAAGTGCACCAATACTATCACCATATAATGTACAATATCCAAGACTTGCTTCTACCATATTGGCATTATTCACTACAACACCACCCAGCATACTGGATATTCCATTTAACACAAAACCACGAATCCTTGCCTGTAAATTCTCCTGTACAAGAGATGGCATGCCATTTACATCAAATCCAAATGATTCCATGAACTGATCTTTCATATCATCTACCATCTTTTGAATACTGCCTTTATGATAAGCAATTTTCAAAGCAGTTGCTTCTTTTTCCGCATTATCAATGGTTTTCGTACTGTTATAGCCAGTTGGCATATTATAGCCATAAATCCGCTTATTCCCCAGTGCCATTGTTAATAATGCAGCTGTGACACTACTATCAAGTCCTCCACTCAATCCAACAACCCAAGGCATGGAAGATGGAAATACAGATGCATCAAAAGATTTGATCCCCATTAATAAGGCATCTAATATATGTTTTTCTTTAGGTATATCTTTTGTATCATGTATATCCACAATGTCCATCGTATCAGTGAAATACGCTGCCTGATAAACTAATTCATGATTGCGATAGATATAACTTCCACCTTCCATCACCTTTACCTGTTTTCCACTGTTTTGTGCGCCACAAACATTGGCGTATATAATATTTCCATGATAAGTGCTTTCTTCATCCATATCATAAGGATGTGCATCCAGATTGATATTCATATCCGCTAATTGAAGTTCCTTCCCAAAATTAAGCGCAAACACCATATCTTTAAATTCAATAGCACTATTGATGTCACTTTCTTCAAAATACATAGCATCATCTACATATTCTGTCGTTTCATTTTTCTTTACACGCATATGCGTATTGCCCTGATACGCAAAAAAAGCGGCATTGAAACGTCGTTTATTGCGATAACGAATATTTCCCCATACAATAGCGATATCATCGCTCATTGCGATTAATTGCTCGTTAAAGCTGTCCACATAGCGACACCATGCATCATCCATCCAGTCTTCACTTAACAGATATCCACTGATGGCATTCTGTCCAAATACGATCATATCTGCCTGTGCTTTTTTGGCTTCTTCAATTCTTTGCTTCATATAAACAAAATTTTCTTCACATTTTTTTGGTTTGACCATCATGGTCACGATTGCTATCTTCATATCAAAACCTCACTTTTTCCTATAGTTTACCACAGAACACGTATAATGAAAACAAAAGTATTTCTAAATTTTCCTAAGGCATGCTATAATACCTTTGATTGAGAGGTAACCGAAATGGAAGACTATATTTTAGAAGGTAATATCAGCGTTAAAGCTGCCCTTTTGGCGAATAAACGCTGCATTCATAAGATTTATGTAGATAAAAAGAAAAAAGACCGCGACACGGCTTTTATCATCCGTAAAGCAAAAGAAAAAAAGATACCGATAGAAACACACACACGAGAAGAAATAGATGAATATGCGCAAGGCAAAACCCATGGGGGTATGATTGCATTTTGTGGAGAACGAAGTTATCAAAAACTATCCGATTGTATCATGAATGATGATTGCTTCTTATGTATCCTGGAAGGCATTGAAGATCCATTTAATTTTGGTCATGTCCTTCGTTCCCTGTATGCTGCAGGCTGTGATGGTGTCATCATTCCACCAAGAAACTGGACAACTGCCGCAGGTGTTGTCGCAAAATCCAGTGCTGGTGCCAGTGAATATTTATCCATGATCATCGCTGATGATATGGAAGCATTACTTACTGAAATGAAAAACAACGATATACATTTAATCGCCGCAGAGCGAAAAGATGCAGTGAATCTTTATGAATATACATTTCCAAAACGTGTCTGTATCGCCATTGGTGGTGAAATGCGTGGCTTAAGTAAAATCGTAGCACAGGCTTGTGATCAAAATGTCTTCATACCTTATGCGAATGATTTTAAAAATGCAATGAGTGCCAGCAGCAGTGCTACCATATTCGCTTTTGAATTATTAAGACAGCGGATGATCAAAAAATAGTAAAAGGCTTCAAAATAAGCCTTTTTTCTTTTAGTTATAATTGATAGTTATTTCAATATTTTTCTGCCTCTCTCACATTATCTTTTTTACAGAACACATGTCTTAGGCTGCGGGGCGTTATCTTCGGTAATGGCGTTTTCTCATGGCTCTTGTTATATTTCTTTATAACACCGTTCAACACCGATTTATAACAGCCCTCCTGCATAGGGTGTTAATTACGCCATCTTTTTTATATACATAACATCAATAATTGAAAGCATTAGAAGCACTATATAACAATTCATCAAACATATTCTTATTTACCAACGCTTCATATTCTTTTCAAACTTATTAACATATGCAGATTTTAATTCTTCGGATGAAATATCGTAACATAATAAAACATCATTGTAATACATCAGAACATCTGCTAATTCTTCAATCAAATCCTTTCTCAAATCTTCATCTTGACTGGCTTTTAATCCGCTATGTTTTTTTACAATATCAATTACTTCGCCAATTTCTCCAACCATCCATAGTAATTTGTTTTGCCCTACTTCAGCAGAAATACCTTCCCATTTATCTTTGTATTTTTCTTGTAGTATTTTTTGCATTTCTTTCATTTCATTTATTGTAAATTCACTCATATAAATATCTCCTATAAATTTCAATTTGTCTTTATGAAATTGTCAAACCGGGGCGAGGGACCGTATTATTACAAGGCCGTAAGTAGAAAACGAAAAATATGGATGGAGAATCATGGCGGACTAAAAATCTATCGTGACAATTTTCTTGTTCGTCCGTATGGTGATCCTACATCAAAATCTTTTGATTGGCTTGGGCTGGATGCGCGAAAAGGTGTCAACCCAGTAGCTATTTCTGACAAATCCGAACAATGGCATGTTAATAACTCACAATTGCAAGGTACAGTTTTAATTTCGCGAGTATACAACGCTTCCATTTTAGATAAATCAAGCAGAGAAGGAATCATTGAAAATGAATTCTTTGATACCCTTTCATCATTGTTGATTGCTATTATTTCAATTTTTGAAAAGGATCGAGCGCATATTGTCAAAAATATAAAACAGTATAACGATCAGCAGAATCAAAGAGAACGGGCAAAAGAAGAGGCCGCTGGCATTGCTAAGACAATATTAGGAAAAAAGAATAAGAGGTCTAAAGAAAAAGATGCAGACACAGCCAGCGATACGGAAAAACTTGCTACAGCAGTCCAAATTTATCAAGAAGAGCGTGAAGAACTAATCTCTGAGATAAAATTACTTCGAGCTTTGGCTACAAATGGACTTATGACAACAACTATGGTGCACGATTTGAAGAGTATCAATGCATTATTAGTTTCCCGAGTCCGCGGATTTAAGCTGGCAATTAGGCAAAACGATACATTGCAAATTCAGAGGAATCTGGATGACTTAAAGACAAATGATGAATTTCTGAAATCTTGGATTACAGTAATCACAACTCAAACCAAAAAAGACCGCCGAAGAAGATTGAAAACAGATATCTATAAAGTGCTGTCAGAATCTCTTAAGCTGATCTCTCCAATTCTTAACAGGAAGATGGTTGAAGTCCAGTTTGCCACCGACGGTGGAGAAGCATATAAAAAGATTTTTGCCACAGATTTTGATAGTATTATTTACAATTTAGTTAT
>OGXN01000950.1_pt1 | contig 32185 bp, 27 predicted proteins | sample 1576281 | NCBI WGS metagenome assembly OGXN01 (sample SAMEA3541494, study PRJEB24748) | human gut metagenome | biome: human gut; feature: human-associated habitat; material: faeces | place: China | collected 2012
ACGGGACACACAGCCGGTATGCCTGCACACGGAAGTCCATATCGGAAAACCAGAGGATTCTTCTCCAGGTTCCTTGCGCTGGTGATGGTGTTTAAGCCTTCCACGCCGTCCTGCGCCACAATGACAGCGTCCGGCAGTGCTTGCTTTACCATGCCGTCCAGTTCCGGCCAATCCTTACAGCCTGTTACCTGCGCTTCTTTTCCCTGCAAGCACTGCCAGGCCAGGCCTGTCAGCTGTTCCCGTTCCGCAGCATCACCGTCGCAGACAATCACCCTCCACATGTATGATCTCCTTTCTGTCGTAAATTTCCTTATATTATCAAAATAATAGTTATATAATCGAATAGCAAGGAGCTGGCCGGAACTTGCAGTTTTTGGCCGGAACTTGCACTATGGAAACGAATTCTTCTGATAACCTTTTCCTGACACGGGATTTATGCAGGGATGTGTGAACAGATAACAGCCAGGGTATATTTATGGTAATGCTTTGGAGGACATAGATAAGCGCCACAATCCCCGTGAGGACTGTGACGCTCTTCTTTTCTTATAAACCCGGAAGCCGCCGTTACCTGACGGTAACGCAGCGGCTTTCCAATATATTCTGCCATATACTCCAATATCCCGATCCTGACCGGACCGATTTCAAGCCGGTGATGGGCTTGCTTTTGCCATACAGCCAGCCCCCGGCACCGCTCTATCTGCCAGCTGCGGCAGGATTAATAACGATTTCCACGAAACGCCGCAGGATGGCAGCTGCCTCGGCTCGGGTAACGGTATCCTTCGGGGCAAACAGGCGGTTTCCTTTACTGCCCATCACGCCTGCCTGCTGCATGGCACGTATCGCGTCTTTCATGCTGCCAGTGATCTTATTGCTGTCCGTAAAAATCTCCACTTCACGGGAAACGGGCAGGATGTACCCCAGCTTTTCTGCATACCGCTGCATGATAACTGCCATTTCTTCGCGGGTTATGGCACGGTCGGGGGAAAAGGTATCCGTGCCGGTTCCGTTCACAATTCCCTGGGATGCCGCCCATACCGCATAGGGAGCATAACCGGCATCGGCAGGTACATCGGAAAACCGTTCCGAAAAAGCATAAGCTGCCGGGTCTGTCCCTGCAAGCCGCCCTAAAGCCATGACGAACATGCCCCGTGTGATGGCAGTATCCGGGCTGAACGCGGTGTCACTGGTTCCATCCAGCATACCACGGCTGGCGGCAAAGTCAATGTCCGCCTTCGCCCAATGGGTAACCGTGTCGGTGAAAGCCGGGGCTGGTTTGTATCCCACGCCATAGACGCTGAAATGCCCGGTGGAGCCAATCACGCTGCCGCTCCCCTTGTCATAGCCGGACTGGTAATACCACGTCGCTCTGTTGTTATCGTCTCCATAAACGAGGTACAGGCTCCCGTCCTGTTCCCCGGCAGCGGGGGTATAGGCAAAGCCCACAGTGACTCTGCCCCTGCCGAAGTCCCGGACAGTGGCTGCCCTGCCGTCCTGCCCCGTATAACTCACAGTCAGCTGATAGGCCGGGCGGGCTCCCACAGCCGTCCGCATGTCGCCGGCCAGTTTTTTTACCCGTGTGGCCGTCAGTGTAATGTCACCCGTGGATTGCTCCGCAATCTCACGCAGCGCCGTTAGGTCAAAGGTCAGATCCACAATGGAGGTGTTGATAATCAGGTACTTCACTTTGTTGTCCGGATTCATCAGCCTGTTAAGAGTTGGACGGCTGATAATGATGGAAAAGCCATCGTAGGCCACCGCTGTTGTCACGTCATACTGTACTGTAATCCCGTATTTTGTCCGTACCTTTTGTCTTGCCACTTTTAGAATCCGGGTAATGGCTTCCGATGTGCTGCTGTCGCTTGCCGTACCGGCTGCTATGCCGTCCTCTACGGTGACAGGTATTTCAATCACAGACAGCGCGGGTGTATCCGACTGTACCTGTTGTGATGGCTGTGGTGTGGGGATTGGAGCAGGGGCAGAGCTGCCACTATTGTCTGCGGGTGTCCCTCCGGTCTCATAATCTTTGAAATTTGCCGTTGCCATACCGTCTGCCGACAAAGGGAACAGAATGGGATTCGTGCTGCCGGATACCAGGCCCGCCCATCCGTCAAAAGCTTTTCCGTTATCCGGAACGGCAGTCAGAGTCACCTGCTTTGTGTCGATATCGTAGCCCTTATTCCCCGTGTCATTGGGATCCCCGGTTCCAAATATGACTCTGCCTCCGCCGACAGATTGCATGGTCAGCTTTTTCCCGTCCGGTGCGGTAAAAGACGTAAGGGGTATGTTACCGCAGCGTAAATCGGTCAGGTTCGTCAGGTCGGATAAGTCCAGGCTCCCTAACTGGGTATTGGAGCAGTACAGTGTCTCCATCCCGGGATTTGAGTTGCAGTCCAGAGTGGCCAGGTTCCTTAGGCCGGACGCGTTCAGCACCGTCAGCTGGTTACTGCTGCAGTACAACTGCTCCAGTTTAGTCAGGTTTGTCACATCCAGCGTTCCTGTCAGCTTGTTTCTACCACAGCGCAGGGAGGTCAGATCCTTTAGCCTGCTCACATCCAGGCTCCCAGACAGCTGGTTATTGGAGCAGTTCAGGGTATACAGTTTAGTCAAATTGGCTACAGCAAGCTCTCCTGACAAATTGTTACCGGAGCAGTTCAGCATAGTCAGGTTCGTTAGCTTGGACACATCCAAAGTCCCGGACAGCAGGTTACCGGAACAGTTCAGTATGGTCAGATTCGTCAGCTTCGACACATCCAGTTCTCCCTTCAGACTATTCCCGTCGCAGCCCAGTTCGGTCAGCTGCGTCAGGTTGCCAACGTCCAGTTTTCCTGTCAGCTTATTCCCGGAACAGCGCAGATCCTCCAGCTGAGTCAGGTTGGATACATCCAGAGTTTCAGCCAATTCGTTATTGTAGCAGTTCAGGTGTTTCAATTGGGTCAGGTTAGCCACGTCCAGCTTTCCTGTCAACTGATTATTGGAGCAGTCCAGGGAGATCAGTTTTGTCAGGTTGGACACACCCAGTTTTCCCGTCAGTTCGTTAAAGGCACAGTACAGTTTAGTCAGGTTAGCCAGCCCACCTACCTCCAACTCTCCCGTCAGCTTGTTAACTGCACAGGACAGATCGGTCAATTCGACCAATCCACTTACCTCCAGCTTTCCCTTCAGGCCTTTTCCGGTTAAAAATAATCCTGTAATTCTTTTTACTGTACTGTCATTCCATGTTACCAGCCCATCTGCTTCCCATTCTTTCGGGGAGTTCCTTGCGGCAGAAAGGCCGTTGTCGTCAATTATATGGTTGATAACCTCTACGTCACCATCATGGTAACCGTCTTTGTCTGAATCATCAGGATCATTCCCCGTAAAGACCGGGGTTATATCCACGCTGCCGATCAGGTCAAAGAGAATCGTATTTCCATTTGGATTCGCGCCGACGGGTGGGTTCTTCCATTCCTTAAAGGAAAAGCCAGTGCCAGGCGTGGCCGTCAGGGTTATCTCACTGCTGCTGAAATCAAATGCAGTCATTTTTACTGTGCCGCCCGTCGTAGTGTTGACGTTCAGGGTACCGTCCTTTATCTTGAATGAGGTAAAGGGGTTATTTTCACATTTCAAAGAGGTCAAGTTCAACAAGCGAGACACGTCAAGTGTCTTCAACTGGTTGTTCTGGCATCTCAGAGTAGTCAGGTTCGACAGGTTGGCCACATCCAGTGCCTCCAGCTGATTATAGTAACAGTTCAACTTGGTCAGGCTCGACAGGCCGGTCATGTTCAGCTCCTTCAGCTGGTTACTGTTGCAATCCAGATAATCCAAATTCGACAGTCCGGACACCTTCAGTTCCTCCAGCTGGCTTGATGAGCAGTCCAACATGGTCAGGCCTGTATTCTTTGACACATCCAATACTTTCAACTGGGTATTGGTGCAATACAGACTGGTTAGTTTCTTATTCTTTGACACGTCCAGCATCGTCAACTGGGTATTGTTACAGTACAGATTGGTCAGGTTCTCCAGCTGATCCAGCCCGATCAGCGCCGTCAACGCATTATTATTACCGCATTGCAGATCGGTTAGAGCCGTCAGGTCAGATACGTTCAGCGTCCCGGATAGGCTTTTGCTGTTTAGAACCAACCTGGTAATTCTTTTCGGGCTGCTATTGTCCCATGTTACCAATCCCGCCGTTTCCCAACTTTCCGGCTTGCTTTCATCCACGCCGCTGATATTCTTTAGGGTGGGATGTGCGTTAAGGATTTCCTGAAAAGCCGCCTTATCCCCGGTATCATAATCGTCTGCAGAACTTAACATAATGTAGTTCACCATTCCAATCCGCACGGAAATTTCCGGCAGCTCCACGTCCTCTGCACAGGTATACCCGGCTGGAAGAACAGGCCTAAAGATATAGCCGCCATCGGTGGTTTCATCCCATACGTTATCGGGTTCCCAAGTCACATCCTGTATGGTGACATGCTCCTCCGCAGATTCATCCACAGTATAGCCGGAAGCTTCCAATGTGGCAGGCAGATTCAAATCAGCCAGCTTCGTACCAACAGGGACGGTTTTGGCCTGTACCCCCTCGTTCAGCACGTCAAAGGCTGTGATTGTGAATACCGCCGCATCCTCCGTTTCTTCCTGATCCGTCTCCTGCCGTTCCGGCACAGGCGGAATGTTCCCGCTGTCCGTCTCCGGATCTTTCCTGCATTCGTCACAGATAAAGCCGCAGGAGCGGCCCTCCATTGCCTCCAGGTACCCGCAATCCTCATTATGCTCCCCACGCTCATGGGGACAATCCAGTCCATAGCATTCCTGCGTATGTTCATGGGCGGTATCACTGTCTGGTGCCGGTTCCATGTTCTCTTCCTCATAACCGCAAATCAGTTGATCCGTATAACAGCCGTCCGTGTGGACGTGTTCACAGCGATGGCCCTCCACTGCTTCCACATAGCCGCATTCTGCCGTATGTTCCGGATGGTGTTCGCACAGGCCCTCCGTATCAGATGCTGTCCCCTCCGCGTAAATGGTTGTCCCCAGTTGTCCTGCCAGCAGGACAGCGCACAGAAGCAGCGAAAGGCCGCGCGCATGTTTCCTGTTTCTCATCTTGTTCCTCCCTTCTAATCCTTTTGATTTCTGTCGTAAATTTATGACTTTCCCGTCTTGGGGCTTGTGTTTATAAGCCTGGAAATTGCCTGCTCCATCTTTTGGGTGGATACCGGCTTCCGGCAAAAGAACGGGACACACAGCCGGTATGCCTGCACACGGAAGTCCATATCGGAAAACCAGAGAATTCTTCTGGCCAGGTTCCTTGCGCTGGTAACGGTGTTTAAGCCTTCCACGCCGTCCTGTGCCACAATGACAGCGTCCGGCAGTGCCTGCATTACCATACCGGCCAGCTCCGGCCAGTCTGCACAGCCTGTTACCTGCGCATCCCTTCCCTGCAAACACTGCCGGGCCAGGTCAATCAGCTTTTCCCGTTCCGCAGCATCACCGTCGCAGACAATCACCTTCCCCATGTATGATCTCCTTTCTGTCGTGATTTTCCTTATATTATCAAAATAATAGTAATATAATCAGATAGCAAGAAGGTGGCCGGAACTTGCAGTTTTTGGCCTGAAATTGCATTATTAAAACCGGTTTTTGAGAAAAATGGTCTAGACAGAGAATTTATGTTGAGATATGTAAGAAGGGCTATTCGAGAATAAGACAAACCGGGAAATCCGGAAGAAAGATAAGCTGATGACACAGTTATCCATCACAGACAACCATGTGGTTTTTAGCTTTATCCCATTAATGAAGCAGGATGTTTCTTTGGAACGTTCTGCTAATAGGTATACTGTTTCCGTTCATTATTTTATTAAAAAAGAGATTGCATTCCGCATTATCTTCTGTTATAGTATAAAACAAAATTTAAAAGCGAGGATATATTTATGAAATTATTTATTTCACTTTCCAATCGACGCAGCCGATGAAGCTTGTATCTTTTAAGGTACAGGCTTACATGCTGTGTACCTGTGGAAAGTGATTTGAATTTTTCCTTTCAGACACTGTCAGGTTTACACAGCCTGACAGTGTTTTTTATTTGGAGGAAAAAGGATGAAATTATTGACAGATTTACTTACAGCAATTTTCGAAACAGCTTTTTTAAACTGTGGTTATGATAAAACGCTTGGAAAGGTGGTTGTTTCCGGCCGTCCTGATTTGTGTCAGTTCCAGTGCAATGGTGCTTTTACCGGTGCAAAATTATATAGAAAATCACCGTTAAGCATTGCAGACGATGTTTCAGCGCTCATTAAGCCTGACGGAATGATTAGCAAAATCGAAGTCATGGCACCTGGTTTTATCAACATTACGATTAATGACGGATTTTTATTACACTATGCCGAACAAATATTTCATGACAAATATAAAGGGATTCCCCAGACTGAAGCCCCGGAAACCATAATCCTTGATTATGGCAATCCCAATGTAGCCAAACCCCTTCATGTAGGGCATCTGCGTTCCGCCATAATCGGCGAAGCGCTGAAAAGAATCATCATTTCTACAGGAAGAAAAGCTATCGGCGATGTCCACCTCGGCGATTGGGGCTTGCCAATAGGCCTTGTTCTCGCAGAAATGGAAGAAAAATATGCAGACAGGATTCCGCCGATTACCGCTGATTTGCTGAATGAATTATATCCCCTTGCAAGCAAAAGGAGCAGAGCAGATGAAGCTTTCCTTGAGAAAGCAAGAACAATAACCGCTGAATTACAAAAAGGCAGCATCAAATATATGGACACCTGGCGCAAAATGGTTTCTGTTTCGGTCAGGGATATCAGGAAAACCTTCGACAGATTACATGTTTCATTCGATTACTGGTATGGAGAAAGTGATTCCAGTAAATATGTACCGCAACTGCTTCAGATATTATCTGAAAAAAATTTGCTCGTTCCCAGTGAAGGTGCACAGGTTGTGGATGTTTCCTGTGAAAGTGATAAGGCTCCTGTTCCGCCTGCCATTGTCATAAAATCAAATGGTTCTGAAGGCTATGTGACAACAGATATAGCTACGATCCTTCAGCGGCAGCAGGATTTTAAGCCTGACAGGATCTGGTATGTAGTTGACTTCAGGCAGAATCTGCATTTTACGCAGGTGTTCCGTACCGCACAAAAGGCAGATCTGGTTCCCTCTTCAACAGAACTGACACATCTGTGTTTCGGAACGGTGAACGGTAAGGACGGAAAACCTTTTAAAACCCGTGAAGGCGGAGTCATGCAGCTATCTGAACTGCTTGATACCGTGATAAACTGTTCTTATGAAAAACTGAGAAATACAGATGATATTGACATGAATTTTAAAAAAGAAACTGCAGAAAAAATCGGTATAGCAGCGATAAAATTCGGTGATTTAATCAATCATTATTCGAAGGACTGCGTGTTTGACATCGACAAATTCATGGCATCAGAAGGCAAAACAGGTGTTTATCTCCTTTATACGATTGCGCGGATCAACTCCATACTCAAAAGAATTGACAGCTTTGATTTAACCGCCCCTCACTCATATGGCATTTATTCTCAAAGCGAGCGGGAGCTTTTGCTGAAGCTGGCCCTGAGCGGTAATGCCTTTATAAACGCCTACAATGAGAAATCACCAAATATCATCTGTGAAAATGCATATCAGATTGCTGTGGCTTTCTCAAAATTCTATCATGAAAATCATATTATGAGCGAAAGTGACGGACAAAAAAAGGCCTCCTGGCTTGCTCTGTGCATATATACAAAAGATATGCTGCAAAAGCACCTTGATACCTTAGCGATTGATACGGTTGAGTTAATGTAAAACCCGTCTTATTTTCAGCACCCACAAACAGCCGGTATAAATTTTATACCGGCTTAATCAAATTTTCCTCATACAGTGTATCGAAAGTATTGACCGCGCCGCCATGCTCAGCTATTTTCCCATCCACCACCTTGTCAATGTCAACGCCGGTGAAGGACAGTCTTTTGTGTGTGGGCTTTATTCCAATCCACTCTCCTTCATGTGTTCCTTCCATGATGAATTCAGAGATCACATAATCACCGTCCGCATATTGCTTAAGTATTTTCATGGTATAATCGGGGTAAGTTTTCTTTACATCAACAAGGTGCTGCTTCATGCCATCTATCCCCACAGGTATTATCTGTTCCCCGACTTTCACGACACAGTCTTCTGCGATAAATTGAGGAAGTTCCTCCAACAGATTTTCTGACACAATTGTTTCATAGAAATATTTAACAATATCTTTTTTCTCCATTTTTATTCTCCTCATGGTTGCGTGATACCGTACTGTATACCGGTGAATACCGGATTATAAGCATAACCGGCTGAAAGTTATCATTGCTATACTAATAAATTATGAATTCCCTGTCAAATAAAAAAACAATTATTTCAAAACAAGAAACGATTTATCATTGATACTTCATATTATATCCATGTATTGGCAGCAAAAGGCCCGTGTGGTAAAATTATAGGATAATACCTGACAATAAACAGAATATAAAAATACATATATTCAGAACGGAGGAATCATGCTTACTCCCAAAGAAGCGGAAAAAGAACTGGAATTGGGCGCCGGCTTAATGCCGGGCCCCTGGGTACAGCACAGTAAATCTGTTGCCGTAAATGCCCGGATGATAGCGGAGCATACAGACTGTATGGACAGTGAACGTGCCTATTCCATGGGGCTTATGCACGATATAGGGCGCAGGGAAGGCGTCAAGGCTATCATGCACATCATAGACGGTTACCGTTATATGACAAAACTCCACCAGCCTGAAATTGCCAGGATATGTCTGACACATTCTTTTCCCATACAGAATATCAATACCTTTATCGGAAAATATGATTGTTCGGAAGAAGAAAAGAATTTTCTGGATCATTACCTCTCTGCCGTTGTCTATGACGATTATGACAGGCTGATCCAGCTGTGCGACGCCATATCCCTGCCAAACGGCGCCTGTATTATGGAAAAAAGGCTGGTGGATGTAGCCCTAAGGCATGGCCTGCCATCATTTACCCTTGATAAATGGAAGGCTTTTATGAATCTGAAAAAATACTTTGATGAATTATGTCATTGTAATATTTATTCCCTTTTGCCGAATGTGATGGAAAATTCTTATGAAAGCCTGATATAAGGGCCGCTGTCTGTATTACCGGCCTGCAGGGGAATATACGGCATTTACATAATAATACATACGTTTATGTCTGTTATGCAAATCCAGTGAACAATATTCCGCCATTCTTTGCAAAATGAACCGCATGGCGGCCCAGCCCTGTTCCCAGATCGAGAAGCTTGCTGTAACCCTTTTCTTTCCATACCTGCGACAGATAATAACTGTCCTCCGTAGGCTTCAGCCATGCCGACTGATTTGCATTTTCCCAATCCCATCCCTTTGATTGAACCATAATTCCTCCTTTACCTCTCTTCAACTAAAAATCCATCCACAGCAAAATCTTTTAAAGTAAAACTGACATTGATCGAAAATTTAAAACGGAGTTTATTCCCATAAAAAGAGAAACGATAGACAGCGACATACGGTGTTTCAATGAAATAAATCTTCAGTATAAGAGCTTCGTTAAAGACTGCCTCACAGTAATATTCCTGCTTATGAACCTGCAGGTCCTTCAGGAAATTCATTTTCCCGCTGGTTTCCTGTAAAAGTGAAAAACGGATAGTTTCGGTATATTCCGCATAACATAGCTTCACCAGATATTCATTACAGGATGGAAGAAATTCCACATACTTGATTCCCAGAATATTATCTTCCAGCCTGAAATTACTACACGGGATTACAGCATCCACGGCAGCAGCGTTTTTTTCAGGTCTTGTATTTTCGATATAGGCGCAGCAGCATTCTGTATCATTAAGTAAATGCTTATAAATTAACGACAACAAGGCTTCCGTTTTGGAATACTGGGAAAACACAATGACAGCTTTCTTTTTATTAGGGCACATTAAGCACAGCTGACCAAAAGCACCATCCATACGGTAATATCCATCCTTACCGATATGAAATTGATAACCATATCCGTTTCCCGAAAACTCACTGTCCGGATTGTTTATATCATCCTGCTTAATTATTTGCTGTGTTACGGCCATCTTCAAATATTCCTTTGATATAAGCTGACTGCCGTTGTATGAGCCCTCTTTTAACAGCAGCTGCGCTATTTTGACAAGAGACATGGGATACAGGCTCAGCCCCATTCCTCCTGCCGTCAGCTTTTCCGGGGACAGCTCCCATTGAGCCTCATAAATCTCCATGGGATAAAATAAATACCGGTTCAGGAACTGTTCCAGAGACAGGCCCGACACTTTCGTGATTATGGCGGACAGCATATGGGAGCAATGGGTGCTGTACCTGTAAAAGGTTCCCGGCTCATGGGGAAATGACTGTTTCAGAAAGGCTTTCACCCAATTATCCTGAACAAATAGATTCGAATAAGTATTTTCATGAATCCCGCAGGACATGGTCAGCAAATGCTGAACCGTAATCCTGCTCAGATTTTCATCCGGTGTCTCCGGACACTCCTCCGGGAAAAAACCGATAATAGGATCATCCATATGCAGCAGACCCAACTCCCATGCAATTCCTGTTGCAAGTCCCGAAAAGGTTTTAGTCATGGAGAAAAACAGTTTTAGCGAATCCATTTTATAGGGATATCTGACATATTCCCCCATCACACTGTTCTCCGAAATATACAGGGCATGTGTGATATTCGTATTTTCATTTTTGCTGCATTCCTGTATAAAACCTGCAAATGACAAGACTTCATCCTCCTCATTTCATTATAATTCTTTTTGTTCCCATTCTTTTTTCCGTATTCTTCATTAAAATCGCAGGCAATTTCATATGTGTCATACTCGCCAAACCATCTTGCGTCCCCCGTCAATATCAATATTCTCAGAACTCGTTTATCTCCGATGACAATACAGCCTCCAGAAAACCTTCCGGCGCAGAGCGGAAGCGCAGTCTTTTATAATCTTCCTCCGGCATATAACGCATCAGCACCGGCAGGCTTTCCTCCAGTCCGTTTTCCCGATATCCGATTCTCTTGTCCGTAAGAAACGCAAAGCCAAAATCCGTATACAATTTAATAGCTCTATAGCTTGACGGCTGCGTGTGCAGATATACGGGAAAATCATTCGCTCCAAGTTCCGACAACAGCTTTGTAATAATAGCTCTTCCTATTCCGCTGCCTTCACATCCCTTTTTTACCTTAAGCCAGTGCAGGGTATTTATTTTCCCATAGGACTTCCAGATAAAGCCGGTTCCTACAGGATTCCCCTCACTATCCCTCACAAACAGACACTGTGAATAGAATAAATCTTCTTTTTCTCCATATACCTTCTGAAAATAATCTGTCATATAGCCGAAAAACGCTTCCGCCTGTTCTTCCTCGTCGAAAGGCATTCTTTTCCACAGGTCAAGCTCATCCCTCCTGCATGAATCAAAATAATATCCTTCAGGCAGACATGCAAAAGCTTCCTTCTTCGGTACTTCGCAAACCATGAACAAATTCAGATCCGGAATTTCCTCGTACATCCTATACTCCTTTTATTACCATTTCCTCTGTTACCTGATACAAAAAAGCAGGACATCATAAACGGACCGTTTTCCGTCTGACATCCTACATATCACTCTTATTTGATTTTCCAGTCTCCCTGCAGCATCATGAACACTTTCCATTCTTCTAAGTTCCCCATGACAAAACTGTCCTTAGGTACAAGAAGAGACAGCTTCTTCTGGATCACCAGGACATACAGATTCTTGGAACTGATAATCTTTGTAATCGCCGAATACTCAAATACGGAATGAGCGCCGTTGTTGGAAAAGATTTCGAGAGCGTCGGAATAAAAGCTGATTCTTCTCTCCAGAGGTTTTCCCCCGTTATTCGCCACCTGTTTGGCAAATTTCTTATCTCGAGAGGATTTATAAAGGAAAAACGGCATTACCAGACATATGATACCCACAAGAAGGAATACAATACCTGAACTGAAGGCTCCCCCAAGGATGCTGAACAGCCCGAGAATAATACTGACTCCGCCCATGATATAATACAGCTTGCGGTATTGGCCCATAAATGCTTTCACAAATTCCAGGTACACTTCTTTGGTGATTGTAAATTCATTTTTGAAAAGGAGCTGGCCTCCGATACGGTATCCGGTTCCTGCCTTATGTATAGGCGGTATTGTCCTGGTGTTTTCACCCGGTTCTTCCGCGTCTTCGGACTCATCTGCTTCAGAGTTATCCTTTTCCGCCCCATCCGCTTCCGGTTCGTCTGCTTCTTCATCTGTCCGCTGGCCGTCTGCTCCCTGCTGTACTGTCTCTTCCAGATCTGCCGCAGTGTCTGCCCCTGCTTCCTTATCTTCTGTTTCCATAGTCTCGTTCTTTTGTTCTTCCATTTTTACCTCTCATTCCACCGGCCATAAACAGCCTGTTTCTTTCTGTCTGTTCTGCCATAAAGAAATTATGTATGTAAATAAAATTATAATAGAAAGCCTCCCGGCCGTCCACCTTTAATTTTACTTTCCGATTTGTCATTTCCCTATCTTCCACATACTATAAAATAGAATACCATAATCGGATGGGAATGAAAAATGAATTCTTCCAATTACAATAGAAATAATTCCTCCTGCTGCAATTCATGCGGTTCCTGCGGCTGCTCCCAATGCCGGCAGGGACCGCCGGGACCTTAGGGGCCTCCCGGTCCACAGGGCATCCCGGGGGAAAGAGGTCCCAGGGGAGAACAGGGGCCTGCCGGTCTCCGGGGAGAACAGGGCCCTCAGGGTTTCATCGGCCCACGAGGCAAACAGGGACCGCAAGGCCCTGCCGGACCGCAGGGCATACCCGGCCCACAAGGCTTGCCCGGGTCCAGAGGGGAACAGGGGCCTCCCGGTACGGAAGGCTGGAAAAATACTGCCTACGCTCAATATGGAATCGCTGCATCTCCTCCCAGCCATAATTATCTTCCTTATTATCCTGTCTGGGGCGCCGGGGGACTCACCAGTCTGCCCACTGATGAAACCATACAGCTTATGCCGGGATATGTTTACATGATTTCCTTTGTTTTCCTGGCGGTACCGGATGCCGGAAATTACTATCAGCTCCTGCCCTATCTTAATGGCTCGCCCCGTTTTCTTTATTCCGTACTGGCAGCTGCGGGGAGCGGAAGGACAGCTTCTGCCAGCGCCTCCTTTCTGACCAATGAGGCCCTTTATGAACCTCTGGATTTTTCCCTTTTGCTTACTTACCCTGACACGGTACGTAATATAGATATCACCGGAGCCGTCTCCATTTATCCTGTTGCCGTTCTTTAGCCAATAAACGGGCCTGCCATTCCTTTTTTGGATAGCAGACCCGTTTTATTCCTCCCGTGTAATTAGCGGATTGCACATTAAAGACTGAAGTTCATTAAGCTTACTTCCCACGATACTCGACTTAAAACAGTTTTCACTTATATAAGGCAATAAGATCTTTCACATATATTTCCCCGTTTGTAAATTGAATTTTACTATTGTTTAAAAATCCATCCAGCGATTGAATTGTTTTATCCATAAGAGAAATCTTCCATTTTTTGCTTAAATCTTTTTTAAAGCTTATATAAATTTCATTTTTTAATGGTTCATATACTATTGTACAAAGAGTATTCTCCTGACTGGTTTTATTTAAAACTTCAAAGGCTTCCTTTATTCCAAAGCTGTCATTATTATTATTAATATATTCATAGGCACAAATATATCTGTCAGCACCTATTCCATGTACTTCCTTATAATTTGTTTCTTTAAATTTCCCATTCGGGAAATTAGTCATAACAATAAAATCATTATAAATAGGACTTACTGCATTTGTATTACTTCCTTCTTCCAGAATAAATGCATCACCAGTCTTATCGGCGATAATAGTATGTAACCCTAAATCCGGGTATAGTGGATTCCTGGGATATGCGATTACTCTTTTATTAAGGATTTCAAAAAATTCAGATGCTTTTTTTGTTTCCTTCAGCGCCTCATCAAAAACATCAAAAGCAAACCAGTCATTTTCGTCACAACCTGCTTTGAACCCCGGGCCATAATCTACTGCCTGGGTACATATAAAAAGTCCCTCGCTGTTAAAGCCAGCGATATCCCTGTATTTGTTACCTGCAAATCCGGAAAAGTAAAATAAGTTCTTATCCTTATAACTATTAACCTTCAGTTTTAAATCAATATCATCCGTATCAAAATTCATACCGTAAACGGGTTTTTGCTGACTGTATACTGCAAAACTTGTACACATTTTGGAACCTCCTTTTGAGATATCATTATGTCATATACTTAAAATTTCAGAAAATCATTCAGTTATTTTTTCATCGGCTTCACCGCTTTCCTAAACTATGTCCATATGATACCATCATACATTTCGATGACTCCACCTATAACATTTTTCAGAATCAAAAATGAGTCTCCTTTCTTAATGGCTTGCCCTGTTTCCTTTATTCCGTATCGGCACCCTCGGAAAGCAACAGAACAGTTCCTGTCAGCGCACCGTCCTTTAACCGGTAAACGGGCCTGCCATTCCTTTTTATGGATAGCAGGCCCGTTTTTTCTTACATTGCGTCAATTAGCAATGCGGAATATTTCTTCCTCTTTAAGAGGGATCTGTTCTTCCTCTATGCTGAGGATTTCAATCCACTTGCCCCTCTTGATTTTGTCTACAAGATGAAGGATTTCTTTCTGCGTTCCCTGTACCTCCATCTCCACTCTGCCATCTGACAGATTAGCCACCCAGCCGGTCAGGCCCAATTCCCTGGCCGCCATATAGGCCGTATAGCGAAAGCCCACTCCCTGTACCTCCCCGGAAAAAATCATATGCTTTCTGATTTCCATGGGTCTTCCTTTCCTTACCTTGCGCAAATCTGTTCTTCTTCCTCAGAACTTCAGATTCTTGAACAAATCGCCCAGTGAAGTAGTGGCTTCTTCTTTGGAGCTGTACTCTGCCGCCTGATGGGCTTCCATCTCATCGGCTTCCGAATTTTCCTCCACAGCTTTTATGCTGAGGCTTATTTTATTGTCATTGGTATTCAGCACCTTGACCTTTACTTTATCCCCTACAGTAAGAACTTCGGAAGGCTTTTTAATTCTCTTCTGACTGATCTGGGAAATGTGTACGAGTCCGCTCAAACCATCAGGCAGGCTGACAAATGCACCGTAAGGCATCAGGCTTTCCACAACTCCCTCCAGGATACTGCCCGGAACCAGCATGGAAATCTTATGGTTGATATCCTCCACCGCACGCTCTTTCTCAATTACCTTGGCGGAGAGAACCAGCTTGTTCTTTTCCTCATCCACGGTAATTACCCGAACCTCCAGCTCTCTTCCGAGCCATGGCTCCAAATCCTCAACATAGGTCAGGGACAGCTGGGACGCGGGAATAAAACCACGGATCCCTTCCACAAAAGCCACTGCGCCGGCCTTTACGATTTCACTGATTTTTACCCGGATATTCTTGTTCTCTGCCATGTAGCCTTTGAGTATATCCCAGGCCAGCACCTGTACCGCTTCTTTTTTGGAGAGCTTTATATTTCCTTCGCCGTCATCTGTCTTTACCACGGTAGCCTCTATTTCGTCGCCTACCTTCACATCCTCAAGGATATTAAATCCGGGATCGCCGCTCATGTCCTCCGCTTTTATAATACCCTGAGCATAATACTGCAGATCCAGAACCGCTTCCTCTTCATTCACCGCAATGACGGTACCTGTAATAATATCCCCTTCTTTTATGGAACGGAAGGATGCTTCCAGCTCCTTTGCATAATCTTCCATCGTTTCCCTTTTCTCTTCCACGGTCTTGTCCCATCCTTTCTGTTATTTCCTTTATTATAAATAAAACTGACTCTCTTGTCGAGTCCCGGATTCAGATTTCACCCCTGCCATATAAGCCAAACAGCAATTAACAGATTCGGGGAAGTCCTTCTCCTATGAGCTCCGTAATGACCCGTATTCCGCCCAGAGGAGTGGTGAGCAGCACTTTTCCTCTTTCCTTACCGGAAATATGGCCGATAATGGCTGCCGCTTCCCCGTATTTGCTTTTCTGCATACAGGAAAGGGCGAGTTCGGCGTCTTCTCCTGCCACAACCGCGGTCATTTTCCCTTCGTTTCCCATATAGAGGGGATCCAGTCCCAGCAGGCCGCAGAAGCCCTTTACCTGATCCGATACCGGAAGACAGGACTGTGTAAGCTCCACGCAGCAGTCGGAGGCAGCCGCAAATTCATGCAGGACTGTGGCGAGTCCGCCTCTGGTGACATCACGCATAGCCTTGATGCGCACTCCCGCTTCCTGCATGGAACGGACCATTTCTCCCAGGGGAGCGCAGTCGCTCACGATGCTGTTGGTTATTTCCATGCGCGCACTGAGTATGGCGGCATGGTGATCTCCCAGGTTCCCGGAAACGAGTACAGCATCCCCTTCTTCGCAGAGTGAAGCGCTTATCTGCACTCCCTCCGGGACAAAGCCGACTCCGGCAGTATTGATATAGATTCCTCCGCTGCCTTCTATCACCTTGGTATCACCCGCCACTATCGTCACGCCGGCCTCCCGGGCCGTCTGCGCCATGGACGCGGCGATCTTTTCCAATTCCTCACTGTCCGCGCCCTCCTCCAGTATGAAACCGCAGGTCAGATATTTAGGGCAGGCCCCGCTCATGAGCAAATCATTCACGGTGCCGCAGACAGACAGTTTTCCGATATCCCCTCCCGGAAAAAACAGAGGATTTACCACAAAGCTGTCCGTGGTTACCGCAAGCCTGCCGTTCCCCGCTACCACGGCGGAATCCTCCATCCGGGATAAAATTTCATTATTAAAATTTTTTTCAAAAATGCCGGTAATCAGCTGGGAAGTCGCCCTTCCGCCGCTGCCGTGCGCCATTGTTATTTTCATTTCTATTCCTTTTCTCCGATCATGCAGTTATTTATCCCCGGCTTCTATATTAGAAGCTGATGCTTCCGGAAGGATACTGTTAAAGCTGTTAAAACAGCTGCCTTCCGTAGAAACCATACAAGCTCCCTGGGGTGTCTGGGGGGTGCATACCTTTCCGAACAGCGGACACTGGGCGGGACGTACTTTTCCGGTAAGCACTCCGGCACAGCAGCAGCCCTTATTCTTTTCCCTGTCTTCCATGAGCTCTCTGCTGCCTGCATCGAAGGCTTCGTATTTCTTACGCAGTACCATTCCGGAACCGGGTATCACTCCCATCCCCCGCCAGGCAGCGTTCGCAGGTTCAAAATATTCCTCCACCGCAGCCTGGGCTGTCAGATTTCCTTCTCTGGTAACCGCACTGGTATACATATTTACCGTTTTTCCCACTCCCCGAAGCTTAACCAAAGCCGCAATGGCCGCCAGAATCTGTTCTCCCTCGAATCCTGCCACCACAAAGGGGATCCCGTATTTTTCAGCCAGGCCTTCAAATGCCCGGCTTCCGGTGATCACACTCACATGGCCCGGCGCAAGGAAGCCGTCAATGCTGTTTTCCTGCTTTTCCCCGCAGATCCAGTCAATGACCGGAGGCATAACCTTTAAGGATGTGAGCAGACGGATATTTTTAATGCCGCCGGCCAATGCATTTTTCAGCAGCATGGCATATACCGGCGTAGTGGTTTCAAAGCCTACCGCCGCAAAAATATACGTGTGCCCCGGATCCTCACCGGCCAGCTTGAGCATATCCATGGGGGAATAGACCATTCTCACCTGACAGCCTTCCGCCCTGGCTTCGCTCAGGCTCTGGCTGCTGCCCGGTACACGCAGCATATCCCCAAAGGTAACCACGATATTGCCCGGCTCCTTACCCAGCAGGATCAGGCGGTCAATGTATTCCGTCACCGTCACGCAGACAGGGCAGCCCGGGCCGGAAACCAACTGAATAGAAGGAGAAAGCAGCCCCGGTATCCCATTACGGCTGATTTCCGCCGTATGCGTGCCGCAGACCTCCATCAGCTTCAGCGTGCGTCCCTGATAGCTCTGCAGATATTCAATTATTTCCTTCACCGGCCGCTTCCTCCAATTCCTCAAAAAGCTCTGTGAGCTGCTTTCCTTCTTCTTCCGAAAGCACCTGCAATATACAGCCGGCATGCACAAGCACGCTGTCTCCCGGTTTTACGCAAACCAGGCCCGCCTCCGCGCGCACCCTGTTTCCCTGGAAATCCACCACTGCGGTGGTCCCTTCTATCTCAATAACCCTTCCGGGCAATGCTACACACATATCTGACCTCCTCGATCCTTCTCATCCATCAGCCTTTCCGCTGCCAGCCAGGCCTGTCCCAAAGCGATCCCGCCGTCATTTCCCGGCACCTGTTCATTCACATATACCCGGAACCCCTGTTCTTCCAGAAGGCTCCGGCATCTTTCCTGCAGAATCACATTGGCAAAGACACCGCCGCTTAAAGCCACCTTATCCTCATGAAATCTCTCCCGGATCCTGCGGCACATTTCCAGCACCATACAGGAAACCGCTTCATGGAAACCGAGAGCCAGGGCCTCCGCCCTCTCTTCCTCTTTATACCACGTCTTTGCCGCTCTTGTCTCCCGGAAAATTTTACGTATTATTTCTTTCCTGTCAGCCAGAAGTATTTCTTCTTCCTCCCGAATGGGAAAGTAAAGCTCCGACGGGGCCGCATTCTTCTCTATCGCCCGGGCCGCCGCATTCTCCAGGGCTATGGCACATTCCCCTTCGTAGCTGTTGTATTCCCTGATTTCCAGAAGTGCGCTCACCGCATCAAAAAGCCGTCCCATGCTGCTGCTTTTTTCCGTATTGATATGATTGGAAACCGCAGCACGGACCATTTTCTCTCTGAGTTCCTCCTCAGGCCGGTCATTCTCTGTTTTTCCCTTCGAAAGCTCACATCCGGCCTGATAAAGATGGCAGAGAGCGGTGAGCCCGGCATCCTTTGCCGAAGCATCGCCGCCAATCAGCTCCGTTTCTTCCAGATGCCCCGCGCGGAGAAAGGAACCGCCCTCACACAGCAGAAATTCCCCTCCCCAAACCGTTCCGTCCGTTCCATAGCCTGTACCGTCAAAAACAACGGCTATGCAGCGGCGCAGGCCTTGTTCCGCCATCACGGATGCCGCATGGGCATGATGATGCTGGAAAGGAAACAGCGGCAGATTCCTTTCTTCCGCAAGGCGTGCCGCCTCCCCGGCTGTCGCATATCCCGGATGAAGATCGCATGCCACCGCTCCGGGTACTATCCCGAACAGCTTCTCCATGTGCTCCGCAGCCTGCAGGAAGGTACGGAACACCTTGTAGCTTTCCATATCGCCGAAATACTGGCTCATATATCCTCTTTTCCGGTAAGCCAGGCAGAAGCAAGCTTTCAAATCCCCTCCCATGGCAAGCACCGGAACCGGACATTCTCCCGGAAGGCCGACAGGCGCCGGGACAAAGCCTCTGCTTCGCCGCAGAAGCTGAGGCCGCCCACCCGTTATCCGCATCAGGGAATCATCCAGGGGAGTTACAATTTTTCTGTCATTCCACGCGATTCCATCAAGCAGCATCGGCTGCTGCTTCCAAAGCTCTTCCATTTCCTCATCCGAGGTCAGTATAGGTTCATCCGTCACATTGCCGCTGGTCATCACCAGAGGCCCGGCGGCTTCGGTAAGCATCTGATGCAGTCCCGTGTAAGGAAGAAAGGCTCCCAGGAACCGGCTCTCACCGCTCACATTTGATGCGAAGCCGTACCTGCCTTTTTTCAGTTCCAAAAGCACAATCGGCCGGGCCGGTGAAAGAAGCAGTGCTTCCTCCTGTTCCGAAACCATACACACCTCACGTATGCTTTCCATGGAAGGAAACATAACGGCAAAGGGCTTTTTATCCCTGTGCTTGAGCTGCCGAAGCCGATCCACGGAATCCGCATTATCCGGACGACAGGAAAACTGATAGCCGCCGATTCCCTTCAGGGCTATAACCCCGCCTCTTTGCAAAACAGACAGGGCCTCTTCCAGGGCCTCTTCCTTTTCCCTGTATACAACAGCGCCTTCATCTCCCTGGGCCTTCCAGTAAAGCTGAGGGCCGCAGTCATGACAGGATATGGTCTGTGCATGGCGGCGCCGGTTTCCCATCTGTACATACTCTTTTCTGCAGGAGGGACACATGGCAAATTCCCTCATGGTGATATGATCCCTGTCGTAAGGGACCGCCTCCATAATACTGTAGCGGGGGCCGCAGTTTACACAGCTGATAAAAGGATAACGGTATCTGCTGTCTCCCGGCTTTTTCATTTCCACAAGACATTCTTCACAAACAGGAAGATCCGGCGGAAGAAGAGGGAGATCCGCATGATTCTCCGCCTCGCTTTCCACAATCCGGAAATCAGAAGGACAGGAGCCTTCCTTTTCTGCCCTCTTCGCCTGGACCCGGTCCACTCTGGCCGCCGGAGGTGCATACGAACGAAGGCGACAGATAAAGTTATCCATCGCCTCCGCATCTCCAAACGCATCTATCCTTACCACTCCGCCGCTGTTGCGGACACTTCCTTTGATATGAAGTTGTTCAGCCAGGGCTGCCACAAAGGGCCGGTAACCGACTCCCTGTACCACGCCCAGAATGGTAATTTCATATCTCATGTATGCTCCTGCCCCGCTGTCTGTGCCGCTTCCGGCTTTGCGGCAGGCTGAGCAGCTTCCGCTTTAGCTGCAGGCTTTGCCGCTTCCTGTCCGGCTGCGGGCTGAGCCGCCGGTTTCACAGCGGGCTTTGCCGCAGGTTCCGGCATATTAGTCTTAATAAAGCTGTCCGTCTTCTTCGTTCCATCCGGCTCAGTATAACTCTGCTTCATGGACAGACATTTCTTCGGGCAGGTTTCCACGCAGCACCCGCACTGGATGCAGCCGAATCTTTCGATTTCCCACAGCTTGGCGGCCCTGTCCACGGAAATGGCCCCCGTGGGGCATTTCCGGGCGCAGAGGCTGCAGAGTACGCATGTATCTATATCGACTTCCACATGCCCTCTCGTCCTGTCGGGATACTCCCTTGGCTGCTCCGGATACGGTCTTGTTGCAGGCTTGCTGAACAGGTTCTTCAAAGCCACGCTTGTAAATTTCATTGTGTTCATTTGCTTCATTGTATTACGCTCCTTCCCCTTCGTCAGCGTTCTGTACAACTGATGCAGGGATCGATTGTCAGAATCAGAATCGGCACATCTGCCAGCTGACAGCCCTTCAGCGTCTCAAGCAAAGCGGGCAGATTCGCAAAGGTAGGGGTACGTACCCGGAAACGGTCGATAAACTTCGTACCGTTAGCCTTCACATAATAAATCGCCTCTCCTCTGGGCTGTTCCTCTCTCATGAAGTATTCTCCATCCGGGAAGCCCTTGAAAGGAACCGCCACTTCTCCGCCGGGGATTCTGGAAATTGCCTGACGTATCAAATCAATAGACTGGAAAATTTCACGGATACGCACGTCACATCTGGCATAACAGTCTCCCACCGTACTGGTGATCGGCTCAAAGTTCAGATCTGCATATGCCGCATAACCCAGCTTCCTGTTATCCAGGGCGATACCGCTGGCCCGCATGAACGGCCCTACCGCGCCCAGGTCATGAGCCTGCTCTTTTGTAAGGAAGCCAACATCACGAAGACGGCTGTTCACGGCCGTATCTTCCAGGAAGGTTCTGGCCACCACCTTCAGCTCCTTCTCAATATCCGTAAAATCCGCCACGAACTGCCGGAGCATGGAAGCATCCATATCCTTGCGCTGTCCGCCGATTTTATTTACGGAAAAAATAACCCTGCCGCCTGTGGATGCTTCAAACATATCCAGAACCTTTTCCCTGATTTTCCAGGACTGCATGAAAAGACTCTCAAAACCAAAAGCATCTGCGAGAAGGCCCAGCCAGAGCAGATGGCTGTGGATTCTTGACATTTCACACCATATGGTGCGCAGGTAATAGGCTCTGGGCGGAAGTTCAATGTTCATAATGTGTTCCACAGCCTCGCAATAGCCCATGCCATGCATGAAGCTGCAGATTCCGCATATACGTTCCGCTACATATACATACTCGGTAAATTCTTTTTTCTCGACCAGTTTTTCCAGTCCTCTGTGTACGAAGCCGATGGAAGGTATCGCCTCCACGACTTTTTCATCCTCTAAAACCAAATCCAGATGAATCGGCTCCGGCAGTACCGGATGCTGCGGTCCAAATGGAATCGTGCTGCGTGTGGACATAATCTATTCTCCTTGTATCAATGCGATTATACTACTCTTTAAAAGGTGCTTCCTTCTTAATACGGTACAGGTTTCCATGGTAATCCAATGAAATCATCTTAATATTGATGCCGAACAGATCATGAATTTCATTTTCATATAAAAAGGCAGGTGCATAAATATCACTGATGCTCACAATTTCCGTATCGGGCAGTATGCTGATCCTTAGCCCCACCATCTTATATTCTTTACCGAAGGAATAGGTTATTTCTATCCTGTCCCCCGCTTTTGCCGCACAAATCTGTATAATCCTGTAATCCCTGTGCTTCAGCATCAGGACCTCGGTAACCAGATTTTCCGGTTCCACCTGCATGATTTCGCCGTCGATCATTTCGCTCCTCCTTCCGGTTTTTCCTGTCCGTTATCCGCCGTCTTATGAGAAGCGGCTTCCGCTCTCTTCTTATCCAGCAAAGCGACAGCCTTTACCACGCCATCAATAATCGCTTCCGGACGGGCCGCACAGCCGGGCACATAGATATCCACCGGAATAGTGGTATCCACACCGCCTAAAATATTATAGCATTCCTTAAATATACCGCCGTTGCAGGCGCATATTCCCACTGCCACCACCACTTTGGGAGAAGGCATCTGGGAATAAAGCTGCTGTACCACAGGCTTATTCTGTTCGTTGATGCCTCCGGTAATCAGGAAAATATCCGCATGCTTGGGATTTCCCGTATTAATAACCCCGAACCGCTCCACGTCATAGACCGGAGTCAGGCAGGCCAGCACTTCTATATCACATCCATTGCAGCTGGAGCCGTCATAATGCAGCAGCCAGGGTGATTTTGATATTTTCATTTTCATTCCTTCCTTTCCGGTTCCCGCTATTTCATCAGCATGACGATCATCAGGTTAATCCCGCCTGCCGCCAGCGTAACAATCCAGGTCCATTTCAGCATGATCTGCCATTTTACCCTGGGGAATGTATTATCAATCAAAGTTTCCAGAAGGAACGCGAGCAAACAGACTACAATAGCCGCCGGAATGCTCCACCAGCTGGAATTGATGATAAAAAGCCCCACAACACCCAAAAGGAATACATTTTCATACCAGTGGGATAAGGTAACCAGAGCCAGGATATTACCGGAAAGCTCTGTTGTCATACCTCTTACCATCTCCTGATGCGCATGGTGTGAGGTACTGATATCAAAAGGCGACTTTCTGAATTTAATAGTCAGGATATAAAGGAAACCAATGAAAAATCCGGGCAGGAGGACAATCGCCGAAACATTACTCTGGGCGATCTCCTTTATGGAAAAGCTTCCTGTCGCAATATAAAACCCGATAGCGGTAAGCAGCACCATAGGCTCATAAGCCATCATCTGCATCAGTTCCCTCTGGGCGCCCATGGAGCTGTACGGCGCATTCGCCGAACAGGCCGACATGATAAAGAAGATCCCTGCCAGAGTCAGTGCAAAGAACACCAGCAGAATATCTCCGCCCCAGAAAAACAGAGCCCCTGTAAATACTACGAATACCAGGAAACCGCATACCAGGAAATCCTGTACACTGTTTACCACAACAGACTGCTTGGCAAACAACTTATTAAGATCATAAAAAGGCTGCAGCAAGGAAGGCCCTTTCCTTCCCTGCATACGGGCCGACACCTTACGGTCAATTCCTTCCAGAAGGCCTCCCGCAAAAGGTGCACCGATAATATACAAAAGAGCCAGGAAAAAATATTTTGACATCAGAGCGCACCTCCTATCGTCATAATCATAAGAATAATCAGCGCTCCCGCAGCCAGCACCATGGATGGCAGAAGAAGCTTGTTTTCCCCGAAATAGTCGGGCATATACCAGTTAGCCAGGTACATGTGCTTTTCTTCTCCGAAGGAATCCGTGAAGTTTCTGTCATCACCGGCATTCGCACCGCCCATGTAGGACATAACCAGCTTATTTTTTTTGCCCAGCGTAAGTACACGAACCGCTATCGGCAGGATCAGAATCGTACACAGCATCATAATCATGATGTAAAGATTGCCGGTTCCGATCAGGTTAGGCACATACTGATGATACATATCCATCAGGAAAGGCTCAATCAAATATGTGGATACCAACGGGAAGGTCAGGCACAGGGCAACCATGATCACACTTAAGGAAATCAGGGAAGTCCATTCGCTCTTCTTCGTCACATTGGTAAGCTGCTCCGAATGATGGTGGACCGCCACCAGTGATCCCAGCCATTTGGTCCAGTAAAACAAGGTAGTCGCACTGCCGAATACCAGGAAAATAACGAGAAGAATGCTTCCTGAATCCACATAAGCCTTCAGCGCCGCCCACTTGGAAATCAGCATTCCGAAGGGGGCAAGGAACATACCCGCTATACCGATAATCATTACATAAGCCAGTCCGGGCAGCTTGACAATCAGCCCGTGCATGTCTTCAATATTCCTGCTTCCCGTACAGTTTTCCACCGCGCCTACGGAAAGGAACATAAGGGATTTGGATACGGCATGGAACATCATCAGAAGGATGGCCGCCCATACCGCCTCATGCATACCCACACCGGCACAGGCTGTAATCAGCCCCAGATTGGATATTGTGGAATATGCCAGAACCTTCTTTCCGTCATCCTGGGAAATCGCCAGCATGGAGGTCACCAGGAAAGTAAAGCCGCCGATAGTCGTTACCATCGTACCGGCCAGATTGCCCTCCATGGCCGGCGCCAGACGGATCAGCAGATATACGCCTGCCTTAACCATCGTTGCGGAATGCAGAAGCGCGCTGGTAGGCGTAGGCGCCACCATCGCCCCGAGAAGCCAGCCTGAAAAAGGAAGCTGCGCACTCTTGGTCAGTCCTGCAAACGCCAGGAAAACAACCGGTATCAATGCCAGCCCCGCCTTCGCGTCCGAGCTGACGGCGAGAGCCACAAGATCCTGAATATTAATGACCTGAAGGGAAATTGCCGCATAGGCAATAGCCACCGCAAAGCCGAGGCCGCCCAGCAGGTTCATCCACAAAGCCTTAAAGGAATTCTCCATTGCTTCATCCGTCTGGTTATATCCGATCAGGAGGAAGGAGCAGATGCTTGTAATCTCCCAGAAGAAATAAATCCAAATCAGATTACTGGAGAAGATGAGTCCCATCATGGCCCCCAGGAACAAAAACAGCATCCCGAAAAAGAAATACCGTCTGTCCTTATAATCCAGATGATGCCTGTTATAATCCTTCATATAACCAAGGGCATATACACAGATCAGACAGCCTACAATACCGATGATCAGGCTCATGGCTATGGTAAGCTTGTCCGCATAAATATGATTTCCGGGAATTTCCGTACGGCCGGTAAGCTCCAGCCAGGTCATCAGTCCCGTCTGTACTATGGACAGCAAAGCACAGTAATACTTTCTGAATTTAAAACTGTAATAAAATACAAGAACTACCAGTCCCCATTCCACAACCAGCATCAGCATATCGATACCGTGTGTGTGAGGCAGGTAAGAAACGGTTTCCCCTGAAATCAGGCTGGTTACCGCAAAATAAATGACTGCCGCTACTAAGATCCCGCAGAGAGTAAACTGAACGCATCTTCTGATCAGTCCGCTCTTTCTCATGCATGACATAATAAGTGCAGCAAAGAAAGGAAACAGAATTAAAAAACCTATGATTCCCATATGGAATTTCCCCCGCTTTCGCCTTATTGGACTTTTACTCAGGCTTATAGGTGGGTAGTACGTGTGCCGTACGGTGATACATGTCCGGACGTATTGCTCATCTAAAAAAGTTTGAATCAGCCCTTATCCATCCTACTTCTCTTGTCCGAAAGTGTCAAGTGACAAGTATGAAAAAATTGTAGAAAGAAAATCCAATTCATATTATTGTGTGGTATAATATATACAGCAAATTAATTTACCGGATTTACGGCCGGCAGGAAATCTGCGTTCACCGCATGATTCCGCATAATGTAAAGGAGGTTTCCTTATGAAATGTCTGTTCAGCTGCGCTAATCAATATGTAAAAGAATCTGACTGGAAGGATTTTGCCCTCGTTAAGCTCTGTCTGTGCGCCATAGGCGTCATGATCGGGCTGGCTGTTCCAAAAAAGAAAAAGAAGATGCCCTTGCTGATCGCTGCCATTGTATTTATTGCCACCTATATTCCTCTTATGACAAAGTTTCTCCGGATTGTTTTCCGCAGGGAGGACGATGCCGCCTGTGAATGTGAATAAGCGATCTGTAAAACCGGCCCTGCATACCTGCTGCAGGGCCGGTTTATAAGTACAATTCTTAACGCTTTCTTAACCTTCCATATTCCAATGACGCCTCATACAGAGCGGTAAGATTTTCTATCTTCCAATCCGGTGTGGAACCGTTTCCCATCGTCATCAGGAACCTTCCGTCCTGTCTCTTATATGTCTCCATCAGATGCTTTACCTCTTCTCTGACCTCTTCGGGAGTACCGAAGGCCATCAGATACTGAACATCAAAGCCGGCAAAAATACACAGCCGGTCACCTTTTTGTTTTTCAGGGATCAATCAGCTTATTTCACTAAAAAAACTCTCGGAGCCGCCAGAACGCCCATGCGTTTCAGCTGATATTCGTAGCTGAAGCCCGCTCCTGTTGTTCTCCAGGCATTGGGCCCTACCCAATGCTCATATTCATTGCAGGCATGCACTGTTCCGAACGCATTCACCCTGTTTCCATAAGAAATAATGGTGACGGCGTGCTTTCCTTTTTCCAGATGTCCCAGCTGTACCTGGTAAGGGGCCAGGGCAATCCTGCCCGCCTGTTTTCCGTCAATCAGGACTTTAAGAAGAGGCGCGCGGAATTTTTCTGCGGCAATTATGTACTCTCCTGCTTCTTCCACAGTAATTTCCGTTTCGTATATCATATTGCCGGCATAGAAGGGGAATCCCTGATCCACATAATCGCCGAATGCAATCTGTTCCGGCAGCGGAGTGAGCACAGCCCTGCTGCCCGTCACCTTAACCCCGAAGCTTCCCAGCAGATAATACCATTCCACATTGGTATTTCTGGAATAGGAAATCTTCAGAAGAAGTTCGGATCTTCCCACCGGGATATGCGGCAGAGCCACCTTGCGGATACATTCATCCACAAAATAACCGGAATCCTCCGGCACATCAGCCTGGCCTGCAGCGCCCGCCTGCGGCTTTACTTCTTTTCCGTTCAGCCAAATGGATGTGGCGTCTGATTCCTCAAGGGCCAGGAAGGCATCCTCCACCTCAATTTCGGAATCTATGGCAAAGCGCAGCTCCAGAGTATGCTCCGGTGCGGATTTCTCACTTGTCCAGGGCTGGGCAAAGGCTTCCATACGAAGAGGATAACCGGCTATTTCACGGCAGACATTATCCAGACGCAGGATTTCTTCCCTCTCCATCCACTCTCCGCCGTCGAAACGGTATTCAGCCATATCCATCAGCAGCACGTTGGGCTCCGATAACCGGTAAGGCATACGGGAAGCCAGGTGAATTCCTTCTTCCATTGTATATTCTCCATCTGCGGCGCTTTCCGCTGATCTTTGGCTCTCTGCGGCAGGTGTCAGCTTAAGCAGGACGCTGGAATGATCGTACATATTATGTATAAAACTGGTCATATTATTTTTTCTTTCCACGGACACAGGACGAATTTCCCCGGTCATGGTATCATACTCTTCCACTTCCCAGTTACCTTTCAGGCGGAAGGTGATACTGTCTTTTTTCGGTATGTCGGGATTCTGCATTTTTCTGCCGTTGCAGACAAACAGCCAGCGGATATCCCCATCTTCACGCATCTGGTAAATCAGCTGTTCCGAAAGGTTTCCTGCTGCCGTACGCAGCTCTACATCCCGGTAAGCATCCAGCGCTTTGACAAGAGCGCTTCTGGAGAAGCCGATATGGCGGCATTTTCCGTAAAGCTCTTTTCCTTCCTCCGACGGCCTTGCATCCACGAGGGCCGGCGCATCCCCCATAAAGAGCACATCCCCGCCTTTCTCACGAAAGCTTTTCAGGCTGGAAACAGTGGTATTCCTGAGTGTTTCATTTCCGGGAACCAGAACCACATCATAGCTCATTTCACCCACATGGAATTTACCGTCTTCCGATGCTTCATACTGATCAGGCAGAAGGGATTCCGCCACGAAATCAAAATCAAGCTGGGAGAAAAGAAGCCATTCCGTCACATTGGAGAACCGGCTTTCCAGCTCTTCCCGGATCAGAGCGGTCTGCTCCTTCGGTCCATAGTGGAGCCAATAACTCTCAATCGGATGTACTACCGCCACACGCACGTGCGCTTTTCCTCTTGTGAGGGCCGTATTAACCCTGGCAAAATGATCCTCTATCATGCCGTATTCCTTATACCAGGGCGACTGATAGAAAATGGATGCAGGATAATCCCTCTTGGCTTCTCCATTCATGCTGTCCCAGGAAAGGTGGTGCACACGCAAGGTAACTCCAAGGGCCGCCTGCCAGTCTCCGGCCAGCTTATGTCCTCGGAAATCAAAATCCCAGTTCGTCACACCATAAAGCTCGCTGAGCACGCCGGGGCAGCCATACTGATGGGAAGCGGACTGCGCCTGCTTCGCCGTAGTATATTCCCTCCAGTCGCAAAGCATGTCAATTCCGGGCATCTGGAAGCTTCTGTAAGAACGCATGGCTTCTCCCAGCGCATTGGTCTGAGAGGTAAGCGTAGGCTCTTCCATCATATGTCCGGTAAGCATGATTCCATGGTCTTTACACCAGTTTCCGATGGTGTCCGCGAAGGATGAGGAAAACTGCTCCGCCACAAAGTCATGGAAACGGTAACGGGGTACCGATACCTTTTCCTCCGGCAGATCCCAGATGAGTTCCGGCACTGTATCGAAGAAATTTACTCCGTAGGCCGCTTCATAACCGGCAGGCAGGCTGTCTGTATAGGGCAGAATGACATCCTCTCTGGATTCCGCAAAGCTCAGTGTTGTTTTATGGGAAAACTGAGGCTCATCCGTAAAAATGGACGGAACTGTCTTTCCGAATTCATCACCGACACAGCCGAGATACTGTTCATGGGTTTCTTCAATAAACCGCTCAATAGCCCTGGGATTGAGTGTATCCACATAAGTTTCATTATTATACCACGGGCTTTCCCGCGCAATTTCCTCATACAGGTACCATACATTTGTCCCCTGCTCTCCATCCTCAAGACGGCGGTATTCCTTCAGGCAGCCATCTTCCAGGGTGATGTCGTAGCGGGCAAGAAGCTTTCCGTTCCCCTGTACGGCAGCCTTGCTGGAGGAATCAAAACGTTCCTCCTCTCTTTTCCTCTCTTCATTGGAAAAAGGGGTGAAAACCAGATATCTGCTGCGGTATTCCACATCCTTTGTCACCTTTCCTCCGGCCGCGCCGGAAGGCCAGCGATCCTCGTCATAAAGATAGGCGTACATGCCGTCTTTCTTTGCCTTATCCACACAGGCGCGCACGCAGGCCTTATACTCATCGCCCAGATAGGGCGTGTCCAGACCCGTACGGCAATGCATATGAAAACCGCCGATCCCCATTTCCTTGAAATAATCAATGTGCTTTACCAGCACTTCAGGCGAAAGCGCCTGGTTCCACGCCCAGAACGGCGCCCCTCTGTATTCATTTGTTGGATTTTGGAACAATTCAGCACTCAGGCTTTTTTCTTCTTTTTTTGGATATAACATAGCCCTTCCCTTCTTTTTTCGAATAATACAACAGAATCCATTGCATTATGTATTTTATTTCTGTAAGATAATCATAGAAAATATGGAATAAATGTAAATGGGAAGAAGACATAAAATTGTAATTTGGAATGATAAAAAACAATTTTAATTTTCCAGGGAAGGGAGACGGAAGGCTTTATGGACGGATTGCTTTTACAGAAGCCTGAAAAAGAGGCAGCAGGGCAAAAAAAGACGGAGAACTTCATCCGCATCGACAGGATTGCCCCCTATGTCAGATATGTGAATTACAAAATATTTGAAGGAGGGACGCTTCTGCCGGAACGGATCATCTATGATCATGAGCTGATATACTGTCTCAGCGGGGAAGCCGTGTTTCTTTATAACGGCAGTGAATACCGGATCCGCAAGGGAGAGCTTTTTTATCTTATGCCCTATCTGCACAATACAATGATCGTTCCCGAGGGCAAAACCTTCCGGGCGCACTGTATCCATTTTGACTGGATTTCTCCTGAAGAACAGTATGATTTCCGGGCGGAGCAGGTCTATCTGCATATGGAAAATCTTCCGGGAACAGACAGTCCCGCCCCGGCGCTGTATAAAAAGCCCCATTCCACTCCGGGAAAAAATGAAGACAGCGCACCGGCCAATGAGGAGGTTCTGTTAAGAAGGCCGAATCCTGAGGTGGATCCCGCCTTTTTCCCCCCGCTGATAACGGGGCTGGATTATGATACAACGGCTCCTGTTTTCAAGGAGCTGTACCAGAACTATTCCCAGCTTGGCACCGGGGCCAGGCTGCGGGAGCGTTCGCTCTTTCTTCAGATTGCCGCCGCAGTCTGCGACCTGTCATCGCCCGCCGGGAAAGCGCCTTCGGGTCTGTTCCATGAAAAAACCATCAGCGAATCCGTAAACTATATCCAGGAATATTATACGGAGGATATTTCCCTTCCGCTGCTGGCCTCCCATTCCGGGCTGTCTCCCAAATATTTCGGGCAGCTTTTTAAGGAACAGACCGGGATGGCCGTCCGGGAATACCTGACAGAGGTACGTATCCGGAACGCCAGGCATCTGCTCTCCCACACGGACAATACACTGGAGCAAATTGCAGCGGATACGGGATTTCAGGATAAGTTCTATTTTACAAAGGTGTTTAAGAGACAGACGGGGATTACGCCGGGAAAATACAGAAAGCTTTATGGCCACCTGGATCGTATGAAGAAAGGGGAACTGGCGCTTTCATGAGGATGGGATTATTTTTTGCAGCTGTGAAAGCTGCATGCTTCCGGCCGGCCAGTTGCATACGGCCGGAAGCATTTGCAAAGGAATACATTGGGTAATCTATATGATATAGTTGGTCAGCGTGCCGATTGGTGGAATTTCGCAGGTGACACAGTCGCCGGCTTTCATGAAGCGGGGCGGCCTGAAGCCCATGCCTACGCCTGCCGGGGTGCCGGTCGCTATGATGTCGCCTGGTTCCAGGGTCATGCCGCGGGACAGGTCTTCAATAATCTGCGGAAGGTCCGTTAGGAAAAAACGGGTGTTGGAGTCCTGCCTTTTTTCGTTGTTTACATAGCTTCTAACGTCTGCCTCCACGGGGAAGGGCAGGGCGGATTTGTGAAGGATTACAGGCCCCATGGCGGTATAGGTATCCAGGCTTTTTCCTTTGAACCACTGGCCATGCTGGTTCTGGAGCCTGCGGGAGGAGATGTCATTGAAAACGGAATAACCGAATATGTAGTTTTCCGCTTCCTCTTTCGGAATGTCTTTTCCTCTCCGGCCGATGATGACGGCAAGCTCCACTTCGTAATCAAGCTGGTCGTCTAGATCGGGCCTGGACTGGATTTCCCCGCCGTCCCCCAGGATGCGGATCGCTCTTTTCGCAAAATAAACGGCTCTTGGGGCAGCTTTAAAATCATTCAGCGCTTCGCTGGCTTCTTTCTGGTGATCCCGGTAGTTAACGCCCACGCAAAGGATATCGTGTATGGGTTTATCTATTGGAGGAAGAATTTTCACCTGTGCGGCGGGAACCGAAGGGCAGGCAGCCCCAGTATGCAGCGCTGTTTTCAGCTGCGCCAGCTCGTCCCCGGTGATATTTTCTATCAGCTCCTGCATTGTGGCATAGCTGCGATGCGGCAAAAGGCCGGAAAGGGGCAGTATGTCCGTTCCGGCCTGGTTTAAAATTCCTATCTGTGTTTTGTCTGCTTGTTCGTAACGGATGAATTTCATGATGTTTCCTCCTGAAAATGAATGTTATCAGGCAGCTGTAGGTCGTAAGCTGCGGTTGGTTTCATTTTCAGTTTACTTCTGCGGAAACGGTGTGTCAATCCGCCGACGGGCCG
>OGXN01000951.1_pt1 | contig 32169 bp, 26 predicted proteins | sample 1576281 | NCBI WGS metagenome assembly OGXN01 (sample SAMEA3541494, study PRJEB24748) | human gut metagenome | biome: human gut; feature: human-associated habitat; material: faeces | place: China | collected 2012
TATGATTTTATTTCGTTCTTTTTTCTTTAGGTGGAAAAATTACTGGAAGTTCACACTAAACAACGGGTTGTTCTGAACTTCTCTAAACAACTCCAAGTTGCTCTGCATACTATTCATGACTGCTTCGTGAGCAGGGTATTTCATGGGGTCTACCCCTTGTGGGGCTCATATGAGCTGGAACGTTGGCGGACAACAGAAAAATCAGTCTTAAAAAGATGAGGGAGATTACAATGCCGAGGCACTGCAAGCTCCCTCTATCATCTTATTTTATATCCCTTAATTCTTCAATTAACAATCCAACCCGGCTTCCCACTGAATGTTCTAATTCTTCAATATCTTCGCAATAGTTCTTTTCATTTTTGATTGCTATATCAATCCGATTCATAAACCAGTCAACATCATAAGAAGACTTTGTATACCCAGTCATTCTTTTTCGCAGTTCCTGTTCCGTATAGCGGCGTTTCGCAGTTATTTTCGGATTATGGAAAAGCTGTATTTCATCCAGTTGTTCCACGCCATCAAAGTGGAGCAACATCCAAAATTCAAAACATGGATTTGTCAGATATAATCCAAAACCATTTTCCCTGCATTTTTCCAGAACATATTTATACTGATTGTTTTCCTCATGTGCAACAAAGCTCTCTCGGTCACGATCTACGACAAAGCATATTTTATCAAATCCTTCCGCATAAGTAATCGCCCAGTTTCGGATAATGCGTGGCACATCATCAACAATCTGTTCATATCCTTCTTTATCCTGAAAATACTCAGCAAGCATCCTGCATGTTTCTTCCAGATCTGTAACAGGCTCTGTAAGAGTGATCTGCAGTTTTTCGCTGCATATCCATTCTAGCGTCTGCCAAAGACTTTTGGCTTTTGCTTTGCTGTTTACCAGTATCTTTTCTTCATACAGATAATCCATGAACCAGTTTAAAAGAGTTTCATACGAAACAGTGCCAAGTCTGCTTTCTTTCAGATTCAAAAGCATACGGTCCACGATCTTCTTTGGATTACTCCATCCTTCTTCACTGTAGCTCCTTACTACAGGAACCAGTTCGATCAACGGATTGATTCCGATCATGGAACGATTCTGGTTTACACCTTCAAAATAAATCTCCTCTGTTTCTTTTCCTTCATATACAAGAAAATACTTTTTCCGCACTTCGTCCGTATTCCTTGTTCTGGTTCTTTGGGCAAATGTCTTTTTTTCTCTCATACGCTATGCCCTCTCAATTGGAAAAATGGTGCTGAAAATAGGAATGCCTCCATACCTTCCCTCCAGATATGCCTTGTCAATTTTCTGGTCAAATCTGGCATTATATTCTTCCAATGAATAGATATCCGACTCTCCGTTTTCCTTTTTATCCACGAACCATATCTCATCCCTGCGGAGAAGATCGAAATCCATCAATCTCGACTCATGGGTTGTAACAATAAGCTGGATATTCTTCTCAGCCGCAAGGTTTAAAAATGTCTCCACAAACTTATAACTGAGACTTGGATGCAGACACCGATCCAGTTCATCTATGACATAAGTTTTTCCCTCGCCGGACAATAATATCTCCAACAGATCGAGAATACGCACTGTTCCATCCGATTCTTCTTCCAGATTAAATAACACATTTTTTCTTCCATGACTGAACTCGATTGTCTGGCATTTCACAGTATCGCTGCCATCTATCATAATAATAAACAGATCCGCAAGCGTCCTTAATATCATATTGATTCCCTTGATCTGCGGATGGTTTCTTACTTCAACCTGTTTCTGCTCGATATTTGACAGAATTTTGTCCTGCAGGTTCTTCGACAATCCATGTAGCACTTTCTCAACTGGAACATCCACTAAAGCGAAATCCGTAATCCCTGTTCCAAATGCAGATATGATCCGGCAAACCTCACTGACTTTATCTGCCTGGGCAAGATAAGAGTAATCAGAAATCGGCTGATTCGGATAATTGATATCCAGTGAATCTTTTATCCACAAAAAAACATTTTTCAGAATCGCAGCCGTTTTATGACTCTCGTACAGATTTTTTTTATTTTGATTCATGACCGCCAAAAACAGGACACTGCCATCTCCACGAATATCGTCTGCATAGACATCCAGTTTTTCCTTTAACCCTTTACGTGCAAGCATACCACCCAGTTCATACGTTCCGTTTGCAATGTCTCTTGTAAAAAGTATTTTCTCTGAATTATCAGCATGAAGTTCCACCAGCCACTCTGAAATAAACCTGCTTTGGCTCAGGATAATTTCAAAACCATAAGAATAATATTTACCATCTAACAGAATCTCTACTTCAAAATAGCTTGGCTTCATAGCATTTTCCGGATTTACTTTGCAGTATTTTTCTGTATGTCCATCCGGCAGAACACTGATCACTACCTGTTTCATAAAATCCATTGCCTTTACCAGATTGGATTTTCCGGCAGCATTCGCACCATAAACTGCCGCAAATTTCAGCAGTTTGATCTTTCCATCATCATACAGGTGTTCCTTTTTCCCCCGAACACGTCCTGCAATCATAGAAAATTCTTCAGACATGTTATCTTCTCTTGATGCAAATGACAAAAAATTTTTTACACTAAACCGTATCAGCATCTTGACCCCTCCTGTACATTTAGGTTATACGTTTTTTTCGTATATGTCAAGATTATTATATTTATTATCTTGTTAAATTATGATTTTATGTGATTTTTTCGTATTATGATTCAATTTCGATCTTAAAAGCAAACTAAAAATTAAGCACTTACTTTTCTTGCGATACTTGCGATATTTCTCCTTTCATTTCGTTTTTTATTCTCAATAATACTATCATTTATGATTATCCTAAAATAAAAATCTGTCAGTCATCACAGATTTTTATTTCAATATGTTTTCCAAGTGCATTTGCATATTTCTCCAATACAACCAGCGTTGGTACCCTTTCGCCACTCTCAAACCGGGCTATATTTGACGGTTTTATCCCTGTAATATCCGCTATTTCTTGCTGCGTCATTTTCTGGCGGTGTCGCTCCTCCACTAACTGCCGGATTGTTTCCGAAGATCTGCTCAACACCTTTTCCTGGATCTTCTCTATATATACTTCCAGTCTCTTTTCCCTGGATTCCTTTTCTGTCAGGTATTCTTTCATGTTCTCCTGCATTTGCTTATCCCTCTATCCCATCTCTGATATCTTATTTACGAGATTTTATCACTCGTGATAAGTTTTTGCAAGATATTTTATGTTTCTTTTACAGATCTTTTAGTTCTGTTTTATCTTCTTTATCGGTATTTCATGGGGTCTGACCCCAATGTGCATGTTGACTAGTGCAGAGGATATTCGCTAATATGCCCCTAAGTTGACGCTAGGTTGACCACATTGCGGTCAGACCCCCATATTCTGTGAGGATTTGCCAATACTACTAAAATACCCTTCTCAGATAAATAAACCCCTTCTTGATATATTTTTTATATAACACAATTAAAATAATTATAGAAACAATATATAATATTATCGTAAAATAATTGAATTTAAAGAAAGTATTATAGCCTGCAAATAAAATTGCTACTAACGTAATAATAGCAAAACGTCCTAAGCTAAAATCAATATAAAAATAATGATTTGAAATACACGTTCTCAATACCCCAAAAACAATATATGATATTCCCGTAGAAATTGCAGCACCTTTACATCCTAAAGCCGGAACAAGCAAACTATTTCCAACATAATTAACCAAACAAGATATTGCACCAATTACTATATTCATTTTCGTTTTCTTCATAAATACAATTCCTTGAACTGTAGTTTCTGATATGGTATACATAATTGGGTTAAAGATCAAAAAAGGTAAAATATATGCAGCGTCACGGTATGATGTTCCCAACAAGAAAGCAAATATATCTTTTACAAATATCAAAGAAAATCCTAAAAAAAACATAATTATGGTTATATATTGATTTGCATCCTTGTAAAAAGAAGTATCTTCCCGTTTTGTCTCATAATGTTCAATGGCCATCGGTCCCCATAATGAATTAAAGCTAGTTTGAACAATGGCAAAAATATTTACCAATGTCATAGCACTTGAATAAACACCCACATCCGTATATGAGCAATATTTATTTAGAGAAATCTTATCAAGCGCTTGAAACAGCTGCGTTATACCCATCGAAATGATAAAAGGCCATCCATAATTAATCAATTCTGCAAATTTCATTTTTATCATTGGTATTCTAATTTTATGCAAGCACCAGATACTCCTCTGCTTAATAATACTGACAAATAAACATAGTGCTGTCGATAATACTGTAGCCCAAACAAGACAATTAAAATAATCCATTTTATGATTGTATAATAAAATCAACACCAGACCAACATATAAAATTTTTGATAAAATTGTTAATGCAGAATACAAGTTTGAATTATATTCTAAACGAACAATCAATAGACTAAATCGATATATTAATTGAAGCAAAGTTTGCATACATAATAGAATCGTAATTTGGTTCGAAAATTCAAATTTAATCATATGATTTATTCTTAAACAGAAGAAAATAATTGATAATATTTCAGTTATTAGAATTGGAAAAACAATACACTTGAAAAGTAATTCTCGTTTATAATCCAAATTATCTTCCACATAAAAATATCTTACCAAAGACTGATCCAACCCCAAGCACAAAATCATAACAAAAATACCAACATACATATTAAATATAGAAAGTTTTCCATATATATCTGGCGAAACAATTCTCGTAATAATTGGTGTTGTAATTAATCCTAAAAACATACTAACAAAAGTTCCCATACCAATTTTTAAAAAATGTTTAAAAAAACTATTTTCTAGCATTCTACTCACCCAAAACTAGATTTTTAATATTTTGTATATATTCATCTGCAATTAATTTCACATCATGTTCCTTAGCCCAAGAAATAGATTTTTTGTTATCAAATGTCTCAAAATTCTTGTAAAAAAAATCTATACTCTTACAGATATTATCAGGATTTGAATCGTCTAAAAGAAAACCTGTAATATTATTAACAACAGCATCCGAAACACCTCCAGTATCTCGTGCAATCACCCATTTCCCATGCATATTAGCTTCCAAATAACAAACCCCAAACCCTTCAACTTGTAATGCGCTCTTATCTTCATGACTTGTCATTATAAAAATATCACAATTTGATAATTCAATTTGTTTCTCTTCCTCGGAAGTTTTTCCAAGAAATATAACATTCTTCTCTAAGCCTAGTTCTTGTACACATTGTACTAATTCATTATGATACGGTCCATCGCCAGCTATTCTATATTGAAGTAATGGATATTTTTTTAAAATTAACGGCATTGCATTAATTACGTCTTGAAAACCTTTTCGTTCAACATGTCTGCCTATTGAAAATATTACAAAATTTTTATTGCAACAGTTCGGATATTTCACGTACTTAATTGGAGGATGAACAACAACTATGTTCTTATTATCACAAATTTCAGAACACAATTTTCTTGAGAAGTCTGAATTTGCGAAAATAATACTTGCATTATCTAAAATCAGCTTTCTTAATAAATTATCTCTTATTATGACTTTTATGCTTTTTCTACTGCATTTCATTATTTCATTTCCGTGCACCATAACGGTATAGGGGGTGTGTGTTATAAATTTTAATATTAAAGCTGCAATTCCACACATCCAATGTATACAAAAATTCATATCAGGCATTCTTTCTTTCAACACATATCTATATAAATGTAAAAAAAACTTCCACCCTTTCTTACTGCCACAATTAGTCCAACGAATGTCTTTAGGGATATCTGATTCATCATCTACAAATAAAGTAAAATCATCTTTAAAGCGGTTTGCAAATTCTTCTGCTAATAAATAACAAGTATTTTCAATTCCACCTTGGGATAAACTTGATCTATATGCGATAAGATTCATCTTCATAAATACTTTTTCTTCCTTTACTATTTATTTTCACTTCTTTGGTACATTAATGGTAAATAATACGCAAGCGATATATTCATAAAAACCAATGAATATCCATAATAACTACAATACGATTCAAATTGTAAAACGAAAATTAAAATAAAAGCACCTATATTAATAATCCAACATTCTCTAGATAATTTTATTGACTTTTTCATAGCCGTCATTATTAACATAATATCAAATAGTATAAAACCAATAATTCCAACTTGATCCAATATATCTAAAAAGATATTATGAGATGACGTAACGTTATGAAAAAAACTCATTTGATAAAGTCCATCTCTCCCATGTCCCCATATTGGCTTTTGCAAAAAATATAAAATTCCAGAATTCCATGTTTGTAATCTTCCTGAAAAATTCATTTCTTTATGTAATAGCTGCTCTATAATAAATCGTGTATACTTATTGTCATACACTCTAAAAATAACTACAAATACAAACGTAGCTACATCTAATGCCAATACATAAATTGGTTTAATACAATTTACCTCTCTCTTCTTCCCATATTCAAACAGAAAAATTGTAGCAAGTAAAACAGCCCCCACTATAGCAGTTGCCGAATGAATTAAAAACAATTGTATTAAACAACTAGCAGCAAAAAAAATATACCTTTTTTGTTTCCTTTTGAACATATAAAAATATAAATTGAGTAGGGCCAATGGTAACATATAGGCACCTAAGCCATTATCATACCCACATAATATTAATGACGTATTATATGAATCATAATGAATAATGAAAACTTTATACAAAACATCAACAAATGAAATCATATTCCATATGTTACATACAAACACAAAAACCCTTAATGCTTTATAATCATTATATAAATAACATTCATATGCAAAAAGCATTGTCGTCAAACACATAATGCTAACAATATTCCAAGATTTTTCTCCATTATTCCAAATATTAACCATGATATTTAGTACTTCAAATATTAAAAATATTATAAAAAAAACAAACCCTTTATTTTTTCTAATGATTTTATACTTTTTTAAAAGTATTAAAAAAGTTATACAAAAAACAAATATTTTATAATAGGAACTGCCAAAAACTGGTAGAAATCCCATAAAAGACATTCCTAGCAAAATTGCATCAAGACCTAAATATGAAAGATTTAGTTTATTTGAATTTTTCATTGTGTCTATTTCCCTTTACTATTTTCCAAATGTTTTTCATAGTCACTTTAAGAAATTCGTACATTTTTGAATTTGGATAGTTTTTCCGTTTCCATTCGTCAATCAAGCTCAAATTTTTATTATATTGGTTCTCAATTTTCTTTTGTGTAAAAAAATTCTTTCCGTCTTTATTTCTAACAACTAAATATTCATTTAACCCAATTATATTAAATAGAGCAGATAATTTTATAATAGTAAAATAATCAATACAAGAACTTATCTCTGTAGGAAAACCTCCAACAAATACCAGCTTTTCTCTCACATATGCACAAGAACTATGTATAAATGGCATTCCATAATATACTTGAGATTTCGGAATAATTCCATTTCGCATAATAAAAAAACGATAATATTTATTTTTAGTTTTTCCATCTGATATAATCCCCTTTCCACCAATTACAGCAATCTTCTTGTTTTTTTTATGCTTATCATAATATTCTATAGTTTTCTTAAATCTATTTTCTTCCGAAAAATCATCAGCATCATTTATAAAAACTAATTCACCTTTACATGCATTAAGTCCTTCATTAAGGGAATATGCTCGTCCTATATTTTCTTCTCTATCAATAAATTCAATTTTATTTGTATAGTCTTTCAGGTATTTTTCAATTATTTGCTTAGAAGAATCAGATGATCCATCATTAACTATAACAAATTGGTCATAATACCTTTTTTGTTTTATGACAGACAATATACTTTCTTCAAGCAGACGTCCTCCATCGTTATATACAGTCATTAAAACCGATGCCGATGTTTCTTTCATCTCTTTTTCCTCCTCATATAATCAGGTATTTTTATTGAAAATTCAATATTTTAGGCCTTGTATATCTATATTCCTTTATGGCAGCTAATCTCCATTAACGTGTTTCTAATTGATAAATATCGTTCTTCTCATATTCATAACATTGATCCAAAACAAATATTTCCTACTGGATAATTTGTTCAATAATATCTAAATAGGTTCTTCCCATATTTTCAAAAGAATACTTTTTAGCTAATTGTGTATCATATTCTTCTGCTGAAAATACAAGTTGATTATTACACTTTGTAATTGCTACTGCAAGTTCGTCTATCAATGCATGCTCGTCTTCTGCCTTCAAAATAAAACCATTGATCCCATCCTTTATCAAATCCTTTGCACTTCCAACAGCATTTGTAGATATAACAATCTTCTTGTTTTGTATTGCCTCGACCAAAGTCAATCCCCATACATCAACTCTTCCCTCGTAGAATGTACCTGGGAATACAAATAAATCACATTGACTAAAAAAATTAAGGCGATAATCGGGGTTCACCCAACCACACATTGCCACATTTTTTATTTTAAGTTTCTTAATCAGTTTTTCACAATTCTCTCTATTTTCTCCATCACCCGCAATAACAAGGAAATAATCATCTTTGTTCTCCAGTTTTCCAACCGCCTGAATTAAATAATATAACCCCTTCTGAACAAGCAAACGTCCAAAAAATAGTATTATTTTCTTTTCTTCAGAGATAGAGTACTTGTCTCTTAGATTTTCATAAGTACATATAGGAGTTTCACTTGCATCAGGAATAACAAATATTTTATCCGACTTAACGTCATGCTGTTCAAAATACTTTTTGCTAGACGTACTTCCTGCGAAAATGACGTCAACTCGATGATAAATTATTCCTGGAACTACATTCGTAATAAAATTCACTATTTTTCTTTTAATAGGCTGTTTATTCTTTGGAGCTTCCCATTTTTCCCAGAAATACCCAGTCTTTATCCCACGCATCTTGCAAAGCAACAATGTCAGAATACTAACAAAAAATTCCTTCGGTGAATCTATTGGTGGAAATTCAACAAAATCATAATTTCCTATTGTTTTAAGCAATCGTAATACATCACAAAGGAATACTTGGTCTTTTCCAAGAATGACATAATCCATACCCTCAAGCTTATTATAATCTGTATCAAAATGATATAATTTTTTTGTTATCTGATAATTTGTGAATACAAAATCCACATCGCAGTGTTGATCCAAATACCTAAACCAAGGAATACGGTATTCTGGGATGGCATTATGCATCAACAGAAGTTTTACTTTTTTTTTCATAGCATCTCCTATAGTTTTTATCTATTATTTATACAATAATCCATACCCCAACAGCACCTTATCGCTTTGGTAATGATTTGCATTTTTAATCTTTTTTAACTCACAGTTTTTTTAGCTGGAATACCACCCCATATTTCATATGCCGGTACATCGCAGTTTACGACTGCACCTGCAGCAATTACAGCTCCTTCTCCAATTTTAACAGACTTCAGAATCACAGCATTGGCTCCAATCCACACGCTATCACCAATAATAACCGGTGATGATGTTAAACCATCCACAACGCCTTCATGCCCTAACTTGTTATCATGATCTACAATGACAACATTGTTAGCCATGATAACATTGTCTCCGATGATAATTCTATCCGCACATGTAATTGAACAATTGTGGTTCATAAAAACATTATTGTCAATTTTGCACATTGCGTTTTCTAAACATTTTATATAGCATGGACCGGCAGTCATAAAAAACTTTCCAATGCTCAATCTGCTATCAGTCAATAAATCTATATTCATTTTGCCTTTTATAGAATTTATTGCTCTCACTGATATTCTTGAGCCATAAACAGCTTTTAGTTTTAAATAAGTCAGTAAGGACTTCCACAACAAATAAGATTGCTTTACTCGTTTCCTAAGAATTTCTCGATTTAATAAGCACAATCCTCTCTTTGCATCAGGAGGATTTACATATTTCTGCCCTCCCCGCACACTATTTCTTTATAAAAATCCATATATCTTTGTTTCAGCTTTATATATGAAAATTCATCCTTGTAACGCTGTATCGCCTGTAATTCCATTTTTTCTCGAGTTTCTGGTTGTTCAATTAGTAATATCATCTTTTCTGCAATTTGAAAGGCATTTCGTGGTTCAATTAGATAACCATCCACTCCATTTCTAATAATTTCCTGTGTTCCGTCCACTGCCGTTCCAATTACTGTTTTACCAACAGAGTAAGCTTCAATAGGAGTTAGCGGCAAGCCTTCCCACAAAGAACTAAGCACAATGAAGTCCATTTGGCTGATGACATTCTGTATATCATTGCGATATCCTAAGAACATAATAACATCCTGCAACTTTTTGCTCTTAACATATCCATGAAGCTGATCTTTCAGTTCACCATCGCCCACAATGACAAATCTCACTTCTGGATGGCTCCTTGTAACAATTTCAGCGGCATCAATAAAATAGCTCATGCCTTTTTGTTCAGACAATCTACCGATGTTTCCAACTAATATATGTCTTTCTTTTTTTTTCCTTTTCAAGGCTTCTATAGTTTCGATATTACCATCGAACGGTTTCACCGCATTATGTATTACGCTTACCTGACTATCTTGAATTGCAAAGAATTCGATCAAATTCTTTTTTACCATTTCTCCTACTGCAACAATTGTTGTATTACGATAGGCAAACTGTGTCAGTTTCTTTTTATCTTGAAAAGTGTTGTGTGCATTAGCAACTTTAATAACACCCTTTGGTGAAGCTATCTCAGCATAGAAAGCAGCCATTCGATGGTGAGAATGTACTATAGTAATTTGTTCTTTTCTTATAATAGATTTAATTGACTGATAAGTTTTCAGCATATCCAGCGGATTTTTACTTGCAACATCCGGAATCAAATAATGACTAATTCCCATTGCTTGAAGATTTTGCTCATGGACACCGCCAGACGAACAAACTACTATTTTATTCACTCTTTCTAATAAAATCTCGCATAACTGTAAAACCACATTTTCCGTTCCGCCTAATCCCATTGTCCTGACTATAAACAGGATATTCTGCTTTTCCAACTCCATTAACTCACCTGTATTTTTTTATTAATTTTATGATTTTTACATCATCTATGTCTAAAAATCATGCCCTTTGAAATGTTATACTTTCAATTAAAACGCTATATTCGGTTTTATTCGGCTTTGTATTTACTAGTTTTTATCAACTCCGAGAGGTTATAATATATTCCACACATCCATCCTTCAACTTTATTTTGCTTTTTTATGCATCATAACTTCTCTCAATACAATCACCTTATATTTCTATACTTAAAGAAAATGCTTATTCTACAATACAAGTAAATGACTCCACCTAATATTGGATATATTATTTTTATTGTAGAATGCTTCAAAGTTAACATCTTTAGCTTACAGAAATAACGAAGGTAATTCTCTGGTCTATAGAAAATATCCATCTTCACATGGACATTTTTTATTGATGCAAATTCTTTTTCTGCCGTATCATTTGCATTATCGTACCAACTATTCAGAATTTCATCTTCTTTTATAATGCGTTTGGAACTCCCAAACATCAGTTGTTTGAGAACAAAACATGCAAGTGCATACTTTGTCAGCGTTGTTCCTTCACCCAAGAAGCGATTCCCGTCAAGTAGTCTAAAATAACATTCTGAATCTTATTGATTCGTTCCTCATAATTTTCTTTCTCCTTTTCCTGCCACTTCTCGACTGCATAAATTTTTCCATTAACCTCTTTGTATGCTATTGTACTTCCATGGGGTGCTGATAAAATCTGTTCATAAAAAGTACAATTTGTTCGGAACACACCAAATAAAGGGCTTTGTGCATTTCCATCTATATCAAACAGAATACCTTTTCTTCTGCAATCTTCATCTTCGCTTTTTCGTCCCATAACCCCAATATAATATCCATCTATATCAAATCCTAATTTTTTCTGCATAAAGATTTGACTTGAACAGTACCATCCCTCATCTACAAGGCATAAATAATTTTCATCGGCAAATTGATTCAAATATTTTTTTAGAAGAAACTCATCATTTTTGCTTTTTTCGGCCATTTGATTAACTTTTCTCGAATTTTTCACATAATAGGTATTCACTGTTATTGGTATTAAAATTTCTTCATAACGTTCCAAACACTCCTTCAAAAAATATCCGCCACGTGCCAAAAAACCAACATTGACGATTTTATTTTCTTTAACATTTTCATCTAGCTTCCGTGTAAAATAGAAAAGATTTAGTGCATAATCGCCAAATGTTTCTCCACCTTCATTAAATGCCGTTTTAAAGATATTCTTAAAAACATACGTTTCATATGAATATGCCATTCTTTTCCGTATATTTGTCCGTATCTTATGTAATATTGGGAAATAATGATATGCTGAGATTCCTCTCTTTTCTGCATTTGCAACATCAGAATTCTCGCTATCACCAATCATACACATACAAGAACTTTCTGTTGTAAGCCTCTTGATTACTTCATCGTATAAATCACCACTATATTTTGTTTTTTTGTAATCAGACGAGCAAAATATATCATCAAAGAAATTTTCAAAACCATACGGTCGCAAATAAGATGTATAACACTTTCCAGGCAAGTAATAATCTGTTACTAAATAGATTTTCTTTCCAAGACGCCGCAAATGCTTTAGCGTATCTAAAATTTCTTTATTCGGATATTGTGTTGCCATATCAAGGCTATAATCTATTTGATAACTAACTCTCTCAAATTCTCCAAAGTTAATTTTTCCCTTAATCTCTAACATTTCATATATGGAAACCAATAAATCATGGTATTCAATTGCACACTCGTCCCCCCCCCTCCCATTTTAATTCCCTCATTCCTATACTCAACAAGTTTTTTTTCATCAATTTCGGGATATTTTCTCGTCAATGCTTTTGCCCATTTCCCCATCAAACAATGTGAGTGGATATGCCGAAACATAACTGTATCAAAAAAATCCACTAATATCACTGATTTATTCCTACATTTATTAATAATATAGTAATTAACCATTTCACCCTCCCTTTAACATATCACTTATACTTTTTTATCAGTCCAATGACTTTCACATCATCCACAAAATATCTCTTAAACATTCTCTTTGGTTCTTGCAAGAAACGATAGAACCATTCCAATCCATGTTCGCTCATCCAATGTGGGGCTCGCTTTACATTTCCAGCGAGGAAATCAACGGTGGCTCCCGCACAAACAGATACCTTTGCATCATATTTCTCGATATTCTCATATATCCATTTTTCCTGCTTAGGGCAACCAAAGCAAGTAATCAACAGGTCGGGATGAGCCTTTGAAATCATCTGATTGATTTTATTCAGTTCACTTTCATCTTTTTCAAATCCAAATGGGGGCGCATATGTTCCAACAATTTTGATTTTGGGAAGTTGACTTTCCAGTTTTTCTTTTGCTTGTTCTGCGATACCATCTTTGCCTCCAATAATAAAAATCTTGTATCCCTTTTCAGCAGCCACCTCACATAAAAGCGGGACTAGATCAGAACCAGAAATTTTTGCTTTCAGCGGTTTGCCATATAATTTTGAGATCCAAACTAACGGTTTTCCATCAACTAAAACCATACTTGCATTATCTACAATATTTTTCAGGTATGCGTCTTTCTCTATTTTCATCACAACATCAACATTGATTGCAACTACATAAGATTTCTTATCAGTCTCAATCATCCGCTCAATAGCCACGATAGTTTCTGGCATTGTTACATTATTTATATATGTATTAAGCAGTGCCTGTTTTTCCATCACATCAATTCTCCCCGAAAAATTCATCTTCAAGCATCAAGCACAGGCAGTGATAAACCGGCAGATGCAGCTCTTGAATCATATAAGTTTCCGTCTGCGGAACTTTAATGCACACATCACTCATCTGATCCAGCTTGCTGTTCTTTGCACCAGTAAGACCAATTACTTTCATGCCTTTTGCATGTGCAGTGGTCGCCGCATATAGCACATTCTTACTATTACCGCTTGTGGAAATTCCTAAAAACACATCTCCTGCTTTACCATAACCATTTACCTGCTGCGCAAAGCACAAAAGCGGTTCGCAGTCATTCATGTACGCAGTAGACAATGCTAGATGTCCATCCAGCGCAATAGCAGGAAGTGCACCTTGTAGATTTGCTGCCAGAACAGTTCCAAGCTCTTCATTTTCCTTAATAAGTCTATCTGCGAAATCTGCATCTGGTTTTCTAGGGAGTTTGAAACCTTTCATCAATTCTCCAACAATATGCTCTGCATCCGCAGCAGATCCACCGTTTCCAGCAACCAACAATTTACCGCCGTTCTTATATGATTCGGCTAGTAAACAATACGCTTCTGTAATCTCATTTTCAACAGAATCTAATACCGGATATCTGCTAGTAAGTAATTCAATATGTTTATAAATTTCAGTCTTCATTCTTTCCTCTCAATTTTTTTACGGTTGCTGGAACCCCTACTGCGAGTGAATTTTTAGGAACGCTATGCGTAACAACAGCATTTGCACCAATAATAGAATTATCTTCAATCGTGATATCTCCTAAAATCACAGCCCTCGCTCCTATCATCACATTATTTCCAATGTGAGGCGCCTCGCCCAAACAACTAGCTTTAGACCATTTACTTCCAACTGTTACGCCTTGAAATATTTTGCAATCTTCACCTATAACGGCTTTCGGGTGTACCACACAACCAATCCCTCTATGATAAAAAATCGTCCGATCACCTATTTCAGCGTCAACAGATACTGAACAAGCACAAATTAAATGATTAATTAGTTCAAGGATTCTTGAATTTTTTCGTGGTACCCCCCATTTTTGAAAGGCAGTTTCCAATTCTCCATAATTTATTCATCTATGTTTTCTCCTCAAACCAAGAAATGCGCAAATTCAGCTAACGAACTAACAGCTATTGTTTGTCCATAATTTTCATCATCGTCGCTCAAAAGCACAGTCTTGCATCCGGCATTGATGCCAGCTTTAATATCATTTTCTCCATCACCAATCATCCATGACTGTGACAAATCAATGTTAAAATCTTCTGCCGCTTTGAACAACATTCCCGGTTTCGGTTTACGACAGTCACATTCAATCTTCAGTTCCGAGCGCTCGCCTTCATATCCCTTATGAGGGTGATGCGGGCAATAATAAATGGCATCCAAATATGCGCCTTCTATTCCAAGGAGTGTTTCCATCTTATTGTGGATTTCTTCAAGTTCATCAAAAGACACTTCTCCACGGGCAATAACTGGCTGATTTGTCACAACAATAGCAAGATAACCAGATTCATTAATCTTCCGAATTGCCGCCGCAACACCATCAATCAATTCAAAATCTTCTATATTTCTAAGAAAACCAACATATTTGTTAATGGTTCCGTCCCGGTCAAGGAATACTGCCTTTTGTTTGTTTTTCAGATTCTTTCCAGAGACTCTGCCCTCTTTATAATCTGCACATACAGAGTAATACCTCTCTGAAGTTCCCATATCTTTCACATATTCCGGGCTATCATAACAGAACATCTTTCCTGTTCCAGCTAACGGTTTTAACAGCTGGCGATCCAAATCAACCTTTACCGTTTTATCATTTGCACCATTCTTGCCTATTGAAACCACATCAATATCAACCAATTCCATCACTTTCGGGTTGATAACATGCAAGCCCGCATTCACACGATTCCTGTAATACTGCGGACGCTCATCTTCTTTTGCAAGCCATTTTTTAACCGCGCCATTCTTATCAGCAATAATAAGTCCACTGTCGTACGGATGGCTATTCGGATGTGTAAAAAGTGTAACCAAACCACCGTGTTCCTTATGGAACGCAACAAAGCGGTTGAAATCCACATCAAACATTGCATCAGCGTTTAGAAGAAGAAAATCTGATGTCAGCTTATCCTTAATTTTGAACAGAGCGCCTGCATTGCCGAGTGGTTCTTTTTCAAAATAGTACTCAATATGTACACCAAATGGCTCACCTGTTGCCGGAGAGTTTCCATAACCATCACCAAAGTAATCTATAATGATATTTCCCAGATGACTTACCGTTATGATAATGTCATCAAATCCTTGGTTTTTCAGGCATTCAATTTCTCGTTCCAGCACTGGGATGCCTTCAATTTTTATCATCGGCTTAGGAATATCACTCGCCACAGAAGAAATACGAGTTCCCTTCCCGCCTGCCATAATCACAACTTTCATGTCTTTAATCCTTCGGTGTATAATCTTCTGGTGTATAATGGATTACACGAGTTCCACCGTCCTCAAATTTGAACGGAATATAGAGCAGGTCACGCATCGCCCAACGAACAGCATCCTGTCGTTCTGGTTGCACATAGAACACAAGAAATCCACCGCCACCGGCTCCAAGGAGTTTTCCACCTAAAGCACCCGCAGCGATTCCCTTTGCGTAAAGTTCATCAATGATATTTGTGGACACCGCAAATCCTGTCTGACGTTTCAGCTTCCATGTGTAATCCAGCATTCTGCCAAAATCGTCCAAATCATGCTCTTTATCCGTCAAGACTTTTTCTGCATCATCCACAAGCGATAGCATTTCTTTTAACTGTGCTGTTTTATCAACTTTACCTGCGGCATTTGCTTTTTGCACTTCGGAAGAAAAGCGGGTAAATCCTGTAAAGAACATCATCAAATTCTGGTTAAGCTGCTTCTTTCTCTCTGGGGAGATAATCACAGGAAGAACTTCATAACCGTCAGCGTTGAAATTAATACGATTAAAGCCACCAAACGATGCTGCAATCTGATCCTGCCAGCCACCTGCTTCCTGACACAGATTTCGTTCCAGATAAATCGCTTCGTCTGCCAGTTTTTTCTTATCGGCATATTTACCTTTCAGCGCATAAAAGGCATTCAGCATTCCAACCGCAAAGGAACTAGAAGTCCCCAATCCAGAGCGTGCCGGGAGGTCTGCCTCATATGTAAGCCGAATTTCGTGCATATCCAGCATCTTCATCGCATTACGAATTGCAGGATGCTGAATATCTTCAATACTGGTTACACGTTCAGTCTTGGAATAAGACAACTCCGTAGAATAATCAAAGAAGCGCGGCAGATGGCGCACATTCACATAGCAATACTTATCAAATGTGGTAGACAGAACTGCTCCACCATGTTCCTTAAAAAAGTTTTCCATATCTGTTCCGCCACCAAAAAAGGACATACGAAACGGAGTCTGTGTAATAATCATTTGTTTTCTCCTGTCTACTTTTCATCTCTTAATCTCTCTGGAAGATATCTCTCGTGTAAACTTTCTCTTTCACATCATCCAGACACTTGTCATAGCGGTTTGCGATAATAGCATTGCTCATTTCCTTGAACTTAGCCAAATCATTAACCACTACTGATTCAAAGAAAGTCTCGCCATCCTTCAAAGTCGGCTCATAGATGATCACAGTTGCGCCCTTGGTCTTGATGCGCTTCATGACTCCCTGAATAGAGCTCTGGCGGAAGTTGTCGCTGTTGCTCTTCATGGTCAAACGATACACGCCGATGGTCACAGACTTCTCCTGCTTCTCATCGTATTCATTGTCCTCGTCGTAACCGTAATATCCAGCCAGCTTCAGAACACGATCAGCAATGAAGTCTTTTCTTGTTCTGTTGCTTTCAACGATTGCTTCGATCAGATTTTCCGGCACATCGGCGTAGTTAGCCAGCAGCTGTTTCGTGTCTTTCGGCAGGCAATAGCCGCCATATCCGAAGGACGGATTATTGTAATGGCTGCCGATACGAGGATCAAGGCAGACACCATCAATGATCTGCTGGGTGTTCAGGCCCTTGCTCTCTGCATAAGTGTCCAGTTCATTGAAATAAGCCACTCTCAGTGCCAGATATGTATTGGCGAACAGTTTAACAGCCTCTGCCTCAGTGAAGCCCATGAACAAGGTGTCAATATTTTCTTTGATAGCGCCTTCCTGCAGCAAACCAGCAAACTCGTGTGCTGCTTCTACCAAACGCTCATCACTTAAATCAGTGCCAACGATGATGCGCGAAGGATACAGATTGTCATACAAAGCCTTAGACTCACGGAGAAACTCTGGACTGAAGATGATGTTCTTGCTACCGAACTTCTCACGCACACTTGCGGTGTAACCCACAGGAATTGTGGACTTGATGACCATGATGGCGTTCGGGTTATATTCCATGACCAGCTTGATCACATCCTCAACTGCAGATGTGTCAAATTTTTGCGTATGTGCATCGTAGTTTGTAGGAGCCGCTATTACAACAAAATCTGCATCGGCGTATGCAATCTTCGCATCCAACATTGCAGTCAGGTTCAATTCTTTCTCTGCAAGGTATTTTTCAATGTACTCATCCTGTATCGGAGATTTCCGATTATTAATCAATTCAACTTTTTCCGGTACTATATCAACTGCTATTACCTGATGATACTGTGCCAGTAACGTAGCAAGTGAAAGACCTACATATCCGGTACCAGCAACAGCAATTTTATAATTCTTCATATTTTTCTCCATCACACCGCCCCATCATTCCTAAACACCCCCACAACTGTCCTCCAAAGTATTTTCAAATCCAGCCTCAAACTCCACTCATTGATATACTTCGTATCCAGCCTCACCACTTCTTCAAAATCCGTAATGTTACTTCTCCCACTCACCTGCCACATCCCGGTAAGTCCAGGTCTAAACGCCATTCTTGCCCTATGATGTGGTTCATACTGTTCCCATTCATCCAGTGTGGGCGGTCTCGTCCCCACAAGGCTCATATCGCCCCTCAAGACATTGAAGAACTGCGGAAATTCATCTAAACTCGTTTTTCTGATAAATTGTCCTATACCAGTTTTTTTTCTTCCATCCGGCAGAACTTTGTTGCCGATAATCCGAGGGTCGAAATCCAGTTTGAACATCATGCCATCACTGATCTTATTCTGGGACATGAGTTCTTTTTTTCGGGATTCTGCGTCCATGTACATACTTCGGAATTTGTACATCCTGAATTTTCTGCCATTTCGTCCGATTCTTTCCTGGGAGAAGAAAATCGGACCAGGGGAGTTAATATAGATGACTGGACCCACTATAATCAGGATCAACAGAGTAATCAGACATCCTGCCAGACCTCCGGCAATATCCATCATACGTTTGACTGTCAGTTTCGAGGAATCCGCATAGTTCATGCTTGTGGTGATCACTGTATAATCGCCTATCTTTTCTACCTGCTGGCAGCCTGACGGCAGGATTCCGGATTTCATGATGCCTGTATGTACGGTAATCCCCATCTCCATAAAAGCACTAACAAGTTCATCAGGATATTGGTTTTCGTCACAAGGCGGGATAAATACTTCATCAATCCATTCACCACAGGCAAATCCGATCACGTCTTTGTAACCTGCTACAACGGGAATTCCGTAGATTTCGGTTCCTGTAATATCTGTATCCAGAGATACTGCTACGATTCTGGAGTATCCCGGAAGATTCTGTGATACTGTTTGAAGTGTTTCCCGCAGGATCTTTTCCGGTGCAAGGATCAGCAGTGCTTTCTTTTCTGTATTAAATTCTTTTTTCTGAAGGATTTTCTTCCAGATCAGTCTGGCAACGTAGGTTATTACTATGTAAAGCGGAACCATGATATAATAGGAGAACCTTGAGTAAATGCTTCCCATCTGTGTTGTAAACAGATAGAAAGTGGCTACCAGTTCTACCAGTATCACATGTTTACATGTAGCAGTCAGTTCATCGAAATAACCTCTTTTCAGAACATTTTTGAAGGAATCTGACACGATTTCCACAAAGAAATCAATAAATAGAAATGCGATCGCTAGAATCCGGTAATCTCTGTCTGTATATGGATTATCTATTCCAAAACGAACGATATATGAAACGATAAATGCCAGCTGCATGCACAAAATATCAAGCAGCATAAAATCGGCGTGTTTTGTCCAGCCTCTTCCTTTTTTTCTATACATACTTCCTATAACTCCCTATAAATATTTCTCATTTCTCTTCCTATTTCCAGTCCATTCCTATGCTGTCCAGCTGTCTGATCCGTTCTTCCCCCAGGACCATTCCGCTGGATCCCGGATGTTTCCTCTTCGCCCGTATATTCGAGATCCACCTCCCCAGCTTCACTCCATTCACACTATACGAAACCGGAACATTCAAATTCCCATATTCCTCGTAGTAATCTTTTGCCAGCGCATACTTCTCATTCCACTGTCTGACAGTCTTCTTCTCCGTCTTAAAGCCAATCTTCCTAAGCCGTTCCAACTGTCTCTCTTCCAATGAACTCCGACATGCATTTTTCTCACCAAGCTGGCTTCCAATCTCCGCGAGCCATCTCCCCAGCGGCACCCCATTCTCCGTCACATACTTCACCGGAACCTCCAGATCCCCATGCTCCAGATAATACCCTTGGGCCGCCCGGAAATACTCTTCCCATTTCTCCCCATTCCTATCCCAGATCATCCCCAACTTCTCCAGCTCTCCCTGCTGTTCCTTCGTCAGCGCCTGATCCAGTCCCTTATTCTTCACCTTCGTTCTCAAATTACAGACCCATCTCCCAAGCCTGAACCCATTCTCCGTCACATATCTAGCCTTAACATCCAGATTCCCATGCTCCTCAAAATAAGCCTGCAATTCTCTCAACGCCTCATTCCAGCTCTGGTCCTTACTGTCCCAGACCATCCCGATCTCATCCAGCTTCCTGACCTTCTCCTCACTCAGATTCCCGGTCACCGAACCTGCACGGACCCTGCGCTGCGTCTGAATCCAGCTTCCAAGCGTAAGCCCTGTCTGCGTCTGATAACTCTTCGGAACTTTCAGATTCCCCTTCTCCCGGTAATACTGCCTTGCAGCAATATAATAGGTCTCCCAGGCGGAACTTAAATTCGTCTGCAGTTTCTGGAAAAGCATCCTGCAGTCCTTCGTTTCATCCGTAATGTGGAAGCGCTCACTAAAGCGAAGCCCCTTCCCATACGTCGTCGGAAACAGCACAAATGCTTCTTCCATATCTTTCTTCAGACAGTCAATACAAGAAAGGCTGTCAAAATTATTAACCAAGTCAAAAATAACCGGTGTCTTCCCGCTGCCCGCTGACAATGCACGCCCGATCTGCTGAAGATAAATGATCGGCGACACCGTCGGACGCAGAAGAATCACACCATCCACATCATCCACATGAACCCCTTCATTGAGCATATCAATGCAGAAAAGAAGCTTCAGATGTGCACTGTTATCCTTCTTAAATTCCCTGAATTCTCTGTCTGTAGCAGTATCGTTATAAAACGCTGTATAGATCCGCGGCTCGCGGTCTACCCGGCGAAACCACGTACTGACCTGCTCTTTCATTTCGTCCATATGTTCTTTACCGGAACAAAAGACGATATATTTTCCATTTTTCTTTTCCATATGCTTCTCAAACACAATGTCCAGTCCCTCTGCCTGTTCCAGTGCGCGGCGCAGCTGCTCAAGCAGTTTCTGGTTCTCTGTGATGAGGCCCTGATTCGATAGTGCCTGGATTCTTTTCTTTAACTGATCCAGTTCTTTCTTATACGAATACATGGCAATCACATATTTCGGTTCCGGGAGTATTCCCCGGACGATAGCTTCTCCGAGTGTCATCTCAGATGCAATCTTTCCATCAAAAATCTCCTCTGCCATATTTCTCTGGTTGTCCAGATAACGGATACTGGTCGCGGACAGCCCGAGTCTCTTCGCATCTGGACAGGCGGTCAGAAGTTTTCTGACACTTTTGCCCCATTCTGCGGCACCACAGCGATGAAATTCATCCAGAATGATGTAATCCGGATGCAGGGTTTCGATGCTGTCTTCGTTCTTCATCAGACGGCTGTAGGACATGAACTGGATGTTATCGAATTCCATTCCGAGGTTCTCCAGCTGTGTCTGATAGATATATTCACTTGGTGAGAGCCATAGAAATTTCTCTGATGGATGTTCCTCTGCCAGCTTGAATGCGATCAGGGATTTCCCTGTGCCTGTGGGATGGATGACTGCTGCCATTTTCTCCCGCTCAAGCATGGCGGTAACTGCGTTATATGCTTCCTGATTGTGTTTGAAAAGATGTATGCTCATTTCGGCATTCCTCCAAAGTACACAAAAAGAGGAATTCAGATTTCGCAGATTGTTTTAATCTGCGAAATGGGCACATACGCGCCAACCTCCCCAATTTTATTAAATTTCTTATCAAATCACTGCTAATATAATATGCTGATTAAGCTATTTTGTCAATAAATGGCTATTTATTTAGTACATTATAACATAAACTGACCAATTTATTTAGTGCTTTTTGTAAGAAAATCAATCTGACTGCTGGAAAGTATCTCCATTACGGGTCAGAATCGTGGTCAGGAGCCATAGAAAGGAGTTTTATATTTTGGCAAGACGAGGAGAAAACATACGAAAAAGAAGTGACGGCAGATGGGAAGGCCGATATCTGATCTATATAAATGGAAGCAAAAAATATCGTTCCGTATATGCCTCTTCTTATAATGAAGTAAAACAGAAACTCTTTAACAGCAAGAAAGAATCTGAGATTACTCTGCTCTCCCAAAAAGAGCAGACAGCTCCCCTAAACGCCAGTGCTGATATGAGTCTTGATGAAATCGGTCAGTTGTGGCTTATCTATATTAAGGATAATCGCAAGTACTCCACCTACAGAAAATATGCCAACATCTATGATATGCATATCCGGGATATTTTTGGCAGTCTGACAGCAGACGAAATCAGCCTGGAAATCATAGAGAAAGCCCTGCCAAAGGAGATGTCCGCCAGTCTATATAAAAGTATCTACTGTGTACTGAATCAGATTTTAGCTTATGGAAACCGATACTGCGGCACTTCGAAAATTCATTTAAAAACAGAAAAGCTACGGACAGTTCCCAAACCCGTGCAGACAATAAACGCTACGGACCAGCAGAAGCTATGCCGCTATCTGCTCTCAGATCTTGATTCCTGCAAGCTTGGCATTCTGATATGCCTGTATATGGGACTGAGACTCGGGGAAATCTGTGCCTTAAAGTGGGAAGATATCGACTTCCAGAGAAAAACAATTCATATTAACAGGACTGTCCAGAGGATTCAGGTCGGGCAGGAGGATCGGAAAACGATTCTGTATGAGGGACCTCCCAAAACGCTCTGCTCTGTCCGTGAGATCCCGATTCCGGAATTTCTCTTTCCATTTCTTCTCTCTTGTAAGGATGATGGGGTTTATGTGTTGAATAAATTTTCCCCGATGGAACCCCGTACTTATCAGTACAAGTTTTATTCTTATCTGGATAAAGCATATATAAAGAAGTCTCACTTTCACGCACTGCGCCATACATTTGCGACAAACTGCATCAGTAACGGGGCTGATGTCAAGAGTGTCAGCGAAATGCTTGGCCATTCTAATGTAAATATCACTTTGAATAAATATGTCCATCCATCTATGGATACTAAGCGTAACATTCTGGATTCGCTTTCTTCTATCTCATCTATAAATGGTCAGATGAGTGGTCGGATCATTTCTTAATCTTTGATCTCATGCACGTTTCCGGTGCCCATTTCGCAGATTAAAACAATCTGCGAAATCTCTGTACGTGAATGGTCCATCCGGCGTTTTTTAGCTGCGCGGATGGATTTTTTCTCTGTCATTTTAGAACTATTTGTTCTTTTTATTATATTATACTCTGCTCTTTCACGCAAGTAAAATATCAGACAGTTATCGTCCTATCGTTCCTGCCATGGGCATGATTTCTAAAATATCTCTGTATAAATAAAATACCCGCCGCGGAAGATATTATACATATCTGTCCGCAGCGGATGTTTTTGCACCTATTTCAAAATCTATTTCGTTCCTTTTCCCTTGCCTTCCACTATTACAACACCTTTTTTTACCATAGATTTAAGTAATTGTGTTGTCTTTGATTTGCCAAATGCGGCCTCCGATATAGATTTTGAAATCAATCTCTATGCAGTATAACTCATTTTGGAATGCTCTGAGCTGTACATAGTGCCCCCGAGGATGTCAAGTCATTGCTACAAAAAATATGCGGCTTTTTTGCCACGAAAATGGCTTAAAACCGCATATTTCTGTATAGAGGACGTTATATAATTGTCACAAAGTGGGTGGGGAGGATGTAATGTTATTGTCACAAAACTTAATATTATCCATTCTATGCAAGCAACAGTACAGAGAATTCTCAAATCAGCAAATACGCAAATTTCCTATTAGCTTATCTCCCTCTTCTGTTCTCTGCATCTTAACTGCAACATGTTGAAACTTCCTCACAGCGCCAACATCTACGCTAATAATATTATTTTCCCATTCTTTCTCTGGTGCTGGTGGCATTGGTTTTCCTAAAGGTGCAACCATTATTTTAGGATCTTCACTTCTATCTGTATTCCAAAATCCAGTACTCTCATACGTTGTATATGTCCTAATCTCATCAATATGTATTCCCAATACCCCTTCCAATGCACGAACATTAAAATAACTAGCACGTATTTTTTGTTTTATTTCATGCCATTTTTTGTTATCAACCTTACTCTTCATTTCAATAAGATGCAATATCCATTTCTCTTCCTTTTTTTGAAGCAAAACATGATCAACACTTCTTCTTAATTTAAATGGACTTTCTTTCTTAAGAAAATTGCACTTTCCTTTATGGTCATAATCCTCACTACATAAATTATCCCCTTGTACATCTACGTGCAATTTGCTTCTTCCTGTCTCACTTTTTTCCTCTAAACAATAGGAATTGCTAAAGGGCAGGAAAAAATTATCTTCTAAAAAATTATCAATTCCATACTGTATCCGTTCTTCAATCATTTATCAGTCCTCCTGAAATGCGTATACTTCCTCAACTATTTTTTCAAGAGCATTATTAAATGTTGGAACAACAAATCCATATTTTGTTGCCTCCAATGGTATCAATCTTGTTTTCCCACTATTTTCCGTAACAAACTGATACATTTGAATATCTTCTCTAGAAAGAAGATCTTCCTTTTTATATCCATATTCCTGCTGCAACTCATTGCTTCGTACATGATTTTTTAATTTCATCATATTATTTATATGTTGCAAAATGGTATCGCTATGAGTAGTAATCCATACCGGTATACCCAAATTCATCATATTAATAATCAGTCTAGCCATTTTTTGTTGTAACTCTGGATGTAAATGTGCTTCTGGTTCTTCAATAATCATTGCTTTAAAATTAATGCCGGATTTCAGTACCAAAAGTAATGGTGAAATTTCCGAAACAATAGATGATGCAACATACAATGGAATTTCTTTATCACTTCCCTCCGGCTGATATTGGATAACTGGTAACATATCTTTTTTTACTGACAAATTTCCTTTTGTCATATTTTTTTCAATATATTCAATTATGCCTGAATACTTTTTGCTATCTTTTTTATTAATTTCAAACTTCGTTATCAGCTGTAAGAAATCTACATATGGAAGTGTAAGAGTACTTGTATTTTCATGTAATTCTGCCGAAAAACTAATTTGTAACGAATTTTCAATCAGCTGCGAGTATGTAAGCATAAAGCCTGTTCTCGAAGCCGGAAGATAAATTGGCTCGCCAATTCTTCTTCCCTTTACAATTGGTGTATATAGTGGAGCAGCAATACCCTCCATTAATAAATTCCAACAAATATACGCATTCATCCGAAGCAACTCATCCCTATTAGGTAAATCTACTTCCGGAAATTTAATATAATTGTTTGTTACAGAATATCTAGATCCTGATTTTTCCCAGACAATTTTAATAGGTTTAGTTCTTTCATAATTAGTAATCTTTAATTTTTCAACCTCAACATCGTAATTAAAAATCTTTCTAACTAAAGACTTTTTTTGAGTATTTAACAATTCATTAAACCAATTTATATATAGTTCCATATCATTCTCAGATAATTCAATCTCTGTATTGATATGTGCTTTTAACCAATCTTCACACTGTTTATATACTCTGGCTTCTGAAGGCTTCTTGGGAAAAATATCTTTTCCTAATGTTAAAATCCCCCATAATATACTCATTAAATAACTTTTTCCACTATTATTATCACCCACAAAACACATCAACGGTGCAATAGTAACATCCGCACTTTTTATTTTTGCAAAATTTTCAACATGGAGTGTCCATTTTTTATTCATTCCAGTCTCCCTTCTCGTACATATTGCTCTTATATATTTCCCCAAATATACGCTTTTTATACTTTAATTATTCTTTTGTTTCTCATGAATTATATCCATTTTAATAGTAACATATGCACTTTTCTTTTTCAACAACTCCACTTATCACATTCTCTTCAAGTAGCGTATGGTATGCTCTCAACAATACTTAATTGTCTCTAGGATGTCATGTCATTGTCATACAGTATAAGAGCTCAACAATAATATTTACTCATCTCCTGTAGTATCAAAAACAACATTTCTTATTTCTATAAATTCATTTTTATTCTCACTAATTCTTTTCCACCCATCTACAATATCAGATTTTATTCCTCTTACATACAGTTCTTTCGCAATCTTGCAAGATATTATTCGACATCTTAATTTATACAAAGCTTCTTGTTCAGAATCTGTTTGTTTTATTACCGTCTCATCTTGAAGCTTTAGCAAACATACAAGTAAAGTCTGTATTTCTGTTTTTAAAACAATTTCATTTTTTATTATTGCATAACACAATTTCAATGCAGCCATATTGTGAAGTATTTCACTACTTATCACTCTATATATCGAAATCCTAAAAAGCATATTTGAACACTTCAACAACATGTCATTGTTTTGTAACTTAAAATCATTTATATAAAGCACATCATAAAAATCTTTAATCAACCCCAACTCTTGCTCATTACTTAACCAAATTTTATTTTGAAAATCTTCAAAATAAAATTTGCTATCATCAACAAAACATGCTTCTATCATGTCAATTGCAATGGAATTTTTATACAGCTCGCCTAAAGCTTCAAAATATGCATACACCTTTTCTTTTTCTGTCTCGGATAAATCAATATTTTTACTCTCACGTAAAATAATCAATCCCATGACAATTAAAAAGCTCTGACGAATTCTTTCACTAGCATTTGGTTGATTTCTCTCAACCCATGATTGGTTAGTTTTCACTAAATTTGTCAGCACTTCCAACGCTTCTTCCAAATTAATTTTACTAATATCTATATCATTAAGAATTCCTATTAAGTCTCTATAATTATTTCCTCCAGCCGAAAACATTTGCATATTTGAATCTGATTTCATTCTTTTTAATGTATCTTCAAATATTTCTTTTTTATTTTTCTCATACTTTTGTTTATCCAACACATATAATATAGACTTATTTTCTAGTGTTTCTTCTTTTTCTAATACCTTACATAAATATCTCAAATCCTCCTCATTTAGTATAATAACTTGTGCAAGTATAACCAAACGATTCACTGCAGCTTGTCTTTTTTCATTTTCTGCTTCTTTTATTGTTTGTTTAATTTGGAAAAGTATCCTGTTATATATTTCAATATCAAGCACATATTTTTCTCTCGGTTTTGATATAAATACTATTGGATCGCAATAATCACTCATTCGATCTACATCCACCGGAAATTGTAGTATTTTCTCGATTCGATTTTCTTGATCTTGAAGTGAAAATGCTTCAAACAATCCTTTAAATATTTTTCGAATACCCTTGAAATTTGTTCGAACATTACTTAAGCACAAATCAAGAATTGAATCGAAAATTTCATCCAATATATTAATTGAACATTTATAACATAATCTCGCTATAATATCTGGAAGAACTACTGCTGACTGCTCATATATAGACTTTGCAAAAAAGAAATTCTCTGGCTTAACATTTTTCATCACAATCTGAAATATTCTTAAATATTCTTTCGCAATATCATCAACTTCTTTTTGTGATAACTCATACAACTTAACTCGTCCAAACATTAAATCTATATGTTTATTATCCTGTGCTATTAAAATTTGCATAAGGCACCAGTGTGGATAATATGGTGCTAATAGTTTTACTGTGCTGTGTAATCCTTTAGTATTAGTAACATTCTGCAACCGAAATGGATGACCTGTTTGTTCTAGAAACCTCAAATATTCCAGTGCATAAAACACATTTGAATTATCCCTTCCCATATGCATTGTATATGTAGAGGACAAATCGAAATTATCTTTTGTTTCAAAACTCTTATTACCTTTTTCTTCTGTATTTAAATATAAACAATACTTATCATTTTCATTCCACCAAGATACATCACTTTCATGTATACATTCTTCTGTCTCATCTACAATATTTCCTTGTCTGATAAAATTAATTAATGATACAATACTTTCTTCTATCGAAGACAAATATTCGTTTCCACTTGCTTTGACCAACTGTTTCCTCACCAATGTAAGTACATCCGATAGGATTGCATCCGCTTTTGATATTTCTCCAATAAGTGCATACATATTGGCTTTAACCAAAGGCCAGTACATATCACCGTTTACCAAATTCCACGAATCCAGCATTCCCGCTAATTTTTCAGCTTGAAATCTAAATAGCTGTTTCCGACAATCGCACGCATATAAAAATTGCTTATTATCATAGTCTAAATATGCATCTTTTATTTTTTCATGACATGCTTCATACTTTTCCCATTCTGCCAACTCTCTATAAGAACGTAAGAGATGCAAATATATTACTTGTTCTTTGTATTCTAATTCTGTTCCAAAACTGTCAACTAGTTCATCCCCTTCTTTTTTCTCCAATACATTCAAAAACTGATCCACTACCTGAGAAAGAATCGGTCTTCCTGCGATATCCATAAACTTTACATATTCATACATATAGTTTACTTGATCTGTGAATGAAATATGTTCAAATTCATTCATATTATCGAGTTCATTTAATACATAACTTACCTTATTTTTCATTTTCCACGGTAAAAAAATCCAACCCGGATATGATTCATTTAATTTTTTCATTATTTCTGTTTTTTTCACAAAATCAGTATCATACTGTAAATGCAACTGTCTTAAATCAAACCAATTATCTTTTCTCCGCTTTTCTTCCACTCTTAATTTTAATTCTTCTAAAAAAGAATTCAATCTATCACCAATATTTTTGTCTGGCCATAGTTCTTGTAAATCAATAACAATAATATTACGTTCAAAAAGTAATTTACGTTTTGCCTCAGCAATATGAGTAACTGATACCATATATATCTTTTGCGAGCTACTCTTTCCAAGATTATCATGTATCCATCCAATCCACTTTATGAAATTAGGATCCTCACAAGAAAAACCTAACATGCAAAATACATTCTCTAATAATGCTTGCTGAACTGTATTAACCATTGCAGCAAACTTCACTGGATATGTTCTATAATCTTCTTCGGTAATTATAAATGGACGGTATGATGGAAACGAACCATGTAATTTTAAAATTCTGGGAGCATTGTTACTATTGACTAAATCTTCTTGGCAAATGACAACATTATATCGACGGTTTGTTACCTTATCTGCTGCACGCTCTAATAAAGTATCATAATTTGTAGTGAATACATCCTTCCATGGCATTTCCATTAACTTCACATACACTTCAGAAGGAGCGTATTCCAAATCCGGTACTGCATCTTTAATTATTTTTTCCAATTTGGGACGTCCTACCGTAATCTCTACCTCCTGAGCAAGCCTCAGAGAACTATTATATTGCTTCCCTGGCCCTTCTTTCCCATAAACTGTTTCATAAAACAAATCAGAAAGCTCATTCCAATTTAAGAATTTTTTATCTGTAATAGAAACCTTTTCAGCATTTTTTGAAAATCCAGCCCCTACCATCAATGCAGCATGATTCTCAGACAAAGCTTCTGCAATTTCTCTAATATAATTCATATTCATGTTCTCACCTTTCTTTCAACATAAAAACATTATCTAAATCTATATTTATTCTACCATAGCACATTAAATATTGTCATCGTGCTAATTTAAGTGCCCTCCATTCCACCTCCACTCTCCCGTCATCATACACATATATTCCCTGCACATATTCTTCCAGCATTTCTCGTGTCAACTTCTCATAGCCTAAATACTTCAACATTTGCTCCACCGGAACATTTTTTTTCATCAGAATTTCTTTCTCTCCGTTTATCAGTTCATCCAGTTCCTGTACACGTTTCTGCAGTCGTTCTCTTTCTTCTTCCAACTGCTTCTTTGCTTCCATGAACTGTTTCTGATTCATCTGTCCCTCATGATACTTCTCATAGTTCTGGCGGTTCTGAATCTTTATCTGCTCCTGACGTTTTTCACAGTCTGCACTTTCCGTCTTATAGGCTTCTATGCTGTCCTCATGCTGTTTTCTCATAGATTGCTGCATCTGTTCCTGACTAATATTTTGACGTAAATATGCCTTTATTTCTGCCAGTACGATATACTCCAACATTTTGTTATCAGCTTTCCCTGCAAAACATCCTGTATCTTCTTTTCCTTTACTGTAAGCACAGCTATAAAGGATATGACCATGAACCGGACTGCTTGAAGTCAGACTTCTGCGACAATTTCCACACTTCACATAGCCACCTAACAGTGTTGTTTCCCTGTCAAATTTACTTTTCTTTGTGTATCTGATCTGCTGGGACTGTGCTTTTTCAAAAACTTCTTTTGATACGATCGGCTCATGGTGATTTTCCATCACTTTCCACTGATTTCTCGGCACTGGTACTTCTTTCCCTGTTCCGGGATCTGGAATCTTTGTCTTTCCATAGACCATACAGCCTATATAAGTCTTATCATCCACAATCTTCCGTATCATATCACTCGTCCACTGCAATCCTCTTGATGCAGCTTTCTTGCTGTCTGATTTCTGTCGTCTGCTCATAGACTGCAAGGGAGTCAATACACCCTCTTCATTGAATAACTTACAAATCTCCATCTTGGAATATCGCTGATTGGTCAGTTCAAATACTCTGCGAATCACTTCCGCTTCGTCCTCTACAATCACCAGTTCTTTCTTATTTTCAGGATTGATTCGATACCCATACGGTGCAGAGCCACAGCAATACTCACCTTTTCCTCGTCTGGTACTGACTGCCGCTTTTACCTTTACGGACTGGTCTTTCACATAAAAATCTGCTATCAGTCCTTTAAACTGTACTTCAATATCCGAACTCTTTCCCTTATAATCTTTAGAATCATATCGGTCTGAGATAGAAATGAATCGTACTCCCAGGAATGGAAAAATCTGTTCCAGATAAGTTCCCATCTCAATATAGTTTCTGGCAAAACGTGAAAAATCTTTTACCACAATACACTGTACTTTGTTCTCTCTGGCAAATTCCAAAACCTGCTTAATTGCCGGACGATCCATACTGGAACCAGAATACCCGTCGTCGTAGAACTCCTGAAATGGCATAGAAGCCAGTTCCGGGATATTGGAAATATAATCTTTTACCAGTTTTCTCTGATTGATAATGCTGTTACTTTCTCCCTCTGAATCATCTTCCATGGAAAGACGATAATATCCAATAATCAGTTTCTGATCACTCATGTTCTACCGCCCCCTTAAACCCGAAGTTGATTTCCAGTCTGCCATCACCATATAGATACATACTTTCAATCAAGCTCTCCGCAAGTTCCGCATTGATTCTGGTTGTCCCATCCAGTTCCAGCAGACTTCGTAAAAATCTGGCTTCTTCTTTCTGCTGTTTTTCCAGCTTTTGTATGGTATGCTCCAGAGTTCTCTTTCTCTCTTCGCAGAATACTTTCCAGTTATTACGGTCATCTTTCATTTCTATATAGGCTTCTTTGGAAAGTTCACCCTCTTTATATTGCATGAATGCCTGTGCCAGTTTTTCTGAACGTTTTTCCATATCTGCATCCAGTTTCCTGATCTCTGCTTGAATTTCTTTGATTTTGGCAAGAAAGACTGCACTGCTTATAGCAGACATATCCTTTTTCCGTAAGTCGGATAACTGAAACTGTCTGGTCAGCTCCGAACGGACAATTTTCTGCAGTTTTCCTTCGGAAATAGATTTATGACTGCATTTCCTTTCATCCCGATACTGGGCAGCATTGCAAAAGTAAAGCACATCATTTCCGTATCTGCGTGTGCACATTTTTCGCTTACAATCTCCACAATAGAATACATTGTAAAATGCTCTTTCATCCTCTTCCCATCCTGCTGTAGTTTTTGCTGCTTTCTGTTGTGCTGCTTTTAAC
>OGXN01000972.1_pt1 | contig 31456 bp, 24 predicted proteins | sample 1576281 | NCBI WGS metagenome assembly OGXN01 (sample SAMEA3541494, study PRJEB24748) | human gut metagenome | biome: human gut; feature: human-associated habitat; material: faeces | place: China | collected 2012
AGGCTGCGCAACCGGCCCCGTGCTTCCCGGTTCCTTTACGGATCCATTGACGGAAGGGGCCAGAAGGACGCTGGGAGTATGCACCTACGGCATCTGGGATGAGGATGCCTACCAGCTGTACATGGACGTGGATACACTGGGCAAGCTGCTGGAAACTCTGGATGAGACCTCCCTGCGCGCGGCAAAAATCGCAAAGGCGCTGGAGCAGTTCACCCTGATTGTGGATTTTGAACAGGACAAGGAAAAAAGAACGGAAAGCTACCGGGCGGCCAGAGAAGCGCTGAAACCGGCGATGGAAGCTGTTAACGGTTCGACCATGCCTGTTTTTTACGCGGTGGGAAACGCCCATCTGGATCTGGCATGGCTGTGGCCCATGGCGGAAACCCACAGGAAAACCGAGCGTACCTTTGCGGCACAGCTCCGTCTTCTGGAGGAATATCCGGAGTATCGTTTTATTCAGAGTCAGCCGGCTTTGTATGAAATGTGCCGCATTCACTATCCGGAATTATTTGAAAGGATCAGGGATGCAATCAAAAAGGGAAACTGGATTGCTGACGGGGCCATGTGGGTGGAGCCGGATACCAATCTCACCGGAGGAGAATCCCTGGTACGTCAGCTGCTGCATGGCAAGAGGTACTATAAGGAGATCCTGGGGGTGGAAAGCGATGTGCTCTGGCTGCCTGATACCTTTGGCTATTGCGCGGCGCTTCCCCAAATCCTGGCAGGCTTCGGCGTAAAATATCTGGTGACACAGAAAATATTCTGGTGCTGCAATGACGGGGAACGTTTCCCCTATCATTATTTTACATGGGAGGGGATGGACGGAACGAAGGTGGTATCCTTCCTGCCGACCAGCTATACCTACCGTACGGATCCGGAGGAGATCGGAAACGTGTGGAAGAACAGGAGCCAGAAGGAGGATCTGAAGGCGTTCCTGTTGCCCTTTGGCTATGGAGACGGCGGCGGAGGCCCGTCCAGGGATCATCTGGAATATATACGCAGGCAGAAGGATCTGGAAGGGAGCCCCAGAATGAAAATGGGCTCTCCGAAGGAATTTTTTCATTTCATGGAAGAACAGGGGGGACCGAGGCACACCTATACAGGTGAACTTTATTTCAGCTCCCACAGAGGCACCTACACTTCTCAGGCCAAAATAAAGAAATACAACAGGGCATGTGAGCTGGCCCTGCGCGAAATGGAGTGGTGGAGCGCCCTGGCAGGGAAGAAGGGCATGGTATATGATCAAAGCCGTGCGGACAGTCTCTGGAAGCTGCTTTTATTCCAGCAGTTCCACGATATCCTTCCTGGCTCCTCCATCGCCCGGGTTTATGAAGAAGCCCGGAAGGCGTTCCTCAGGATTCTGGAAGAATCACAGGAAATGCTGGGACAGGCATTGGATTTTCTGCTGGAGGATTCCGGGGAAGCCGGTGCGGTTACCATTTTTAACTCCCTATCTTTTCCCAGAAAGGCCCTGATAACCCTGCCGGAAGAATTCCGGAACGGTGCGGTGACAGAGGATGGGAAACGGGTGTACGTGCAGCATATGGAGGAAGGATACAAGGCGCTGGTTGAACTGCCGGCCGGTAACGGAATGACACTTTATGCAGCGGCGGAGAATGCAGCAGGACAAGAGGCGTCTGACAATCAGTACAGAAAGGCGTGTGCGGCTGTGCGCCGGACGGAAACCGGATATGAAATGGAAAACGACAGGATTTTTGCCCGGATCAATGCTCTGGGACAGGTGGATTCCTATGTCCTGAAAAGCTCAGGAAGGGAAATGGCGGCAGGGCCGATGAACCGGCTGCGTTTGTTTAAAGATATTCCGCGGCATTTTGACGCCTGGGATATCGATGCGTGCTATCGGGACATGGAGCTTGACGGAGTGAGGGATGTTCGGATGGAAAGAAAGGCGGAAGGGCTGGAGGCTGTATTAGAGGTCTGCGGAAAAATAGGAAAATCTTCCTTTATCCAGACCATAAGCCTGGCGGCAGGGCAGGAACGTCTTGAATTCCATACCCGGATCCACTGGCAGGAGCTTCACAGGCTTTTAAAGACGGCTTTTCCTGTGGAGGTACATGCGGAAACGGCAAGAAATGAGATACAGTTTGGTTTTGTGGAAAGACCTGCACACCGCTCCAGGGAATACGACAAGGATCGGTTTGAGGTATGCAACCACAGATATACAGCCCTTTGTGATGAGGCCCATGGGGCGGCCGTGCTCAATGACGGGAAATATGGAATCAGTATGGAGGGAAATTCCCTGGAGCTGACCCTCCTGCGTGCGCCCTCCAGCCCTCAGATGAGAGCGGATAACGGAATACAGGAATTCACCTACGCTTTTTATGCATGGGAAGGGAGCTTCACGGAAAGCGATGTGGTGCGCCAGGGCTATGAACTGAATGTACAGCCGCCGGTAAGAAGCGGAAGACTGCCGGAGATGGATACCGTAAGGACTGACCGGAAAAATATTATCGTTGATACGATGAAGCCTGCGGAAGACGGCAGCACAGACGTGGTACTGCGTCTGTATGAGGCCGAAAGAGCGGCAGTTTCAGCCAAAATAATGCTGCCTGCATGGTGCAGGAGGGCATTCCTCTGCGACATGATGGAACAGGCACAGCAGGAGCTTTCCATAGAGGAGGGAGGTATTACTCTTATGTTCCATTCCTTTGAAATAAAAACGATCCGGCTGCGGTAAAAATCTGGCTTTCTATTATGATCGGAAACTGCTATAATTGTCCTGCTGCCGTGTGTTCAGTTGCTGTTTGGGATGCTGTGCGGATATGCAATAAGAGGGGGCCCCGAATGAAATACAGAAAAGTATATATCAGGTTAATTATTACCTATCTGGCAATTTTTTTACTGCCATTGATCATAAATATTGTGATGCTGGAGAATCTGGCCGTGTCCACCCGGGAGAATATCTGCGCCAACGTTCATTCCAACATGGCTCACACCATAGATACGCTGGATAACAATTTCAGGGAAATCAATACGATTACAGCGAGAATATCCGGAAACAGCAACATCCGTTATATAGCAACGCAGATGGACGAGGAAGGCAAGAAAATTGAAATTTCCAAGATAACCTATGCCCAGGAGTACATGGCCGCCATGCAGATCCAGACCTTTGTGGAGGAATATTATGTGCTTTTCCGGAAGCCGGATATGGTCATTTCCCCGAACAGAGTCTATTTATACCAGGATTCCTGGAATGCTTTTTTTCAGTATGGAGACATGTCCTGGGAGGAATGGAAGGCGTTGATGACAGGCCATTATACCGGCCATTTATTCCCGGAAGAGAAGACCAAACAAAACGGTAACGTAGAGGACAGGATTCTTTTTGTCCAGTCCCTTGTGACGGACAGCGGGGTAAAGGGGAACCTGATTTTCCCCATCCGTTCTGAAGGGATCAAAAATCTGATGAGGGATGCTTATATTTCCCAGGATGGCTGGGCATATCTTCTGGACGAGACGAATGAGGAGATCATTCTGACGGTACCGGCGGCGGACGGAAGCTTTGAAAAAGTGCCTTCCTCTGTGCTGGAAAACGGACAGGAAATCCAGGAAATAGAATTGAACGGAAAGACGGTGGAGGTCATACGCGTTGATTCAGATCATCTGGGAATGACCTATATTTCCGTGCTTCCCAAGGAATATATCACCCTGCAGATCAATCGTGACCAGCAGAAGCTGATCCTGCTGATGACAGCGGTGCTGTTTGTAGGCATAGGCAGCATCCTGCTCGTTTCCTGGAAAAGGGGAAGAAGGATAGACGGTATCCTGCAGATGCTGTTCAGTATGGGTGTGGAGGACAAGGAATCGCTGAAAGGGGACGAAATGGAGTATATATCCAATTCCCTGAAGCAGCTGATCGATAATAATACCGATTTGCAGGAGAGCATTATCCGGCAGAAGCCCGTTACCAGGTCCCTGCTTCTGGAGCGTCTGCTTCATGGAGGCGAAGGGGTGAGCTTACAGAGCCTGGAGGATTACGGGATAAATCTTAAGGGTAAGAGGATGCTGGTTATCGCCTTCCTCGTGGGCAGGGGGGATTCCGCGGATGTGGAGCTATATGCGAAAGAAACCGTAGTCTATAAGCAGGTGCTGCAGCAGAGCCTGGATTCACTGCTTGCAGGGGATAAGTATATGTGTGATACCGATATGGACAGCAGCGTCGTAATCTGTACCATGGAAGGAGGCTTCCAGCCGGCTAATGCCGGATTCCAGAAAAAGCTGGAGAAAATCACGGAAACCTTCTGGGAGGAATTTGGCGTCAAGGTGCGTATCGCGGTGAGCACCATCTGCAGGGAGCTGACGGAAATCAGCAAAGCCTATGACCAGGTATGTGAAATGCTGACCTTCGGCGATTCCTCAGGAAAGACGGTGGTATTTTATGAGGATTACCAGGACAGCAAGGAATTCTATTATTTTCCCGTGACGCTGGAGGAGCGTCTTGTGAATGCAGTGCGTACGGGAAATGCGGAAAGCATGCATGCCCAGCTCAGTGAAGTATACCAGGTGAATGTGCTTTCCCGGAATATCAGCCCCTCCATGATGCATTTCCTGGTGAATGATCTGCAGTGTGCGGTGTTCAAGGCGCTGCACAGCCTGAATGACAGGGTTGAGATTGAGGAAGAGGAGATTTACCGCCAGCTGGAGCGGCTGAACCGGGAAAATGATATCCTCCTGCGGTTTAACCATATCAACAGCATGTTTAAATATATCTGCGATATGGTGAAGGCGGTGAATAAAGAGAGCAGCGGCCGTCAGGTGGAGGAGATTGAGCAATATATCTGTGATCATTATATGGACAGCGATATGGGGCTGACGAAGATATCGGATGATTTCGGTTATGCAAGCACCTATTTTTCCAAGCTGTTCAAGGAGCTGTTCGGGGAAAATTTCGCCACCTATCTGGAAAAAATGAGGATCGAAAAGGTATGTGAGCTTTTAAAGAAAGGCTATACCATGGAAAAAATTGCGGAGCAGACCGGATATAACAGCGTGTATGTGATGCGTACCGCTTTTAAGCGGATAAAGGGGATGACGCCTAATGAGTTCCGCAAGCTGAATGAAGAAGAAACGGAGTAACTGGGAAGGTATGGAGCAGTTACGAAACGGAATAAGAACAGGAAAAGGGAACGTATATGAATAAAAAAATGGTGCTGGACAGGATTCCCTGCCAGTTTTGTGAAGGCCCGTTCTGGGGAAACGGGAAAATGGGAGCGGTTCTGTATGTACAGAACGGAAAGCTGTGTATCTCTGTGGATCACGTTGGATTGTGGGAACTCAGGGAAACCCTTCCGGATATGCCGAAGGCGGATTTTCAGGAGATCCTGGCCCACAAGCAGGAATTTATCGCGGGAGATCCCCGCTATGTGGAACAGACCGATATTTTCGGAGATAATATCGGAAGGACGAGACTGCCCTCCCTAGCCGTGGAATTGAGCCTGCCCGGCGAGATTGCCTCTTTCCTTGCGGAAACGGATATGCTGGAAGCCGGAACCGGGCTGCGCCTGGAAATGAAGGACGGGAAAGTATTCGAAGGAGAAATCTGGCTGGATTCCTGTGTCAATGTGCTGGGGATAGCGCTTTATGGAGAAGGGGCGGGAGAACTGGAAGTGAAAGCACTGGGATGGGATTTGGATTCCCCCCGCCTGAAGCCCCTTAAGGACTGGCATTATGAACCCTGCATACAGACGGAAGAAAACGGGCTGGTCACTGTCAGGCAGCATTTCGGCGGCAGCCGGAGCGCTGTTTTGAGCGCGGGGAGAAGGGAAACGAAGTATTCCATGGAAGCGGAAGGCCTGTTCCTGGCAGTGAGCATTGAAACCGGTGATCAGACGGAAGAAGCCGACATGGCGGCGGCCGGAGCAAAACTGGTGCAGGATTATCTGGATAACAGGGATGCCTATCTGGAGGCACATCGCCTCGACTGGAAAACCTTTTGGGACGGTTTCGCGGTGGAAGTACCCAATGAACGCCTTCAGGAAGCTTTTGAACAGGAGATGTACAAGCTTTACTGCAACGAAAGGGAGGATTCTTCTCCGGTGACGCTGCAGGGGGTATGGAACCCCAATAACCGGATGCCTGCCTGGTTCGGGGATCTGCATAATGATCTGAATGTGCAGTCCTGCTACTGGCCCGCCTATAAAACCGGAAATGTGAAGCTGGTTCGGCCGTATATTGACTATTACAGCAAAGCGGCGCCCCGGTTTATGGAAAGGGCATATAAGCTGTTCGGCATAAAGGATGCCATCCACATCCCCACGATGATGGCCCCGGACGGCACAGGAGCCGCCTCCGAGTGGTGCTACTGGAATTCCCTTTTAGGGCCGGAATTATTTGTGGCGGTGGATTTTACATGGTTTTATGAGTACAGCCGGGAGGAGGACACTCTGAGGGATAAGATTTATCCGTTTATTGAAAAGGTGCTCCACCTGTATCAGGGGATTGCTATAGAAAAAGAGGACGGCTGTCTGCACATCCCTTTTACCACTTCCCCCGAGGTGGACAGGGACGGGCATATGTTACTGGCGGATGACGCTACATTTACCCTTTCCTGTCTCCATTACCTGTGCCGGAAAATGAACGGCTATGCGCAGAAGCTACAGCTGGACGGCGCTCCATGGCTTGCGTGGAGCGACAGGCTGGTTCCTGTGAAGACGAATGAAAAAGGTCTGCCGGTCTATGCCGGAGTGGATGTATTTGCATCCCACCGCCATTTCTGCCATCTGTATCCGATTTATCCGCTGTGTGAGGAGGCGCATAACGAGCTTGCACAGCGTTCCCTGGATACGGCTATAAACCAGGGCTTCCTGGAATTTGCCGCATTTTCCTGTCCATACCTGGGCATCATGGCGGCGCGCTGCGGAAGGGGAAACATGTCCCGGACCATGCTGGAGCTGTACTGTATGGTATTCCGTTCCCGGAATTCCTTCACGGTAAACGGGGATCCTTATCAAAATGGAATCCTGCGTATTTCCGATACCAATGCAGGAGAAAGCTCCGATGCCTTCACTCTGGAATCCGGATTCTTCATCCCGACAGCCCTTTGTGAGATGTTTGTCCACCGGGCGAAGGATACCATCTGGGTGCAGATGGGCATGCCGGATGAATGGAAGACCTGCAGCTGCCGGGAACTGGCTGTGGAAGGCGGACACAGGATCACGTCGGAAAGAGAAAACTATTCGATCCGCCGCATACTTCTGAAGGCGGGCTGTGAAGAAACGCTCACCCTGCGCTGGAAAGATGACATTCCGGTAAAGAGAGTGATGAGAAACGGCACGGAAATGGAAGGCTGCAAACAAAAGTCCCTCACCCTGGAAGTATTGCCGGGAGAGGAATTTGTGATAGAATTTGAATAAGGAAACAGGGAGGATTCAGATGAAGGATTTGCATTTAATTTGTAATGCCCACATTGACCCGGTGTGGCTGTGGGACATGGAGGAAGGAATCTCAGCCGCTATTTCCACCTTTCGTATGGCAGCCGTATTCTGCGAGGAATATGACGGCCTTGTGTTCAACCATAATGAAGTGGTGGTTTACAAATGGATTGAGGAGATGGAACCGGAGCTTTTTACCCGGATTCAGGAGTTGGTAAGGAAAGGAAAGTGGCATATCATGGGCGGCTGGTATCTGCAGCCCGACTGCAATATGCCAGGCGGAGAATCCTTTATCCGGCAGATGGAGACAGGACGGGAATATTTCCGGGAAAAATTCGGGAAACAGCCGACAACCGCCATTAATTTTGACCCCTTCGGACACAGCAGGGGGCTGGTACAGCTCATGGCAAAGGCCGGTTTTGACTCCTATCTTTTCTGCCGTCCGGGACAAGGGGACTGCCCCCTGCCGGCGGATGATTTCATCTGGGTGGGCTTTGACGGCTCCGAAATCATGGCCCACAGAGCGGATACATACGGAACCCTTATGGGAGAAGCCGGTAAAAAGGTGGAAGAGTGGATGGATGCCCAGAAACGGAAGCCTGAAGAAAAGCAGCCGCTGGCAGGCTGTATGCTCTGGGGTGTGGGAAACCACGGCGGCGGTCCGTCCCGGGTGGATCTGGAGGAACTGAAGGCGCTGAAGGAACGCACCGGCGAATGGAATCTGATCCATTCCACGCCGGAGGCTTATTTTGCGCAAAGACGTGAAGCCGCGAAGGCGGCAGGCAGAGAGGAGCCGAGAGTGGAACGGGATTTGAATTCCTGGGCGGTAGGCTGCTATACCTCGCAAATCCGGGTGAAGCAAAAGCACAGGGAGGCGGAAGGTACGCTTTCTGCCGTGGAAAAAATGCTGTCCCAGGCGGCCCTCAGAGGACTCCTTCCCTATCCGGAGAAGGAACTGAAGGAAGCCCAGGAAGCCCTGCTGTTTAGTGAATTCCACGATATCCTGCCAGGTTCTTCCATACAGTCTGTGGAGGAAGCGAGCCTTCAGATGCTGGATCACAGCCTGGAAATATTAAATTATTGGAAGCGCAGAGCATTTTTTGCCCTGCTTTCCGGAGAAAAGAAGGCGGAGGAAGGAGAATATCCGATTCTGATTTATAATCCTCATCCTTTTCCTGTGGAAGGCATTTTTTCCTGCGATTTCCAGCTTGCCAACCAGAACTGGAGCGAATCCTATTCCCTGCCTGTCATCAGCAGGGACGGACAGATTCTGGAAAGCCAGGTGGAGAAAGAAGCCTGCAACATGAATCTGGACTGGCGCAAAAGAGTATCCTTTCACGCGGTGCTGGAACCCTCCTGCATGAACCGCTTCTCGGCACGGATAACAATGGTGGATAAAAAGCCCGGAAATCCGGCCCATTTGGAGGAAGAGCATATAAAAGAAGCCTGCTGTTATTCCAACGAAAGGATCCGTGTGAGGATCAATCCGGAAACAGGCCTTCTGGATTCTTACGAGGTAGACGGGGAGGAATATCTCCGGGAAGGCTCCGGCGCCCTGGTGGTGATGAAGACGGATTGTGATCCATGGGGGATGAACAGGCACAGCTACCGGGAAGAACTGGGAAGATTCCGTCTGATGGGAAAAGAGGAAGGAAGCCGTTATTCCGGCACCTCCAATGAAAGGCACGGATCGGCGGGCTGCCTCATACCCAGCGTACGCATTGTGGAAGACGGGTCGGTAAAACGAGTGGTGGAAGCGGTCATGGAATACGGTCATTCCCAGGCATGCATCCGTTATATCCTGCCTGCCAGGGGAACGAAGCTCCGGGTGGAAATCCGTGTGAACTGGGCGGAAAAAGGCGCTTTCCTGAAATGGGAAATCCCTACTGTTTTGAAGGAAGCGATACCGTTCGCAGAGACGGCCTATGGTGTGATGGAGCACAGAAGCGACGGAGAAGAAAAGGTATTCCACCGCTGGTGCGGCTTTTTTGACAAGAACAAAAAACGCGCCCTGACGGTGATTAACCAGGGGAACTATGGTGCGGACTTCAGGGAAGGCGCTATGCGTATATCCCTTCTGCATTCCGCCGTATATTCCGCCCACCCAATCGGAGACAGGCCCCTGCTTGTCCAGGATCGTTTCCTCCCCTATATCGATCAGGGGGAAAGAAGCTTTGCCTTTGAAATCAATGGAGGAGACAGTGAGGAACGCCGGGAATTCGTAACCCGGGAAGCTGTAGTGTTCCAGGAAAAACCCATGGCGGTGCCGGCTTTCCCTTCCGGGGAAGGGGAAAAGGGAAAACCCGTGATTCTGGTGGATAATCCGGCGGTGGTTTTGGGCGCTTTCCGCAAAGGAACGGCAAATGACTGCTATCTGCTTCGTTTATATGAATCCTCAGGAAAAAAGCAGACAGCCATAGTAAGCCTTCCCGCCCTCGGGTTGGAGCTTCCCGTTGCCATGGGAGCCTGCGAGGTGAAGACACTCCGTCTGGCGGCCGACGGCAGCAGGCTGGAGGAATGCGGTATCTTCGGGGAATAAAAATAGAGAAAGACATGGGAATCCGAAAAGCTTCCCGTGTCTTTTTTGCGTCGGCATTTAAAAAAAATAAATTTACCGCGGACCAAAAGAGGAGGCTGTACATCTAATGATTGTAATGACCAGAAAGTCCGGACGTTATTACAAGGAGAAAACCGATGAATACATTAATTAAAAAAGCACAGCACAGGGATGCCGATGCCTTTGTGGCGCTGATGCAGGAGAATATGAAGGATATGTATAAAATCGCCCGTGCCATTGTATCGAATGATGAGGATGCGGCCGATGCCATACAGGATACGATTTTGACTTGCTGGGAAAAGATACATACCCTGAACCAGGAAGAGTTTTTCAAAACCTGGCTTACAAGAATTCTGATTAACCACTGCAATCAGATTCTGCGCAGGAAACGGAAGATTGTGCTGGATGACAGTATCATGGACATGCAGGGTGGCCGGGAATGCAGCGGCTATGAGAATACCGAGTGGAATGAAATGCTCCGGTGTGTGGATGAGAAGTACCGTGTCATCATTATTTTGTACTATGTGCAAGGATTCAAGGTCAGGGAAATCAGCGAAATAATCCATGAAAGTGAAAGCACGGTCAAACGCCGTCTGGCTGCGGCGAGAAAACAGATGGAACTCGTTTATTACCCTGAAAAACGGAGGAATGCCAAATGAAACAATCAGAAAAAATAATTTCAGGCTTACGGCAGGATATTGAGCTTCCCGATATAGTCATTCGGAAGGCTGATGCGGCATTTGACCGGATTCTGTCTGAAAAGGGAAAGGAAACGGAAATGAGGAATATATCGGATAAAAAGAACAGAAATACAGCTCCCCAAAAGCACATTCCGGGCTGGGGAAAAGGATTGGCGGCCGCCGCTGCCATACTTATAATAGCTTTCGGGTTTTGTGCGGCCAATCCGGTGCTGGCGGCTAAAATACCCGTGATAGGACATCTTTTTGAAATGCTTCAGGAGAAGGTGACATATTCAGGCGATTATACCGGCTATGCCCAGCCGTTGGAGGAGGGAACCAAAGATACACTCCCCGGCCGGGAAGGGGAGGATGGGAATGCCATATATACCAGGACTGTAAACGGTGTGACAGTGACCGTTTCCGAAGTATACTGTAACCAGGAAGCATTGAATCTTTCCCTTATGATCGAAGGAAAGGAACCCTTCCGGGATAAAATACTGGCGGATCAATCCGGAAAACAGTCCCTGTTCCTGGATATGGAGAGCGTCTTCAGCTTCCAGCCCGCCGTCTATGCAGGAAACGGAAACCTGGAGGGCAGCTTTATCGATGATCATACCTTTGCAGGAATCTGGCGTCTGGATTTGCAGGAAGTGCTTACGGATACAACCGCTATTGACGATATGGCCCGGGAAGCAGAAGCGGAAGGGAGGGAATTTATGATCACGGAAGAAACTTTGAAACAATACGGCAAACCCATTTCCCTTCCGGAACAATTCAGCGTGGATATTCACTTGAAAACCATTATCGGTGAGCTGGCAGAACAGCAGAGCATAGACTGGGGAATGAGCACAGAAGAACTGGAAGCGCTGTCTGATGAAGAATTTCAGGAGCTCCATGACCGCATCTGTGCACAATATGGAATCGATCAATATCCTAATGCCCTGCAGAATTACTGGATAGACGGCCCGTGGGATTTTACAGTTCCCGTGAAAGTTAACGATACGGATAACAGAACCGTAATCATTAATGATTGGAATGAAGAAGGAACAGGCCTGCAGTCTGTCACAGTTACCCCCTTTGAAATCCGGATCAAAATGTTTTCCGGGGAAAACAGCGGAAAGGATTATTTCCCCGTCGTTCTGGATGCCGACGGAAAATGGATGGATCCGGGAGATGGTGATGTATCCAGCATTCCGGCTTCCGGACACGATGTTTCCCATATTTATGTTTATCTGTGTGACTATCAGAAGTATATGGATGAAATCAAAGGATACCGTGATCAGGATAATTTCCGGCAGATACTGGAAGAACAAGCTGATTATGCAAAAGAGGTGAATCTCAAAGAATAAATGTAAAATAATTTAAAAAATCCCTTGCCCTGGACTTCACTTCAGGTGATATGATAGATAAAAAGAGATACCTGAAAGGAGAAATGGGCATGGGAATGACGAAAAAAGCCAGAGAGTATCAGGAAAAAATGGGAACCGATATGCTGTCGGCGCTGCTTGAAACCGATCCGGAATTCGCGGAACGCTTTGCAGACTTTGCATATGACGAGGTGGTTAACCAGGATGATTTGGACGACTGCACCAGAATGATGGCTGTTCTTGCCGCGCTGCTGGGCTGTCAGGGGGCGGAAGCTTTCCGGGAAATGGTACCCGCTGCATTGAATATGGGCGTTACGCCTGTGCAGCTGAAGGAAATCGTTTATCAGGCCGTGGCTTATCTGGGAATCGGCCGGGTACTTCCCTTTCTGTCCATCGTTAATGAAATACTGAGTTCCGGAGGAATCCGCCTTCCCCTGGAAGGGCAGGCAGAAACCACAATGGATGACCGCCTGGAAAAAGGAAATCAGGTACAGGTGGATATATTCGGGGAGCATATGAAGGAATTCTGGAAAAACGGGCCGGAGGAATCCGCGCATATCAACCGCTGGCTGGCCGATAACTGCTTCGGGGATTATTATACCCGGAACGGCCTGGATTACCGCCGGAGAGAAATGATCACTTTCTGTTTCCTGGCGGCCCAGGGCGGTTGTGAACCCCAGCTGACCAGTCATGCTGCGGCCAATATGAGAATCGGGAATGATAAGCAGTTCCTCATTCAGGTGCTGTCCCAGTGCCTGCCCTATATCGGGTATCCCCGCAGCCTGAATGCGCTGCGCTGTGTGGATGAGGCGGCCAGGCAGAGATAGGGAGTATAAGAAAAAAGAGCATATTCCTCTTTTCCTGCTAACGAGTGAAAAAAATCCAATATGTGTTAAGACGACATCTTCATGAGAAAGCTGTCGTCTTTTTCTATAAAGAAAAAGATGCAGATTTCTTATAATGAAAGAAAAAGCAAAAGAAGGAGCAGGCGGGGATGGAATATTATGCGGAAGTAAAAGTAATGGGGGATGCATATGGCGTAGGCTTTTCTAATGGGCTGACCATGTGCGGGAGTCAGTCAGCTGCAGCTTTCCATAAAGTGGAGGACAGGGGGGAGGATGCTGTGTATGACGATGACAGACAGCATCGTATTGTGCTTCATAAAAAAACAGTCGGACAGGCTGTGGAAGTAAGTACGGAATTTATGAATGACAGCCCTGAAGCGGTTACGCTGGAAATGCTGTCATCATTTGCCATCAGGGGGATTTCTGCGGACAGAATACACAGACTGCAGTCTTTTTGGAGTGCGGAAGGAAAATTGAGAACGGAAACCATAGAAGAGCTGCATCTGGAACCATCATGGAACCGCTGTGGGATGAGAGTGGAGAAATTCGGGAATGTTGGTTCCATGCCGGTGCGTAAGTATTTCCCCTTTCTTGCTGCGGAAGACAGCAAAAGACAGGAATTCTTAGGCATTCAGCTATATTGCCCTTCATCCTGGCAGATTGAGCTGTTATGTAAAGAGGATGATACGCTTACCATAGCCGGCGGGATTGCGGACAGGGATTTTGGACACTGGACAAAAAAAGTAGGCCCCGGAGAAAGGTTCGAAACGCCAAAGGCTGTGATTGCCCGGGGAAAAACACTGTATGAAGTGTGCGATAAGCTTGTTAAGGCCCAGAAACCGGCGATTTCGGAAACCGATAAAAAAATGGGGATCATTTTTAATGAGTATTGTACCACCTGGGGAAATCCGAGTTACGATAACATAAAAAAGATATGTGATAAGCTGAAAGGAAAAGGTATCCAATATCTTGTCATTGACGCAGGATGGTATGGAAAAGGCCAGGGCTGGTGGAACAGTATGGGAGACTGGAGTGTCAATGAGGACAAATTTCCCGGAGGCTTGAAAAAAATTGCGGATTATATACGTTCCTGCGGGATGATTCCCGGGCTATGGTTTGAATTGGAGTCCGTAGGCACCAATTCCGGGCATTATCAGGATAAGGAGCATTTGCTTCTAAAGGACGGAGTACCGTTAACTGTAGGGGAACGCCGCTTTTGGGATATGGAAGATGAATGGGTGATCAGCTATCTCGGAGAGAAGGTTATTAAGCTGCTGAAGGAATGCGGGTTCGGTTATCTGAAGGTGGATTATAATGATACCATTGGCATGGGATGCGACGGGCCGGAGAGCCTGGGAGAAAATCTTCGGAAAAAGGTACAGGCAACACAAGGATTTTTCAGGAAGATAAAAGCGGAGATACCGGAGATCGTTATAGAAAACTGTTCCAGCGGAGGCCACAGGTTAGAGCCTTCCATGATGGAGCTGGTATCCCAGGCAAGCTTTTCCGATGCCCATGAAACGTTGGCGATTCCTCTTATCGCGGCCAATATGCATCGGGTGATACGTCCCGAACAAAGCCAGATATGGGCGGTTTTACATGCCGGGGACAGCGACAGCAGAATTTTTTATTCCATTGCCAGCACTTTCCTGGGAAGAATGTGCCTGAGCGGTGATATTTATGACTTATCGGAGGCACAGTGGAGTCTTGTAGAGCAGGGAATGCAGTTTTATGGAATGGCTTCGGATATTATCCGCAGCGGCGTCACTGTAAGGTGTGAATATAGCACCGCACAGTACAATCATCCCACGGGTTCGCAATTGGTTATCAGGCAGCTGGGCAGCCGATGTCTGGCAGTTCTGCACCGTTTTGAGAATTCGGAGGCTGCGGACCTGGAGTTCCTCAGGAACGGCAGAATAATCGCGGAGTATGGAAGCGCTGAGGAGGATTTTAGCGCAAAGGCTTGGATTTATGAAATGGACAATTGATTATCCTCTTTTTTAAGTTTTCTGAAATTCCTTCTTGACTCTCTCACTATGGTATACTCTATACTACAAATGAGCTCAGGAAACACAAATACACATGCATGTGAGGGAAACGAAATGTTAAAAATAGGTGATTTTTCAAAACTGTCAAGAATCAGTATTCGTATGCTTCGCCATTATGATGAACATGGCCTGCTGACACCGGCTTCGATCGATCCCATGACGGGATACCGCTATTACGGTGAAGATCAGCTGATGGAAGCGGAGCGGATCCAGGCCCTGAAGGGTATGGGCTTTGCCCTTTCCGTTATCCGTGAAATCCTTGAAAAATATGAGGAACCGGAGGAAATGGAACGCTTCCTTCTGATAAAAAAGAAGGAACTGGAAGAGGAGTCTCTGGAAACGCAGCAAAGGATACGTCTTCTTGAAAACACCCTTCGTTGGTTGAGAAAGGACGGAAAACTTATGAATTATGATGTAGTATTAAAAACCCTGCCGGAAAGATATGTGGCAAGTCTGAGGAAGATTATCCCCGCTTACAATCAGGAAAGTATACTGTGGCAGCAGCTGAATGAGGAGATGGCACCACAAAATGTGAAGCCAGCCGCTCCCTGCTACGGTATGGCAATCTTCCATGATGAAGGCTATAAAGAAAGTGATGTGGATGTGGAAATCCAGATAGCAGTTACAGGTACCTATAAGGATACCGCAAACGTAAAATTCAAGAAAGTGGAGCCGATTCAGATCGCATCCGCAACCTATCAGGGCAGCTATGACCAGATAACAAAGGTAAACGAGGCGGTAGCGGCATGGATTAATGATAACGGTTATGAATTTAACGGAGCGTCCTTCTGTATTTATCATGTGAGTCCCGCACAGGCATCCAGCCAGGAAGACCTTGTGACAGAAGTCTGCTATCCGGTGAAAAAAAGAGGTTAATACTGCCCGGCAAAAGAAACAGACACAGGCCTATAATCACAGACGGCCGCACTGCATGGAATAAGCAGTGCGGCCTGCATTTAGTCCGGTGTAACGGAAGGCAGTGTCCCCAGATTATTGCTTTCCGTATCATCCGGAAGAGATTTCAGATATTCCGTATCCTTCCGATGGGCGATTCCCACCCCTTTGATTTCTCCATCCTTTGCCAGAGCCACGCCATCCTCCTTAGACACCGTAGAACCATCAGATAACTGATAACCGGTAATCCGTCCGCTGCTCTTCACAAGCCCCACAATATCCTTGGCATCATCCTTAGGTGTGGGAATACTATCCAAAGCGATTCTGGCCAATGCCGAATCAGGTATATCATTTCTGTCCATAATCTTAAGTATCCTTTCCTTTATTATTTCCTGTAATATTACTCACCGCAAAGTATTTTTCCTTTTTTTGCCGGGCTTCGAACCGCATTTCCTGCGGTAACCGCCGTCCGACATAAAATAGTATCTAACATAGGCTAAAAAGTTATTCAGATAACTGACAAAATGTGTTATCATAATGTTTTCAGAAGAAAAAATGCCGTTAAGGCGGAAAGAGGGAGAGCTGATATGACAAGTGAGTTTGGGATGGCGGTTCATGCGCTGACCTTTTTAAACCATAAGGGGGAAATTGTTTCCAGTGAAGCGCTGGCAAAAAATATCTGCACCAATCCGGCGCGGGTCCGCAAGGTCATGGCGAAGCTGAAAAAAGCCGGACTGGTTGATACGAAGGAGGGGCTGGAAGGCGGTTATCTTTTTTCAAAGGATGCACAGAAGGTAGATCTTTCCATGGTGGCGGATGCGCTGGAGACCAGATTCGTTTCCACTTCATGGAAAAGCGGAAATCCGGATATGGATTGTCTGGTGGCATCCGGAATGGCGGGCCTGCTGGACGGGATTTATGATGATCTGGATTCTTTATGCTATAAAAGGCTGAAGGGGATCACCATAGAAGATATTAATGAAAAGATTTTCGGGCCGGATAAGAGCTGACCGGCTGCAGGAATAAGGAGGGAAGGGAATGCGCGTTTCTAGGGCATCGGAGGAAAGAAGGCAGGAGATATTGGACGCGGCGATGCAGGTGTTTTATTTAAAGGGCTATGAAAAGGCGACTATCAGGGATATCGCGCTGGACATAGGAGTTGCGCAGGGGTTGATATACAGATATTTTAAATCTAAGGAAGCATTATTTGCGGCGGCGCTGGATAATTATGCAGAGCGGCTTGCCGGGGAAATGGGGCAGGAAATCAGAAATGATGAGACCGCGCTCCGGGATAAAATATTGAATACACCGTCTTTCTATCACATTGAAGATGATGACAGCTATTATTATAAGATGCTGAACGGTCCGGACAGCAAGGGAATTTACCAGCAGCTTTCCCTGAAGGTTGCGGAAAGGCTTGTTCCCATTGTGAGGGACGCCATTGCAGGTGATCTTGATAAGGGCAGGCTGACCTGTGTGGAGGATCCGGAAACAGTGGCGGCTTTTTGTGTATACGGACAGCTGGGAGTTCTTTTCCGGGAGGATCTGAGCGGAAACCAGAAGGTGGATCGGATCAGGAAATTTGTATCAAATCAGATATATTAAAATGATTTGCCGGCGGAAGGACCCAAAAGGCATCTTACATATGCATGTCTTTATGAATATAAAAGATATTTGGAGGTTTTTATGAGTGACGGACAACATAAAAACGGGAATTTTACATCGACGATAGGTTTCGTGATCGCCTGTGTCGGTTCGGCGGTGGGGCTGGGAAATATATGGATGTTCCCCTATCGTCTGGGACAATACGGGGGAGCCGCTTTTCTGATACCGTATCTTCTCTTTATTTTCCTGTTTGGCTGGGTGGGGCTGTCTGCTGAATTTGCCATCGGGAGAAAAGCCCGGACGGGAACGATAGGCTCCTATGGCTACTGTTTCGCGGAGAGGAAAAAAGAAAAGCTGGGAAAAGCGCTGGGCTGGTTTCCCCTGTTGGGCTCCCTGGGGATCGCCATCGGTTATTCCATCGTTTTAGGCTGGGTGCTCCGTTCCCTGGCGGGCGCCGTTACGGGAAGTCTGTTTGAAAAGGACGCGGCGGCTTATTTTGCGGAGGCTGCCGGGGCTTTCGGAAGCGTTCCCTGGCATTTGATTATTGTGGCGGCGGTAACGCTTGTCCTGCTTACAGGGGTGACAAAAGGGATTGAAAAGGTGAGCAAGGTAATGATGCCCCTGTTTTTCCTTTTGTTTATAATCCTTGCGGTAAGGGTGGCCTTTCTTCCCGGCGCTTCGGAGGGCTATGAATTTCTGTTTGTGCCGAAATGGGAAGCGCTGCTGCGGGTGGATACCTGGGTGATGGCCATGGGACAGGCTTTTTTCTCACTGTCGATTACCGGCTCCGGCATGATTGTATACGGTGCATATCTGGATAACAAGGTGGATATACCCGGCGCTTCCATCCGGACAGCCCTGTTTGATACGCTGGCGGCCCTGCTTTCCGGACTTGCCATCATGCCCGCGGTATTTGCTTTCGGTATCGATGCGGGCAGCGGCCCGTCGCTGATTTTTATCACGCTTCCCGGAGTGTTCAGCCAGATGCCCATGGGAAGGCTTTTTGCCGTCTTCTTTTTTCTGTCTGTAACCTTTGCCGGTATCACCTCTCTTATCAATATGTTTGAGGCTGTGATTGAGAGCTGGCAGACACAGTTTGCTATTTCGCGCACCATGTCGGCGCTGCTCGTGGGAGGAATCACCTTCCTGGCAGGCGTGTTCCTGGAGGAGGAAAGCCGGACCGGGAAATGGCTGGATGCAGTTTCCATCGGCATTGTGCCATTGGGAGCGGTTCTGGGAGCCGTATCCATCTACTATGTCCTTGGCTATCCGCGGATCCGGGAGGAACTGGAGAAGGGGCACAAAGGCAGGCTTTCCGCCGCATTTGGCTTTGCCGCGAAATATATTTACGTGCCGCTGACCATTCTGGTACTTATCCTTGGTTATGTATATAACGGAATCGGATAAAGAAGAGAGCATGGCTGAACGGTAACTCAAAAATCGTAATTAAGGGAAGGGGATTGCCGTGAAGATTACTATATTAACAGAAAATACAGTGAGCAGAAGAGGGCTTCTGGCGGAGCATGGGCTTTCCGTCCTGATAGAAGCCGGGAACAGGCGGATATTATTTGATACCGGACAGAGCGGCGTTTATCTGCATAATGCCCAAAAGCTGGGGATCAGCCTGGAAGGTCTTGACGGGATCGTACTCAGCCACGGGCACTATGATCATACGGGAGGCCTTCCGGAATTCCCTGCCGCGGCGGACTGTCCGGTATTCCTGAGTGAAAAGGCGCTGGAGGATAAATGGTGCCTGGAAAAGAACGGCGGCCCGGCACGCTGTATCGGCATACCCTGGAGGGAAGAAAGCGGAGACGGTCAGATACCCGGAAGGCTTACCTTTACGGCGGAAAAGGAAGAAATTTTTCCTGATATTTATGTGCTCGGCGGGATAACCTCCACCGTTCCGGAAGAAGCCGCGCGGGACAATCTGTTCCGCATCCGCAGGGACGGGCAGTTCATACCCGACCGGATGGAGGATGAGCAGCTTTTGATCCTGCGTATGGCACGCGGTCTGGCTGTTTTTGCAGGCTGTGCCCATGCGGGGATCCTAAGCTGCCTGGAGAAGGTAAGGACATCCTTTCCCGGAGAAAAATGCTTTTTCCTTTTGGCAGGTATGCATCTGCGCGGCTGCGGGGAAGAGCAGGTGAATGCTGTCATTGACGGCCTGAAGCAATATGGTTTTTCCATTCTGATTCCCCTGCACTGCACGGGAACCCTGGCGACAGCCCGGATGAGGATGGCCTTCGGCAGAAGCTGCCTCATGGCGGAAGCCGGAAAAAGCTTTCTCATCCCGGAAGAAGAGACAGGAAACCGGCCCCGAGGATGAGAAGGAAACCGGCCCCGGTGCACAGGGCAATATGATTCATATCCAGACTGAAGTCGATGCCTGACTTCAGTCTTTTTATTTTACTCAGGACTTTTTTGTAAAAAAGGATGGCGAGCAGGAAGCTTCCCGCCCAGATCAGGGATTTCACCAGATAGCCGGAAAGCCCAACGGAAAAGTCCATTTGGAAAAACAGGGATAAAAAGGGACCTGCAAACAGGCCGGTAGCCAGGCAGAGCAGGCTTAACAAAGCGAGCACGAGCGTTGAGAAGAAATTACGGGTATAGGTAAGCTCCTTCTTTTCCCCGAAAAGCATATTCCCAAACTTCACAAAGGACAGAATCGTGCCGAAATTGATGATCAGAAAACAGAAATCCACGACGGAGTTATCTGTTTTGGACAGCATATATTTGGAGATGCTGCCGTTGAAAAAAGGTGCTCCGGTAATTCCCAGGATACCCGCAAGGACGGCCATACCGGCAGCCGGCATGCTTTTCATGACACCGCGGATTTTATATACGTTCCGGGTGCCGTAAGCGGTGATGAGAAGCCCGGCAGCCAGGAAAAGCAGGGATTTGAATAACGCATGGTTGATGATATGCAGCATGGCGCCGAAGCGGGATACCGGATTGGAGGTGGAAAGCCCCGCAATGATCAGGCCCACTTGGGAGATGGTATGGTAGGCCAGAATCAGCTTGATATCGCACTGACAGACCGCCATGACGATACCCGCCAGCGCGGTGACGGCCCCTGCCCAGAAGAAAAAGACATCCATATCGAAGACCGGTGAAAAAACAGCCTGCAGACGGATAAACAGGTAAACACCGCTTTTGATATAGAGGCCGGAAAGAATGGCCGATACGGCAGTGGGGGCTCCGGGAGTCCCATGGGCGGCGGGAAGCCAGAAATGCATAGGGAACAGCGCGCACTTCATGCAGACTCCCGTCATAAGGAACACATAGGCCAGAAGCAGATCCTGCGGCGTCCGGTAAGCCGCCGCCGCTGCAAGCCCGTCAAAATCCAGCACCCCGCACTGCCTGTAGACAAGCCCTATTCCCAGCAGAAAAAAGAGCATACCCGTAATGTTGGTCAGCAGATAAATCAGGCCGTCATAAATGGAACGGCTCTCCCTTTTGAACATGATCAGGACGCCGCAGCAGATGGCGGATACCTCGATGGCAACATAAATGTTAAAAAGATCCCGGGAAAGAAAGATGAGCATGATTAAGCCTTCCAGTACGGTAAACAGAAAGGAATACAGCTTATTCACCCGAACAGGAAGATTGGTATACAAAAAGACACATAAAAACAGAAACCCCACGAGCATGAGAAAAACGGAGGCCGTCAGATCACAATACAGGGAAATCCCCAGAAAATCAGGACTGCCTCCTGTGGTGACGATTTCCCCGCCGAAGCGTACGCGGTAAAACAGATGGACGGTAACTCCGAATACCGCAAGATAAAGAAAGGATCCGAGCCAGGTAGTAACCTTGCCCGGCAGCAGATACAGCAGCAGGGAAGTAAAAATAGGAAGTATGATCAGAAAATACAGTTCCATATGCTATAGTTCCCTTTCCTTCCTGCGTATTTCATGAGCGGTTTTCCAGTTGGTGGTGCCGTAGCGGTGATACAGGGCAATGAACATCATCAGGCCCACTGCGGTAACGGCGGCCCCGATTACAATAGCCGTGATCATCAGCGCCTGGGGAACCGGATCGGCCGCCGGCGCAGCCGACTCACCGATAGGCGGACGCATGCCTGCCTCAAAGCGGATACCGAGGAAAAAGAGGATAACGGAAATATCCATAATTCCCAGGGAAAGAATGGTTTTAATGATATTCCTCCGGGCGATCAGGCCGTAGAACCCGATGAGAAAAAGAAGAAGCCCGGTAATTTCCACATAATTCCATGTCATTGCATGTCACCTCCCGATAAAAAGGAAAGATAGATGAGCCACAGACCTGAACAGACCTTCAGCCCTATCAAAACATTCATCAGCGTCAGATAAAAGCGGTGCCCGCCGGTATCCCAGCCCCCGGAAAACAGAAAGAAGGCCATGGATGCGGCTAGCAGAAGCACATAAAGCAGTTTTTCCATTTTTTCCGCCTTTTCCCTGGAGAGCAGCAAACGCCCGGCGGCAAAATGAGCGTTAATCAGCAGCGCGGCAAGCACTGCGCCTCCCTGGAAGCCCCCTCCCGGACCGTCCATTCCGGTCACAATGATATAGACGCCCAACAGGCCCATGAGGAAATAAACAGGTCCGAGGCTTCCGGCCATGATGGCGGAAGCCTTTCGCCCATCCCCGTCCGGCATATGGTTGGCGCTTGTAAACTGCCTTTCCGTTAACGCAAGGCTGGAAAACTGCGTCACCCCGATAACCGAGACAAGAAGCAGCAGCGCTTCCAGCAGCGTATCGAAAAGGCGGTAATTTAAATAAATGGAAGTGACCAGGTTTTTTGCCCCGGTTTCTATCTGCCCCCGCTCCATGACAGCTTCCGCAACGCGTGCGGGGCCGGGAGAACCCAGCAGGCTGTAGCCCGTGAATAAAAAGGCTCCCATAAACACGATAAAAATAAAAGCATGAATCCGATGCTTCATATAGATTTCCCCTTATAAGCGGCGATACGCGTAGGAGCCGTATCCACAATACGCACCTCCCCGTCAAGCCCGGCCTTTATGAGCTGTTCCCGTATACGTCCCAGGTACTGGCTGTCCGCCTCTCCATACAGATAAATGCCGTCCTTCCTCTTCTCTGCGACAAGATCCGTATCCGGCCGTTCCAGAAGCGTCCGGGCATTTCCGCGGGATTCGATTAGATGCGCTTCCAGATCATGATCCTTCAGGGAGCGTGATATCACTTCCAGGACCTTGCTGAAAAGAGGATCCTTCCGGGTATCTCCCGGCAGACAGCGGATGGTGAATATCCGGTATTTTTTCAGTGTGGCCAGATAGATAACGGTGGTGAGGGCGCTTCCTATAATCGCTTCCGCAAGAGCCACGTCAGGGGCTCCCAGCAGCAGATAGCCGAAGGCGATACAGGCCGAAAGTGCGGCGGAATAAACGACGGCGGTAAAAAGCCGGTCAGTGACAACCACCAGGATCCCGAGCCCCAGAAGAAGGAGAAGGACCGCCCCGAGGAGTGTTTCATTCATCATGCTCCATACCTCCTTCCCGGTGCCCGGACAGATAGGCGGCCCTGCCCAGCTTGTGGGCGGACAGCGGCGCAGTCAGGATAACGATTCCCATGAGCAGAATAACCTTAAAGGAAAAGGAACCCAGGCCCTGGCGGACAGCCACACCTGCCAGGAGAACCAGAAGCCCTACGGTATCAATGAGAGAAGACAGAAGCAGACGTCTGTAGAAGCCCGGATTTTTCATGAGCCCCGCTATACCGCAGAGCATGATAAAAAGTCCGGCGCCCATGAGGACTTCCCCGATCACTTTCATAAATTCCCCTTTCTGCGCAGATAAACGGAAAAAAACTGCACATCCATAAAGCCCAGCAGGGCAAAAACGAGCGCCACATCAAGATACATCTCTTCCCCTGCATAGACGGCATATAACACAATTTCGGCGGCAATGAGCGTGGATATCAGGCTGACATAAAGAATGCGTTCAAAGCCCGTGCGGCTGCGCAGCAGCAGGATAAAAGCCAGTATAAGCGCCGACAGAAGGAACAATATGGAAAAAAGGATCATGTTTTTCCTCCTTTTCCGGAGAGCCGCTCCTCAAAACAGTGGGAATGATCCCCGCCGTCATCATTCATACACAGAATGGTATATTCCGAAGCGGATTCCTCCAGGGTTATGGTGCCGGGAGTGAGCGTGATACAGTCGGAAACGATGATCCGCTGCCTGTCACCGACACATGCGGGTTCCTTACGGACTGAAGCCCGCAGGGGACGTGAGGAAAGAATCCAGCGAAGCATAGTAAGGGAAGAAAGAAAAATCCGGGATGCCGTGTAGGCACAATAAGGAAAGAAAGGTATCCGTGCAGCATCGGTATCCTGACGGTAAAACGGAAAAAGAAAAAGGCAGAGTACAAACCCCAGAGCAGCGCCGAAGAGGAATCCTGTAAGGGACAAACGCCCCAGCAGGACAGAGAACAGCATACCGCCCATGAGCATATGGACTGACAGACGCAGAGCATATTTCATATAGAATTCTCCTGTATTATTTCAAGCCGCGCCCGGTATTGCCCGGCCGCTGTCCTTATATTACTAAAAACAGTATAACAAAATATGCTGTTTCAGGCAATAAGCTAAATCTACACTGTTATAGACAATAAGTTAAATTTACCTCTTGACATAATTTGTAATTTGCTATAAGTTAGATATTAACAGAAAAAGCAAACCTGTGAGAAAGAGTAGTAAGCATCAGGAAATATTTCAGAGAGCCGCAGCTGGTGGAAATGCGGTATAGGAACTCATGCTGAATGGACTTTTGAGGCCGGCCTGAATGAAGTAGGCGTCGGCGGGAATCCGGGCCCGTTATCAATCCGGCGTGCATAGTTGTGCATGCATATGGTATGGAATTTATTTCCAGCCGTATGGAAAGAGTGGACGAAACGTCAATTTGAGTGGTACCGCGATAATAACAGGATTATTACCGCCTCAAGCATTCCCGATGGGATAACTTGAGGCGGTTTTTGTTATGCTGTTATCATACAATTCTAAAAAAGGAGAAGAAAGTTATGGCGAACAAAGAAATTCCCTACAAAATCTATCTGGAAGAATCGGAGATGCCCAAGCAGTGGTATAACGTGAGGGCCGATATGAAAAACAAACCGGCTCCGCTTCTGAATCCCGGCACTCTGCAGCCCATGACCTTTGAAGAACTGCGGCATGTTTTCTGTGATGAACTGGTAAAGCAGGAATTGAATGATACGGATGCATACATCGATATACCGGATGAAATCAGAAAATTTTATAAAATGTACCGTCCTTCCCCCCTCGTGAGAGCCTACTGCCTGGAGGAAAAGCTGCAGACACCGGCGAAGATCTATTATAAATTTGAAGGCAACAACACCAGCGGCAGCCACAAGCTCAATTCCGCCATCGCCCAGGCCTACTATGCAAAACAGCAGGGACTTAAGGGCGTTACCACGGAAACCGGCGCAGGACAGTGGGGAACCGCATTATCCATGGCCTGTTCCTATTTCGATTTGGATTGCCAGGTATATATGGTAAAGGTATCCTATGAACAGAAACCCTTCCGCCGCGAAGTAATGCGTACCTATGGGGCAAAGGTTACCCCTTCTCCCTCTGAATTCACAGAGGTAGGCAAAAAGATCCTGAGAGAGCATCCCGGAACCACGGGAAGCCTGGGCTGCGCTATTTCTGAAGCTGTGGAAGCTGCCACAAACCAGGAAGGCTACCGCTATGTATTAGGAAGCGTTCTTTCCCAGGTACTGCTTCACCAGACCGTAATCGGACTGGAAACAAAGGCCGCCCTTGATAAATACGATATCGTACCGGATGTCATCATCGGCTGCGCAGGCGGCGGATCCAACCTGGGAGGGCTGATTTCCCCGTTTATGGGCGAAGTCCTCAGAGGAGAAAAGAATTACCAGTTCATTGCCGTGGAACCCGCATCCTGCCCCAGCCTTACCAGAGGAAAATTTGTATACGATTTCTGCGATACCGGGAAAGTATGCCCGCTGTCCAAAATGTACACACTGGGAAGCGGCTTTATCCCTTCCGCAAACCATGCAGGCGGCCTTCGCTACCACGGCATGAGTTCCATCCTTTCCCAGCTTTACGATGATGGCTTCATCGAAGCCCGCAGCGTGGAACAGACCGCCGTATTCCAGGCAGCAGAGCAGTTCGCAAGAGTGGAAGGCATCCTTCCCGCACCGGAAAGCAGCCATGCCATCCGCGTAGCCATCGACGAAGCGATGAAATGCAAGGAAACAGGGGAAGAAAAGACCATTGTATTCGGTCTGACCGGAACCGGCTATTTCGATATGGTTGCCTATGAAAAGTTCCACAACGGAGAAATGAGCGACTACATTCCCTCCGATGCCGACTTACAGGCAGGGTTTGACGGTATTCCCAAATTCCCCGGGAATGAAATTTAAGTTTAATATGAAAAAGGATACCGGCGCAGCACAGGCTGCGCCGGTTTTGAAGTCTAAGAGGAAAATAATTATGATTGATTCGCAGCTAATCATGTTAGAGGGTATGCCTTCTACGGGCAAAACGACGAATTCCCGGTTTATACAGATACAGCTAGAACGCAGCAGCATGAAAACGGAGTGGATACATGAAGTGGCTATGCCGCATCCTGTGTTGTTTTTTGATGAGGCTGGGATGACATATGAGGAATATGATAAATTCATAAAAACGTATCCGCAAACAACGGATATTCTCAATAGCATAGCTGTATTCAGAAAGAGTACCGTTGGTATTCATCTGCCTGAACTTCAATGGAACTGCGGCGATAAAATAGACAGTAAGGTTTATCAGGCATTATTGGAATATGACGTATGGAATTTTCCCATTGATGTATACAAAAAATTTGCTTTGGAAAAGTGGGAGTATTTTACCCGGAAAGCGTTGGGAAATCGGGATAAAGTCTATATCATAGACAGCGCAGTCTTCCAGTTCCAGATTTTCACCTTTTTGTTTAAGAACAGACCTTACCAGGAGCTGCAAAGCTTTATTGAGCAGATTGGAGATATAATCCGGCCGCTAAACCCGTGTCTGCTCTTTTTTTACAGGGAAAATACCGAAGCGACAATTGATTATCTTGTGAAAGATCGAGGTATATCATACCTGGAATATATATGGAACAGGGACAAAGACCAGCCATATTATGCGGATAAGCCGCCCGGAGCGGAAAGCTTTAAACAGTTCCTTCGGGATTACGCCGATATGGCGAATTTGTTATTTGCTTCCCTTCAGATAAACAAAATATCATTTGAAATTTCGAATGGAAACTGGGAGAGCCTTGAAGATGAGATGCTCTCATTTTTAGATATCCATCGTATGCCGGGGCCGAAAGCTTTTCCGCAAAATGGTGTTTATAAAAATGAAGAAGCAGGTTTTGTAATCAATGTTGATGGCCTTTCTATAACAGATCCGACCGGGAAAATAAGAGCGCTTTTTCCCAAAACAGCCAATGCGTTTTATGTGGATTGGCTGCCAATAATCCTGCGATTTGAAGAGAATAGAATCATTATTTCCGGTTCGCAGATCTGCGAGCGCTGGACTGCCATGGGAATGATATATAAAAAAATGAATTAGATGAGCAGCCGTTGATGAGGAACATGCAGCATATCAGTTTTAGTGAACTGTTCCTTTAATTGATTACAGGAAATTTGATTGTCATCACAAATCCCTTTCCCCACCGGGAATCCGCTTCCAGCAGCAGCTTTAGATCATCGGCAATTTCTTTTGCCAGGTACAGCCCCATGCCGGTGGCTTTTTTCCTGCCTGCCCCGGAATCCCCGGTAAAGCCCTTTTCAAAAATATAAGGCAGATCGCTACTGCGTACACCGATACCATTATCGCGGATGGTTAATGAGTCGTAAATTCCTTCACGTATAAAGGAAAGAGATAATTCCGGCCTGATATCATCCCGGCAATATTTTACGCAGTTGCTGATAACCTGGCTGAGCAGGAAATGTAAGCTCCTCCGATCAGAAAAAACGATGGAATCACAGATGTCCATGTTTATCAGGAACCCTTTTTCTTCCAGCAGAGGACGGTAATCCTCCAGCACATCCTCCATACATTCGGACAGCAGGACGGCTTCCAGCAGATAATCCTTCCTGGCACTTTTCAGGCGTGCATAGAAAAGCATCTGGTTAACGGATTCCTGTATCCGGTTTCGGATATAGTCAAGTTTCTTACGTTCGTGTTCGGGTATGTCATCCCGCCGGTTATCAAGCAGCATAGTGAGCAGGGAAACGGGGGTCTTGATTTCGTGGGCCCAGGCTTCCACATAGTCTTCATAGTCGTATATCCGGCCTTTCAGAAGCTGGTATTCCTGCTGATTTTGGCGCAGCGCGGCGCCGAGAAGACGGATCATATCACTTTCTGCCGCTCCGGAGAGCCGGAGCAGCTGCTGTTCCTGATAGTCCTCCGGCGAATTCAGAAAAGCCAGAAACGCCTTCTGCCGCCGGTTATCCCGGAGGCATACCGCTGTAAGAACAGCAGAAAACAGTATAATCGTGCCAAGAACAATGGCAGAGGACAGTGCCAGAAGGGCCTGTATGTCGGCAAGCCAAAGCAGCAGGATAAAGGCGCAGTCCATGCCGAGAAGCAGCAGAAGCCAGGGCATATGCTGCCTGCATATTTTCCAGATATTATTCATCCTTATTTCCCTCAGGAATCAGCTGATAGCCCACACCGCGGACGGGTATGATTTTCAGACACATTTCCAGTTCCTGCATGGTCTTTTTCAGTCTGGTCAGATTGACCTGCAGCGCATTTTCGTCGATATACTCCGTGGTTCCCCACAGGGCGGTAAGCAGCTCCTCTTTTTTTACGGGATTGGCGCCATGGGTGAGAAAGGCTTCCAGAAGTCTTCCCTGATTTCCGGGCAGTACCACGGATCTGTTATGGATGTAAAGGGCATAGGTCTGGCGATCCAGCAGAAAACCCGGGCCTTCCAGCATATGGGAGCGTCCTTCATAGCGTTTCAGCACATTAGCCGTTCTAGCCAGCAGACGCTCCTTCCGGCAGGGCTTTGTCAGATATTCATCCGCACCCAGTTCCAGAGCATGAAGCTCATCACGCATCTGATCGCGGGAAGTCAGTACCAGTACCGGGATAGCACTTTTCTGCTTTATTTCCCGGCAGATCTGAAAGCCGCTTGCCTGAGGAAGATTGATGTCCAAAAGGATCAAATCAGGAGATAACCGGAGCAGTTGGCCGGCAGTATCCTCAAAGGAGATGATTTCATCCACCTCAAAACCGGCATTACGCAGCATTTCTGCGATTTCTTCCCTCATATAAGCTTCATCCTCTACGACAGCGATCCGTTTCAAGCGCCCACCCCCTTCTTTTCTTATTCTTCCCGTTCCGGTACCATGAGAGTCAGCAGATACCGGAAGCTCATCCTTTTAACAGCAGTCATATAAATGTATTCTACTATAGCAAGCAGTAAAATCATAGCCAGAGATATCCACATCAGTGTAAAAATATGCGGCTGGCTCCGGGATGGAAGCAGACCTGCAAACAGCGACTTTACGCCGAAAAGACTGCTTACCGCCGCCATTGCAATGGGAATCCCGAAAAACCATCGGATTTGTTTCCCGGCAGAATGGCAGAGCGCCTCATAGGGAGCGCCTAACCGAATCAGTGTTTTATAGCGCCTCCGGTTTTTCTGCTGCTGTGTGAGGAACTGTACGCCCAATACCGTATTTGCAACAATCATGAAAATAATCGCCAGATAGATGGTAATATAGCTGGCAGATACCACATAAAACAGCTGCCTTCCTATGTTCTGCAGGTAACTTTCATAAGGGATGCCTGCCCGGGTAAGCCTGTCGTTGGTTTCGGAGACTGCCTCCAGCAGACTCTGGCCCTTCAGACTTTCCTGGGAAAGCACAGCATCCAGATAAACCGTGTAATCGCCGTCCGTCATGCGCTCAAACACTTCATCCGGTACGATTAGAGCAAAGGAGAGGGTGATGGAACGATCGACAACCAGGTTGACAGTATGAATGCTTCCGGTCAGATGAAAGGCTTTGTCTGCAATCCGTACCTCCGGACGGCCGGAAAGGATTTCGTTCAGAATGGCGAGTTTATTGAAATCAGTGAACCCCGTATCCATATAAACCGCCGCTTCATCGTTCGAAAGCGTTATCTCAGGAAGCCCGGAGACAGCAAGCAGCCGGTTGTATCCTGACAGAGCAATCAGATACGGCGCATATTCATAGGAAAGATTGTTCAGGAGAATCGCTTTATCCTGAGAGTCAGGCAGGTTTTCCAGTTCTTTCAGGACAGAGCTCATGGAAAAAGCGGCGGCATAATCCTCCGCAGGATTGATATGCCCGACTTTCATTTCAAAAAGACTGTCAAATTCATCGGAAAATCCGGCGGTGGACAGCTTCTCACGTATGCCGGAAGGATCCTCCGCACAAGGAAACGTGTAATCGAGGACATGCTGTTCAGAATCCTTGTAAAACTGCGCGATTGCCACGCCTGCGCCGAAGCAGCATAGAGCTGCCAGAATCAGCAGCGAACTGATGGCAAGGGAATGGGAACGATGAATTACGTTTTCCTGCAGCTGACGGAAGGTGAAGGCATGAAGCTTTTCCCTGCGTCCGGTACGATCTGAAAGCAATCCCAGAGAAGAGCGGAGGCCGAAAAAAAACAGCATAGTTCCGGTAAAGCCTGACAGCAGGGTGAGTCCCATATGGGAAACCCTGTTCCAGGAAAAACCACAGATAGCCATGGCATATGCCGCCGCGAGCAGTATGGTTCCTGTAAGGAGAGCCAGTGCGTAGACGGCGGAGGGCAGTTCCTTTTTCGTTCCATCCGGGGGTTCCGTAAGCAGGTCCCCAATTTCCTCCCCTGCAATGCGCCTGCTGAGTATCATAAAGGCTGCCAGTTTGATCAGGGCAAAACCGATGGCGGTCCATAGGATCGCTGTCAGGGATATATTCAGACGGTGCCCGATAATTCCCAGGCCTGCAAGGCGTGCCGTGACTAAGCTGATTAGTTCAGACAGCAGGACCGCGGAGGGCAGGCCGATGGCAAGCACAAACACGCTGCTTCGCACGTCCTCTGCCAGCAGCAGTAAAAACAGCCTGGAACGGCGCATTCCCAGCATAAGATACATACCAAATTCATGCCTGCGCCGCTCCAGCTGATATTTGCTTGCAAAATAAACCAGGAAGAACAGGATGATCAAAGTCATTCCGTAAAATAAAGGAATCATCCCAACCAGTTTTTTGACGGCGTCGCTTTCCATTTTCATCAGAAACTTTATTACGTCCTGTTGTGACAGGGATAAAATGATATAAAAGGCAATAACGGAGATGAGCAGGGATGCAAAAAAAAGACCGTTTTCTTTTCTGCTCCGCCTGCTGTTTCGGGAAACCAAATCAAAGAACATTTGCACTGCCACCTCCTAACTGTGCCATAACCTTCAGAATACGATCATAGAACTCTGACCGGGATTCCTCAGGCAGGCTCCTGCGCAGTTCATGGAAAATGACGCCGTCCTGGATAAACAGGATCCGTTTGCAGTAACTCGCGGCATTGGTATCATGAGTGACCATGAGAACGGTGGCATTCTGTTCCCGGTTCAATCCGGACAGCTTCTCCATAAGCGCCTTTGCATTGCCGGAATCCAGAGCGCCTGTAGGCTCATCCGCCAGAATAATATCCGGCCTGAGTATAAGTGCCCTCGCTGCGGCAATACGCTGCTGCTGGCCGCCGGACATCTGAGCCGGAAATTTATCCAGCACATCTGTAATTTCCAGATAGTCCGCCAGTGACTGCAGACGTTCCCCGCTTTCTTTCCCCGGAATATTGTGCAGAGAAAGCGGCAATAAAATGTTTTCCCGCCCGGTAAGATTGTCCAGCAATTCAAAATTCTGAAACAGGTATCCGATTTTTTTACCGCGATACTCTGCAAGGCGTGCCCCGCTCAGAGAATGTATGTCGGTCCCCTGCATGATGATTCTGCCTCCGCTGGGCCGGATGACTGTTGCTATACAATTGAGCAGTGTAGATTTTCCGGAGCCGCTGCTTCCCATAATTCCTAAAAATTCACCGGTCATCACCTGA
>OGXN01000974.1_pt1 | contig 31425 bp, 27 predicted proteins | sample 1576281 | NCBI WGS metagenome assembly OGXN01 (sample SAMEA3541494, study PRJEB24748) | human gut metagenome | biome: human gut; feature: human-associated habitat; material: faeces | place: China | collected 2012
TGACTAACCATATGATCTAAAATGTCATATTTAAGAATAGTAGTTTTTTTATCATTTTCTACTTTCTTTACTTCCCTATTCACTTTATCATAAGATAGAATAGTTATATAACCCTCATTATCAGTTTTAACCAAATTACCATATTTATCATACGTGTTCTTTGTTGTTTGATTAAGTGCATTTGATGTTTCAACTATCTGATTGAAATCATCCAAAGTGTTTTTAAGTGTTGTTTTTCCATTTACTTTTGTTTCAATAATCAAACCTATACTATTATAAATATTTATTGTTTCTTTTCTAGGTTCAGTTACTTTTACAACATTACCTAATAGATCATATTCTGTTTCCTTAATATTTCCATTTGGATCTGTTTCTTTGACAGCATTCCCATAGATATCATATTCATAAACTGTAGTGTATCCATTTTGATTTTTTATTTTGTTAGGAAGATTATCATTACCATAAGTAATTTTAATTGTTTTACCTAACTTATCAGTAATTTCATCTTGAAGAAGTTTATCATTATAATGATACTTTATTGAGAATCCACGTTCATCAACTTCTTCAATAACTTGGCCAAATGCATTATATTTAATTTGCTTAGATTGCCCATCTGCATTAATAACCTTGATCACATTTCCATGAACATCATATTCTGTTTTCGTAGTTTGACCATTCGCATTGATTACACTCACTTTTTGATTATTTGCATCATACTCATTTTTTGTTTCATTACCCATGAAATCTATAGAAAGTATCAAATTTTCATTTGCATCATATGTGAATTTCTGTTTTGCATCATAGAATGAATTACTCGTTTCAATCACATTACCGTTTGCGTCATATTTATTGGTAATTATCACATCTCTTGCATCTTTTGAAGTGATTCGGTTATTATTTAAGTCATAAGAATAGGTTGTTATATTTCCAAATTTGTCACTTTCTGTAATTAGATTACCATATGCATCAAAAGAATATTTTTCAGTTTCATTACTGAAATTCTTCACTTCTATTACATTGCTATTTATATCATAAATTTGGGTTTCTGTTCTTCCATATGCATCTATGGTCTTAATCATACGATTATATTCATCATATTCATAAGATATTTTCTTACCACCACTATCTTTCTGTTCTAAGATATTATCAAAACTATCATAAGTATATTCAGTAGTTAATGTAGTTATATTATTAATTTCTTTTATTTTTCTGCCATAATCATCATATTCGTAAGTATATTGCTCAGATGGCTTTTCAATCTTAACTAATTGACCATACTGATTATAAGTATTTTTTTCAATAGAAATATTGTTGATTTTTGTGTCAATAAGATTATTGTATTTATCATAAATAAACGTAGTAACAATTCCATCTGCTGTTGTAGTAGAAGTTCTTTTTCCATTTTTATTTTTATAGGTAGTAGCATAACCGTTCTTATCCACATCTTTAATTAATAATCCATTAATATCATAAATGTGTTTCTCACTATTACCTTTGGCATCTATAACTTCTATTTCATTTCCTAATCCATTAAAAATATGTACTGTCTTATTACCTAGTGGATCTATTTCCTGAGTTATGCGGTTCATAGAATCATAAGTAAATGATGTAATATTACCAAGTGCATCTTTTGATGTCAGTTGATTTCCGTAAACATCATATGTATATTCATTTACTCTTTCATCATCTACTGTCTTTATAAGAACTTGATTATTATCATCATAAGTGTAAACTGTGACAATACCTGTTTCACTTGTTTCCTTGCTAATTCTTCCAAACGTATCATATTCCGTTATTTTTCCCCTGCCATATTGATCTGTTGCTTTCACTACTTTGTCGGCTACATATTCTTTTGTTTCTTGTTTTCCGTTAGGTAACGTTTTTTCTACTTCTTGTCCAAATTTATCATACTTATATGTTGTTACATTACCTAATTTATCTTCATTTTTGACCAGTAAACCATTCTCGTATGTATTTTTATTGATTTTTCCAAAGACATCTGTTTCTGTTAGTACATTGCCTAATGCATCATAAGTATAAACAGTTTTATTTCCGTAAATATCTGTTTCTTCAATCTTATTTCCTGCACTGTCATAGAGATACTTATGATAACTTCCATCAAAGTTCTTTTCTTCTATTATCCTGTTCTTACCATTATAAATTTTTGTAGCAGTCATATCGCCTTTTTGAGCTACAGTCTGATTTCCATTCTTATCATATGTATAAGTTGTCTTACCGCCTATTTTATCAATAAATTCAGTCATATGACCTTCATTATCATAAAGGTATTTCTCAGTTAGTCCATCAACATCAGTTTTTTCTAACACATTGCCTTGTTTATCATATACATAAGAGATACTTCTACCTTGATTATCATCCATATGGATCATTCTTCCCATGGCATCATAGGTATAGGTGATAATTAAACCTGTACTATGGGTTTCAACAGATACTTGATTATCCGAATATTCATATGTTTTCCAAGCTCCAGTTTCAGTAATTTCTTTAATTACATGATTTTTTTCATCATATGTATAAGTGATTGATGTTCCATCACCATTCTTCACATGAATCAGATTACTCTTTTGATCATATTGATAAGAACTTGTTCTTCCATATTTATCAGTTTTACTTATCATTCTATTTTCAGAATCATAGGTATAACTTTCTGTAGTGCCATCAAAATCTGTTTTCTTTATTAAATTTTTATTTTTGTCATAAGTAAAGTATGCAGTTTGCCCTAAAGCATTTGTTTCACTTGCTATCATACCATTCTCATAAGTATAAGACTTGCCAATTCCATCTGAATTAACAATACCAATAATTCTGTGTTCACTATCGAAAGTATAAGTTTCGCTAGTACCATCTGCATAGGTATATGTGTTTTTATTTGCACCATAAACAAATGAAGTTTCATTTCCGTTTCCATCAATTTGTTTGATTACCCTATCCTTGTCATCATATGTGTTGATAGCAGATTCGTTACCATTCTTGTCAATGATACTTGTCATTCTGCCTTTCTTATCATAATTATATTTTTCATTCAATCCTTTTGTATCAGTATATTCAATCAACCTTCTATGGGAATCATATACATACTGAACATTAGTGCCATCAGGTAAGGATATGGTTTTAACTAAATTCATTTTTGGATAATACTCAAATGCAATTTCCTTTTCTCCAAGCATTATGCTTTTTATTTTCCCATATTCATCGTAATTATAGAGAACCTTATATCCGTCTAACGTTTTTCTTTGCTGTAAAATACCATACTCATTAAAATATAACGTGTCTTTAGTTTCACTGTTGAATATTTCAATTCCATTATCTGTTTCTTTTACTGAATAAAAATCATCACTCTTATATCCGTCTTTTGATTTAACGAACTGAAATATCTTACCATCTCCTGCAAAATACAAGATATTATCATCTTTTGTATAAGAAACATACTGTTCCATATTAGAACTGAAACCGTTGCCGAATATTGAACTAGTTTTTTCTCCATAAGAGTTAAAAGTTCTTGTTATATTCAATTCTTCGAAATCTTGAACTGTTGCATCGATGCTTTGATGATAAAAATTTCCTGTCGTGGTATTGATTGGATCTCCCACTGTACATCCATAAGGACATTCAGGGCCACGATATTTATATTCAGATGTATATTCTTTAATTTTAACAGGAGGGGTAAATAATTCATCACTCAAGATTGGATTCTCATGAGGATAACGAATAAACAAAACATCTCCTTCTTTTATCTTCTTTTCGCTAGTATTATTATCTTTTAATATATCTTCAATAGAAACACCATAATGTGTAGATATTGTCTGCAGATTATCCCCTAGTTTTACTTCATAAAACAAGAAAGAGTCAGTTATCAGTTCTTTACTTTTTTCAGAATCCTTTGTTACATATACATGAAAATTATACAAAGTATCTTTTTTAGGAAAGAATGCATTTTCAAAATAATCAGATGTATAGTTGGCTTTATCATTTTCGTATTGCTGTACATCTTTCAATGGTTTAACTACAAAAATAGGATCAAGATAATATGCATCTGATTTTGTTTTTGATGAATTAACTTTCTTTTCTTTATCGTTCCCCTGCTGTTCATAGAGATCGAAGTTCACATCAGAATAAGGTTTAGCGCGGCCATCAATACTTATACCCATAAAGTTATTGAATCCTTTAGTATAAAATCTAAAATATTCTTCTAGATTATCTATGTCAGTATCAGGATCCACATCATAATCATCTCTGTATTCTACACGAACTCTAGGTCGATAACCAGTGGACTCGCTATGGAATGACAACAAATATTTGCTATCACTTTCATCTGCTGCGCGAAGCATAATAGAAGTTGCTGTACCTTTATACATTTTATTTGCTGCTTCTGTAATATCAAACATTTTATATGAAGTGCCTTTTAGATTTGTATTTGAAGATATCTTAGTTATATTTGTAGGTTGATTATTCCAATTCACATGATTTGTATCAACTTTTGTATTTGTATCATATACATCGATCTGATTGACTTCAAGATCACCATAATCAGAGAATTTATCCAATGTTAAATATGCATTTGTTATTATTTTATGATCTCCTATTTCAGGTATTGGAAATGCAAAAACCGACCTAGCAATCGCAATAATTGAAGGATCTCCTAAGCCTGAAACCACACCGTCTTTATCGTATCCCACAAGAAGATGTTCATACATGCTTGTGATATTTGGTGAACCTGAACGTATATAGGATGAGTCAACCATCTGCTCTTTACTATCTTCAACCGAAGATAATAAACTGACAGGATAAGCTCTTTCCTTATCGTTCATAAATTCTTGATCAGCTGTGTATGTTACCAGATAGTCCCCATCTCCTTTATTTTCTAAATTAACAGAAACTTTCATAGATACATTACCAGAATTATCTTTAAGCACTGGAGCTTTTATAGTATAGTCCTTATTGCCCTCCGCATTTGTAAATCGAATGCTTTCCTCCTGCTTTTCTACATTCAAATCGGTATGTATCTGATAACTAAAAGACGTGTTATCTGCAGAATAAAACTGGATATTCTGAAACACATGATTACTTCTCACATCATATTGTACATCAACATTTTTGATAACTTGATTATATAAGATAGCATTTTCTTTAGCTGACATACCATCAGTATTTTTATCTGTAAGTTCAATCATGATATCATTATTAACATTCACTCCAGCATTATCAAAAGTAACTGGCATTACTCCATCGTCATTGCTATATTCTTTTTTAGCTGATCTAAACAGATCAGTTGATTGTTTTAATGTATCATCAATATCAATCCAATTACCATCGATTTTCTTATGCACAGGTTCAAAAAATTGTTCTGTTACATACGAACCATTAGAAAGTTTATAAGTTTTAGAATACTCCGTTCTCTTCGCTATTATTTCCTTTTGTGATTCGAATGAGGACTTTTCTTGTTGAATCGTTGGTTCCTTTAAACCTTGTTCTGTATCAGCAGATTGTTCATCTCCATTATCTTTTGCAATGTCTGAATTAAGCTCTTTGTTATACATATCACCATACTGAGCTTTATCTTTAATCAAACCTCTTTCATGTGCAATAACTTCAGTTAAACCGCCACTTAAGTTAATGCACATTGAGCCTGCCAATAAGCATAACAAAAGACGTTTACTCTTTTTATAAAAATTATTAGCTTTCACTTAATTCACCCCCATTATAAACAGAATAATAAACATTATGATATTTATTATAAGTTTCTTGTACCTTGTTGATATTCTCTTCACACATCTCAGAGTACATCAGTTTCAGATCCTTTATCAATTGACATTGTAACTTCATCAATTCATTTGTAAAATCATCTTGACTATCTTTATTGCATCGGTATTGTGCATCAAGCATTTCAATAAAATTTTCAACCTCCTGATACCACTGTCCATCGCACTGTGAACTGTTATTTAAGATTTTCAATAATATAAGCATATTAGATACAGGTGTCTTCTCTTTGTTAAAAGAACTTTTATCCATACCCGTCATACTGTAATAACCATTGTCTTGTTTCGCTTGTGTTGTGTCATTCTGCAAATAAATCACTGTACCGAGACTACCAGTTGCAATAACAGCACTAAGTGCTATTGCTATAGCCTTGTTTTCTATTAGTTTTCTCACAAACTATCCCTCCTTAATATGAGATAAATTTCTCAATGTAAGCATCTTATATTTATTGAATAACTTCAATATTCTCTTACATAACAGGTTTAGATTTAACATGAGTGGTTAAAAAAAGACAGAGTTAAGTTACCCTGTCTATCTTAAAGCGAATAGTTGTGATAAACAAATTTTTATCCTCTACATACTTAGAATCTACACTACCTTCATATTTTTTTACTGCATCCCTAATATTATTTAATCCATACCCGTGATACTCCTTTGATTTCGTTGTAGTAAAATCGCCATCTATATGATTAATGAATGAACAACTATTGATAAATCGCATAATATAGTAGCTTCCCACCTGTTTAAAAGTAATTTCAATTATTTTTTCATCACATCTTATACAACTTTCAATTGCATTATCTAATATGTTTCCATAAATCGTACTTAAATCCACACTCTTGATTTTTTGCAGATTTAAATTTTGTATATTTAATTGAACGTCTATATCATATTCGTTAATCTTATCATGATACGCTTCTATCATTAAATCAAGAATCTGATTTCCTGTTATTAACATTGTATTCATAGAATGGTATTTAAGTAAATCCTCAAGATATTTCTTTGCCTGATCATATTCATTATGCTGTAGATATCCATTTAGCAAATGTAAATGTTTCTTATAATCATGACGGCTTTTCTTAGATTCCTTTACTTTATCTTGTGTCATTTCAAAATAAATTTGATTTACTTTAGCATTATGCTGAAGATGCTCATTTTCTAATATAAGTTTATTCTCTTCTAATTTTTGCTTGAAGATATTACAAACTGTTATATTAGCAACCAGCAATACCAATTCTGATATAAAAAGGAATATGTTACTTTTTACTGTCATTCCAAACGGAAAATGCATACTGATTATAATCATAACGGTAGATAGTGGAAGCATTAACAGCATTACTACATCTTTCACTAAAATCACATTTTCTACTTTTGCTTCCAAAATTGTAATTATGGTATTACTAAGTATAAACAATAAAATTGAACTTAACATGGTGGCAAAAAGCAACAATAGTGTATGATCCATTACATATGATATATCATAGAGATCTGGTATCAAAACCTGCATCATGGAAAAAGCTAGTTCTTCTACAGATACGGATAGGCAAAGAAACATGCTTATAAGAAAAAGTTTAAGACTTTTCTTTCCAGTAAACATACATGTTAATAAACAACCATACAAAATCATTGAAGAAATGAAATTATAGATTGGATGATTCATCTCCATAACTAAAAATTTTACAATTTCAATAACTATAATACTGAAAACGAATGTGCTTCTTCTTTTATTCACTTTTAATAATTGGCTACAAAAGAATATGAAAATCATTATCTCTGCCAGATTAGCACATAATCTTATAATTATTGTCATAATAAACTATCCAAATATTCATAGAACGCATCAATGAATTCATTATAATAAATCCTCGAAATATGCAATCTATCTCCGTTTTTCAACAATATTTCATTCATTTCCTTTTCATCTATCCTATCTACATTGGATAGATTAACAATTATACTTTTATTACATTTTTTGAATTTAAAATCGGATAGTTTTTGTTTCCATTCCTTTAATTGTATTCTCGTAGTTATTTTCTTACTTTTTAGATAAATGATGCTTCTTCGTTCAAAAGATTCAATATAGTATATTCCGTGTATATTAATGTGTCGCAATACATGATTCTCATCTTGTATTGTAATCTCATTTTTTCTTAAATTTATCAATACTCGCTGAAGTTCCTTTAACAGTTTGTCCTGTTGCAAAGGCTTTGTAAGAAATGCAAATCCTGTTGAACAAGCATCAGGCGCATATTCGATATTAGATGAATAATAAATTATATACGTATTACTCGATCTTTGTATGATCTCTTCTGCAATATCTAATCCAAGCTTATCCGGCATAACGATATCTAATATCACAATTTGATATTTCTCGATTTCTTCAAGCAGCTTATCTGCTTTAGAAAACTTCTCAATTTCCATATCTATCGAAATAATATTACCTATATTTTTCAACATTTTATAGGCTTTTTCTAGATCAGAGTTGCAATCATCACATATTGCTACTTTCAAAATAAAGGCCACCCCCCAATCTTTATGCTTCTTGGTTTCTCCTATCTTTTTCAAAAAAGCTTAATGCTGCTTCCACTAAAATAATTACAAATCTTTTTTGCTCATCAGTGCAGTCTTGACATAATTGTATCATTTTATTTGTAAATTGATTCCTATATGAAACAACATTATCACTCAGGACCTCATCAACAGAAACATCTAAAACATTGCAAATTTCTACTAGCGTAGCTAACCCCACTTTCGATTTAGCTGTTTCAATATTACTTATATGTGAAGGCGCAGAATCAGTTAGATTGGCAACCTTCTCTTGAGTATATCCCTTGTTAACTCTCGCAATTTTGATTCTTTTACCAATTGCCTTATAATCTAAATCCAATGCGACACCTCCTTTCTTATATTTTACATTATGCACACTACCATTAACATAACCTATATAAATGATTTCATTCATATATATCATTTTTTATTCATTCTTAAAGTAATAATGATTAAATAATGATAATTTTAGAAACTCAAATATGACACATGGTCAAAATCAACATATAAAATCTTAAATGCAAAAAAAGGAACTATAAACAATGAAAGACAAAAAAAATCAGAATTATCCCTTTTCAAGATTCTTCTGACTTCTAACATATTTTATAAATACTTAAGTTCTATATAAAATGAATATTTAATTAAAATGTAAATTAGATATAATTTCAGTTGAAAGATTACGAATATCTAACAGCACATTTATCATTCATTAAGACCTACTCTTTTGAAGATTCATAGTTACTATTTCTATAAACTCTTCAATTGTTGGTTTTTTATACCCAAACATTTTCATAAATGAGGGATTGTTTGCACTGTAAGCTTTTTCTATTGCTTCCTCCATATATATTCTCACATCTTGCACTGTAATTCCTTCTTCTTCAGCAATTTCTTGTATTACTTTATCATACTTACCATCAAATTTCATAAACTCACCATCCTTTTTATTCATTATAAATTATAGTCTTCTAAAAGACAACGTAATAATTGATATTATCAAATATAATTTAAATGAAATTATTCATAGGTCTTCTTTTTATGAACAAACTATCAACCTGTGTAGTCTTTATAAAGACAACGTAAATAAAGGTGTTTTCAAATATAATTTATAGAACAGGAAGGAGTGGTATTTTTATGATAAGTTATAAACCTTTTTTCGAAACACTTAAGCGCAAGAATATCACTCAATATCAATTGATTAAGGATTATAATATTCGTACAAGTTTATTGGATAAATTACGTAATGATAAAAACATATATGTGAGTACGTTAAATGATCTATGTAATATGCTAGAATGTGATTTATCTGATATTATAGAATATACTCCAGATAAAAATTTAAGTAACCTTGACTAACAACTCTCATTACTTCAATAATGTTAAGTTCCTTTTTCATTAAAAAACTTGATATTTTTTCCTTCACCGCATATAATAAAGATGTACATGAAGGTTGCATAGAAATATGCACAGAAAAGGAAGGTATTGGCGTACCTTCCTTTTTATATGTATTCGTTCAGCATAATATCTATGTTATTTCTTCTTTAACTCTTTGATAATTAGAAGAATAACGATTAACGTTAATGCTTCTGCGTACATTACAAAGGTTACATAGAGATATGCTTACTAAAATACATTCTGCCATTTTAAACCTATCGGTGGTTGAATACTGAGGCATAATACACCTCCACCACTTTCGTGGTGACTGTATTATATCATATAATGCTAAATGATAAAGGAATTATATTCATACATTTGCTGATGTATCTAATAAACCATTTGAGAAACAAAACCATCTTTTGCTACAAATAACGCAGTCAAATTCAATCGTTCTATAACTTCTTCAGATATTGATTTCCAAAAATCATGCTCATCCTTCGTACTTTTGAATATGATAGAGCATTTATAGAAATTTTCATCTATCATATTTATCGATGATAAAAATCTTTCACTAGCTGATTCATTATTGTATTTTGGTATTATCCACAATCCATATGGATCTTTTATTAAATACTTATTATCCAGTTCTTCATATTTGATCTTTTCTTTTCTCATCCAATTTTCAACAGACAAATTTATTTCATTAGTTATCCCATTTGAAGGAACATCAATTTTATTTCTATTCTTTGATCCAACAGGTCTTCCTCTTTTGCGAACAGTATGTAGGCTTTGTCTTTTTGACATATCTAAAATATTGTATTTGATTGTTAGTGCTGCTGATACTCCTGACTTGTTCTCCCTATCATATATAATTTGATCTCCTTCAAGCATACACTGTTTCATTGCAGAGCAACATTGTATTAGCGTTGGTGATCCTTTAGTTCCACACTTTGCATGCAGTTCTCCTGCTTTTAAAATTAAATATGATTCGTTTTTTTCTAACATTTCTTGCTTCTGTCTGTTGATTTCTAAAATATAGTCTTTTACTTTAATTCCCATGATATCCTCCAAGTATCTTACCCAATATAACAGTTATTTGAATATACAATATATATTAAAATTTACATAATAGCAATATCTTATTGTATAAATCCATTCATACTTCACATGTTTTAATGATTTCATGCCTCCTTTTAGATCTCTCTCAATTTAATCTGAACGATTTATTCCTTATTGACAAAATAACTTCATATGTATTCTCATGATTTCTTCTCTGTAAGAATACCTTAGATAATTCATTACAGATATGACACTGTGACAGTATCCATATGACACCATATATCGAGTCTTATCCCACTACCCATAATCAATTTAAAAAATACATATTGCTAGTAAAACCATTATTTTCTCTCTGCCTTGGTATTCGTAGAATATATCCATGTGATACAAGAACATTTAACTGCCTCCTAACGGTCCTTTCTGATAATTTAGAATCATGTGCAATCGTTCTTACCGAAGGAAAACAGCACCACGTTGTCCGATTAGCATACTGCAACAATACTTTATACACATTTACTGCATTTGCTGGAAGATCAGACGAACAGATTTTGCGATAGAAGTACATATAGTCCTTATCCAACTTTTACACTTCCCTTCATGATCTTCTCTTTGATTTTTTCTATATTGGCTTCATCCATACTTGATGGTTTTCCATATGTTCGTCTGATTATATCTTCCAACTGCATCACATTTGCATATTCTACTGTTCTTAATGATCTTTCATCATTCTTATATACCTTATTCAGTTGAATTCCCCACTTACTGAACAGTTTCAGCTTTGTTAAGATAGGGTGCGTTCCAGTTTTCATTAACACGAATGTTCCTTTCGGTAATGCCTTAAGCTCATCAGTTGTTAATAGATTACGCTGGATCATCTGCAAGGATTGAGAAGGATCATTCTTGCCTTTACTGACAGATCCGCTCAATACTGTTTTATAGCCTAGATTTTCACTCATGATCTTTGCTGTTTCACTGTTAGGTGCAAAGCCCCCAAATAAAGTGTCCTGACAATTATCCGTAATAATAGCAGCACCTTCCTTGCCATAGTTTTTCTCTAACTGTGCCAATGACTGAATAATGGCCACTATACTGACACCACGTGATCTACTAGCACTGAACATCATTTCTGCGGACTGTATCTTTGGAATCGTTCCTATCTCATCCAGAAACATAATGACCTTATTTGGTAATCTTCCACCTTGCTCATCTGCAAACGCTAAGATCTCACGATAATATTCCTGAATAAACAAAGAAATCAAAAAATGCTTTGTATTATCCTCTTCTGGCATGACCAGAAATATAGCAGACTTTTCTGAACAGAATTTCTCTATATCGATAGCCGTTTCAAAGCATAGGATCTGTTCAATTTCAGAATCGATGAATGCATTGAGCCTTGAAAGGACTGTTGATAGCACTGACTGCATCGCCTGTTCCCCTGTATTTAATGCCGAGCCTGCAAACCATTTTGCTTTATGGTCTTCTGGCAATAGATCCAGTAATAATTGAAATCGTGTTTTACCCTTTACTGGTGATGGCTGCAATAAATCCTGAACCATCTTAAACACACTAACGATATGCCTTTGATTATGTGGGCAAAGTTCTGCAACGATCAGAATGACAGATGTCAGCAAACCTTCAGCTGAATCATAAAAAAAGCTATTCTGCCCATAACTTGAGGTATCCCCATCTGAGAAGATGATCGTTTTTGCTATGATCTTAGCATACTTCTCTGTTTTTGCCTTAATCGCAATATTTGTCTTATCTTGCTTGTAAAGATCCATATACTTATTTACTAAATGAAGCATATTGTTTCCATCAGATGACATGGGATTTCTTAAATCAATCACAGCGATATGATAGCCATAATAATCTCTGGCTATTGCTCCATAATTTCGATATAAATCTCCCTTTGTATCTGTCGTAATGAAACTAACACCTGAAGCACAAGCATATTCCAAGTTAGGGTATAAAAAATATGCTGTCTTACCTACACCAGCAGCTCCGATCATCATCAGATGGACATCATCAACATCAACATATGCATGTACCCCATGACGAAAATCTCTTGTTCCTACGATCATTCCCTGATACTTTGGAAGATCTTTTCCTTCTCTCCATTTATTAGGTGTGTAGTTGATGCATTTATATGCGCACTGGATTTCTTTTGTTGTTGCAAATCTTGCAGTCCCATGTTGACCATCCCCAACTGTTTTTGATTTGATATGATTCAGATTGTAATTATTTCCAAAATAAACGGCAATTCCTATAATACAAAAAAATAAGCATCCTAATAAAATAAATGTTAATTTAGGTTCCATATGTCCTCCTATATAAAAAAGGAGGCAGACGTTTCTTCATCTGCCTTAGCCTTTCTTCAAATCATTTGCTGATTCATTTCTATTTGATCCATCTCGTTTACATCCACCGGTTCAACATAATCCACAAGAATATTCAATGCTTCTTCATAGCTGCCTGATTTAGTGACTCTCTCAAACATCTCTTCTGCTTCTTTATCCATACCAACTTCCTTGAGAGATTTAGTAGCAATTCCCATAAGATTAAAAATATTGCCATTTGATCCAACTAATGGTGATTGTGGTTTCATCTTTTTACCTACTTGATTATCTTCCTTTATTTCTTTCTGCTGTATTTTATTGAGCTGCTGCTGGCTATCAGTTATCATCATAAACGACTCATTGGCAAGCTTACGATACGCATTCGCAAGTTCAGTTTTTGATCCCTGATTATTCATTACCAGCTTTACAGATTGAAATGCTTTTTTGATTGATTCGATCCTGTTCTTTAAGCTTCCTTTATCCTTATATGAGCGATAGTCATCCTGTAAATAATCATAGACAGCACTGTTTTCATGAAATGCTGTATCTGGATAGAGACATTGATGTTCTAAACGAATTGCACAATCTGTAATGGTCTGAAAATCTTCTTTCAATTTCTTGCAGTCATTCTGACCTTCATGATTTAATCCATAATACATATTGGTGAACGCTTTGGATAAGTCTTTATGCTGGATCATTTGAGATGGTGCAGCAGATTTCTTTAATTCTCTAATCATCTCACTTGCAAGCTGAAACTTAGGATTATCGACACCTTTCTGCGGTGTAAGTCCATGTGCTGCCTTCAGATCTTCATTGAAATCCTTATACTTAGGCACAGCGATGGCAATCATCTGATAACCCAATTCATTTAAATGATCGCTCATCCGCTCTACTCCTTCACTACCTGCTATATCATGGTCAGCACATAGTATTACAGACTGCAGATTTGGGTTTTCTTCCAACATGGTTTCCATTGATTGCATCCCTAAGCCGCAAAGTGCAACATAACTATGCTGCTGCCAGTTGTCTTTATGTAGGGAGATATAAGAAAGCATATCAATCGGAGCCTCAAAAACATATAGACTTTCATCGGTTCCTCTGTAATTGAAACTGTAGCATGGATCGGATCCTTCTACATTACCACGATAGCTTCTTTCTCCTTTTGTATATGTACTTTTCTTATGTGCATGTCTGGCAATTCCTTCTTCATCTGCACCTACAAAAACAGCATTATGATATTTTGAGTCTTCATAGATCAAACCTTGCTGAACAAAGAAATCTACAACTTCCTTATTGATATACCTAGTTTTCAACAAATAGGCATATGCTTTTTTCATATCTGGATTATTGGGCGGTAGTTTAAATGGTTTGACTTCTTTATTCTCTTGATGCTCTTCCTTGATCTGAGATCCTGTATCATTTGCATAAGATAAAAGAAGTTCCATGGCATCTGGATATTTATAGCCATAGAACTCCTCTAAAAATTTAAGTGGATACCCTCCCTCCTGTGTTTTATGTTTAAACCATTTATTGTCCCTAATCGTCACACTGGTATATCTCTGCCATCTAAATTCTCTACCGGATTTAATTAAAGTTTCTCCATTCGCTCTTAAATAATCAACTAAGTTGATACTATTGGCCAGTGCTATCTGCTGATCTGAATATTTTCTATATTCTGCCATATTTATTACCTTTTCCTTTCACATGCTCTATTTTTAAATGTATTTTTTTTGACCGCCTTTGATTTGGCCTTGACCAGACCGAGATTCTTTATTTTGTGTAGATCATATTTCTTATGTTTCATACATTCACTCCTATCTCATATTGATTTCATGATCTTTGGCATTATGTCCCTGTGCTATCTTCTTTTCCTTTATCTTTTTAGCAAGTTTTTTATCCACACCTGCAAGAGGGGACTTGCTGTTATCAGGAACTGTTTTTGTAAAAATCCTTGATATATGATGAAGCAGCCTTGTAGTCATCAATACCAGTGGCTGATGATGATAATCATCCATATGCTCCAACAGATACATGGCATATGTATTTCCTTGGATTGCTGCTTGTTCTAAATAACTTTTCGCCTTCTCCTTATCTTGTTCCACCTCTTTCCCAAACAAAAAAAGTTTGCCTAACATATATTGGGCAAACGAATTATTCTTATCACTGGCCATTTGTAGGTAGCTTATTGCTGCATCTACATTCTTTTCAACATGCTCACCTTTTAAATAGATATTGCCGAGCATTATCTGAGCATATTCATTTCCAAGTGAAGAGGCATTCTGTAGATATGAAATACCTTTATCAGGATCCATATAATTAATATCATTTAAGAAAACTTTAGCCAATGCATACATGGCATAGCTGTTTTTTTGTTCTGCACTGAGTGTCAGATAATGTACTGCCTTTTTCTTATCCTGTTCTACCAGTATCCCTTTTAAATACTCCTTTCCAAGTAAGTATAGTGCCTGTGGATTCTCTGATTCTTCTAGCCATTTGATTGCCTGAGGAATATTGGCATAATCATATTCTTTCAAATAGATCGTTGCAAGAAGATATTTTGCATTCTTATTGTCGAAAGATATTGCTTTTTCCAGATATTTCTTAGCACTTTCTGTATCTTTTTCTACCCCCTTCCCATAATAGTTCATCTCTCCAAGACGATAAAGCAGGTTATCATCTTCGCTATTTTTTAGCATTCCTTCAAACTTACGATAGGCTATCTCATAATTAAGATTCGCCTGTTTCTCATCTTTTGGTACTGCAGTTCCGCGGTCGTAATAAGTTCCTACTTCATAATTGGCGAATGCATTTCCTTTGGTAGCTGATTTATCAAAGTATTCGAATGCTGTTTTATCTGACTGTTCTACATAATAACCTCTTTGATACATCCTGCCTAGACAATACATTGCATATTCACTGTCACTTTGGCTAAAGTGATGATACGCTTTTTCATAATCCTGTTCACAGCCTTTTCCATAGTAATAAAACTTTCCTGTTTTATATTGGAGATAGGACTGTATAAAATCGTTCTTATCTGTACTCAAGATTTCTAACGATCCTTGCAACGCCTCTTTGTATAGATCATAAGATTCAGGATTTTCTTTATTCTCTATTTCTAATACTTTTGCAAGCAATTCATAGCCTAGTATGTTATGTTGATCACACTCTTCTTTAAGGAGGGATTTTGCCTGTTCGATGTCTTGCTGCACATCATCAGAACCATAGAACAGCTTACAAGCCATCTTATAATTTTTGCTCCATTCTAGACGATATCTTGCTGATAGATTTGTTGTAAGATTCTGAGGTATATCATCCACTTTTTCACTTTCAACATCCTCAACCACTATATCTAATTCAGGCACCTGAAGTGAGGGAAGCTGTTCATCATAAGTTACTGCGTTTACATCATAGTTCATTACCTCCTTTAAGATCATATTCTTGATGCTCTTGAATTCTTTCTGTTCAAGCAAGGGGAGTTGTTCTTGTAATGATCCATTGTAGGTTTCAAATACACTTTGCCTATACAAATTCCATTGCTCATAAAGTTTCTGAACATGCTCTTCTTTTTCTAGTTCACGCACGATGTCATTGACAAGCTGCTTAGATTCTTTTGGTATATAGGCAAACATCAGCCTACCTTGATAATCTTTTAATGATTCCTTTAGGGCAAGAAATTTCTCTATGATGATACCATTTTCCAGATGGTCTTTTTGTCCTATTTCTTTCAAAAGTTCCTGTACAGTTTTCTGACTGTAATTCTTTAATTCATCTCTGGCTTCTGTTTGATTTTTATAAATATTCATGAGATCCTGATGAAATATCTCACTTGCAAACATCTTCCTTATTTTTTTGATACCTTGGTTAGTGACGAACCCTTGTCTTGGCTCCTTTGAATATACGACCATATGAATGTGTGGGTGGTGCCCTTCATTATGAAATGCCGCATACCATTGCAAATTATTAGAATCAATACGCATAGCTTCCGCAAGTTCATTCCTCTTGGCACGACAGAGATCCACCCATCCCTGTGCATGATCGTAACCAAGACGAGAAGCATCTTCCCGTTTCAAGGAAATAATATGTGTCCAAACTGTTCCTTCATGTTTACCTACTTCTTGAACTACCTGAGATAAGTCAATTTTCTTTCCACTGTCGCTGAACAATCCATGTTCTCCCAAGCGTTCCACTCTTGGGCGATTTGCAATATAGTCGACATAGTTTTCTTTGGTAGCTATATCAGTAAGATTTTGATCCATAACAGCTGAAATAAATTCACTGGCATTCCTACGTGTAGGTTCATTTATATAATCTTCATATTCAAAGATTGTCTTGCTGTCAGGATAATCTTTCAAAAGATTTTCTATCAGTTCCTGCTGTTTCTTTGTCACCGGTTTATCTCCATGACTCATCTGAAACTTTTCGACACCATCTCTTGTAGCGATATAATTTAAATAATACTCTTTATGTCTTTGATTTTTTAAATACTTTGTTTTAACGATAATTTTTGGTATGCTATCACTCCTCAACTGATGAAATTAAAAGAAAAGCAGATACATTGATCTGCATTTCCATAATACTTGCATATTTGTCAGCTATTCTTCATCATTTAATTCTTTTGCCAATCGCATTCCCATTTTAAATCCCTGTTTAAAATATGCAGCAAGTTCCAAATTCATTTTAGTGAAGCATGCATGTTCTAACTCTGCTAATTGTTCCTCAAGCAATGTAGTATCATTTTCATTATGCGTCTTTAATATATTCTCATGTAATATATCAATATCATTTGCTGCGTTTCGTAATTCCTCTCCTTGCAAAAATGATTTCGGCATTTCTACACCATAAGTTTGAAGAACATCAATAACTGATAACTTCATAATTCATCCAGTTCTTCACGAAGCTGTAAGCCAAATTTGATACCTTTTTTGAAACATTGAATAAGTTCTTCCGTAGTGAAATTGAACCATGCATTCTTCCATTCATCAGATAATGTTTCTGCATCTTCAACTCCATTTTTCTTTAGTTCATCAACGATTTTCTGATTGATTGCTAATGCTTTCCCAAGTGCCTCCTGATACTGTTTGTCTGTTGGAGTTTTCATCGATTCCGCACAGTATTGTCCATGATAAAGTTGACTCAATAATCTCTCCATGAGTATTGCCTCCTTTCAGCAACACACAGTATCACAGACCTTTTGATTTATCTAGCATTAGTTCTATGTATTTTGATATTTATACACTTCTTCAAAATTGATCTTTCCTAATGTTCCTTTCACATCTTTAATACATTTCGCTCTCAGTTTGCGTAAAGTCGTTTCATCAATTTCTGCGGTAGCGGATAATACATTCATCATCATTGCGAGTTCCACTGCATTTTTGAACAGGACTCTTGCAATGCGATCTTCGCTTGTTTTAACGATACCATTTAATGCCGATGATAAAGCAATGGGAAGATACTCGTTCTCTTGCGAACGAGTATACCCATCATAAAACTTGATTGCTTTTTCAATCAGTTCACTCCTGCTTCTACAGTTATTTCTTTCTGTTATGCTGTCAAGAGAATCAAATATTTCTGGACTTAACCATATCGTTGTTCTTTGTTTATTGGTTGTCATCTTCACTTCCTCTCCTTTCCTTAAAATCATTTTCTTATGCATGTACATTCAGATGATAATTTATGCTCAGAAAAACTGCTTGAAAATTGCCTCAAGGACATCTACTACGATACTGTTCCCTGCCTGTTTATAAAGCTGTGTTTTACTACTTACTTTAGCCGCTTTTTCATAATCCTCATCATTGAAGCCCATCAGCCGCCAGTATTCCAATGCGGTTAATGTTCTTACATAAAATGCTCTGCCATCATTCATCTTAGATACAACTGCTACATCATGACTGGCTGTTTTAAGTGTCTGAATCATCCCTTTCTGTACGACACCTCTTTTCTGATGTGGACGATCAATATAAACTCCATCTCCATCTTCAGCTATTGCATAACCTTTTTTCGTATTTTCTTTCATTGCTATACACTCAACAATACTTCTTGTTTTTGATGCCAAGATCATTGGCACGATGCCATATAGAATATGTTCATTTTCTAACTTCATTTCAGAGTCAATTTCACCATATATTCTTTCTGGCTTTGTAGTTAAGGTGCTGCAGAGTTTGCTTATATCCATGATCCTTCTATGCTGATCGAACTTTCCGCTCAATACTTTTACAAGCTGTTCTCTATTCAAAAAATAACTTTCATCAACAGTGTCTTCTAACATATCTTTCAGGCATAGTTCTAAAGGTTTCGGCTCTGGAAACTTATAGAAGTAATCCCCCAGTATCGACACCATATATGCTCGGTTTCTTGTCTGAGGAATACCATAGTCTTTCGCATTCAGACACTCTATGTAGTTGCTGTAACCAAGACTTTCAAGGACAGATTGCCATTGCAAAAAATCCTTGATATTTTTTTTACCAACCACATCTGGGACATTCTCCATCAAAAGAATCTGAGGTAATTCCACACATTCTTTCAGTAGTCTTTCGACCTCCCAAAGCAGGCCTGATCTAGTTCCGCTACCTTTGCCCATACCCAAACCTTTTCCTGATTTAGAAAGATCCTGACAAGGGAATGAATAGGTCACAATATATTCATATTGATCTCTATTTACTATATGCAGATCATCAGCGGTAATCTTGGTGATGTCTGAAACATTGAAATCAGTATTGTGAATCTCATTGTAACTGTCGACAGCATGTTGATCTACTTCAATGACACGATAATTTTCATATCGTACATGCAGTCTTTTCAAAGCTGCTGCCTGTGCACCGATACCTGCAAATAATTCTATCAAACGGATAGGTTTTGTAATCTTATAAGGTTTCTTTATTAATTCAAATAGATTTAATTGATTCATTTTTTAACCAACGAATCAATGCATGCATCATTTAACTAGTATTATATCTTTCCTTTCTGATATTTCGTTAACATCCCTTCCCTGTTACCAGATGAAAAGACAATGAAATGATGCATATCCTTTGAAAACGCCATAACTAACGACCTTAGAAATATCGAATACTTGGTCTATATTTTGCTTAATCATCAAGACCAACGCCACACTTGACTTCTCATGGACTGTTACGACGCTTTTCAATTTTTTAAGAAAGCCTTATAACAGTGGGCATTGCCCGCTGTTGTCTGACGTATCGGCGACATCAGACGCCGATACTTTAACCTGCAAAGCTAACCTATCCTCAAATTTATGACTAAATTTCCATTTGCAAGTCTATCTATTTATAATCTCTACGATTCGCTTCACCTCCTTGTTTATGTGACGATAGGCATTATTACCCTATTTCATTTACAAAACCGCACACAAGGCTCACAAATCGCCGACAGGGTGATACATATTAGTTTCAGGATCCTCAATTCATCTTCATGCCAATTTCGTTATGAACGGATTGTTCCAGATTTTGCTCATTCATCATCATTTCCCTTAATCGTTCAGCATTGTTTACAAGATTTTGATATTCATGCAACTCTTTTAAGGTGTATGAGCCTTTCGCTATCTTTTGTTCATGCTGCTTTAATGATTCACTAAGCCATTTTTCAACATTATTGAATGTTTCCCAGTATATTTCGTTGTCACTGATATCCCTGAAATCTGTCTTACATTGAAACACAGTACCATCCTTACAAGTAATATCAACAACCTCTTCATATCTATCGTTCACGTATTCATCTGACATTTCTGCCACTTCAAAACCTGCATTACGTTCGATAATTGCGTGCCACAATTGTCCCATCCTTTGTGCTACGATGATCACCTTTTGAGCCATGCATTCCACCTTCTATCTTTAATCTCTCTCATTCATCATGTTCCATTTCTTCAATGAAATTACGTACTTCTGGCTTGACGATTTTCTTATATAACTGATCCAATAAGCAATTCATTTCATTGTCTAATGTCGTATCTTTTTTTGCTAACACAGAATTTAATGCTCTGATACGTGCAGCAGGATACTTTAATTTTATTTCTGTCATCTTTAACATAACTCATTTCCTCCTTCACAGATGATATAAAAAATCTTATTCAAATCCATAAATCTTGTAGCAAATTTCTGGAATATCTTCCTGTTTCAGATCTTCGATTTGTCCGAATCTTTCCATATACAATGCAATATCCTCTTCACTTAACGAACAGAAATCTTCACTACCATCCGATCCGACAATCAAAAACGTACCTACCAGAACATCATTACCGAAACGACGATTTGCTTCTAGACCGATATACTTTCCTTCCTCATTACAGATCAAATCAGCAGTATCGCTTAATTCTACGAGTTCGATTTCTCCTTGAACGATTTCTCGTTTTGCATCAAGTGTGTTCTCTATGACTTCGACTCGTGGTTTTTTCTGCGGTTCTACGACTAACACTTTGATTTTTTCTTCCTTCACGTGATGAAGATCGTAGATATCTTCAATCAAGTTTGCTAATTGATTTTGCTTGATGAAAGCTTTTGTGTTTGGCATGAATGCTGTGTATCTAGCATAACTCGCCCCTGAAGAATCTACCAGAATACCATGCTCATGAGCATTACCGATCACTAGCAAACAATGACGTAGATCATCAGAATCTTTATACATCAGCTCTCTATTTTCCTTTAGAAATCCGTATTCAGAGAGTAGATGTCCAGCAAAATGATTGAAATCATCATGATTCAATTCGATGATTTTTTCAATCCTGCAACGCTGAGAATTGATTTCAGTATCCTTGCATGAAAACACCGCATCAGTATATTGCTGTTCTTCTCTTATTCCATAACGAAAATGTTTCTGTAAGTCTTCGACATATGGTATATAGCAATAATTCTCTACCGTATTTCTTCCATCTATTTGGATGATCATTGCATCTGGATCCTTGCTTCCCTTAATTAACAGATATTGTATGGAATGACCATTCTGGGATAATATCTCTCGATTATCTCTGATAAAATTGTAATTTTCATTCAAATGTTCTTTGAAATAATGGTAATCCTCATCAGATAAAGTAATAACATTATCTATTACGATGTTATTCAAGGACAGCCTTTCTTTTGCACTGCTTAACTTGAAATTCATGCTGTGCGCTGTAACTTTTTCTTTATCATATTCCATATATGTTTCCATGATATGAAATTCATCTTCTCCTTCTATGAGGCCTAATCCTCTGCCATTGTCCCAAAGCATATGGATCGTACCTGCATCATCAACATGTAGCACCGTGCCCAATGTACCATCCGGAACAGCTTGCATATCCTCCATGTGCTTCAACTCGATTCTTGTTCCTACAGGATATTTTTTTCTGAGTTTTTCTGTTTCTTTTTGTGTCATGATTTTAACTTCATCTCTTTTCTATTCAAATTTCATTTCTTGTTTACATACGATTTCTTCTGGTTCTTCATTTAACACCTGTGCAAATGTTTCATTTATACGTTTAAAATTATTTTGAACATTGCTGATTTCCTGTTTCTTGATGCTTATCTTATTTTCCAGTTCTGCAATTTCATCTTGTAATTGCTTGATGGTATTCTCTTCGATTTTTGAAAGATCAGACATTCTCTCAAATTCAATCTTATTTGGGTAATATCGCTTTCCAAAATCTGAATGTTCAAATACTAAGTCACCATCTTGGATAATTGTGATCGTTTCATAAAATGGAGAGCCATGATAAGACATATCCTTTCCCTGACGTTGTTCAACGATATTACCGATATGAAACTCTGCATTTTCCTTTTTTAATGCTTCTATAACATTCTTCATACGTTTCTCAACATAGATCACTTTTTCTAAATCAACCTTAAACTCATCTTCACTAGGATCGATTGCCATAGGCATACCATTCTCCCAATCCATGTGTATCATTCCTCCATCATCTACAAAATCAACAACACCATGTGTACCTTTAGGAACTGGATGATCATCACACATATGAAGCATAGTGATTTTTGTTCCACTTGGATATATTTGTTTCAGGTGCTCTATTTCTGCTTTTGTTCTAAACACTAAGATCACGACCAATCTGCATATCTTCTTCAAGTTCTTCTTCTCTTACACACTTTAGAAACTCATCGTTTTGTACAACGACTTCTTGTCCAAAGACCTGTTTCATAAATCTCTTCACTTTCGGTAAAGGATCAGGGAAATAGCCTTCCTCTTCCCTGAGTTTACACAATTCATTGGCAATATAATTGGCATCTTGCATTGTTTCATTTGTTCTTGAACCCCATGATATTTCTGGCCATATTCGATCAATATAGGTACCGCATGTATTCAATAATGTATCTCCATCTTCATTCCTTACGATGATTACATTTGCATATCGTCCTACATTTTGGATGAAATTGTTGATATCCTTTAGATAAAGATGACATCCAACATCGTAGTTATTTACAACGAATCCTGTATAATGTGTTTTCAAATATCTATCCAGCCATTTAAAATCTTCTTCCATATCTTTTATCCTTTCTTCTTATCTGTCCTTCATAATATTAAGACGACAGTAAAGATTCCAATACGATACAGTATTCATAGAAACATTGTTATCTCCTGCATTTTCATGGATCCATACTGCTTCTCCCTTATCATTTTTGCCTGCGTAGATTCCAACATGTGTGGATGTACCTCCTTCCATTAAAAACGCAAGATCTCCTGGTTTTAACTCACTTGGGCTGATTTTCACACATTGTGCTATCTGACCTGTAGTATTCGTATTGCCAAGGTTATTGTTCATAACTGTCCAGTAAACCCAATCAACAAAGTGTGAACAATCCATTCCTTTTAAACCTCTACCTGCCTCATCTGGGGCAACAGGTTTCCCGAAATCATTGCCGTCATAACCGGGATATGAGGCCGCACCTCCCCAATAATAAGGTATCTTTCCAACTGCATCTGCTGCTTGGATCACGATTTGTTTTCTTAACTCACTTGTATCCTCAGGTAAATTTTCTATTAATTTTTCTATTTGCTCTTTAGAAAGTGTTGTTACCGTTCCTGATGTTCCTGCACCACCTCTTAATCCCTCCACAACTTTTAGCATTAATTCCTTTGTATCTTGATTCAATGCTAAATTCATATTATGTTCCATCAATGAGAAGATAATAGCGGTGTCATTCACTGGATGCTTTTTTGTTTCATTATGTTCCTCTTTTTCTCCTGTTCCATTTTCAGATGGTTCAATATAGCATTGCATCCAATCATCTACATTTTCTTCTGTCAGGTGAAATTGCTGATTAGAAAACATAATGCCTATATAAAAACCTTTAACAAGGTACGCATCGACTGATTCCCCTTCTGCAAAACCAATATTCTCTGTATCTATTTTCTGATTCAGTATGGGTATCATTCCTTCTATTTCATGAATGAATGCTATCTGATTCGATTCCATACCTGTTATAGAAACAGGTACACCATTAAACAGATCAAATATCAAATTATGGTTGAAATTGATTCCATCAGAAAAGATTCCGCCAACCAAAAAAACAAAAGCGATCACAGGAGAAAGAAGAGCAATCATGATCTTCTTTCCCAGATTCTGTGTACTTTTGTTTTTCAACATAGTGAATGCTTTGACTCCTTTGAGTACAGCTGCCCACATTACTTCATCCCCATCTGCATTGCTTCCATATCCAACTGCTTATGATAGATATCTCTACTCCTTTGAACAGCATCATCCAAAACATCACAGTCTAGTCCGCAGTCCCTATATCCCTGCTGGATCGTTTGATAATACGTTTGTGAAGGAACACCGATTTCATATTTAGGATCCATAATGTATGCCATAGCCTCTGCACTCTGTCCCTGTATCTGCATTGCGAAACTCTTTTTGTAATACAGATTGGGATACCCTTCGTAACGATCCAGTGCCAGCTCATCCCGATCACTGATCTTCCATAGCCCAAAAGGAACACATTTTCCCTCCTGTGGCTCTATTGTTGCAACTGCATTTCTGCCTCCACGAAACAAAAGCTGATAGTTGGGAATCTCTCCAACACCTACCAGCTGTGCATCAGGACAGCGAAATTTCATTTGCTCTTTATTCAGATTACTGCCATATGCTATATATAATTTGCTCATCTTTTATCATCTCCTTACATGCTCATGACAGGTCCTTCCTCCTGCATCATATCTGCTTCAATCGGTTCAGAAATGTCTTGAGCCGCGAGTTCCTCTTCCCGCTTGATTCGTAATCGCTCCTTTTGTCTTTCTGCCTGAGCAGGATCTTTCCATGCGATACAACCATCAAGATTTTTTAGCAGATGTAGTCTTGCGGTTTTAAATTCATCACCTATCATTCCGAGTCTGAGGAGCCAAGTGCGAAACGTGTATTTCTCATTTGTTGATTGTGTCTTTCTCCTGCTTGCCTTTTTTTGTGTCAATGCCTGATTGCTAATTGCCAGACAAAACTGAATATAGGATTTGATTTCTCCTGCGTGAAGTGTTCCATTAAACAATCTGAATTCAATCGTTCCTTTTGAAAAAACACTATGTAGATTCAGCGCATGGTAGCGGGATCTATCATAGTGTTCATTAGCTCGAAAGGTATTATCGTTATACCAGATCTTTTTCACTTTATCTAAACTGTCAGGTTTAGCTCTATTTAATTTTTGGATAAATGCTTCATCAACTTTTTTACAATAACGATTTTCTCTGGAAACATCAACTTGTAATGCCTTATAGATCAGATCCTCTTTTGAATACATAATATTAGTTATATTACGCAAGGATCTGGCATCATGCTTAGAGGCATCTATATGAATATGAATACCACAGCTGGAATTGACCTTCGCATGACCTTTTCTTAGCTTTCTGGTTATTTCCTGTATGGTTTCAATATCTTCATAATTGCAAATTGGACTAACAACTTCAACCTTATATTCTGAATCATATATCCGATTCCTTCCTCTATATGGTGTAATACTTGAATCGAACATAACCTTCCATTTACGTCCGTCTTGATCCTTTACCGTATATGTATCATAGTAATCATGTTCTTGACTTGCCTCACTTTCAAAGTGCTTTGCGATAATATTAGCGGCTGAAGATCTTGTGAGGCCAGTCATCTCGATTTCGATTCCAAAATGCTGATCCTTCATTATAAGCTACCTCCATCATCTTCCTCCCTGTTCACCGAACAACCTTTCTTTATATTCAGGAGCATGTACTGCCAGATTATAACGCTCATTTCCGCATTTATATAAACAAACACCACGCTGTGGATATTTAATCAAATCATATTCACTTTCCTCCAGCTGCAATGTATCGATATAAAACTTTGAATCCGTATTACCGGCATTGAACAGAAAAGCATGAGCAGGAATGGAAAATAAGGGTTTTGTCAGTTCACGAATACCCTCGATATTGAAATCCTCGAGGTTTTGTGATGCTAGGATTACTGCACTTTCTTTTTTACGAACACGCTTCATGAAGTTTCGGATATATTCCACAGCAGTCATATTGGTAAGGAAAAGATACAGCTCGTCAATGGATGCTATAGTGTGTCCATTCGTCAGCAGCTCATTAGACATGAATGACAGAATATTGAACAGTAAGGCATTCCTCAAAGCCTTATTCGCCTGTAACAATCCCTTAACACCAAATGTTAAACATTGATTTCCTGTTATATTCGTATGTCCATTAAAAAACTTACTGTCGCTTCCAATACAGATGGAATGAAGCAGCAGTAAGATTTCTCTCAATGTATCTCGCTTAAAGATATGCGTTCCATTATCCTTGAAATGCTTATATTCTTCATCGATATAGTCATAAAGATCTGATAGCATGGGATATCCATCATGACGCAATTTTGTTAGATCCGTCTTCTCTGTAATATCAAAATGACTATATAATTTGATCAACATGATCTCCAGTGTATCCAGCTGTTCATCACTGAAATCCTTATAAGTTTTGAAGAAGTCCTTTAAGAAAGAAATATGTTGGGACAATATCGTTGTTTGTTTAAATGTTTTAGGGATTGCATCATCTTTTTCATCCACTTCGTAATCGGCAGTAGTCCATTGTTTAGGTTCCAGTACATTGATGATATATCTGCCTGACATCATATCGATAAACGTTCCTCCAAGATTTCTTGACAATTCTCCATAGTCGACTAAGTCAGCGAGATTACTCCCGCTTTCTCGTCTAAGAACCGTACGTGATAGTTTCCCATCATACGGCTCAAGCATTTCATCACTCTTTCGAGCGGCTCTCAATATAAAGCTGTTGACAGCTTTTATGGACATATGCCATATTTGGAACTTCGTCCTTTCCACCATTTGTTTTAGGTACTTTAAAATAGATTTCTCTATCTTCTGTAATTTCTAATGGCATTCCACAGTGATAACAGCACCCGTTTTGATTTTTCCAAATCAACTTAAATCGTCCTGATAGTCTTCTCATACCTTGTTTGAATTTTCTGTCTTGAAAATATTCAATATCAAGGTATGGATTCACTGTAGTTTGTACTTTGACGTGCCTTACAATTGGAATATGGTCAACCCGAAGTAGTTCTTTATTCTCGGTAGAGAACACCCAATTGCGACTGCCTCGTCTATGCCAGTAATTCGTTGATACCCACCATCGTCCTTTATGTGGATGTCTACGCTTTGCCCATCTCCATAATAATTCGTAAAGAATGTAATCAATATAGGCAAACGCTTCACTTGCACATACACTTTGATGGTAATTCGTCCATCCTCTAATTTGTTGATTTAGCTTTTCAATAAGAACTTCCTGTTTCCAAGCCTTACCACGTTTGAGTATGGTTTCTGACAAACTTGCTACAAATGCTTTTATCGATGTTTTAGATGGTTTGATAATCAACTTTCCGTTGAATTTTCTAAATGTCCATCCTAACATATCAAAGCCTTCATCAATGTGTGTTATCACTGTCTTTTCTTCTGACAGTTTTAGTCCTCTCTCTTTTAGAAATGATTGTATAACCACTTTAGCCTCTTCTGCCTTTTCTTTGGTATTTGCAGATACAATAAAGTCATCGGCATAGCGTATGAGATTTACCTTATTGTGTCTGTGTGTTTCTGCATTCACTTTTCCTTTGCTATTTACATCAAAGTATTCGGCTAATGCTCTTTGCATACCATCTAGTGTCATGTTTGCTAATATTGGTGAAATGACTCCGCCTTGTGGTGCTCCGTCCTCTGTAGGAAAAAGGTCACCTTTGAATACAAAACCAGCTTTTAGAAATTGTTTTAAGATTGATTTATCCATTGGTATATTTTCTAACAGCCATTCATGGCTAATGTTATCAAAACACCCTTTAATATCTCCTTCTAAAACCCATTCAGGACTATATCTTCTTGAATAAATTTGGAAAATGTATTCACACGCATCATGAGCAGAGCGCCCCTTACGAAAACCAAATGATTTCCTATCAGCGGTTGTTTCTGCTATTGGGTCAAGACCCATTGCATATAATGCTTGCATAGCTCTGTCATACATACACGGAATACTTAAAGGTCTTTTTGCCTTTTTATTTTTCTTGTCAATATAAACTCTTTTTAGTGGTTTTGCTTTGTAGTGTTTATCACTCAACGATAATACAGCTTTCATTTTAGAGGCTGGTGTACTCCACTTTTCTCCATCTACTCCTGCTGTATTCTTTCCTTTGTTAGTTGTTACTTTTTTAACAGCTAACACTTTGGCATAATACGAGTGTGTTAAAAGATATTGAAGTCTTTTAACTAAGTTCCATTTCTTTTCTTGAGTTGCCTTAGCAATTCTAGATTGTAGCCTATTAACTTCTAGTTCAGCTTTCTTCCAATCAATGGTCGTCCATTGTTGTTCTAACTGTTGTGTGTTTGATAATCTCTCAGTTTTCACTGTCATTGAATTATTATCATTCATAGGTTTACCTTCCTTTCTTTGCTATGAAATACCATAAGAGAAGTCTGCACCCTTTCGGGTTAGGGCAAATCTTGAACCCCTATGCACCGCCATTACAGCAGTGCCATTCGCTTTCTCTCCCTTTCCTTTACCCTCTATACCGTTTCTTCCCCTTACGGGGTCGATACCTTGCTAAGCAAGGAGCATATAGGGCTTACCAAGTTCCACATAGTAAATAATTGTGAATGTGTTAGGAGCTATCCTTGAGCCGAGAGGTCTGATGTCCATTTGTTGCTACGTACACGAAAGACACAGCAACCAACCTCCGCACCTTTTGGTGTAAGTGTATCAGCCTGATTTCACTTATTCCCTGTAACGACCCTGCAATAGTTCACTTTACGTTCTCCATAACATTCTTATCCCACAGTACGTCCGCTTTAGGCTAGCAGATTTCCCAGTGTTTATCCCGTGAGCTTCACACCCAAGCGTTACCACTTACGCATGTCACGGTAGGATTACCCCAAATGGATAGGGTAGCTGACAACCAGCAATTTACTATGCGACTTCTTGTCGCACCTCATGTTCAGGATCTAAGGTTATCAGTGTGAACCCCTGTTCACGCAGATTACAGAGAATGAGTTTCAGAAGATATGATTTTCCCTGTCCTGAGTTACCAAGAATCAGGATATTGGCATTTGTCTTATCATCACTTCGTCTATTAAAATCTACGATGATATTAGAACCGAATTTATCGGCTCCTAGATAGATGCCATGTGGATCTGTCTTACCAGAATAATTGAAAGGGAACAGATTCGCTACACTTGTTGCAGGCAGTACCCTCTCAAACTGTTCTTTGAACATATCTCTACCGCTTGGCATAACTGCGTGAAATCCTTCCTTCTGTCGTAATATCAGCCTGTCTACGTTCAGCTTACTTCGTACCAGTTCTGTAAGTGTTTCCGTCTGTAATAGTTTCAATGCTTCATAATCATTTGCAGTAAGTTCCAAATATACAGCACAATGGATGAGCGGTTCTCGAGAGCGATGCATATTCGCAATTAGATCCATAACATCCTGTAGATTGCTTTGTGCAGTGATGGACTCCTGCAGATCCTGTGTGTTTCCTTGCTTCATACGGTTCTTATTAGCGGCATTCCCAATAATCTTTTTTTCTTCTGCAGGAGTCACCTGTCTGGCATAAACATGAAGTGTTAAGCCATCTTTTTCGCCAAGATAACGAAGAAGCGCTTGTTCTTCTGTGGCTGTTGGGTATTCTCTTAATGCCCACACACAGCGATATGTATTGCCACAGATATAATACTCACTATAAAACCGAATCACAGAGGGAGAGATCATGTCCAAAAATTCTTGGATATGCACTTCTTCTGGGGGAATTACCTTTTTCTTTTTAAACAGTTTCATCTGTGTACCACCTCTCTCCATCAATATCTTCAAAACGATCTGTTGTCACATTCTGTTCAAAATACACAGCCAGCATTCCTTTCAGATCATCTTTAGAAGCACGTTTTACTGTTAAATTCTGTAGTTTGATTAGCTTCTCGATTCTATGAATCAGCTGCATGATTTCCACCTGATCATTCGGCTTGATCCGAACAGCAAGCAGGAACAATCGAGCAGTTGCAGTCTGAATCTGGATCTTATCCAGATGTAATAGATCTTTATTTAACAACTGAATCACTTTCTCATTCTTTTCTTCCTCGATTCGCTTTCTTAGAAAAATCTTATTTTCCTCAAAGTTATCCCTGCTGTTCAACGAGATCATTTCCAGATCTGCCAATCCTTTTAACACATTCGTCAAAGCAAAAATCTTACTTCCGATATTCTCATGACTCATTACGGACAGGTTCTGAGGCTGGATAATAAAAAAGACAATCTCATCTCCGCCATACTGCTGTAAGCTGAAGTCTGTGATTGTCTTCGTATTCACCAATTCTCTCGTTGATTGTTTTTTCTTCTTTTTCATCAGTGACCTCCCTTCTTGCCAATCTCCATATCAATTGAATCAACATTTGATAATGACCAATGAAAAAATTGCTGGCTGAAAATAAAAAAGGCACAGGCATATTTGATAAAATCAAAGATACTTGTGTCTTGATATCGTATTGTCAAAAATGCATAACAGGCAACCAATGCAACAGGCAGGTAAAAGTTTACTTGCGTGATTGCCATTACTGAAAAGATAGCACCTATTCCGATGATTCCAATATCTGTCAGATACCAGAGCCATAAAGTTGGCTTTCCTTTCAGATTATCTGGATACATATACATCTTTCTATCATTCCTTTCTGTATATTTAAATAAAGCGACCATATTATGATTGCTAATCTTAATTTATAAACTGTAATTTGTTATTCTAAAACAAATGGCTCAATATATTCTCTTATGAATTGAACTCTATCAAATACCAAAGGCTTGAATGTTGCCGTAACAGAGATTACAATGT
>OGXN01000980.1_pt1 | contig 31320 bp, 34 predicted proteins | sample 1576281 | NCBI WGS metagenome assembly OGXN01 (sample SAMEA3541494, study PRJEB24748) | human gut metagenome | biome: human gut; feature: human-associated habitat; material: faeces | place: China | collected 2012
AAAATAAGAAAGATATTTCCCTGGCTGTGGATAGAGCAAAGGAAATAAAGCGCGTTACCATGGTACCGGCTACTACACTAGCTATTGTAATAATCATTTCCCACACACTCATTTATTAGTCACCGCCTTTTTATCATACATATACATACCTAAAAAAACGGCTAACATCAAGAGCATGGCAGGTACCATAAAATAGTTAAGCCCCAAGAAAACTAAACATCCTAAGGCAATACAAAAACCAATTAAACCATATTGTTTTTTATCAGATTTTAACAAATAATCTAAAAATAACACGCCAAATAAGGCCGCTAATACAAATTCAATACCTTTTAAATTAAATGTAATGAACTGACTGCCTATAGCCCCTATGGCTGCGCCAATAACCCAATAAATATAGTTCAAGGCCGTTACATGCAAATAAAACCAACCGCGGTCTACATCTTCTGGCAAAGAGCACGTGGCATTAATAGCAAAACTTTCATCGCACATGCCATAAATAAGCGGCCATTTTTTCCAACCTAAGGAGGTGTATTTAGTCACCATCGTAAGGCCATAAAAAATATGTCTTGCATTTACCATTAAAGCTAGAGTAAAGGCACTTAATGGATCAAAAGGAGCGGCTAATAAAGCAACGGTCACAAACTCCATGGAGCCAGCATAAATAGTAGCACTCATGAGCACGGGCCAATACCAAGCTAAACCTTGGTCGGTAGCATATAAACCGTAGGAAATACCTAAGAACAAGAAGCCTGCGCAAATGGGAACAGTCAAAGGAAAGGCATATCGAAAGGCCCTTCGCCAAGCTGGCTGACTAGTACTTGGTAAAACTGCTTTATCACTCATTACAAAACTCCTTTCTTTTATCCACTGACTTTTACTATAATTACATATTTTTTTACAAGTTATCAACTATCTAGATGCTATGACCTTACTCTGCATCAGGCCATACTTCCTGTGCTACACGCTTAATCAACGCTAATTTAGCAAATTGTTCTTCTTCAGTTAAATTATTGCCTTCTTCTGTGGAAGCAAATCCACATTGAGGACTTAAAGCTAATTGTTCTTTAGGTACATATAAAGCAGCTTCTTCAATACGCGCTTTAATGTCATCTACATTTTCCAGCTCTGGGAACTTAGAGGTTACGAGACCTAATACGACCTTTTGCTTATTAATAAAGCGCAATGGTGTAAAACCACCAGCTCGATCAGAATCATATTCCAAGAAAAATCCATCTACATTACAATGCGCAAATAAAATGTTGGCTACAGGCTCATAACCACCAGAAGAGAACCACGTAGAGCGGAAATTACCGCGGCAAATATGCATAGTAACGGCCAAATCCGCTGGCTTATCAGCCAATGCGTAATTGATGACCTCTACATATTTACGACCAATGGCATCCACATCAAGGCCGCGCGCTGCATAGACTTTGCGCTTTTCCTCATCACAGAACTCGCCCCAAGATGTATCATCTAATTGTAAATAGCGACAACCAGCTTCATAGAAGGCATGAATCGCTTTACGATAAGCATTCGCAATATCCTGGAATAAGCGCTCTTGATTTTCATATTGAGGAATTGGCTCATACTGTTCTTCGCGAACGCAGCAAATAAGGTGCAACATGGACGGTGAAGGAATCGTAATCTTAGGTACTGCACGTTCACCCACTGCATCACGCAAAAATGCAAAATCATTTAAAAATGGGTGGTCAGTAAAATCTATTGTGCCCGTAATTTCTAATGTAGCTGCTTTTGGTTGATGTCCCTTAAATGCTACCGACCACTGATCAGCTTTCACTTGCTCCACCCCATCTAAGGCTTCTAAAAAATCTAGATGCCAATAAGCGCGACGAAACTCACCATCAGTAACTGCTTGTAAACCAGCGGCTATTTCTTTATCCACTAAATCGCGGATGGCTTCATCTTCTACACTGCGAAGCTCCGCTTTTGTAATAACACCTTCTTCAAATTGCTTGCGCGCCTCTTTTACACTATTAGGGCGCAAAAAGCTACCTACTACATCATAACGAAATGGTCCTTTTTTACTTGTACTCATAATCAAATCGCCTCTCTTTTCTTTCTACAATTGTATTATCTACATAAACAAAGGGTAAATAATACAAAAAAACGTTGTCCCCCGACAACGCTGACTTCTATCATCTGTCGGTTTCCCGTTGGACTTAGCACCTTACCAAATGGCAGGTTGCCGCAGTTTCAAAGGGCCACGTCCCTCCACTGCTCTTGATGACATACTATGAAATTACCTCTATGATACGTCAATCAAGTATATTCTGTCAACTCAAATCCATTATTCGCCATTTACAATTCACGATTGATTTGCTGTTGACTCACTATTAATTTGATACTGATTTACTACTGATATACTATTGATTTCTTACTAACCTACTATTAACTTATTACTGATTTCTATTCTGAACTATTATTTCAACCGGCCACTCACTTTGGCTTTCTACCCATCTTTTTATTTTCTCTATGTTGCTAGGTGAGAGCTCACTATTAACTTGTAATTTTACTAACAGTTCTTTATAACTAACCTTATTATCTTCATCCATAGTTGTTAATAAGCCTACATTGGCACCACTTACTTCTGGAAACAATAGGGGCAATTCTGAATTAATGCGTTCCGTTAATTTCTCTTCAACTAATGCTCTTTTATAAGCTGGATAATATAAAGTTGCCAGCTCTTTATAAGACTTCCCTTGTTCATTACTCATCATATGTTTTAAATTGTTCCCTATCATCGCATTCATTTGCTCTTCGTTAATCGTGTTATAGAGCCTTGCATTATATGGACGGTAGAATCAATAAGACGACTATATGAACTTAAAGCAACTTGCAACTCCTCTAGTTCAGTTTCGCTTACCGGTCGACCAATAATGTCTAAGGTTAATACTTTATCATCATAGGAATAGGAAATTACACTCATACTCGTATGGTCAATTTCCTTGCTAATAAAAGTCTTAATCTGTTGCTCGCGAATATTATCGCCTACTGTTAAATAAGCCATATAAATACTTGGTATAGTTACTACAAAACCTAGGACTATCAAAATAATCTTCTGATAACTTTTATGCTCTTGATCTGGATACACCACCGGTGGCACACGTAAGAGCTTGAAAATAAAATAGGCAGATAAACTAATAAAAAACGCATTGATGAAGAATAAATACATAGCACCAAAAAAGAAACTATAGGAACCGATGCTAATTCCATATCCAGCTGTACAAAGTGGAGGCATTAGAGCTGTTGCAATCGCTACTCCAGGGACTACATTATTTTTCTCTTCCCGCGTATTCCCAATTGCACCAGCGATGCCACCACACAAAGCAATAATTACGTCCCAAACAGTAGGCGACGTGCGCGTTAAAATTTCAGAAAACGCATCACTTATAGGGGATAGCAAAAAGTAAATAGCCGAGGCAATCAAAGATACATTTACCTGAAAAAAGAGCTTCGTCATAGACTCTTTAATAAAATGAGTATCATACGTAGCCATGCCATATCCGGTAGCAATTAATCCCCCCATGAGAGGTGAAATTAACATAGCCCCAATAATAACAGCGGTACTATCCATATTAAGGCCTACAGAAGCAATTAATATGGCTGTAATCAATACAATTAAATTAGCGCCCTTAACGCTAGCATCACTTTCAATTCGCTCATTAAGCTCTGAAAAGGATGCACTATCTTCCCTTATATTAAAAAACTTTTTCCAAGAAATCATGTTGTTCCTCATTATAAAAAATAGACCAATATTATAAAAAGACCTGCCCATATACCATATACAAAGATATAAAGATATAAAAATATACCAATATCTAAAAACATACTAATGTATAAAAAGACACTATAGCCTTAAAGGCTATAGTGTCTGTAATTCTGTACTATATCTGTAACTAGTTCAATATCATAAGCTATGTAGTAATCTACACTCTAGCGTATCAACTCTAGTTTCCTTTTTAAGATGTGATTATTCAGCTTTCTTAAATTTAGGAGATGTAGGGCAAGTTTCTGGTGTTACATCTTTACGTACACCAAGGCTGTCGCTGCGATCAGTGTAATGAGTATGTAACAATTGCTCAGAAAGTTCACCTAATGGTTTATCGAAGAATTCTTCGTAAATTGCTTTAATTTCAGGGTTTTCATAGCTAGAGCGAAGTTTCATATTAGCATCTGCTTCATAAATGCCTTTAATACGAGCTTCTCTTACTTTATTAGCTACTGGCATCTTCACGCGCGGTTGACCGCCGCCACCAATACAACCACCAGGGCAAGCCATCATTTCGATGAAGTCATATTTTTTACCAGTTGCTTTCATATCATCTAAGAAAGTACGGATATTTTTACCACCATGAACTACAGCAAGTTTTAATGTTTTATCGCCAATTTCAACTTCAGCTTCACGAACACCTTCCATGCCACGAACTTCTTGTAAGTTAGTGTAACGTTCAGGAGTTGGTTCATCACCAGTGATAAATTTATAAGCACTACGAACAGCCGCTTCCATAACACCGCCAGTGTTACAGAAAATCACGCTACCGCCAGTTTCAGCGCCGATATATTTATCCATTTGGGATTCTTCCACTTGAGTGAAATCGATACCAGATTCGCGGATCCATTTAGCGAATTCACGAGTTGTAATACAGTAATCAGTATCACGTAATTCTTCTTTACCCCAGTATTCAGCAGATTTATTTTGCTCTGGACGACGAATTTCAAATTTCTTAGCTGTACATGGTGCAATACTTACGGACACGATTTTTTCAGGATCGATATTCATTTTCTTAGCGAAATATGTTTTAATTACAGCTGCTTCCATAGCGATACAGCTACGTACAGAAGAAATATTTGGTAAATATTCAGGGTAGTAAGTTTCAGCGAATTTAACCCATGCTGGGCAGCAGCTTGTAAACTGTGGCAATTCGCCATGACCATGTACTACACGTTCAATCAATTCAGATGCTTCTTCCATGATAGTCAAGTCAGCACCAAAGTTAGTGTCTACTACATAATCAGCGCCAAGAGCACGAACAGCACCAATCATTTTACCTTCTAAGAAGGAGCCTGGTTCGTAGCCAAATTCTTCACCAATGCCAATACGAACAGCTGGTGCAGTTTGCACTACAACGATTTTGTCTGGGTCAGCAATAGCTGCTTTTACTTGGTCAAGTTCAGAACGTTCATTCATGGAGTCAAATGGGCAGGCCGCTGCGCATTGACCGCAATGAATACAAATTGGCTCATCCCCTGTGGACTCTAAATCGTAGTAATCAAGTACGCCCATTACGTCAGCACAAGCACGACGGCAAAGGGTACAGTTTTTACATTTGTCCAAATCATGGATAATAGCTACATTGTTTTCAGAAATAGGAACGCGACGATCAATGTGTTGGAATCGACTTTCGAAACTCATTATTTTGCACCTCACATTAATAAAATACTAGTTATGTATTCAAAATGGTGGGCACTCCCCACCTGGTTGACCCATTCTCATTTAAAAGCTTCTAAACCCTAGTTTTATGAAGTTTTATTTTAGGTCCACACGCGTTATCACTCAAACTGCTAAAAAGTTCGGTTAAATCGGCTATTTTTAATGTAATGAGTGACATCTTAAGCTTAGTATAACATCTTATAAATCCCCATTTCAACTAGGAATTTACACTATACAGAGACAAACGGCCACTGCAAAAGAATTTATAACATATCTCCTTAACTCTGCTTAATAATTTTGAGAATCCATATCAAGAACAATGATATTTTAAAATAGTTTTTTCAAAACTTTATTGCTTAGAAAGCTCAAAAGTCCTTATTGTTACTAGCTTTTTTATAAAACTGCTCCACTATATAGACAAAATTCTATACACTTCATCTATGCATAAACAGCAATGCATAAAACCGATTTCAGTCTAGCTAATTCATCAGATTTATCGGCCCTAGCTTCTACCAGATTCTTCCTTCCTAACGCGCGCCATCTGAGTTGTTATTAATTCACGCCATTTTATCTCTTACTAATTGCCACTTTTATTTGTTACTAGTTACACTTTTATTTATTACTAGTTGCCAACATTTTACTTATCACTAAGCCATTTTTCTTTTATTCTATAAACAAAAGCAATCGCTGACCAATAACTAATCAGTTCCGCCAATTCCTCAAAATCTTGATGATACGGATCCAATATATCTATCATATTTCGTTCAAAAATAGTCTCTCCTAAAATAAGACCTAATAAAAATAAGCAAAAATATATTTGCATGACTCTATCCTGACTACTTTTTCTCACAATAGTTATGATTAATTTCCGAGACTTAGCCAATGCCACAAAGAGTACTACAATTAAAGCACCAAGCACCCATGGCAAATAAGGACCAAACCACACCTCTTTTATAGACATAAAAACAGGCCCTTCTGCATCCATTCCTACAGGATAAAATACGCGCCCCCAACTTAGTTCACGACCAAAAGCTATTAAAAATAAAATAGACCAAGCCCCAAATAGCCAACGCCGTTCACCGGTACTCCGCAGTAGCCAAATAAAACTAAGCACACATCCACCAAACAAAACAAGTGCTTCCATATTCTCAAACAGCTCATTTTCCCAAAAATATTGCTCTGGCAATAAAATGCCTAAAGGGCTCATGGCTATTAAAGCTAAAATAGTTATACAATTAATTAATTTCATAGTATTCTCTCCCGCGTGGATAAATCCATTCTGCTATATCTCATCATAATAAAACAATCTATTGTAAAAACCTTACTATACTGTGAAAACGTTACTACACTGTACAAAATTTACACAGACTCGTCCCTAAGTTTACATAAAACAGATTTAATATAAATGAAATGTATTCAACACAAATAAAACTTTTCCCTTTACTTCAGTTTTCTATTGCATTATACGCTAACTTTGCGCATTTAGCAAAGCATATCCTATATATTTATATATAAATCTACAAATATATAAATAAACAGCCAATTATGAAAAGGTAAATTTTCTTACACTATAAAAGAGTAACCTCTTTACACTATAAATGCTTATTCTTTTTACGCTATAAAAGTTTACTTTTTAGACGATGAAAATTTATTTTCTTTATACTAGAAAAGACATTTTTTACACTATAAAAGTTAATTCGCTTTGTAGCACAAAAGCGATTGCCCCTTGCGCTCTTAGCATAATGCTAAGAGTGCTATCTATCCTAGTCATTTTACTTTATCTTGAGTTAGCGTATAATGAATATAAGATTTATTATTGCTTCTGTCCTCAAAGGGGTATGGCTTTACAGCATTTCCATATTTGTGGACATCTATTGTTCGACTATTATATGAGGTGTACTATGAAAATTGTTGTTATGGAACCATTAGGTGTTGCGTTAAGTAAAATTGAAACCTTAGCCGCTCCATTAAAAAACGCTGGTCACGAAGTCATTTATTATGAAACCAAAGAAACTGACCAGACAAAATTATTAGAACGTGTAAAAGATGCTGACATTATTATGCTAGCAAATCAACCTTTATCAGCTGATATCATCCGCCAATGCAGTAATTTAAAATTTGTTGACATTGCCTTCACTGGTGTAGACCATGTAGGCCTTGAAGCTTGCCGCGAGCGCAATATCACGGTATCTAATGCAGCGGGCTACTCCACTAATGCTGTAGCTGAATTAGCTTTTGGCCTTGCTATCAGTACAATCCGCAATATTGTACCTTGCGATAAAGAATGTCGTCAGGGTGGTACCAAAGATGGTCTTGTAGGCTTTGAACTTTATGGCAAAACATTTGGCGTTGTAGGCACTGGTGCTATTGGCAGCCGCGTAGCAGAAATAGCTCTCGCCTTTGGTTGCAAAGTTATCGCTTACAATCGCAGTGTAAAACCAGCCCTTGAAGCAAAAGGCGTTACCTTTGTAGATAAAGATACCTTATTTAAAGAAGCAGATTTTGTCTCCCTTCACACACCATTAACCGAAGAAACAAAAGGGCTTGTTAATGCTGACACTATTCGCCTCATGAAGCCAACCGCCGTGCTTATCAACACAGCACGTGGCCCTGTTGTAGACAGCCAAGCCTTGGCAGACGCACTTAATGAAGGCCGTTTGGCTGCTGCTGGTATTGACGTATTTGAAAATGAACCACCAATCGCTACAGATCATCCGCTTTGCCATGCTAAACATTGTGTTCTCACGCCACATGTGGCATTTGCCAGCAAAGAAGCCTTAGAAACTAGAGCTGACATCGTATTTGATAATATTGATGCCTTCTTAAATGGTGAGCCTAAAAATTTAGTAAAATAAGAACTTGGAAAAATACGACTTTAAACTTTGAAAAAATAAGATTTTAATAAAATAGGAGTTCTCTATGAAACATATACTTCGTAAGTCTGTATTAGTCACTCTATTGGCCCTCTCCTGCACATCCTTAGTGGGGGCCCGTGAAGCACTTCCTAATCAATTTTACAAAGGTGATAGTCGCTTCTCACAATATGTCTATGTAGAGCCAATCAACAAGGACTATTTCCAATATACAAACAACCGCTATGGCATGAGCGTATATGTACCATCTAGCTTTTATCTTGCCTATGCGCCTTCTAATCATGATGGTGCCATATTTAAAGATGGCTTAGGCGGAGAGCTCACACTCTCTGGCTCACATAACAGCAATAAATTTTCTTTACAACAAAGCTATGAAGACGCTGTGCGCCGCTATACACCAGCCTATAAGGCAAGTGGCGACGATTGGTATGTCATCTCCTACGAGAGAAATGGTATTATTCACTATGAAAAACACTTTGTATCCAATCAGTTATTAAATAGCTTGCGAATTTCCTACCCAGTAGCCAAACGAGGCGATTATGAACACAAAATTCCTCTCATTGAATCAACATTGATTCCTTCATGGCGTAAATATAACTTGCCTGTAATGTAAACTAAATACATAACTGGCCTGAGCTAATCAAATAAAAAGGACTGTAACTAATGACTACTATATGTAGACATTCAGTTGCAGTCCTTTAGCGTTTTATTTGTAACTTGTGATACTTAGTTTATAATGTTTAATGCTTAATTTGTAATGTTTTAAGCTTAATTTGTAAAGTTTAAATTTTAATATGTAATGTTTTAATTTGACTTCGTCTCCTTTATTGAGCATTAATTCCTAAATCAGCCAACAAAGCCCCTACATGCTCTTTCGCTTTTACGCCACGGTAAATATGAGTTAATACACCTTTTTCATCAATAACAAAGGTGGACCGTTCTATGCCAATCGATACTTTACCATATAATTTCTTCTCCTTCATAACGCCATAGGCATTACAAATGGTCTCCTCTGTATCAGCTAACAAAAGGAATTGAAGATCAAATTTATTTTTAAAATTTACATGCCATTTTACTGTATCACGACTTACTCCCAATACAACATAACCGGCTTGCAATAAAGTTTCATAGGCCTCATTAAATTGTTGCGCTTCCACTGAACAACCTGGTGTATTGTCCTTTGGATAAAAATATAAAATAACATTCTTTCCTAAAAAGTCCTTTAAGGCTACCATTTCATTCGTATCAGCCAAAACAGAAAAGCTTGGCGCTTTACTTCCTACAGTTAATTCTGCCACCGTAATCATCCTTTCTATAAAACATATAACATAGCTCTTAATACACATCATTTAATGCGTCGTAATATAAAACACATCTCATTATATATATTACTTAATATATAGTTCCATTCTAGTATAATATAAAATAGCTTTCACTAATAGACTCTATGTGACTATTCACTAATAGACTCTATGTGACTATTCCCTAATATCTCATTAGCTCACTTAAATGTATAATTTTATCAGCCATCTTAAATCCAACTTTACAAATACTTATAAAATATGTCATCATACATATAGCCACTATTTAGGCTTATAAGGAGGTGACGTTCTAATGAAATACGTAGCAAGTACTGTAAAAACTGGTATTTCCTTTGGGTCCGCCTTAGCTATGGTTGTTAGCTACGCCAATTGGCACTCCATTCCTTGGGCAATCTTCCACGGGATTTTAGGCTGGATTTATGTTATCTATTATGCCTTATTCCATTAATACCAAATAATAAAGGCTGTAGTTTATGTGCTTATTTATAGAATCGCTCTATAAGTGGAACATAAAACTACAGCTTTTTTATTTGCCTTTATTAGCTCTTATCTACTTTTTATTTGCTTTTTATTCGCTTTTATTGACTTTTTACGTGCTCTATATTTGCGGTTCATTTACTTTATATTTTTCACTTACCCTCTTCAGCACGCTCTTTTAACGCTTCACCTAAGGAATAATTTTTAATTTCTTCATAGTTAAATAAGATATTAAGGATTACCGCCGTTAACGCCCCTACCACAATGCCACTTTCCAATAAAATACGCACAGAAGATGGAAACTGACTAAATAAATTAGGCGTAACGGTTACACCTAAGCCCAAGGTAATAGAGCAAGCAGCCACAAGCATCGTATTAGAATCATTAAAATTCGCTTTTCCTAGCATGCGAATGCCCGCCGCACAAACCATGCCAAACATAGCTACCATAGCGCCACCCAAGACACTAGTAGGAATAATAGTTGCTAAAGCTGCGAACTTAGGCGCTAAGCCAAGTAAAACTAACATTAAACCACAGACTGTAATAACACGAGTCGTGCGCACCTTAGATAATTCTACGAGCCCCACATTTTGAGAGAATGTCGTATATGGGAAAGAATTAAAAATCCCCCCAATAATAGAAGCCAAACCTTCAGCACGATAACCATGAGCTAAATCTTTTGGCGTTAATTTGCGCTCACAAATTTCACCTAAAGCTAAAAATACACCAGTTGATTCGACCATACTAACCATGGCTACAATAGTCATAGTTAAAATGGCACTTGCATGGAATGTTGGCAAGCCAAAATAAAATGGTGTTGGGATATGAGTCCAAGACGCTTCTGCCACTGGTGCAAAATCAACTAAGCCCATCAATGCAGCGCCTACAGTCCCCACTACAAGGCCAAGTAAAACCGAGATAGCCTGAATATACCCTTTAAACAGCCGATTTAAAATTAAAATAAATGCTAATACACCTACGCCTAATAGAATATTAGTTAATGATCCAAAATCAGGACTTCCTAACCCACCGGCTAAATTATTCATCGCTACAGGGACTAGAGTAACACCAATAACTGTAACAATAGAGCCCGTTACAACAGGAGGGAAGAATCGCACTAATTTACCAAACCAATGAGCAATTAAAGATACTATAAGACCAGATACAATAATGGCTCCGTAAATAGCACCTAATCCCAATTCCTTACCGATAGCAATCATAGGGAATACAGCCGTAAAAGTACAGCCTAATACAACGGGCAAACCAATACCAAATACGCGGTTGCGCCATACTTGCAATAAAGTAGCAATCCCTGATGTCAATAAATCAGCACCAATTAAATAGGCAATATGCTCCGTATCAAGACCTAAACTACTACCTACAATTAATGGCACTATCACCGCGCCCGCATACATGGCCAATACATGTTGAAGGCCGAGAAAGAAAATCTGACTCTTTTTTAACTCATCCATCTGTCTACTCCTCTGGATAAAACAAAATAAAAACGGTCTGATCTCAGCGACTTGCCTACAGCCTCATTTCATATTAGGCCTATAGACAATACTGTAGTAAGATACAAACCGTTTTTAATTCTTCATTTAATTCGCACCTAGCACTGTGCTAAGCGTTCTTTACGTCAACCCACATTCCATCAGAGAGGCTTGACACCAAAACTACAAACTATTAGCCTTGGTTTAATTGTTGTGCAATATAATCCATAAATGTCTTCATTGTTTCCCATTTAGAATTATTATTGCGATATACAAAGCATACTTGTAAATTCAATGGTTTAGCCAGGCTATATACACCTTCAGTGATTTCTAAAGTGTCAAGTAAATGACGAGAAATCAATGCACCTGCTTCATTGCGTTTACAATAATCAATCATAGCATATGGATTAGATAAGCGTACTAATTGATGTAAAGATTGACGTCCCTCTTCAGAGAAATAGGATCCCAAACGATGGCTCATGAAGTATTTAGGCGGATACATCACCAATGGATATTCCAAAATTTCTTCACAAGTAATCGGATGCTTTTCAATGTCACGTTTTGGTGCATAGTAAACAACTGAGTCTTCACGTAGGGCAATACTTTCGTAAGCGCTCATATCCTTGTTATTAGGTAAATAGCAAGTACCAATATCGATGCGATTTTCACGCAAGTCGAGAAGCATTTCCTCTTCTTCCATATCATATACGGAAATGGCAAAATTCGGATTAACTTGTTGGAAATGCGCTACATGAGAGTTCATTCTCACATCACCAATACTGCGTAAAATCCCTACATTCAACATAGGACGTTCTAATTTATTAGCTAAGCGAATACTATGAATCGCTCGCTCTAATGTTTCAATAATATGTTCAGCCTCTGGCAAAAACTTTTCTCCCTCTGGAGTTAAGCGGCTACCACGAGTTGAACGGGCAATTAACTTTACACCCACCAAACGTTCTAGTTTTTTCATCTGCGCACTAAAAGCAGATTGTGTAATATTAGCAGCTTGAGCAGCTAATGTAAAATTCCCCATTTTGCTATAAGTAATAAAGCTTTGCAACTCCTGCAGGGTAGGTAGTTCTTCCATCTAATTCATCTCCTTTTATGCGAATAACAACTTATAAAACAAAACCAAACACACTACATATATATTGACGTCGATCTACGTAATAGAACTTGTATATCGAAATATATGGAACTCTACAATATTATATCATGTTCCACTAAAGCTAGAAAAGTAATATAAAAAATTTTAATATTATTCAACCAACCACAATAAAATTTTTATAACTTATAATATAAATTTGATTTCTACAGAAAAACACACAATAAACGCCCTAATACAAAGAAATTTACAAAACTAGACCCATAAAGTATATTTTTAAGCATATCAGCGCATATTTTCCCCTTATATAAAATTTTATATAGTTTTCTGATTAGTCTTTTCAATAAATTTATACAGTTATATAAGTAGAATTTCAAATTATATAAGTAGAGTTTTATATTGTATCATGTACGTTTACACTTGTCTAGATTGTATGAGTAAAAAGTATGCTCACTATTCCTATAGACTATTGCTTTTCAATGAAAGTATATCACAAACTAGTATAAAATAGCTATGAAAAATACAAGTTTGTTCAATTTATTTCACATTTAAAATGGATAAATCAACTCATGTATTTATAACAGGCATACTACTAAAACTTTTTTATACCCTTTTTATAAAAACTCCTAGATTATTCCCATAAACAGGGCCTTTATCATTGACAACAAAAGTAAATTCGTGATATGATTATCGGGTACCTAATTTGGTATATATAGTTATTTTATTATGAGGTGATAAACACATGGCAACGAGAAGAGAAGCACGCTTTAAGTTATGTCGTCGCTTCGGTGTGAACGTTTTCGGTCACTCCAAAGCTTTAAAGCGCGTAAAAAAAGACCAACGTCAGAAAAAAATGTCTGAATATGGCATGCAATTATTAGAAAAACAAAAAGTTAAAGCATACTACAACTTGCTAGAACGCCAGTTCGTACGCTATTACGATAAAGCGAAAAAAATGCAAGGTGTTACAGGCGAAAACATGCTAGTATTACTAGAATGCCGTCTTGACAATCTTGTATATCGCATTGGCTTCGGTAACTCCATTCGTCAAGCACGTCAAATGGTAAACCATGGCCACATTCTTGTTAACGGCCGTCGCGTAGACATCCCTTCCTACCAATGTAAAGTAGGCGATGTTATCGAACTTCGCGAAGCATCCCGTGACAATGAAATGTTCAAAACAAACTTCCAGGAACTTCGTTCTTTCGAACTTCCTTACATCACTAAAGAATTAGAAGGCTTCAAAGGTACATTAACTCGTCTTCCTGAGCGTTCCGAACTTCCAATCGAAGTTAACGAAACACTTATCGTCGAATTGTACTCCAAATAATTCAATATTACAAAAGACACAGAGTTTACTCTGTGTCTTTTTTTATTGTATAATTTAAAGCCTACATTAAATTATACGCCTATACGCCCTAAGTATTTACAGTTAAAATATAAGCTTACTTATGTGCTCTAAAAAATGACTCTTACATATTCAGAGCGATATGTAAGAGTCATATAATAAAAACTTAATCAAGCCCTATAAGTTTTATAGATGCTCTGCCCTATAAATAATCTACTTAAAAGTATTCTATTTGATTTCCTTTAACTCATAACTTCTACTACCTAGCCCTAAAGCTTCTGCATGACTAAGCGCCGCTTCCCAATCAGTTTCAGGGGCGATTGATTTAAAATGATCATGTCCATCATGATTAACTTCTGCCAACATACTACCAGGCATCACTGGTTGCGCATTAATTTTATCTGCACAAGCTTGATCTAAGGCCACCAAATCTTTTGAAGCGAACATCCCTACATCAGGTACAATAGGAATATCATTTTCACTATGACAATCACAATATGGCGAAATATCAATAGCTAAGCTAATATGGAAAGCTGGACGATTTCTAACTACAGCGGCTGTGTATTCCGCCATTTTTTCACTAAGTACTGTATTGGCTTCATCCCACATTGGTGAAATAGCATCTACTGGACATACACCTACGCAACGACCGCAGCCTACACATTTTTCTTCCGTAATAAAGGACTTCCCATTAGTCACATGAACCGCATCATGAGCACAATATTGTTCACATTTACGGCAACCTACGCAAATATCTTGTTGTACAAATGGCTTACCAGCACTATGTTGCTCCATTTTACCAGCTCTAGAGCCACCGCCCATACCAAGATTTTTAATAGCGCCACCAAAGCCTGCGGATTCATGGCCTTTAAAATGAGTCAATGAAATAACAATATCTGCATCCATCAAGGCGCGACCAATTTTTGCTTCTTTTACATGCTTCCCATCAGGTAATGGCACTAAAGTTTCATCTAAGCCCTTTAAACCATCAGCAATAATAACATGCGCACCTGTATTATACGGATTAAATCCATTTTGATAGGCTGATTCAATGTGATCCAAGGCATTTTTACGGCCTCCCACATATAAAGTATTACAATCTGTCAAAAATGGACGACCGCCTAATTCTTTAATCACTTCCACCAAGCGAGCTACATATTGCGGACGTAAATAGGCTAAATTACCTGGCTCACCAAAATGCATTTTAATAGCAACAAATTTATTTTCAAAATTAATATCCTTAATGCCCGCCTTAACAATTAAACGTTCAAACTTATCAGTCAAACTCTCCCCTACTCGCGTCCTCATAGACGTGAAAAATACCTCTGACATACCTATGCCAACTCCTTTTCTAATAACCTCATCATTTTATTAGTTACATAATGGCTACCCTACACCATATATCTAACTCTATTATATCAAAATTTGCACACACCTTAAACTTGTAGCCCACTCCAAGCATAACAACTCTTATAGACCTACGGCCTCTAACCCCACAACCCCATAGTCAACACCTATAACTGTGTTGCCATTAGATATAAGCCCTCAAATAAAAATGATTCCTACAAGAAATACCATTCGAACTCTACGAAAAGGTTCCCTTCCCCCTCCCTCATAAACTTATAGCTCGAGCCTGAAATTTAGCACGCCATTAGACATAATCCCCCCCAAATAAAAATGATTCCTACAAGAAATACTATTCCGATTGACAAGAGGTTTTCGACTTTCATCTTCCGCCCCTCCATAAACTTATAGCTCGAGCCTATAATTGTGCTCCATTAGACATATTCCCTAAATAAAAAAGGTCCTACAAGAAATACCATTCGAGCTTGACGAGAGGTTTTCGGCTCTCATCTGCCTCCCCTCTATAAACTTATAGCTCGTGCCTATAATTGTGTCTCATTAGACATATTCCCTAAATAAAAAGGTCCTACAAGAAAACCATTCGAGCTTGACGAGAGGTTTTCGGTAGGACCTTTTTTATTTATTTATATCTACAGACGGCCCCAAGGCTCGACCATAAGTTTATCTATATGCCACACGTTCCGGTTGCATATCATGAAAATGTAATCTTTCTTTAGCCACTGCTTCCCATTCAGTGCCTGGCTTCCCATAATTTGCATAAGGGTCGATGGCAAGGCCACCACGAGGTGTAAATTTTCCCCAAACTTCAATATATTTAGGGTCCATCAACTTAACCAAATCCTTCATAATAATATTTACGCAGTCTTCATGGAAGTCACCGTGATTTCTAAAGCTAAATAAATACAATTTCAAAGATTTACTTTCCACTAAGCGCTCATCTGGTACATAGGAAATATAAATAGTTGCAAAATCTGGTTGCCCAGTCATAGGACAGAGACTGGTAAATTCAGGACAGTTAAATTTTACAAAATAATCATTGCCTGGATGCTTATTTACAAAAGATTCTAAAATCTCTGGTGCATAGTCTGTTGGGTACTGTGTATTGGCACTGCCTAAACCATGAACCCCTTGTAATTCGTCTTTACTTCTACCGCTTGCCATAATTACCTCCTTGATGTATCAACGCCCCGCATCATAGCGGCCATATCATTTAAACTCACTTCATCAGCTTCATTAGATTGTTCATCGGAAGATTTCGCTTTATCAGTAAGCAGATCTTTCTCCGCTTTTTGTATTGCACTTGAACTCAATGCAGTAGCTTGAGATGTACGAGATAAACCCATAACACGTTCTAGCGCATTGACTAAAAAAAAGCTGACTACAGCAGAAATACCTTGTCCCACTAAAAGTGAACTAACTAATAATTCATAAGGTAAGTGTAGCATAGGTGCTAGCCACAAAGGAACCACTAAACTAGGCACTAAAGTAATAAAAGGAATCACAATCCAATTGCCTAAACCAAAGCGCTTTCCTAAAGCAATCCCACCAGTAGTTACTAAGCCTACTATACAGCCACCAATTGCATCAATAGGGCCTAATCCACCCATAATAAAATTACTGATTAGATTAGCTAAACCAAATACAACAACAGTAAAAGGAAATAATGCTGCTAAGCCATAAAGAGCCGTAGCAATGCGAATCTGATATTGCCCAAAAGCAAAGCCCTGGGTAACTAGCATCACTACAATATACACAGCTAAACAAAGACCGGATACGGTCATTTTTTTTGTAGCACTCCAAGTGCTCACAGACTTCATCATGTTTCATTCTCCTTAGTTTTATTTAAAGACAGGATGGTTACGAACTGTCTTGTGTCCCCTTAATTTAGGACACAATAACAACAGGCGATACCAAAGTATCGCCTGTTTATTACAGTAGCTCTATCTTATCATTAAGACCTACTATTCGTCAAATATGAGCTTATATTAACCCTTACTACAGCATCAAACATATACTACAAAAAGACTCATCCCCATAGAATATGTTCTCTATGCTGTTTCATTTTGCAACTTAAAAATTATTTAAACTCTTCGCAAAGTTGATCAAATAATTCTTGTGATGGCTTAGTTACATCGTGAATTAATGCACGAGGATGTGGGCCACCATTAGCTGCTGCTAATGCTTGTTCAAAGCTAGGTTTTTCTGTGTCTTGATAAATTAAGCCTGTTACAAGACCATCATATTCCCCAAGAACTTTAAGAGCTTCTGCACGATTATGAACATCATAACCTTCTACTTTACTCAAAGAAGTTAAGTTTTCTTTGAAGAAGTCATATCCATTGCGCTTATTGTAGGTTACGCATGGGCTAAATACGTTGATGAAGGAGAACCCTTCATGTTGCATACCTTGCTTAATTAATTCCACAAGTTCAGCGCGATTTGTCATATACCCTTGAGCTACGAAAGTAGCACCAGCGGCAATGGCAGTTTCACAGATTGGCAATGGAGATTCAAAAGAACCATGTGGAGATGTTTTAGTTACAAAGCCAACGTCAGAGCGTGGGGACGTTTGACCTTTAGTTAAACCATAAACATGGTTGTCCATTACAACATAAGTAATATTCACATTGCGTTTGAAAGCGTGAATAGTATGACCCATACCGATAGCGTACGCATCACCATCACCACCACAAACTACAACATTTAAATCTTGATTAGCAAGTTTTACCCCTTGAGCATAAGGAAGCGCACGACCATGTGTAGTATGAGCACCATATGCATAGAAGTAACCGCCTATACGGCTAGAACAACCGATACCGGAAATTACTGCCAAATTATCAGGTGTAATACCAAGTGCTACTACTGCGTCAGTAATAGCTGCTTGTACCCCATAGTGACCACAACCAGGGCACCAATTTGGGCGAATATCATTTCTAAAATCAGCTACTGTTGCCATATTATAAAACCTCCTTAATTGCTTTTTTTACATATGTTGCTGTAAATGGTGTCCCATCATATTTCAAGCAACTATGGAGCTTAGTCTTATCTGGCATATTAATTCTAAATAAGTCTGTTAATTGAGCTGTTGCGTTTTGTTCGCAAATAACAACTTTTTTAGCCTTATCATAGAATGGTAATAATTCCTTAGTTGGGAATGGTTTAATTAAGCGTAAGTGTAAATGATTTACTTTAACGCCTTCTGCTTCTAATTGTGCTGTAGCTTCTTCAATAGCACCGCGGCTAGATGCAATACCAATTACAAGTACATCACATTCATCATGCTTAGCATTATTTAAGAATGGATCATATACTTTAGTAACCCCTTCAAGCTTGCGTAAACGTTTGTCAGTTTGACTTACGTGCATAGCTGGAGATTCTGCTGGTTTACCTTCTTCATTATGTTCTAGACCAGTGGATAAGAACATACCGTTCTTCATACCTGGAATTGTACGAGGAGAAATACCATCTTCTACTAGTTCAAAGCGTTTGAAGTAATTAGGACGTTCTAATTCTGGTAAATCTTCTTCCTTCATCAATTTGCCACGTGTAATTGGCACGCGGTTCATATCAAAAGATGGTACAGATTGTTTATTCAAGCCTTGTTGTAAGTCTGGCATGAAAATAACTGGACATTGGAACGTTTCTGCTAAGTTAAAAGCATGTTGAATTTCATAGAAACATTCTTCAATACTAGTTGGAGAAATTACGATATTAGCATAGTCGCCATGAGCATTGTGGCAAGCTGCATTGATGTCGGAAGTTTCAACTTTAGTCGCCATACCAGTGGATGGGCCAGAACGTTGCACATCAATAACAACCATTGGAAGTTCTGCCATGGACGCCATGGACAAGGACTCTGCCATAAGGCTTAAGCCAGGGCCGGATGTACAAGTGAAACCACGAACACCTGCATATACGCCACCCATTGCAGTCATACAAGCAGCAATTTCATCTTCAGTCTGAACGATAGTAGAGCCTAATTTATCCATCTTCTTAATCATGTATTCCATAACTTCAGATGCTGGCGTAATAGGATAGGACGCCATAAATTTAGAGCCTGCTGCAATAGCACCAAGAGCGATTGCTTCATTGCCGAGTAAGAACATTTGATCTTTCTTTTCTGGCACTGGAAGCGTATCAATTTCATTGTCGCCACGATGACTAGCGATAAATCCATAACCATCTTCAAAAGCTTGTAAGTTTTTGTCAATTACATCTTGAGATTTTTTTGCAAAGCGCAATTCAATAGCAGTTTTAAAAGGAGTTTTGTCAAAGCCCAAGAGAGCAACAGACATGCCTAATGCAACAATATTACGCATTAGTAAAGAGCCTTGTTTCATCGCTGCTTCTGTAATTGGTACTGCTAAGCAAGTAATTGGGGCGCCTTCGTATTTCGAGAAATCAGGTTCAACTTTGCTATCGCAGATGATGTAGCCGCCTTCGCGAACTTCTTCACCATGCTTATCAACAGTTTCTTGGTCTAATGCCACTAAAAAGTCGATGCTTTCGCCTACAGTCATAATTGGCTCTAAGGCAATACGCAAAGCAAATGTTGTATGTCCCCCTTTAATACGAGAAGCAAAAAGTCGTTGACTATACAACGAATAGCCTTCTTTGGCTAAAATTGTGGCCATAATTTCGCCGCAGCTTTCGATACCTTCGCCTTGTTGGCCACCCATTTTCCAAATAAAATCTTTACGTTGTTGCAAAAGATTCACCCTCCTTAGGATTGTAATACATAAATACGCTCTTAAAACTATACTATCTCTTAACTTAATCTTATTCTAACATCTTTATGCAAAATCAGCAATCTAATATGCTCATTTGAAATGCATATTTTTCATTATCACCTATATGGAAATTATATAGGTATTCTCATTTCTATAGTGTATATAATTCCCTCTATTTTGTAGGTATTTTGCCAATAAAAATAAGTGAATTTATATGCAAAATTTCAGCATGTAAATTCACTTATTTTAACCCTAATTAGGATATTTTATTATATTATTTCACCATATTTTTACGGCATTCTTGAATTACTTCGTCCATTCTTTGCGAAGCAAAAAATATTTCCTCTAAGAATAGTCCTTGCGGTGGAGCTGTTTTTCCAATCACACGACGATCTTTTTTAGCCAGTAAGCTGCTAATTTGAGAGGGAGCAATTTTACCTAAACCTACATCCACTAACAGGCCTGCTATATTTCGTACCATATGGTATAAAAAGCCATCACCAATTACATGCAATTTAATCATGTGTTCCTCTAAAATTGGCGTAATCGCATAAATTGTTTTTACTGGATTCGCTGGCGTTGAATTTGTTCCCTGTAAAGTTGTAAAATCGTGAGTCCCTTCTAATTCTTTAGCCCCAAGCCTCATAAGCGCCAAGGATAAAGGCTTTTTAACATGCCAATGATAGCGCGCATATGCAAAGGATCCTCTACGGGATGATTGCGAATTATATATACATATTCTTTCCCCACTATATTCCAACGGGGCTTCCAATCTAGAGGTATTTCTTCCGCCCTAGTTACCACTATATAAGGTGGTAAATGAGCAATTAAAGCGCGTAATAAATTTTCTACAGGAATCCGGCCCGTAGTCAAAAATGTTACCACTTGAAAACGGGCGTGAACCCCAGCATCAGTTCGTGAAGCGCCATATATCTGTATAGGCTCATTGCACACCTTGCTCAGAGCCTCTTCTAAATAGGCTTGAACAGTGGGCCCATTGGCTTGCCTTTGATACCCACTAAGGGTAGTTCCATCATAGGCCACAATCAATCGAATATTGCGTTTCATCATATAATTTAACTATCCTTTTTACTAAATCTCAGAGCTGAAACAACTAGCTTATTGCCTATCCAAGAATATAAAATATCTTCTAAGCACAATTAGGCATCATAACAAAAGTCCATATTTTTGCTCAACTTGTTTACCAAGTATATAAAATACCATCTAAGCACAATTAGCTATCACAAACAAAAGCATATGTTCTTGCTCAGCTTGCTTACCAAGTATATAAAATACCTTCTAAACGCAAACCTAATAAGACTATTGTGACAATAATAACAGCACCTAAACCTATGTAATCATAAGAGGTAATAGACAATTCTTTCATTCGTGTTCTATTTTCTCCTCCTCGATAGCAACGTGCTTCCATGGCAATAGCCAATTCATCAGCTCGACGAAAGGCACTAATAAATAAAGGCACTAATAGAGGAATCATATTCTTTGCCCGCTTGATAATGCTCCCCGTAGTAAAGTCTGCACCACGTGCTTCCTGCGCCTTCATAATGCGATCGGTTTCCTCTAGTAAAGTAGGAATGAAGCGCAAGGCAATCGTCATCATCATAGCCAACTCATGAGCCGGTACGCCAATGCGACGGAAAGGATTAAGCAAATACTCAATACCATCAGTCAAGCGAATCGGTGATGTTGTATAGGTCAATAACGACGAGAACATGATAAGGAATACTAAGCGAGCTGCCATAAAGCTCCCCATACGAACGCCTTCATCAGAAATAGACAGAAAGCTATATTGCCAAATTACATTGCCAGGTGTAGTAAACACATGAATTAAAAGCGTAAAAACAATGATCACCCATAGGGGTTTAATTGAGGTCCAAATGACGCGCCATGGTAGCTGTGACATGCGAAAAGCCAATAAGGTAAAGGCAGCTACTACAGCATACGCCAGCACTGAGTTAGCTAAAAAGATAGCTACCATAAAGATAATGGTGCTCATTATTTTAGCTCGTGGGTCCATGCGATGCAAAAATGAATCGCCAGGGAAAAATTGCCCAATGGTAATATTCTTTAGCATGAGGCACCTCCCTTAGAGTTTTTTACAGCCCATTCAATGCCGGCTACAGCCTCATCAATGGAGCTAACCCCAACATCTACCGGAAGGCCTCGCTCTTTTAAATAATACATCAAATTCACTACTGGCGGTACATCTACGCCGGTCTCTTGTAGCATATGTCGATTATTAGAGAAAATCTGAATCGGATCTCCATCGAGTTTAATTTGCCCATCATCGATAACAATTAAGCGATTGGCCATGCGAGAAATATCTTCCATATTATGAGATACCAATATAACAGTAACGCCCTTTTTCTGGTGCAAATCTATAATGCGATTAAATATTTCATCACGTCCAAAAGGATCAAGACCAGCAGATGGTTCATCTAGGATTAAATAGTCTGGATTCAAGGCAATCACACCAGCAATGGCAACCCGTCGCATTTGCCCACCGGATAGTTGAAACGGGGAGCGCGTAGCATACGTATCATAGTCTAGACCTACGAATTCCATAGCTTCACGCACGCGAAGATCGATTTCTTCTTCTGATAAGCCTAAATTGCGCGGCCCAAAAGCAATATCTTGGGCTATGGTCTCTTCAAACAATTGATGCTCAGGATACTGAAATACCATGCCCACTTTATGGCGCATTTGTTTAGCTTCTTCTGTTTTATCGCTAAGGTCCACACCATTAACTGTTACAATCCCTGAAGTAGGATGTAATAGACCATTTAAATGTTGTACTAAGGTGGATTTTCCAGATCCCGTGTGGCCGATAATCCCTACAAAATCACCTTCATTAATTGTTAAATTAATCGATTTTAAAGCTTCTTTACGATATGGCGTATGCTCACCATAGATATGGGTTACATTATTTAATATTATCGGCATAATTGATCCCCCAACTCTTTTTCAGTAATAATACCTGTACGTAAAGAAAGGCCCTTCTCTACTAATTTTTCAGCTACTTCTGCCGCTACTGGAACATCAAGGCCTAAGTCCTTTAACATTTTGACTTGTGAGAATACTGTTTCTGGCGTACCTTGCTCAATTAATTTGCCATTTTTCATCACAATCACTCGATCAGATGTGACAGCTTCTTCCATAAAATGAGTAATATATACAATGGTAATGCCTTCTTCCTTATTAAGGCGGTGAACAGTCTCTAGCACTTCTCGTCGCCCAGTAGGGTCGAGCATCGCCGTTGGTTCATCTAAGACGATACAGGCCGGCTTCATGGCCAATACACCAGCAATGGCAATACGTTGTTTCTGCCCGCCAGATAATAAACCCGGTGAATGAAGTGCGTATTCAGTCATATTAACACTAGCCAACGCTTCATCCACGCGGCGTCTAATTTCTTTCGGCTCTACACCTAAATTTTCTGGTCCAAAAGCTACATCTTCTTCCACGATGGCTGCCACAATTTGATTATCTGGATTTTGAAATACCATGCCTACATGTTGGCGGATATTCCATAAATTATGTTCATCCTTAGTATTTAGCCCTAAAACTATAACATCCCCATCAGTAGGTGTTAATAATACATTAAAATGTTTAGCTAAAGTGCTTTTGCCGCTCCCATTAGTACCAATAATGCTGACAAATTCACCTTTGCGAATGGTAATGCTCACATCATCAAGAGCTTTTACCACATTTCCGGTCTCATCCGTATAGGTATGGCTCATGTGGTCGGTTTGAATCATAATGTCTCCAGGAGCTACATTAGATTCATCCCTTTTCATCTTAATTTCTTGAGTGTTCATAATATCCTCTTTTAAATACATAGTAATACAGCACAAGTATAGACTCCGATCTGTTCCCATCGTAGCCCTATACTAGATTAAGCACACTGACTTATGTAAAAGCTTACATAAACTTACACAGCTTAAGTTATAAGTCAGTTATATGTCTTGAGTTATAGGCCTAACATATATATCAACCTATAGCTTAGCTTGCAGTCTTGAATTATAAGCCCTAACATATATATCAACCTACAACTCTTAGCTTGCAAGTCGCAACTTATATCTATTAAGTCATATAGTATAAATTCATCTAGTTCAGGGAAGAACAGAATATGGCAGTTTTATCTTCACTATACAGTCTCTATGATAATATAAAAATATACATAATTCGTCAACCTAATATTTCTTTACGGTTGTCAATCTGCTTTAGGTTCCCAATTATATATATTTTTATAAACTATTCCATAATAACAAAAAGCGGTGTTGCTAACGATTGTTGCAACACCGTCTTCCATGTTATTATACTAGCTCGATAAGTGCTAATGGAGCTGCATCACCTTTGCGAAGGCCAGTTTTAATTACACGAGTGTAACCGCCCTGACGATCAGCATATTTTGGAGCAATTTCATCGAACAATTTTTTAACTACATCTTCATCCATAAGGTAGGAAAGAACTTGACGACGAGCATGAAGATCACCACGTTTAGCAAGAGTGATCATTTGATCTGCTAAACCACGTAATTCTTTAGCTTTCGCTTCAGTTGTTTCAATACGATCATATTGGAAGAAAGATGTTAATATACCGCGGAATAACGCTTTGCGAGCAGAGCTGTCACGGCCTAATTTTCTATACATTAGTCATCCTCCTTATTCGCCTTTTTTCTTTAGAGTAAAATTACCTGAAGGATGATTTTGAAGTTTTTCTTCAATCTCTTCAATGGATTTTTTACCTAAGTTACGAACCTTACCTAAATCTTCCACAGTTTTGTCTAGGAGATCCGCAATTGTGTTTATACCAGCACGTTTTAAGCAGTTGTACGCACGAACAGATAATTCCAAATCATCGATTGGAATCTTAGCTGGACCATCTTCTGGACCACCATTCATGTCGCCGGCATTATCTTCTGTAATATCTTCTTCTACAGGGATAAATTCTTCAGCTGCATGTGCTAATTTTGTGAAGTTCTTAAGGTAGCCGATCATAATGTTGGCAGATCGTGCTACTGCTTCAGCTGCTGTAATGGAACCATTGGTAACAACTTCAAGAGTTAATTTATCAAAGTCCATTTCATTGCCTACACGCACATCACTTACTTCATATTTTGCTCGAAGAATTGGAGAGAAAATTGAGTCAATTGGAATACGACCAATTACATCATCTTCTTTCTTATTCTTCGTGGACGGCACATATCCTTTACCACGTTCAATGCGCACATCCATTACAAGATGAGCTACCTCATCCATTGTAGCAATTACGAGGTCAGGATTTAAAATTTCTACGTCTGGTGGGAAGTTTCTTCCGAATTCACCAGCTGTTAAAACGCCTTCCTTCTGAATATCTACACGAATATCCAATGGCAACTGTGCCTCGCTGTCAACGCGTAGGCATAATTGTTTGAGGTTAAGAATAATATCTGTAACATCCTCACGAATACCAGGAATAGTAGAAAATTCATGAAGTACTCCATCAATCTTGATAGAAGTAATGGCCGCCCCATCTAAAGACGAAAGCAGAATTCGACGCAAGCTATTACCGAGAGTGATCCCATAGCCACGATCTAATGGCTCACATACGAATTTGCCATAACGACCGTCATCGCGTACTTCAACTTTCTCGATTTTTAATTTCTTTTCTTCGCTCATCAGGACTATCCTCCTCTTAAACACGCCTTGCATCTATAGTATATCATAGCCACCGCCTAGCGGTCGCATAAACTATAAATTATACGCGACGGCGTTTTGGAGGACGGCAACCGTTATGAGGAATTGGAGTAACGTCTTTGATGCTGTTAACTTCAAGACCTGCTGCTTGCAATGCACGGATAGCAGCTTCACGACCAGATCCTGGACCTTTAACGAAAACTTCTACCTGACGCAAGCCATGTTCCATAGCAGCTTTTGCAGCTTGTTCTGCTGCCATTTGTGCTGCGAATGGAGTACTCTTACGAGAACCGCGGAAGCCTAAGCCACCAGCAGATGCCCAAGAAAGAGCATTACCATTTGTATCGGTAATTGTTACGATAGTGTTATTGAAAGTGGAGCGAATATGAGCCGCACCAGATTCAACGTGTTTCTTTTCTTTTCTTTTTCTAGATACTACCTTTTTAGCCACGCTTTATCCCTCCTTTATTATTTCTTTTTCCCAGCGATTGCTTTTCTAGGACCTTTACGAGTACGGGCATTCGTCTTAGTGCGTTGACCGCGCAAAGGCAATCCTGCACGATGACGTTTTCCGCGATAGGAGTTGATTTCAATTAAGCGCTTAATGTTAAGAGCTTCTTCACGACGAAGATCGCCTTCAACCTTGTACTCATCATCAAGAAGAGCACGGATTTTCGCAACTTCATCTTCTGTAAGGTCACGAACACGAGTATCAGGATTAATACCAGTTTTTGCCAAAATCTCTTTGGACAAAGTAAGTCCGATACCATAAATATAAGTCAAACCAATTTCCACACGTTTGTCACGTGGTAAATCTACACCGGCTATACGTGCCATCTATTCAGCCACCTCCTATCAATTAACCTTGTTTTTGTTTATGTTTTGGGTTTTCGCAAATTACCATTACACGACCTTTACGTTTAATGATTTTGCATTTTTCGCATATCTTTTTAACTGATGGTTTAACCTTCATAAGTACCTCCTTTGAGTCGCAACCACTTATTTAAAGCGGTAGGTAATGCGACCACGATTTAAGTCATATGGTGTCAGTTCCATAGTAACTTTATCACCGGGAAGGATACGAATAAAATTCATACGCATTTTACCTGACACATGGGCAAGTACCACATGGCCATTTTCCAATTCAACTTGGAACATAGCGTTTGGTAATGCCTCTACGACCGTACCTTCCACTTCAATAACGTCTTCTTTTGACATATCATTTCCTCCGGTTACTTGGTTATTTAATCAACCTGGGCTCATCACGCATGGTCAAAATTTCAGGGCCATTTTCTGTTACGACCACTGTATGTTCAAAATGAGCTGCCGGCTTACCATCAAGAGTAACCGCCGTCCAATCATCATCCAGAACTTCGACTTCATATGTTCCCATAGTAATCATAGGTTCAATACAAAGTACCATTCCCGGCTTTAATAGTGGGCCATGCCCAGCCGGACCATAATTTGGTATTTGTGGATCTTCATGCATTTCACGACCAAGGCCATGACCTACGAAATCACGCACAACACCAAATCCAAATTTTTCACAGTACGTCTGAACAGCATGAGAAATATCTCCCACTCTGTTCCCGACAACAGCTTGTTCAATTCCTTTGAACAAAGCTTCTTCTGTTACTTTTAGAAGTTTATGTACCTGTGGCTTAACTTTTCCGATAGGAATCGTTACACAGGAGTCACCATGGTATCCATTAACGGAAGAAACAAGGTCGATACTAATAATATCGCCATGTTTTAATTTCCGCTTTGCACTTGGAATGCCATGTACTACTTCATCATTAATAGAAGCACAAATTGTTGCAGGATACCCATAGTAACCTTTACAGCTTGGCTCACCACCATGGCTGCGAATATATTCTTCGGCAAACTGATCTAAATCCAAGGTCGAAACACCTGGTTTCGCTACTGCAATTAGCTGCGTCAAGGTATCAGCAGTTAGTTTACATGCCTGACGGATATACTCGATTTCATTGGGCGATTTAAGAATAATCATGGATTATTTCTCCAACGCTTTAATGATATCTGTAAATACTGCATCCACATCCTGTAATCCGTTGATTTCTACATATAAACCACTATTACGATAGTAGTCAATTAAAGGTTTTGTAGATTCTTCGTATACAGCAAGACGTTTCTGTACTGTTTCCGGTTTATCATCGTCACGATTCTCAAGACGTGCACGTTCACTGATGCGTTTAACAAGTTCTTCAGATGGAACATTTAAGTTTACAACAGCATCTAGAACAATTCCCAATTCTTTTAAAATAGCATCTAAAGATACTGCCTGAGCTGTAGTACGAGGGAAGCCATCAAGGATAAAACCTTTTTTGCAATCGTCTTTGGAAAGACGTTCACGAACGATTCCCACCGTTACGCTATCGGGAACTAGTTGACCAGCATCCATGTATTTCTTAGCCTCAAGACCAAGAGGGGTACATTCCTTCACTGCTGCTCGGAACATATCACCGGTTGAAATCTGAGGAATACCATATTTATCAATTAAACGAACAGCCTGTGTGCCTTTACCAGCACCTGGAGGTCCCATTAACAAAATATACATAGCAAATTTCCTCCTATTTAACAAAACCTTTATAATGTCTAGTTATTACTAATGACTCAACCTGCTGCATTGTATCCAACGCAACCCCTACAACGATAAGAAGGGCTGTACCACCGAAGTATACGCCTTCGATACCGGTAATCCCACCAATGAAGTTTGGAAGGATAGCTACTAATGCTAAGAACAAAGCACCAGCAAATGTAATACGAGTCATTACTCGATCTACGTAGTCTGCAGTAGGTTTACCTGGGCGAATGCCTGGGATAAATCCACCGTATTTTTTCATATTATCTGCCATATCCGTAATGTTTATTGAGATAGCTGTATAGAAGTAAGTAAATATGAAAATCAATACAGCGTATAAAACAGTCTGCAATGGCGTTCCCCATGTAAAATAGTTAGCCAGTGTTCTCACCCAGTCAACCTGCACAAACTGAGCTAATGTCACAGGAAACATCAAAACGGATGACGCAAAGATAATTGGAATCACACCTGCCTGGTTGACCTTAAGAGGAAGGAAGGTAGAGTGGCCACCATACATTTTTCGACCAACTACGCGCTTAGCATATTGAATCGGAATACGACGTTGACCTTGTGTTACAGCAATTACAAATACAACCATTGCAATTGCAATAAGAGCAAATAAAATTGCTTGGAAAATATTGATAGTTCCTACTTCAAGATATTGGTAAATTGTGCTGAATCCAGATGGGAAACGAGCTACGATACCAGCGAAGATAATAAGGGAAATACCATTGCCTATACCATAGGCAGTAATCTGCTCACCAATCCACATAAGTAGGCATGTACCTGCTGTTAAGATGATGGAGATTACGATAACGGACAACATACTGTTGTCGATTAATGCATTATTAGCACGTAGAGCATAAGCCATACCAAATGCTTGGACAAAGCCTAACACTACTGTACCATATCGAGTTACTTTAGCGATTTTTTTACGTCCATCTTCGCCTTCTTTACTCCAAGCTTCAAGGGTCGGAATCACAGCTGTTAAAAGCTGCATAATAATCGACGCATTGATGTAAGGTGTAATACTCATTGCAAAGATAGAGAACTTACTTAATGCACCGCCGGCAAAAAGGTCAAGAAGACCAAATAAGCCGCCAGCTGTAAATAAGCTTTCGATAACAGAGGCATCTACGCCAGGCACCGGAATATGAACGCCTGCCCTAAACACAATAAACATGAGAAGCGTATAGGCTACTTTATTACGGAGCTCTGTTATTTTAAAGATGTTCGAGAGGCCTTCTAGCACCCTAGATCACCTCTACTTTTCCGCCTGCCGCTACAATTTTTTCTTCTGCAGTTTTAGTAAAACCATTAGCGATAACTGTTAGTTTCTTTTCTAATGTACCATTGCCAAGAATGCGGATACCGTCACGAACGTTTTTCAAAATGCCAGCTTCAATTAAGGATACTGGATCTACGGTTGCACCATCTTCAAAACGATTTAATTGAGAAATGTTAACTTCCGCATATTCTTTAGCGAATACAGAGTTGTTGAAACCGCGTTTTGGTAAACGACGATAAAGAGGCATTTGGCCCCCTTCGAAACCTGTGCGAACACCGCCGCCGCTACGGGAATTTTGACCTTTTTGACCGCGACCAGAAGTCTTGCCAAGGCCAGAGCCTAAACCACGACCACGACGAGTGCGAGCCTTTTTAGAACCTGCTGCTGGAGCTAATTCATGAAGTTTCATTCAGTGCACCTCCTTATCTTTATTATAATTCTTCTACAGTAACTAAATGTCTAACTTTGTGAAGCATACCTTTGATTTGAGGTGTCACTTCTTTAACTACTTGAGAGTTAGTTTTTTTCAAGCCTAAAGCTTTTACAGTTGCACGCTGATCTTCAGGGCGACCGATTAAGCTTCTGGACAATGTAATTTTTACTTGTGCCATTACTGTCAATCCCCCTTATTAACCATAAATTTCAGCTACAGATTTACCGCGAAGAGCTGCAACGTCTTCAGCGCGTTTTAGCTGAGATAAACCTTCTAATGTTGCGCGAACCATGTTGTTAGGGTTGGAAGAACCAAGGGATTTCGTAAGGATGTTACGAACGCCAACTAGTTCTAATACGGCACGCACAGGACCACCTGCGATAACCCCAGTACCTTCAGCAGCTGGTTTCAAGAATACGCTGCCAGCACCGAAACGACCTGTTACAGTGTGTGGGATTGTACCATTTTTAATAACAACATGAATTAAGTTTTTCTTAGCATCATCAATGCCTTTGCGAATAGCTTCTGGCACTTCAGCCGCTTTACCTAAACCAACGCCTACATAACCGTTGCCATCACCAACAACTACGAGTGCGCTGAAGGAAAAACGACGACCGCCTTTTACTACTTTGGCTACGCGGTTGATGAATACTACTCTTTCTTTAAGATCAAGACTGGTGTAGTCAATTCTCGCCATGTCTAAAGTTCCTCCTTCTTAGAATTTCAAGCCTGCTTCACGAGCGCCTTCTGCAAGAGAAGCTACGCGACCATGGTAGATATAACCACCGCGGTCAAATACTACAGTTTCAATGCCTTTAGCAAGAGCACGTTTTGCAACAAGTTCGCCTACTGCTTTAGCAGCTTCTTTGTTACCACCATAGTTTAAGTTTAATTCTTTATCTAAAGAGCTAGCAGCAACTAAAGTTGTACCAGCTACATCATCAATAACTTGAGCGTAAATATTGCTTAAGCTACGGAAAACGTTCAAACGAGGACATTGTGCCGTACCAGAGATGTGGCGACGAATGCGAAGATGACGTTTTGCACGAGCAATATTTCTATTGGATTTACGAGCCAAGATGTTCACTCCTTTCTATGATCTACTGATATTATTTACCTTTAGCGCCAGCTTTACC
>OGXN01001015.1_pt1 | contig 30530 bp, 26 predicted proteins | sample 1576281 | NCBI WGS metagenome assembly OGXN01 (sample SAMEA3541494, study PRJEB24748) | human gut metagenome | biome: human gut; feature: human-associated habitat; material: faeces | place: China | collected 2012
GGAATAGTGTGGTGCTGGCGGTCTATCTCTTGTTTTCGGTTGCTTGCTTCTTTACTGTACATGAGCACTTGCTCGGGGAATGAAGCCGATAGCTTATTGAGTTCTGCGATGTCAGGCAGGCGGCGCGTCTGGCACGATCTCCTCGACGAACCAGCGCGGATCCTCGTAGTAGAGATAGGTGACGTTGCCGCCGATGCGAACGGTGTAGCAGATTCCGTCCCCGCCTACCTTGCGAGATGAGGCGCGGCGTACAGACTTCACCTCGTCGATGGGGTATGTCCTGCCGTCGTACCACTGGATGGAGAGCGGGCGCACATGGCCGTCCTCGTCCATGCGGGCGGTGACGCTCACATATCGCTTCACCCTTCCGGAGATGCCCTGGACCACAGCCATCGCCTACCTCAAGAACCCGATTGGGTGGACGGTGTTGTCGCGCTTGATATCGAGGCCGGACATAACGTCGTCGGTGAGCTCGACGGCCCGCTTGACGCACGTGTTCCCGAAGCGGACGCGCAATGCGTCGATGGCGAGGTCGAGCCGTTCCATTCGCACGACTTCCGCAGCGTCCCCGAAGAGGTCGCACTGCACGGGTACATCCATAGGCACGAGGTTGGTGACGCGCACGTGGATCGCCCTCAGGGCGTGATCCTTGTCGAAGGGCTGGTTGGCGCGCAGAAGCCCCATGGCGAAATTGGCGATGTCCCTTGTAAGGCATGTCGGCACGCGAACCGTGGTCTGCCTCGAATAGCCCGTCAGGTCGCGTGCCCAACGGGCACCTACCGAGATGGTGCGGCAGCGCAAGCGGGACTCGCGAAGCCTCTGCGCGACGGATTCCGAGAGAAGCCACACGAGCGCCTTCACGTCCGATTCGCACTCAAGGTCATGCGGGGCGGTGAGGCCGTTCCCGATGCCCTTCACCACGTAGTCCACGTCGGCCTTGGCCGGATCCATCACCTTCACGGGGCTTGAGTCCTCGCCTCTAGCGAAGGTGCGCAACATGGGACCGATCTTGCCGAACCGCTTGGTCAAGAAGTAATCCCCCGCATGTGCCAGGTCCCCTATGGTCTCGTATCCGGCGGAATGGAGCTTTCGCATCGTCGCGGGACCGACGTAGATCATCTCCGATGCCGCCATAGGCCATGCGAGATCCCTGTAGTTGTTTCTCGTGATGGCTATGACCCCGTCGCCCGGATCGGTGTCGCTGCCAAGCTTGGCGAACACCTTGTTCCAGGAAACGCCGACAGAGACCGTGAGCCCGAGCTCGGATTTCACTCGCTCCGATATCTCCCTCGCCACGAGCATGGCATCGCCTCCGAACAGCGGAAGCGATCCAGTCACATCGATCCAAGACTCGTCCAGGCCGAAGGGCTCAACCCTATCCGTGTAATCGTAGTAGATCAAGCGCGCGAGCTTCGAGTACCTCTTGTACGCCGCGTAGTCCGGCGGCACAACAACGAGATCGGGACACTTCTGCCTCGCCTGCCATATGGCCTCGGCTGTCTTCACGCCAACAGCCTTGGCCTCGCGAGACTTCGCGAGGATGATACCGTTTCTCTTTTTCGGGTCGCCTGCGACCGCGACCGCCTTACCGCGCAGCGACGGATCGAGGTGCTGCGCAACAGACGCATAAAAGGCGTTCATGTCTATGTGCATGATGACGCGATCGCGCATGGCACCTCCTTACAAAGGGAACATATGTTCGATTATGGATTAGATAATGATGCATCCAGATCGAGATTTCGTCAATCGAACAAACTGTGGTTTTCTAGCAAACGCCTCTTGTGACAGCTCATCTCTCAAGAAGCGGTGCGGCAATGGTGACCAAGGAGCCCTTACTGAAGCATTTCGAATTCGACCTCTACGCAGCGTGCTCTGCACTGCAATACGAATTTGTACGATAATGATTGCAGCGTTGAGATCGAGCGATTGAGGGTGAACATGGCAACGGTCGGCGAAAACATTAGGCGATATCGGAAGGCGCAGAACTTGAGCGCCGCGAAGCTGGCAGAGAAGGTCGGCCTGATCGAGAGCACGATCCTCCACTACGAAAGAGGGATAAGAACGCCCGGCATAAGTCAGCTGGAGAAGATCGCCCATGCCCTCAACGTGTCGCCAAGGATGCTTGAAGACCACAGGATAGAAAGCGCCAAGGACCTTGTGGGGGCCTTGCTTCAACTGGAAGAGGAGTTCGGACTCGTTCCCGACATGTGCGACGGCGGTCTCTGTGTCGACCCGAAAGCGAAGAACGCCCAGAAAGCGGTTGAGGCCATAAGCGCGTGGGGCGAGATCCGCCACCGCTTGATAACGGGCGAGATCACCCAGGAGGAATACGATGCCTGGAAGAGGGAGTTCTAAGAGAAGGGCATCCGATCAGGTTGGTTTGGGCTGATCGGGAGGGCTCTTAAACTTCCTGAAAAGCGCTATTGAGGTCTTTGGCGCAGCTTTCAAGGATGCTTCTTATAGCTGCCAGCTCTGGTGATGCGACGGTGCCATCATCCCCAGCTTTCTCCTCCAGCAAAAGGAGCAACGCGGCTGCACCTTCTATCTTCTCGGCTGACTCGACCACAGCGTTGACCGCACTGGCGGATATCGAATAGTCTTTCTCGGTTGCCATCTAGTTGAACCCTTTTCTTCCCTCCAACCATTAGAAAAGATGGTAGCCGTTGTCTTCAAAAAGAGAGGCATCCACCTCAGTTGTCACGCTGTTGGGAAATGTACACCAAATACCCAATACGGCAGATGCCCCTCTGTCCGGTATTTGGTGTACGTATTCAGTTAGCGTGACCTATCAATTATATTCCCGATTGGCTTTCCGATGCGCTTCGGGTGCACCAAGCGACACGGAATGCATGGCTATACGGAAGCTGAAAACATCGATTAATCACTATCCGAACACTTCTCGTTGAATAGCTCGAAGAGCTTCAAGTACCTCTCGTATCGCTCCCTGCACTTTGCGAGGCATCGTTGGAATTGCCTATCTTCGTTGCAGGCCGCATCCAGCTCCTCTTGCGAAGGTCGCTTTTCTGTATTGGCGATCATAAGCGAGAGCACGACACAACGGGCGCTTTTGAGCCTGTTCCAGAGAGGCGCGAAATCCGGGTCGGCATCGGCCAGCTCCTCCATGGTAAGCGGCTTGCCATCGTGTCCAAAAAGACTCGGCGGTATGGGTTCATCGGCAAAAGCCTCAAGTCCTCCCTCTCCTTCAAGCCAGCGAATAAGGTTCTTCGCGAGCTTCTTGTCGTCTGCGTTCCGCATCCAGTACGCTTTCGCATAGGCGTCGTAAGCGTGGATTATCTGCTCTGGCGTGTAGCCATCTGCAACCTTTCGCTTCCACGCCTCGAAGCAATCGCGTTTGAACTTGAGCGAAGAGACCGGCTTGAGCGACATTTCGCACAGCTCCTCGAAAGATTCCGTGAACTCTCCCTTCCTGAAAGCTTCAAAATCTCCCTTCTCCTCTTTGCGATCTGGCTCTGGTTCTGTTTCGGGGGGACAAGAGAGGGGTTTATCTTTATCAGTCCGTTTATCGGATAAGTAATTTATTGGGTCAGATTTTCCAGATATGGTTTTTCCAGATACGGGATTCCCAGATACGGATTTTCCCGTTCTGGTGTCGAGCTGATCATTCTTGGGGTCACCTTTGCCCTCAGCAGGAAGATCGTTCTTTAATTCGTACTCCACGTTGCAAGAAGGGTCGTGCTTGAATTCGGAGAGGATCGCGTATCCTTCCTCCTTCAATTCGGCAGCTACGCTCGCATACATTGCCGGGTCATCGAGCGTGATCCATGTGGCCTCCTCGGCCTTGAGGAAGCGTCCGTTCTCGCTTCGCCGTCTCGCTCTGATTATGTAACCAGCACCCTCCAGCTCTTTGAGTCCAGCCGTCACGGCATCTACTCCGTCCTTAACCAGCGTTGCGAAACCGCGAATGGTGAAGACCCATTCTGCGTTGTTCTCAAGTGAGCGGATCTGACAGTAGATTCCCTTGGCCTTGAGGCTCAAGGTGCGATCGAAGAATACCGTGTTCTCGACGTGGGTAAACGATCCTTTCCCACGGTGCATCATGTTACCCATCATGCACCCCTGTATTACTCAAGCCATTGCGCTTCTTCTCGACTTGCTCCAAAAGCTCAAGCGCTTTGATGATGCGTGATTCAACTTCGTCGGTCGAAGCTCCCTTTCTAAAGAAACGTGAGATGCTCTTCTTGGGGATGCTGATACGTTCGATCTGATTGGGCTTTTCTTCCTCCATTATGGAGCGGACAAGTGCCGCCGTTAGGCTTCCTTCCTCTGAAAAGCGTCGCATCTTGACGGCTTGGGCATGTGACGGCGTGCAGGCTTGGGAGCCGATTGCTTCGAGGAGCCATCGCTGCTCGCTTTCTTCGAGGTAGCTGATTGCTATTGCTGGCTGCATCTTCATGCGCCCTGCATCCACGAGGACAAGCAGTTCCGGTATGAGATTGGTAAGGCGAATGTATCGTCGGATCATATCCTTGCTAACGCCCAGCTCTTCAGCCAAGATATCTCTCGACTTCCTGCCGCCCGTCTTGTGCGCAACTTGCGCACAAGAGAGGTCGCTGCGAAAACCTTGATGCTTCATGGCTTCAAGGCGCATCGAATAAGCGAATGCCCGTTCGCTCGGCAGGATGGTCTCCCTTTGTAGATTCGAATCCACCATTGCGATGACGGCTTCATCGTCGGTGAGGTCTTTGACGATGCATGGCACATCGACTAGCCCCGCTATCTCAGCTGCATGCTTTCTTCTGTGACCACTTATGAGCTCGAACATCCCATCGCTTACGACTCGCACGGTCAAGGGCGACAGGATGCCGTGCTCCTGGATGCTCTCAATGAGTTGCTCCATATCCAGATCGTCGCGCACGCCGAAGGGATGGTTGGGAAAAGGCGCGATTGAGGCAATCGGCAGCAATTGGATGACGCTGCTTCCCTTCGAGTCTCGCTCGACTTGCGAAGTGAAGAGTTCGTCTACTGATGGAAGGCTGATATTCACTTTCTTCTTAGTCATTGCAGATCACCTCACCCGCAAGGCTGGTGAAGGCGGTAGCAACTTTGCCCCGTTTGTCATACGCGAAGATGCTTACGCCGACCGCAGGCGTTTCTGCAGCTGATACAGCCCGGGGAATGATGGAATCGAATACGCGATAAGTCTCTCCGTATTGGCTGCGAATGGTCTGTTCCACCTCGCGGGCAAGGTTGTTCCTAGTGTCGAAGAGTGTGATTAGTATCCCCTCAACCTCAAGAGAGGGGTTGATCTGCCGTTTGACCCTTTTGATGGTCTTCAGGAGCTCTGTCATCGCAGATGCTGGCAAGAATTCAGCCGAGACCGGAATGAGCACGCTGTCTGATGCGACGAATGCGTTCACAGGCAAGATTCCCAGCGTTGGCGCGCAATCGATGAGGACGTAATCGTAGTCGTCCTTGATGCCAGAAAGCCAGGAGTTGAGAATCTGCTCCCGCGACATCGCCATGAAGATGCCCATCTCCATGCTCGCAAGGTCGATGTTCGCAGGCATGAGGTCGATGCCCTCTTTATGACTGAGGACTCCCTCGCTTGCCTGCAGGTCTACGCCGTCAATCACCGCTTGGATGTGATTGGCGACGGTGATCTCTAAAGAATCGGGGTTCGACCAGCCGAGCGATTTGGTCAGATCTCCTTGGGGATCTGTGTCCACCAGCAACACGCGCTTATCGAGCTTAGCTAGAGCGATGCCGAGACTGAGTGTTGTGGCGGTCTTTCCCGTCCCTCCCTTTTGATTCGCTACCGCTATTGTTTTGCACGCCATGATGCTCCTCCATTCCTGCGGCATAAGCCACGTCGTGGAGGTCAGGCAACCCATTCAATAAATGTGCGAATGGGCCGTACGTTTCGCAAATACTGGAAGCGTACTGGAAAATTCGGGGTTGCAGAAATCGAGAAGGAAATCGAAGACGTTCAAAAGTTTCGCCAAAGCGTACTCTGAACTGGGGATTTAGCGAATGCGTATTTCGCGTGTTTCGCAATGCTTCACCGTGATGCCAGCTTGGGAAGCTTGGGCCTTACCACTTGGCGACACCCGCATGATTGAGGATTATAGCGCAAGATGCGCGAAGTGAGAAACAGTAACGAAAATTCGCGCACAGACCACGAATACCGGAACTTGAATTTTCTATCGCAGGCTTCGCCTTCAAAGCTGCGCTTGAACCTGCAGACGGATCCGAGCCGGACACGAGAACCTCTAGGCCGACCGGCCGATACGCCCTTTTAGCCGCGAAATCGTGTAGCATAACCTCGTCTCCTGGCCTTTTGAGTCTTGACGGGCGGAAAAGGCCATGTCGTACGCTCTTTTCGCAACCCCGCTGTCAAGCCAACAGCAACTGGCCCCGAGGTCGCCCCTTCCCCCGACGATTTCTCTGCGGGATGCCGCCCGCCCAGGCCTCGCCGAGGTCGGCTTGACGGCGGAAGCGGCTCCCCATGGCAAGAAACCATCGAATTCGGAAGTTTTGCGCCGGGCTCCGGACGCGCCGGAAACCCTTCTTCCGCATAGCGCCTGGTCGAAGGGAGGCGAGCTTCCGCGACCGCGCGCCGCGGGCGGCGAAGGCGCGCGCCCTCTTCCGAATTCGATGCCTTTTCGCCATCACGGGCGGCTCGCCTTGCTCGCACGCGGCCCGGACAAGCGGTCCTGGAGCGCGAGGTGTTTCACGTGAAACATCCTTACGAGAAAACGGAACGCCGGAACCGGGCGAGCGATGGACGGCGCCGACGCGCGAGGTGTTTCACGTGAAACACTCCCAGCTCCCCGCCTCTTCCGCCTTCAACGCGCGCGGCGCTCGCCCTCGTCAGCACCTGCGCCTTCGAGCGCGAAGGCGTGGGTGCAGCACTCGCGCATGAACTCGTTGTCGTGCGTGATGACCACCACGGCCGCCCCCTCCTCGGCTGCGCAACGCAGCGCGTCGGCCAACCGGCGCATGCTGAGGGCGTCAAGCCCGCTGGTGGGCTCGTCCAGGATGAGCACCGACCGCCTCGACGCCAGCCCGCAGGCAATGGACAGCCGCTGCTTCTGGCCGCCTGACAGCGAGGACGGATGCCTATCCCCCAGCTCGGCCAGGCCCAACCGGCCCAGCACATGATCGGCGTAGCGGCGCGCCGCGTCGTCCTGATCCGAGAACAAGAGCACTTCTTCGTCAACCCGGGAAGAGAAGAACTCCATGCTCACGTCGTTGGGGCTGTACCACACGCGGCGACGCAGCTCCCGCCGGGACAGCTTCCGCCCTCCCACGCGCACGCAGCCCTCGTCGGGTCGGCCCAAGCCAACCGCGACCTGCGCCAGGCTCGTCTTGCCCACGCCGTTTTTTCCCGTCAGCGCCATGATCTGCCCCGGTTCCACGGCGAAGCAGACACAGGAGAACAGCAGATTTCCACCGCGAGAAACGGCCAGGCCGTCCACCTCCAGGGACGCGGCTTCCAGACGCGCGCCGAAAGCTTCGCCGGACGCGGCCCGCTCGCCTTCCCGCGCGAGCCCCGCGGCAAGAGGCGCAGGCTTCAAGGAAGGCCGGGGGACGAAAGCAGGGCTGCGAACGCCCATGGCAACGCGCTCGGAGCCGTCCATGGCGAACACATCGTCGCGAGAGAGAACCGCCCGCATCCGCCCGGCCTCCATATAGCAGAACCGGTCGGCGCACTCCATCAGGTACGAGATGCGATGCTCGGCCACCACCAGCGCGTAGCCCTGCCGCTTCAGCTCCATCAGCACCGCGCCCAACTCTTGAGCCGCATCTTCGTCGAGGTTCGAAGAGGGCTCGTCCATCACCACGAGCCTCGGCGCAGGAGCAAGCGACGAGGCGATAGCCACGCGCTGCTTCTGCCCGCTGGAAAGCTCGTCCACCGCTATCGTGCGCAAACGGTCCAGACCCAAACGGCCGATCGCCGCATCGGTGCGCCTCACCACCTCCTCGGCGGGATAGCCGATGTTCTCGCACCCGAACGCCACCTCGCCCGCCAGCTGACTGGAGAAGAACTGGGCGGTCGGGTCTTGAAACACGCTTCCCACCAGCTCGGCTCTTCGCCACGCCTCCATATCGCGCGCAGAAAGCCCGCCCAAGAACACGTCGCCGGAAACGCTGCCGCGATAGTAGCCCCCGGCCAGGCCGTTCAAGACGCGCACGATCGTGGTTTTACCGCTGCCCGACGCGCCCATAAGCACGACGCATTCGCCGGCATGCACGTCCAAATCCACGGCATGCAGCGTTTCCGGAGCGCCGTAGTACGAGAAGCTCGCGCCTTTCAGCTGCGCGACAAGATCGCCGGTCATCCGAACCACCCTCCCCGCACAACCCAGACGCACGCAGCCAGCGCCGTCGCGACGGCCGTCAGGCAAACCGCGTCCGCCACTCCGAAAGAACTGCGATAGTAGCTCGTCCGCCTGGTCGGCGCTTCGGCGGCGCGGGCGATGGCGGATGCGGAAAGGCGGTCGGAGCTGTCCACCAACGAGAACATCAAGGGAACCAGCGCATGCTCGAGCGCCTGAACGGGGCTGCGCGCGATGTTTCCCGCCGAAAGCACCCCGCGCCTTTTGCACGACTCGGACAAACGCCGGAAGCTCGAGCGAACGGTGGGGAAGAACCTCAGCAGCACGAGCACGCCCACGATCAGGCGCTTCGGAATGCGAGCCTTCGCCAACGCGGCGCTGATAAGCCCCGGAGGGGAAAGCGCCACCGCGAAGAACGCAACCATGATGGGATAGGTTTTGATCGCGGCGTAAAAATGAACCGGCGAGAAAACGATCACAGTCATCTTCCCGTATGCAAGCGCCAGGCACGCGCCCCACAGCGCCGCGTAGAAAACCAGCATCTTGAAAGCCATGGAACGCTGTCCGCATGCAGCAAGGTAAAGCAGTAAAAAGCAGGTCAGCGTAGGCGACAGCCGCACGCTGTCCACCAGGGAAACCGTCGCGATCGTCGCAGCCAGCACGATGGACTTCGTCGCCATGGAGAACCGTTCCCCGTCGGGCGACGCCGACGAACGCCCGACGGCGCGAGCGCCCGATGAGAACCGCTCGTTTCGGATGCCCTCCTCCACGTCAGATCACCCCTGCCTTCAGGAAGTGCTTCCTCATCAGACGCTTGCCCACGAGGGCTCCCAGGAATCCGGCGAACGCCGTGAGAGCGACTATGAACACGATCCATTCTGCATTCCCGTAGTACTTGAGGTACGCGTTCACGTACTCCTCGCCCATCATCCTCACTTCGGCAAGCTCTTGCAGGTACCCCTGAAGGTTGACCAGTATGGGGATGATCGACGACAGCGAGTACAGCGCGCTGAACGTCGCCCACGCCGCTACGATGCGGTTCGGCTTAGCCCGCTGCGCGGCCGTGCGCAGGAACAGCGCATCGATAGCCAAACCTCCCACCAGGTAGAACGGCAGCATGTACCACAGGTTTCCGAACATGAGGTACACCAGCGCCATCACGCACGCGTAGAACGCCGTGACGCCGAAGCGGTTCACCCTCATAACCATGAGCATGTACAACGGCGCAACCACCAAAACGTACGTCGCCGCCATGAACAGCATGGAGAAATCCACACCCAGCATGGTAACCGACCCCACCACGAACATGACGACGATCATCAAGGCGCTGAACAGCACCGCGGTGACGACCTCCTTGACGCCCCACATCTCGAACGCGGCCCCTTTGCGGGACTTCGACGTCTCATAAGGCGAATGTTCCATATCGACCTCTCTTTCCCATGCGTTTTGCATGTCTTGGTTCATCTGATGTTCCGGCACCAGACGCGCCGGATCGAATCCGAAGCGCTACTGCTCGCTGGCCAGCCGCCAACCGGCCGCCTGCTGGCGCTCGCGCCAAAACGACCGATACCGGCCGGGCACCTTCACCAGATCGCCGTGGGTTCCCAGCTGGGTGATGCGCCCCTTCTCTAGGACGGCTATCTGATCTGCGGCAGCGATGGTGGACAAGCGATGGGCTATGGCGATGACCGTGCGATCGCGCGCCAACTCGTGCATAGCCTCCACGATGGCCGCTTCGTTTTCCGCATCGAGCGCGGCCGTGGCCTCGTCGAACAGCACGATGGGCGAGTCCTTCAGCAAAGCGCGCGCGATAGCGACGCGCTGGCGCTCTCCGCCCGAAAGGCGGCAGCCTCCCTCGCCCACGGGCGTGTCCCATCCCTGCTCCAGACGGGCGGCCACCTCGTCAAGGCGCGCGACGTGCGCGGCGCGGCGCACCTCCTCGGGCGTTGCGTCGGGGCGCCCCGCCAGCACGTTCTCCTCGATGGTTCCGTCGAACAGGTACACGTCCTGGAACACGAGGGATATCTGCTGCATGAGCTCGTCGGGACGCATGTCGCGCACGTCCACCCCGCCGATCGAAACGCTGCCCTCGGAAACGTCCCAGAAACGCGCGACCAACCGCGTCAGCGTCGTCTTTCCCGAGCCGGAAGGGCCCACTAAAGCGGTCAGGCTGCGCTCGGGGCACGTCAAGCTCACGCCTTGCAGCACCGGACGGGATTCCTCGTAGGCAAAGCCCACGCGATCGAACACCACGCTGGATCCGCAAGGAACGCGGGGGTTGCGGGTTTCGGGCAGAGGGGGCGTCTTCAATATCCCCTCGGACGCGTCCAGCGCGTTCTTCGCCACGCGCAGCGCCATCCCCTGCGACCCGATGAGCGTCAAAGGATCGACCAGCCTCAAGGAGAGCACCGCTACGAACACGTACGATGCCACGTCGATCTGGCCCCAGGCCAAAAGAGCCGTGGCCGTTGCGAACACAACGGCGAACACGACCTGGATCAGCATCGTGTAGCGCGCCACGGGTGCCGATGCCATGCGCAAGGTGGCAACCGTCGCCGCACGGTCCCGCTCGATGGCCTGCTGCAAAGCGTCCCAACCCTCCACCGAACGCTTCGTCGCGCGCAAAACGGGCTGGGCGTGCGCGAACTCCAACACCCGGGCCGCCACTTCAGCGTTCGAGAGCTCCTCCTGCCTATGGCCTTCGCCTGCGGCCTTCGCCATGGCGCGCGAAGCCCACAGCAGCAGCGGAGCCGCAATCACGAACACCAGGCCGATGCGCCAATCCACGAACAGGAACAACACCACCACCGCAGCCGGCGTGGTGACGGCGATCACCATCTGGCGCAAAAACGTGCTAGGCACGTCCATGGCCATCTGCAGCTCCTTGGTGAGCAGAGCCGCAACCTGCCCCGAGCGCTCTTTCGTGAACCACCCCAGCGGCAGGCGCACGATATGGTCGCCCAAGGCGTCCTGCAGCGCATGGCAGATCTGCTCGATGCCGATATAGTAGCCGCGATTGTCCGCGAAAAAGCCGATCACGGAATGCAACAGCGCCAGCGCCGCAGCCAGCGCCACCAGATACCCCGCCGCAACGTAGTCGCCCGCTATCAGCGAGCGCAGCAGCGGAAGCAGCGCCACGTACACGGCCGCCTCCGCCAGGCCGCACAGCACGTACAGGAAAGCCTGCGTCTTCACGCCGGTCGGCCGCCCTACCAGATCGTCGATTTGGGTCGTTATCATCGTTCCTCGCTTTCGCGCGAATCGGCACCGTTCGGCTCCGCTTCGCCATCCGCTTCTTGCGGCCCCGCGGCCGCGCCGCGCATCGCGGCTCCTTCCACAAGTAGCGCCTTTTCCAGCGCATCCACCTGCTGAGATCGCCACAGTGCCGCATAATGGCCGTCGGCCGCCAGCAGTTCCTCATGGACGCCGCGCTCCACCACCTTGCCCCCGACCAGCACTAATATCTGGTCCGCATGCACGATGGTGTCCAGCCGATGCGCGATCACGACGGTCGTCCTGCCTTTCGCCAACGCGTTCAGCGCCTTTTGGATGGCCGTCTCGTTCTCAGGATCCGCATGGGCGGTCGCCTCGTCGAGCACGAGAATAGGCGCATCTTGGACGATGGCGCGCGCGATGGCCACGCGTTGCGCCTCGCCGCCCGACAGATCCGAGCCTTCGCTTCCCAGCACCGTGTCGTAGCCTTGCGGCAACTCCATTACGCGATCGTGAATCTGGGCCTGGCGCGCGGCGGCCTGCACCTGCTCGTCGGTGGCACCGGGACGGCCCAAACGGATGTTGTCCGCGATGCTCGCTCGCAAAAGCATGCTGTCCTGGAACACCACGGCAACACGCGAAAGCACCTCGCCGGAGGCCATCTGGGGAAGCTCCGTTCCGTTCATGCGCACCGACCCTGAAACGGGATCCCAGAAGCGAGGGATCAAGCGGGCGAGCGTCGTCTTGCCGCTGCCCGAATCTCCCACGAGGGCCGTCACCGTTCCCGGCTCCAACGCGACGTCGACGTCTTGCAGCACGAAAGGCAGGTTCTCGCCGTACGCGAACGCCACGCCCTCGAACTCCATGCACACGGGTCCTTCGGCCGCCGGGCGAGGCCGCTCGGGTTCGGCCAACGGAGCCACGTTGAGAACGGAGGCCAGATGGTCGGCGGCCTGCAGCGACATCTGCAGCATTCGAATGCTTCGAAACAGGTTGACCAGCCCCGCGGGAACTCCCACGCCCAACACCAGAAAAGGGACGCACCGCTCCAAAGGCAAAACGCCGTTCGCGACGAAGGCCAGCGTTGCAGCCAGCAGAACCACCAGCATTGCTCCCGGCGAGAACAAGGCCGACACCCAGCTGAACGCGTTGCCATTGCGCTTCGTCCACACATAGCACGCTTTCGCCAGCTCCTCGGTAGCCGCCCGGTACCGTGCGCCCGCACGGCTTCGGGAACCGAAGGTCTTGATGACGGCGATGCCCTCCACCATCTCCACCGCAGCAGAGGAAACCTCCACCATCGCTTCGTTGAACCTCTTGTTGAGAGAACCGAAATCCCTCATCATGAACGGCCACGCAACGCCTATCACCACGACGAAGTACGCCACCAGAAGAAGGGCGAAGCGAACGTCCACCGTGAACAGGTACACCAAGGGGATCAAGGGCGAGAGCAGCGCGGCGGTCACGTCGACCGGCGCATGCCCGACCGATTGATGCAGGTTGAGAACGTCATCGGTGGCGGCCTGCTTCACCTGCGCCGAGCTGTTGTCGTTGAACCATCCCAGCGGAATCTTCCCCAAGTGCTCTATCAGCACGGTGCGCACGTGAACGCGAAAATCGGCGTCGGCGTAATGACAGCGGCCGGTGGCCATGCTGAACAGCATCCTTCCCGCCGCCGCGCCCGCGACGGCGACCAGAACCCACATCGCCAGCACGTCGGACGGGGGAACGCCTTCCGTGATGGACAGCTGGGCAACGCGCGCGATTGCGAGATAGGGGACGAACTCGCACGCCGACGACAAGGCCGCGATGGCGACGTTGCCTATGATCCTCCCTTTCACCGGCTCGATCAGACGCAGATACGTGCGCCGAGCGGCGGCACTGTCGACAGATTCCATAAGCGGCACTCTTTTCTCTCTCGGAAACAGGGGCGGCGGCGGGGCAAGCCGGCCGATGTGCAGATGTTAGCCATAGCTAACTTCAAGAAATGATTTTGGGGATTTCACCACATAATCTACATACATTCTTATTCCGCACTTGCATGAGTCGGAAACAACAAGTAAGTTAGACATGGTTAACATATAGCGAGCAGACCCGCTCCCGACGTTCGGGCGGCTTATGCCCGACAAGGAAAGCGAGGAAACTCATGGCTCGACAGGTTCTACAGCAAGACAAACGCGCGCTCATGCTCACGCAAACGCCCGGCAAGCTCATGATGTCGCTCAGCCTGCCTGCCATCGTCGGCATGGCGGTCATCGGGCTGTACACGTTCATGGACGCCGTGTACGCAGGACAGCTTATCGGGATGGAGGCCATGGGAGCCGTGGCCGTGGCCTACCCGTTCACGTTCATCAATTCCGGCGGCGCTTCGATGATCGGCATGGGGTCGGCCTCGGTGCTGTCGCGCGCCATCGGCGCGAAAGACCAGCGCACCATCGACCAGGTGATGGGCAACCTCGTGGTCATGAACCTGGTGCTGTCGCTCACCGTCACGATCGTCGGCACGGTGTTCGCGCGCCCGCTGCTGGCCCTCACCGGCGCACAGGGGCAGGTCCTCGACCTGGCCGAATCCTACCTGCGCATCATGCTCGTCGGCAGCCTGTTCGTGAACTTCGCGCAAAGCTCGAACATGGTCATGCGCGGCAAAGGCGAGCTGGCGCGGGCCATGGCCATCATGGGAGGAGGCGCCGTCCTCAACATGGTGCTGGCCCCTCTGTTCATCCTGGCCCTGCGCGACCAAGGGCTCGGCATCCAGGGGGCGGGCTGCGCCACGGTGATCACGCAGATGATCCAAGCGGGCGTCATGCTGTGGTGGTTCGTCAAGCGCGAGAAGACGGCGCGTATCGTCCGCGTGGCCGTTTCGCCCGCGATACTCCCCGAAGTGCTGAAGGTGGGCGCGTCCGCCATGCTCATGCAGGTGCTCGTGCTGGTACAGCAAGCCATCGCCTACCGCGCGGCCGCCGCATGGGGCGGCGCGGAATGGCAGGTGCTGCTGGGAGCTGCGCTGCGCATCCAGGCGTTCGCCTTCATCCCTTTGTGGGGCATGAGCAACGGCCTGCAGCCCGCGGCCGGAACGAACTACGGCGCCGGACTCTACGGTCGCGTGCGCAAGCTGACGATCGTCTTCTGCCTGGGCTCGATGGCGTTGGCGCTGCTGTTCTGGGTACCCGCGATGCTGGCGCCGGAAGCCACGCTGTCGCTGCTCGTCTCCGACCCGGCCGTCGCTGCGATGGGCGCCGACGATTTCAGGGTGTTCTTCTCCACCTACCTGGTTGCAGGCCCCATGGTCATGGGCATCACGCTCTTGCAAGCGCTCGGACAAGGCGGCAAGGCGGCGATCCTCACGTTCGCGCGACCCGTGGCTCTGTTCGTCCCACTCGTGCTGATCCTGCCGAACGTCGCAGGGCTCGGCATCCACGGCGTATGGGCCGCATCGGCCCTGTCCGACGGCGTCATGATCGTGGTGGCGGCGTTCATGGTGGCAAGCGTGATCCGCAACCTGGGAAAGGACGAAGGCTCCGCAGCTGACCGCGTGACCATGGAAGAGGAAGCCGCCCGAGCCTAGCGGGCCGGCGCGCCGCCCTCTTGCCGCTGCCGTCTTGCTCGTGCATCATGCAGGCGTTACCCTCGAAGAGCTGGCAGCGCAACGGTTCTGCGCATACGGCATCACGAGCAAACCGCCCGATGTTTCACGTGAAACATCGGGGTTCGCACGCTGCCCCGTCGCCTCGTTCAGCCGCAAACCTTTCCGAGCACGCATGCAAGCCCGTCTATGTCGACCGGTTTCGCCACATGGGCATCCATGCCCGCATCGAGCGCGGACTTCACATCTTCGGCAAATGCGTTGGCCGTCAGCGCGACGATCTTCACTTCTTCCGAGCGGGCGCTGCTGCAAGCGCGCAGAGCGCGCGCTGCCTCGTAGCCGTTCATCACCGGCATCATCACGTCCATGAACACCGCATCGTAATATCCTGCCGGGTGCTTCGAGAATGCATCGATCGCCTTTTCGCCGTTCTCGGCCCACTCCACTTTCGCGCCGCGGCAGCCGAGAAGCTCTATCAATATCTCAGCGTTCAGCTCGTTGTCCTCGGCCAGGAGAAACCTCTTGCCCTCGAATCGATAGGAGGTGCTCTCCGGCACGACTTCAAGCGGCGGACAAGCATCCGCCGACGAGACGACGCGAAGTTCCAATGTCACGCGAAACGAGCTGCCTCGTCCTTTTTCGCTGTCGACCTCGACAATGCCGCCCATGGCGTCGATCAGCGCCTTCGTTATGGACATCCCCAACCCGGTTCCCTGTATCCGCGCGATAGACACCTCTTCGCTGCGCTCGAACGGATCGAAAATACGCTCGACGAATTCCGGCGACATGCCCATGCCGTTGTCGGTTATCGTGAAAGCAACGCTCGCATAGCTGGGCCGCGTTTTCGCCAGCTCCTGCACGACGAGGGCTATGGAGCCGCCCTCCTGCGTGTACTTCACCGCATTGGACGCAAGGTTCAAAAGGATCTGGCTTATGCGCAGCTCGTCTCCCGAGAACGCCTTATGCTTCATCTTCGAGCAATCGATGCGCAGCTCTTGGCTCTTCGCCTGGGCCTGAGGACGGATGATGGCCTCTACCCCGCCCACGACGTCATCGATGTCGAACCGACGCTCCTGAAGCTCCATCTGCCCGCTTTCGATGCGCGACATGTCCAGAACGTCGTTTATAAGCTCCAGCAAATGACGAGACGACGCGGTGATGGCATCGAGGCAACCGGCTATCTTCTCGCTGGCCTCGCCGCTTTCCCGTGCGATCTTCGTCATGCCCACGATGGCGTTGATGGGCGTGCGTATGTCGTGCGACATGTTCGCAAGGAACTGGCTCTTCGCCTCGTTCGACGATCGTGCGATATCGAGCGCCTGCTCGAGCATCAAACTTCCTTTTTGCTCGTTCGTGCGATCGGACAGCACCAGCACGTACTTATCCACCCCTTTGATGGATTCCCGGTACAACGTTTCCTGGTACCAGCGACGCTCTCCCGTGCGCGCTTGAATGCGCTCGCGAAACACTTGAAGGCACTCGCCCTCTTCCAACGACGCAATGTCATCGATTCGAGGGTCGGACGATGGATCGGCCGCCGAGTCCGACAGCGCTCGTATGTTGTTCTTCACCGCTTCGACCGACACGCCCAAAAGCTTCTCCACATTGGGACTGACGTATTCGACCTCGTACGCATCGGGAGAGAACATGACGTAGATGTCGTCGGCATTGCGCACCAGCATGCTGAACAGCTGCTCGCGGCTCTCGATGGCCAGCTCCTTCGCATCAGCCCGGCGCCGCACGCGGCGAAGCAGGGTCAGCAAACCCGCCAACCCGAAGATGCGCGTCCAGCGCGCATTCGGCGCTCGCTTCATGCGTCAGCCAATCTCTGAGCCATCGACATCCCCTCGATCAAACCGACCTGCCTGAGTGCAGAAATTGTTATACCTGATCAAACATAGCCTTATTGCATGCGGTGTCAGAGTATAGCACCCTATTGGGAAGGAGGTAAACCGTCGGAGCCCGCCGCGGTCCTAGGGCACGATCGTGCGGTCGACGTCAATCATACCCGCCCTCTCGAGAAACGCGAGCACGGACTGGAGCATAAGGCGGTAATACGCGGTCATCGATTGGGAGAACCCCTCGTCGTCGGCTCTGCGCGCCTGCCCGAGAGCGATGCTTTCGAGAGACGAGAGCGCGGACGCGCTTTCTCGCGAAGCCGCGAACAGCGCAAGGAAGGCTCCCCAGCGCAGCAAATCGTTCAGCTCCCGCAGAATCGTCTGCAATGCGCAAGGCTCCGTGCATTCGATCAAACCCGTTATGAGAGCCTTCGACACCGCCCAATCCCCCTCCTCGACCGCGAGGGCGCGTTCCGCAGAAGAGGCCACCTCCTCCGCATGACCTTGCACGCGGCTCAATGCAGCAGGCAGCACGGCGCACATCATCTGCGCCGCATGGACGTACGTGCCCACATCTCTCTTGAACGAGTGATCTTCCAGCCAGCGCTCGCTGAACGTCGCATTGCCCAACTGCACGCGCGTGCCCAACCCGTTGACGGTGCGCGCGACGCCTATGACGTTGAGCGCGCCGTACGCTTTCTGCACCGTGGAAGCGGAGACTCCATACTGCGCCGACAGCTCGGCGATGGAAGGAAGCAGCTGGCCGTCAACGAATTCCCCCCGAACGATGCGTTCCACAAGATTGCGAGCTATTTGTCCGTGCACGAATTCCAACCCGGCCTTCGCATTCCACGCGTACCCGAACGATCCGATGTCCACGGCGGGGGCATATGCGTTCTCGAGCGCGTCGAAATACGCCCCGACGCGCTGCGCGACGCCGCGATACATGCAACCGAACCGATACTGCACCTCATCAGCATCGCGCAAAAGCAGAGAGGAGAACATCCACGTCATCAAACCCCCGTCGACGTCGACCGCACGCGAGGCAAAAGGACTTTCGAAACCCGGAACCACCGGCACCAGACCGATGCGCTCCAAGCTTGCGAAGCACGACGTGAACAACGGGTTGCCTGCCTTTGCCACCAGGCCGTGCAAAACAATCGATGCGTGCGATATGCGCCACCCTTCCGATACGCCAGAGCGATCAACGCGCTTCGCATCCTGAGCCAAAGCGAAAAGATCCTCGTCAGAGCAGCATCGAGCGGCTAAGTAGAACAACGGGGGCATGACCAGTTCGAGGGTTCTGTAGCAATCGGCAACCACCTCGCGACGCGCCAGCAGCGCACGGATGCGACCGTCATCCGCGTCATCGGCCGGACGGTACGCCACGACAGCGCGCTTTCGCTCCTCCACGACAATGTACCCGTCGGCCTTCAAAGCACGCTGCACGTCGCGGATGGTTCTGATGCCCACCCGAAATCGATCGCACAAGTCATGCAGCGACGGCAACGCATCGCCATAGCGCAGCGCACCCTGCTCGATGTCGCTGACAAGCTGACGATACACGTACTCGAATAAGGTGGCTTTCTTTTCCAAACCTCTCCTTCGCCGCTTCCATGATGCGGTATTGTACCGCGGCGGCTACCAATCAAGCAGATTGCTTATCGAATGAAGCAGAAAATATTTTATCGGATATCTAATGAAATCCCCGGTCAAACAGCTGCTACGACAACGAGAGGAAGCAAACGAGCACCGATGTCGATTCACCATGCTAAACGTGGTTGACATTAAATGTTTTACCGTCTAAACTACTGGAAGTCGTCATAATTTGACGAATTCACGGGGAATGTTAGGACATGGTGTTGATGTTTGAGCTGAACGTCAAATCCTACATCAAGCGGAACCCACGCTTACGCCAAGCGAAGATGGGTATGCTCATGAGCAAATGGGCTTGGAACCGCAAAGTCTGCCCCCGCCAGTTCAAGCGCTTCTTCTCCAGCTTCACGTTGCCGAAGACTTCCGCGCTGTTCGCCTCGTTCTTGAATACTCGCCGCGTTGCGTATTCCTCCGCAAACTACGGAGACGCCTCGGCAACCAAGCTCTTCATCTTCCTTTCCTAAGTTGGTGCCCCTCGGGGGAAGTGCGCCCTTCGTCGGGTCGCGCTTGCCTTGTATCGTTGTGCCCGAAGTAAGGAGAGAAAGGGGGTGAAGGCAGGACGTTGACGTCCTACCTTCCCGGAGGATCTCCGGATGCCCCTAACAACCGATCCTTCTCACCAGATCGTTGCCAAAAGTATACGAACACCAGCCGATCTCAGCAAGAGTTCGGCAAGCGGTCGCATATTTTCCTCCGATCTCCTATCGGTAGTTAGGTTCCGCATCCCGCCTCCCGGAAGGCGACGCGAAAGTCGAGGGCACGGCTCAGCGTCACTCCACTGAACATCGTTTTCACCAGGACCGCCTCATAGCGGCCAGGGCGAAGCACGGTCTGCGGTGGATATCGATCCGCAAGAATCGTAACTGAATCGCGGACGGTCCCTGCGACCGAACGCACACAGGAGGTAAACATGGCTACCACTACAGCCAAAAAGAAGGGGATCCACTTCGCATGGTTCGTCCTCATCGGCGTTCTGCTGATGATGGGTCTGTGCCGTGGCGGCATCAACAGCGGCATGGGCTTGTTCTTCCAGCCTATCAGCGCCGACATGCACATCGGCGTGGGCGAAGTGGCAATGATGTCGTCCATCTCGGCATTGATCACTATGTTCTGGAGCCCGTTCGCGGGTCGCCTGCTCGACAAGTTCGACATCCGCATCATCACCGTAGTCGCCGTCGCCATCCAGGCGGGCTGCTTCGCCGCGCTGTCGCTGGTCGACGCAGTGTGGGGCTTCTACGCGCTGGCCGGCATCATGGCGTTCGGCTCGGTGTTCGCCACGCAGCTGGTGGGTCCCATGATGATCAACCGCTGGTTCAAGGATAAGAACGGCCTGGCCATGGGCATCATGATGAGCTTCGTGGCCATCTGCTCCGCCGTTCTCTCGCCGGTCGTCGCCTCCATCATCGCATCGAACGGCTGGCGCATGGGCTATATCGTGCTGGGCGTGCTCGCGCTGGTTATCGTGATCCCGGCCGTGCTCATCTGGTTCCGCACGCCCGAGCAGAAGGGGCAGCTGCCCCTCGGCGCCACCGAAGCCGACATCGAAGCCGCCAAGAACGCCGATCCGAAAGCCGCCGCCGAGGCCGCGAAGAACCTGCCGGGCCTCACGTCCAAGCAAGCGCTGAAGACCCCCACGTTCTGGTTCTTCTTCATCTTCATGGTGCTGCTCACCGGAACGCTGGCGTTCGCCTCCATCGTTCCCACCCTGGCTATCGAAGCTGGTTTCGATACCGTGACCAGCGGATTCGCTATGACGGCGTACATGATCGGCACGGCTATCGCCGCCGTCGTGTTCGGCACGATCTCCGACAAGCTGGGCCCCCTCAAGGCCACGATGGTGGCGTGCGCGTGCGGTTTCATCGCCCTCTTGGGCCTCATCTTCTTCCGCACGAACCTGTACATGTTCTTCGGCTCGCTGTTCTTCTACGGCTGCCTGTCCGCCACGCTGGGCGTCATCGGCCCGCTGGTGCTAGGCACGCTGTTCGGCCAGAAGGAATTCGGCTCCATCTACGGCATCGTCATGATGGCCACCGGCATCGGCTCCATGATCCTCATCCCGGCGTACGGCTTCATCTACGATGCGACGGGCAGCTTCACGCCCGCCCTCATCATGATCTTCTGCTTCATCGTCGTCTGCCTGATCTCCATGATCATGGCCTTCAAGACCGGCAAGAAGGTTCAGGCCATGTGGATGCCGAAGGCGTAAATCAGACGCGCCACCCGGCGCTTTGCGCGGAATGCGCTGCGCGCCACCCGTTTGGTTCCACTGCGGGGCACGAGCCCCGCAGCCGGCGGGCACCGGAAACAACCGGACCGCCCGTCACACTACAGTCCTTTTGAAAGAGGAGGAAACACATGGCTCTGAAACTTCTGGAAGGCATGAAGGTCATCGAGATCGCCGCGTTCATGGCGGCTCCGATGGGCGGACGCATCCTGGGCGAATGGGGCGCCGACGTCATCAAGGTCGAGCCTCCCACCGGCGACAGCAACCGCGGCATCGGCCTTGCCCGCCATATCTACAACGGCGACCAGGCCGGTTGGGACTCCATCAACTCCTGCAAGCGCTGCATCACGCTCGACACCCGCAAACCCGAAGGGCTGGCCATCCTCAAAGAGATGCTGAAGGACTGCGACGTGTTCCTCTCGCATCTGCGACCGAAGGATTCCAAGAAGCTGGGTCTGGACTACGAGAGCCTGTCGAAGATCAATCCGAAGATCATCTGCGGCAACACCTCCGGCTACGGCACCAAGGGCGAGTGGGCTCCCCGCGGCGGGTTCGACGCGGCCTCCTACGCCGCGCGTGCAGGCTACGACTTGGACTGCCCCATCAAGGGCGACAACCCGATGATCCCGTACTTCGGCTTCGGCGACATCCCCACGGGCACCTATCTGGCCATGGCCGTGCTGGCCGCCTACATCGAGCAGCAGCGCACCGGCAAGGGCCAGGAAGTGAACGTGGCCCTCATGCACGCCGGCATGTGGAGCGTGGGCGTCCCCATCGTGACCGCCGCCTACGGCGACGAGTACCCCACGGATCCGAACTCCGTGCTGCCCCTGGCCCGTCCGTACATGTGCTCCGACGAGAAGGCCATCGCCCTGATGGGCCTGCAGTGGCACAATTCCTGGCCTGAGTTCGTGCATGCCTTCGGCATGGACGAAGACCTCATCGCCAAGTGGCCCGACTATCAGACCGCGCTGGCCGCTTCTGCCGAGATCACGCCGATCATCACCGAGGTGCTGGCCAACGTCACGCGCGACGAGGCCATCGAGAAGCTCATGACCACCGATATCCCGTTCGACCTCTGCCAGCATTTCGCCGACCTGCAGGATGACCAGCAGGCATGGGACGCCGGGTTCTTCCAGGGCATCGACTACCCCTCCGGCAAGCACATCGGCATCGTCAAGGCTCCGGCCATCTTCTCGTCGGGCGAGGCCGAGTTCGGTCCCTCCGGCTATCCGGGCGAGTACACCCGAGAGGTGCTCAAGGAATACGGTTTCGACGACGCGAAGATCGACGAGCTGCGCGAGCAGGGTCTCGTGACCGAAGAGGATCAATGGGACAAGGATCAGTACAACATGGAGAAGCTGATGGCCCAGGCCGCAGCCGCCAAGAAGAAGGCCGAGTAACAGCTGAGACGCCGTTAGTGGAAAGCGGATCGCCAGCTGCGACGGCGATCCGATGAAGTACCGTTTTCAACCGCACGGATACCGGTGATCCGCGATCCGTGCAAAACAACCGCCAAGGAGGCACAGAAATGATCGATTTCTCTAAGACCGAGGAACAGGAACTGCTCATCGAAAGCATCAAGGAGCTTCTCGAGCGCGAGATGCCGGCCGAGAAGGAGCGCGAATGCTATCGCAACGGAGAGTTCCCCTGGGATGCTTGGAAGGCCATGGCCGAGGCCGGCTTCACGGGCTTGGGCCTGCCTGAAGAAGTGGGCGGCACCGACGTCGACCTCATGACGGTGGCCCTGGCCAACTTCACCATCTCCCGCTACGGCGGCCCGCTTGCGGCGTTCTACTCCATGGGCATGCCCACGATGTACGACGTGTGCGAGTTCGGCACGCCCGAGCAGATCGAGAAGTACGTGAAGCCCTACATCGCGGGCGGGGCGCCGCTGGCCCTGGGCATCTCCGAGCCCTCCACCGGCTCCGACGTTGCCGGCATGCAGACGTCCTACGCGTGGGACGGCGACACCGCGGTCATCAACGGCGGCAAGCACTACACCACCTGCGGCATGGAAGCTCCGGCCATCATCGTCATCGCAAAGGATCCGACGGTTGACAACGTCCATCGCGGTGCGACGATGTTCTTGGTCGATCGCGACACCCCCGGCGTGACTATCAACAAGCTTCCCAAGATGGGCCACGAGGACGCTCCCACCAGCATCTGCGAGGTGTTCCTGAACGACGTGCGCGTGCCCCGCTCGGCCATCCTGGGCGTGGAGCACAACGGCTTCATGCAGACCATGGCGAACTTCACCCGCGAGCGCATCGCCAACGTGTCCGGCGTCATCGCCACGGCGGTCAATGCGTTCGAGGATGCCTGCGCCTACGCCAACCAGCGCGAGCAGTTCGGCCAGCAGATCGGTCGCTTCGAGCTGGTGCAGGAGATGATCATGGAAATGTCCTGCAAGATCGAGAACATGATGAACATGCTGTACAAGCTGTGCTGGCAGGCCGATCAGGGCCAGGACGTGCGCATCCTCGCCGGCATGGCCAAGTACTACTGCTCCAAGGCCACCTGCGAAGTGGTTGACGACGCCATCCAGGTGCTGGCAGGTATCGGCGTGGTGGGCGACCATCGTGTGGGCCGTTACTACATCGACATCCGCAGCGCCCGCATTGCCGGCGGTTCCGACCAGGTCATGGTGTTCAACACCGCTCCGCAGATCCTCAAGCGCTACCGGTAAGACGACAGAACGAGCAAGGGGCGGGCTGACGAAAGCCTCGCGTCCGCCCCGTTCAACGCACATGAGGAAACGGGCAGCGCTTGCTGCTGCAGAAGGAGGTGAGTAACGCGATGGATCGATGTGACGGCATACCGATTGACAGGGTTGCTTTTTCGAAACAGCTTCAACAGCTTGCCGAAAAGTGGGGGGACGAGACGGCTCTCGTCGATGTCTCCCGCGACGGATCGGAACGGGCGTTGTCTCGTCGAGAGCTGTTCGAGGCGATCGAGAAGGTCGCCTGCCATCTCAATGATCGAAACGTTCAACAGGGAGATTACGTCGTCATAGCCCTTCCCAACGGTTACGAGAACGTCGTTGCGACGCTTGCCGCCTGGCAGCTGGGAGCGTGTTGCGTATTCATGTCCCCCAAGGGAACCGATGAAGAACGCAACCATATACACGCGCTGTTCGAGCGCAAGCTGCTGATATCGACATGGGATTGCGACGACGAGGATTGCATATCGCAGCAAGACGTGCGGAACTGGATCCGAGGAGAGTTCCCCCATGGAGCCGAGATCCTGCCGTTCTTCGCCTGCGAGCCCTCGCGGGCTATCCCGACGGGAGGGTCGTCGGGAAAACCCAAGCTCGTCGTGCAAAAAGTCAGGCCGGCCTACTGCGAGATGGATCTGTCGGCTTGGACGGCGATGACGGGGCAGACCCCTTGGTCGAAACAGCTTATCCCCGGTTCCCTGTTTCACAACCTGTACAGCAATGCCACGTACATCGGACTGTTCTTCGGGCAGACCGTGTACCTCATGGAACGCTTCGACGAAGGACAGGCGCTCGAGCTCATCGAAAAGCATGGGATTCAATTCATAGGCTTGGCTCCCACGATGATGGACAGGATGATGCGCCATCCTTCCTTCCAAACCAGAAACCTGGAAAGCCTGGAGGCCGTGTTCCACAGCGGCGGCCCCTGCCCCGACAAAGTAAAGCTTGCCTGGATCGAGCGCGTCGGCGCGAGAAAAGTGTACGAGATGTACGGCGAGACCGAGATGATCGCAAGCACGTTCATACGAGGCGAAGAATGGCTGGAGCACCGCGGCAGCGTGGGACGCCCCTTCGGTTGCGAGCTGCAGATACGCGACGAGGAGGGTCGGGCGCTTCCCTGCGGCGAAGTAGGCGAGATATTCGGCAAGCCGGCTATGGGGCTTTCCGCAAAGTACGTGGGGCCGCAATCCATCAAATCCGAGGAAGACGGGTTCTTCAGCGTCGGCGACCTCGGTTGGCTCGACGAGGAAGGCTTCCTGTACATCTCCGACCGTCGTTCGGACATGATCGTGACCGGCGGGAAGAACGTGTACACCGCCGAGGTGGAGAACGCCATTTTCGACTATCCCGGTATCTCCGACGCTGTGGTTATAGGCATTCCCGACCAGCAATGGGGTCTTAGGGTGCATGCGATTCTCGAGATCGAAGGCGCGGAAAGCGAGTTTTCGACGGATGGTCTCAAAGAATTCCTCCACACCAAGCTGAGCGGATACAAATGCCCGAAGACCTACGAAATCGTACAGGACATGCCTCGCAACGAAATGGGGAAAATCCGGAGACGCGAACTGATAGAGCAACGTGTGTCCAGCTTATCCGAACGCGAACCCGGAACGAAAGCGTGAGAAAGCGATGCAAGAGTCGCATCGCGAAGATTAAAGAAAGGGAGTTTCATTATGGCAGAACGAGAGCTGAAGGCGACCTTGGCCGAAAAGCGCGACGGCGTGGGCATCATCACGCTGAACCGGCCTGAGAAGCTGAACGCCATCAATCAGGACATCATGGACGACCTGTACTACCTGTTCGACGCGTACGAGGAGGATCCCGAGGTCCGCGTCATCGTGCTGACCGGCGGCGACGGCAAGGCCTTCTGCGCCGGTGGCGACATCGAGGGCGAGATCCAGATGGACGTCGTGGGCTCGTACCATGGCGGCATCGAGGGCAACCGCCTGAACACCCGCATCGAGAAGTGCCGCATTCCCGTCATCGCCGCTATCAACGGCTTCTGCCTGGGCGGCGGCTTCGAGATGGCGCTCGCGTGCGACATTCGCCTCGCTTCCGAGCGCGCACGCATCGGCCTGACCGAAGTGAACATGGGCGTCATCCCGGGCTCTGGCGGCACCCAGCGCCTGCCCCGCCTCATCGGCCCCAGCCGTGCGAAGCTGCTCATGATGACGGGCAACCACTACAAGGGCGAGGCTGCGCTGGCCATGGGCCTGGTGGACATGGTGTTCCCGGCCGAGGAGCTGCTTGACGCAGCCGTGAACATGGCCAAGGAGATGGCCGCGAAGCCGCCGCTGGCGCTCGAGTACGTGAAGTGGGCCGTGAACGAGGGCATGCAGATGGATCTCGACCGCGCGCTGCTGTTCGAATCGGCCTTGTTCGCCCACTTGTACAGCACCGAGGATCAGAAGGAAGCGATGTCGGCATTCCTGGAGAAGCGCCCCACGCGTCCCTTCCAGGGCAAGTAGGAAACGCGGCTCATCCGCAAAGGGCGGGAAGGCCGCAACGACATGCCCGCCCCGGCGGAGCCCCGCGCTCCGCGAAACATGATTTTGAAACAGCTGCGCGCATGAGGCCGCAGCGAGTGAAAGGAACGAGCAATGTCTGATTTGAAGCTTCTTGATGGCGTCAAAGTCGTCGACATGTCCGCGTTCGTCGCGGCACCGATGGCCGCCGAGATCCTGGCCGAATACGGTGCGGACGTCGTTCGCATCGAACCGCTGACCGGCGACGGCATCCGCGGCTCGGGCATGACGCAGAACATCTACAACGGCGACGCCCCGCTGTACGACGCCATCAACGGCAACAAGCGCCACATCGCGGTGAACACGCGCACGGCGGAGGGCATGGGCGTGCTGTGGAAGCTGCTGGAGACGGCCGACATCTTCATCTGCCACATGCGCGAGAAGGATATGGTCAAGCTGGGCATCGACTGGGATACGCTGCATGCGAAGTTCCCGGCGCTGATCTATGCCAACACCACCGGCTACGGCAGCACGGGCCCGCTGGCCAGCCGTGGCGGCTTCGACATGATCGCCTACGCCACGCGCACGGGACTCACCACCGACGTGGTTCCCGAGGGCGCGCATCCCTACATGCCCTACCAGGCGCAGGGCGACATCCCCACGGGCCTGTACCTGTCCATCGGCATCATGGCCGCGTACATCAACCGCCTGCGCACGGGCCTGGGCGACCAGGTGTCGTGCAGCCTGTACGGCTCCGGCATGATGAGCGCGATGGTGCCCATCCTCTCCGGCCAGAAGCCCTACAACAACCTGTGGCCGAAGGGCCGCGAGAACGTCCTTCCGTTCTCCTGCATGTACCGCGGCTCGGACGACCGCTGGATCATGGTTGCCGGCCTGCAGTGGCATAAGGACTGGCCGCGCTTCGTGGCGCGCCTGGGCCTCGACCCCGAGCTGGTGACGAAGTACCCCGACTACATGACCGCGCTGGCGAAGTCGAACGAGATCATCCCCATGCTGGACGAGCTGTTCGCTACCAAGACCGTGCAAGAGTGGAGCGACATCCTCACCGAGGAAGACATCCCCAACGACATCTGCCTGAAGTTCAGCGAAGTCGCCGACGATCCCGCGGTGCTGACCGGCAACCTTATGAAGGAAGTCGAGATGCCCAGCGGCGAGGTCATCAAGATGCCGCGCACCCCGGTCTACTTCCGCGAGGCCGGCGCTCCCGACCCGGTCGTCGCTCCCACCGTGGGCGCCGACACCGAGGTCGTGCTGAAAGAGTGCGGCTACACCGACGAGGAGATCAAGAAGATGGCCGAGGAGAAGGTCGTCGGCCTGGGCGACACCTGGGATCGCTCCATGTACGTCATCAAGTTCTAACTGCATCACGAAACGATTTCGCGGGTCGCACGGAGCATCGCGCGCGACCCGCGCATCGGAACAAGAAGCGCAACCAACTGAGGAGGAGTCAGAATGCTGCAAGCACCTTTGTATTTCGAAGACGTCGAGGTCGGCTACAAGTTCCAGTCCCCCGGCGGCCGCACCATCACGAACGCCGAAGTGGTGAACTTCGCGCAGATCACAGGCGACTACAACCTGGTTCATCTGGACCACGAGTTCGCGAAGACCGGCATGTACGGCGAGAACATCGCCCACGGCGCCCTTACGCTGACGCTGGCCGGCGGCATGTTGAAGCGCACCGAGTTCTGGTCGGCCACGGCCGAGACGCTGGGAGACCTCACGGGCTTCAAGCACGTGAAGTTCATGGCCCCGGTGAAGTTCAACAGCACCATCCACCTGGAGTGCGAGATCACGGACAAGACGGACAACGGCGACGGCACGGGCACCATCGAGCTGGCCGTGCATGGTATCGACCAGGACGGCACGCTGGTTCTGGACAACGTGCGCTACTACAACATCGCCAAGAAGAACTAGCCCTCGCCCGCCATCATCCTGAAGGAGGAATTCAACATGAACGAGCAACTGCAAGCTGCTTTCGACAAGAAGTTCAAGGACACCTGGTTCTTCGAGGACGTGCCGCTGAACCATGCGACCCCGGCCACCACGGGCCGCACCATCACCGAAGCCGACATCCTCAACTTCGCCGGCATCTCCGGCGAATGGGCGCCCATCCACATGGATCTCGAGTATTGCAAGGCCCACGGCCATGACTCCGTGCTGGCTCAGCACATGCTGATCTATACGTTCACGCCGTCCATCAACCCGTCCGATCCCATGATGGCAAAGATGAACAACTCCATTCTTGCGACCAAGGGCACGAAGAACTGGAAGTTCCTGAAGATGCCGGCCGTGGGCGACACCGTGTACACCACGTCCGAGATCGTCGCGAAAGACGACAACAAGCCCGAGCGCGGCGTCATCATCATCCAGATGTCGATGATCGACCAGAACGGCGACGTGCTGCAGACCGGCGAGTACCACCTCGTCGTAGCCAAGAAGATCTTCTTCGAGAAGCAGTTCGAAGCTGCCGCCGCCAAGGCGCAGCAGTAGCACCCCGCTCGCCCGTTGCCGCGGCCTGGGAGGGAGGGTCGCGGCACCGCCCGCGGGCATGGACATGCCGGTCAAACGGGAACTGACCCTTGTCATCCTGAGAGAAGCACCGCAGGCGCGAAGTCGAAAGATCCCGTGCGGCGCCAGCCGCAGCACTCCCTGTTAACGCAGCACGGGATCTTTCGACTTCGGCTTACGCTCGGAACGACAGGCAAGCAGTTTGCCCGGCATGTCCATGCCGCAGAACGGCAGGACGATAGGAGAAGAAAGGAAAGGCATCCATGAACATCATTGTTCCTATCAAGGTGCTGGCCGACGATCAGGACATCGTCGTAGCCGCCGACCGGAGTCTGGACGACTCGAAAGCCCATCGCATCGTGTCCACGTACGACCTGAACGCCATCGAGGCCGCCGTGCAGCTCGCCTCCGCCCACGCGGACTCGAAAGTCGTCTGCGTGTCGGTCGCCGACGCGAAGGCCGACGACTCCAAGCTGAAGAAGGGCATTCTCGCCCGCGGCGTGGACGAGCTGGTCATGATCGCCGACGACGCCTGCGCCGACCTCGACGCCCACGCGACGGCCGCCATGCTGGCGCGCCTTGTAGACGGGCTGGACGCCGCCGACCTCATCGTGTGCGGCGACGGCTCCGCCGACAACTACGCGCAGCAGGTGGACGTGCAGCTGGCCGATGCGCTGGGCCTGCCCGTGGTCACCGCTGTGTCCGCCGTGTCGGTGGAGGGCGCCGTCGCCACGTGCGACCGCATGCTGGAGACCCAGTTGCAGACCGTGCAGGTGGACTTGCCCGCCGTGATCAGCGTGGTCCCCGACATCGCGCTGCCTCGCATCCCCGGCATGAAGGACATCCTCGCCGCCGGCAAGAAGCCGTCCTCCGTGAACGCCGCTTCCGATGTGGAGGCCGCGGTCGTCGACGTCGTGGAGACCAAGGCGCCGCAGCAGGCCGAGCGCAAGATGGAAATGCTGGACGCCTCGGTCGACGGCGATCTGGAGAAATTCGCGGCCGCCCTCAAAGCGGCCCTGTAGGAAAGGTGATGTGGACATGAAAGCATGCGTTATCGCTGAAACCTCCGCCGCCGCCCGCGCCCTGTGCGCCGGCGCCCGCGGCATGGCCGACGAAGTGGTGCTGATCGCCCCCGGCGTCGAGGCTCTGACCGGCGTGGCCGACAAGGCCGTGCATATCGACGTTCCCTCCGGAAACGCCATCGACGACGCGTACGCCAGCGTGAACTCCGTCGTGGACGCCGAGGCTCCGGGCATCGTCCTGGTCGAGCCCACCCGTTCCATGAAGGTTCTGGCCGGCAGGCTGGCCGCCCATCTGGGCACGGCGGCCATCACCGACGTCATCGAGTTCGAAGGCGACCTGGCCACCACCATGTACTTCGGCGGCGTGGGCCAGCGCAAGAGCAAGGCCAGCGGCACGGCCGTCTACACGGTGGGCGCCGGCGTGTTCGACGAGGCCTCCGCTTCGGGCACCGACGCCGTCGAGGAAGCCCCCTTCGCCGCCCCGGCTCGCGCCCTGCGCGTGACGGGAACGAAGGATCTGCCGAAGAGCGACGTGGACCTCGCAGCAGCCGGCGTGGTGGTGGCCGGAGGCCGCGGGTTCGCCGAAGAAGCCGACCTGCAGCTCATGCGCGACGTGGCCGCGAAGCTGGGCGGCGAGTGCGGTTGCTCGCGTCCGCTGGCCGAAGGCGTGGACTGGATGCCGCGCGAGGCCTACATCGGCGTGTCCGGCATGATGCTGGCGCCGAAGGTGTACCTGGGCATCGGCATCTCCGGCCAGATGCAGCACATGGTGGGCGTGAACCGCGCGGGCACGATGTTCGCTGTGAACAAGGACAAGAACGCCCCCATCTTCAAGCAGTGCGACTACGGCCTGGTGGGCGACCTGAAGGACGTCCTGCCGAAGCTGGCGGCGGCTCTGTAGGCTTTTCAACCTGTCCGGGAGGGTGCCCGGCATGCCCAGTCGCTCAGACAGTCCTCGCTTCGCTGCGGAACTCGCTTGGT
>OGXN01001019.1_pt1 | contig 30487 bp, 26 predicted proteins | sample 1576281 | NCBI WGS metagenome assembly OGXN01 (sample SAMEA3541494, study PRJEB24748) | human gut metagenome | biome: human gut; feature: human-associated habitat; material: faeces | place: China | collected 2012
CCTGCTCGTTGTAGTCATTGCGCATTCTGGCCACATCCTTCTTGTACAGGATGCAGGTGTAAGTCAGCACAATGCCCACGATCAGGGCCGGGATGAGGTAGTAGTAAATGTTGGACTGCCCTTTCTGCGTATTCAGGGCCGGGACCGCCGGGGAGGCGCCCGTGACCGGAAGGGCGGCGGCGCTCCTGCCCGTGGGGTTGGCAATCGCCTTGTCCAGGTCCGTGATGAAATCCCCCAGGTTCCGGTAGCGTTCCCGGGTGTCCGGATTGATGGCGCGGGAAACCACCGCATCCACGGCGTCACTGCACTTGATCAGGGTGGAAGGCATGGCGAAGCCCGCTTCCATCGGCGTCTTGCGGGTCAGCAGGATGTAGAGCGTCAGACCCAGGGCGTAAATGTCCATGCCCGGCGTGAAGGAGGCCTCAGCCCCGGTGACCCATTCCAGGGAAGCGTAATCCCCCATGTCCACGGGGGGCTGGGCCGGATAAATGTTGATGGGCAGCAGCAGGGCGTCTCCGCCGTCCGCCCTCAGGCAGATCAGCTTGGGCGTGATGCCTCCGTGAAAGATGCCCTTGCGGTGCAGCGTCAGCAGCCCTTCCGCCATATTCCGGACCAGGTTGAGCGCCGCCTGGGGGGGGATTTGGGGGAGTTGGTCCAGGTCCGCCAGGCGCGGATAGGGGGAATGCTCGGAAATGATGAAGGTGAACGGCCCTGCCTGCCCCACTTCATAAACGCGCAGAAGGCCCTGGTGCGCCTGTTCCACGATGGTGAGGGAGCGGACGAGGAATTCCGGATCCCAGCCGAAGACGCCGGCTTCTTCCGTGGGGACCACCCGCAGCATGACGGGCGCAAAGTTGGATTTCAGGGTAGCTGTGAAAATCTGCTGGGGGCCTTTGGTTCCGACAAGCTGGATGTTTTCCAGCTGGGGGAAGAGGGCGGAAATCTGGTCCATGGAATGGGAATCGTCGTCGGGCATGGAGAAGGGGGAATAGTATTGGCAAATAGTTTACCTTAAATTCCCCGCCGGAAGCAACTCTATAAGCGGGCATATTTTGCCGGCGCCATGCTCTGATGCTGAACGGAAACCACTTGCCTCCGGATGGTAGGCAAGAAAGGCCGGCATCCAGCCCTGCTCTTTTTCATCTGCGCGAGGCGCAGCCTGTGATTAAAACTATTCAGGCAGCGCCTGGATACAGGAAAAAACGTTCTCCGGCCTCCTGTTGCAGCAGCGGCGCAGGAGAAGAGGGAGGGGAGAAAAGACCCTGTTGTCCAACCTTCTTCTATTCTTCTGCGTTAGTACCTGTCTCCTGCTATCCGTATGCCGGAAAGGGACTTCTCCAGGGTGTTCCAGTCACTGGCGGTGAGCTCGAAGTCGGCCGCGCGCAGGTTTTCTTCCAGATGTGACAGCTTGGTTGTTCCGGGAATGGGGACGATCCACGGCTTTCTGGCCAGCAGCCACGCCAGAGCTACCTACCTGGGCGGAGGTCATGCCGCGCGTTTGTACGAAGTCCGCCAGGGCTTCCTCTAATGCCATGTTGGCCCTCATGGCTTCCGGGGAAAAGTGGGGCAGTTTGCCGCGGTTGTCATTGCCGGATTTGAAATGGGTGTATTCATTCAGGGTTTCCCCCAGGAACCCTCTGTTGGCCGGATTGTAGGGAACAAACCCGATGCCAAGTTCTTCAAGAGTGGGAAGCACTTCCTGTTCCGGGCTCCTCCACATTAGGTGGTATTTGCTCTGCACGGCGGTGACCGGCTGGACGGCATGGGCGCGGCGGATGGTTTCCGGTCTGACCTCGCAAAGGACAAAACGCCTCACCTTGCCTTCCTGAATCAGTTCCTTGACGGCGCCGGTCACATCTTCGATCGGTACCCTGGGGTCGGAACAGTGCTGATAGAACAGTTCTATCTTTACAAAGGGCTTGCAGAAAGTGATTTCGTTTTCCCCGTGCCGGGTAACGGCACCTGCAACGACCATCTTAAAAAGATAGCCGAAGCCTGCGGGATAAACAAGAAAATCATCTGCCGCCTTTCTCGTCATCATACTTTTGCCGTGACAGTCATCTCTGCAATGGCAGAATGATTGAAGCATGATCAAGATGATCATATAAGCATATCAACACCAACCAGATATGAACCTAATTTACAAACAGGATACTAAGTTCTGATTTCCGTTCTATCTCCACAAACCTTAAAATTATGCATAAGAATGTATTTGACAAGCAACAGGAAGAGGTCAAGAAAGGAAACAACAGGCAGTTTCCTTACGTGAAACCGCCTGGCCTCTTCCGGCAAGGAAAAGCGCACGTGTGCGAAATTAATTCACTATGCCGGATAGTATGGAGATTAATAATGAAAAACTAAAATTATGTCACAGCAAAAAATATATTTTAAAAACAGGAATGGCGAGGATATTAAGATTGCAGCCATCATTAATTTTCCTGATAATTTTGATAAAGGACATCAATATACGGCTATCGTTGTCACACATCCGGGCGGTGGAGTTAAAGAACAGACAGCGGGTCTTTATGCTGAAAAAATGGCAAAACAGGGATTTGTCACTATTGTTTCCGATGCTTCGTATCAGGGAGAGAGCACGGGCGAACCCCGGCAGTTGGAAAATCCTTATATCAGAACAGAAGATGTCAGCGGAGTTATTGATTATCTGACAACACTTCCCTATATAGATAAAAACCGCATCGGAGCATTGGGAATCTGCGCCGGAGGTGGCTATACAGCCAATGCTGCCATCAATGATCATAGAATTAAAGCAGTCGGAACTATCAGTGCAGTAAATATCGGTTCCATGTATCGTAACGGATGGGACGGCAGTGTAAAATCAGCAGATGCTTTTCCTTTGTTGCAAGCCGGTGCGGATGCCAGAACAAAAGAGGCCAACGGAGCAGAAACTGTCACGTTTGCATTAGCACCGTTGAAGAAAGAAGATGCTCCGAACGAGGAACTATTGGAAGCCTGGGAATATTATCATACTCCGCGTTGTGAATACCCAACGGCACCGGGATACGGCACAATGAGGAGCATGACGCAAATTATCACTTATGATGCGTTCAACATGGCGGAAGTTTTCCTCACACAACCTCTACTGATTATTGCAGGCAGCAAGGCTGGAAGCAAATGGATGAGTGATGACTTGTACAAACGCGCTGCAAGTTCCAAGAAAAGCTTTCATGTTGTAGAAGGAGCTAATCATATGTCCATGTACGATGTACCCGAATATGTGAATGAGGCGGTTTCAGTCCTGGCTCCTTTCTTTAAAGAAAATTTGTAAACCCTCAGAATATATTATTTACGAAGAAACGAATTTGTCCAAAAGTCATTTTTTCCCTAAGTCAGACGAAGTTCCCCGAAGGGTACAATAAAATTGCTCTCTGGATACAGAACATCGGGCGGCAGGCACTTCACACTGTTCGGCATGGCTGAGAATTCAGACTTTTCTGACAATTTCTTAAAAATGAAACAAATATGGAGAAAACAAAAGTTTTAATACTGGGGGCGGGAGGAGCAATTGCCCGGCATGTGATCGAATATCTCCGGTCTGAAGCAAATATAGAACTGACGCTGTTCGCCAGGCATGCGGATCAACTGAAAGAATTCGATTCCTTCGCACGGGTAATCACAGGGGATGTACTTCATCCCGGCGATCTGGACAAAGCCATGAAAGGCCAGGATATTGTTTATGCAAATCTTGCTGGGAGCCTGGATAAAATGGCGGCACAGATTGTCAGTTCCATGGAAGCTAATGGAGTGAAACGCCTTATATTCATTACCTCTTTAGGTATTTATCATGAAATTCCCGGTGCTTTCGGGAAATGGAACGACAGAATGATCGGTTCTGCTTTGATACCTTACCGCAAGGCTGCGGATATCATCGAAGCTTCTTCGTTGGATTACACTGTAATACGGCCAGCTTGGCTGACTGATCAGGATGAAGTGGATTATGAATTGACACAGAAGAATGAACTTTTCAAAGGAACGGAAGTGTCCAGAAAAAGTGTTGCAGCTTATATCGCCGATTTGATTGAAAATCCGGAAAAGAGTATAAAGGCCAGCATAGGAATTGATAAGCCGGGAACGGAAGGAGATAAACCTGCATTTATGTAATGGATGGTTGGAATGATCATCATGATGATATAATGAGACCGCATTCCGGAGATGGTGGAGCACTCCCCCTGTGCAGTCAGATCCTGTGATAATTCCGGGCTGCTTCCGGGCGTGGACCGTACAGGCCCAATGTACGCATGTTTTCCGAATATTCGGTTAGTGGCTGCGGCTGGTGCATTGCCTGCGGGCTTCCGGTGTGGCTATTGAGGATATCAGGAATTACATTGAATTATGCCGGGAAGGTGATTCCTCCATTGAAGACCGCGCAGAAATTATCTTCCGGCAGAAAAAACGCCTGCGGCGGCAAATGATCGTACTGAAGGATAAGGAACAGTACTGCCGGGAGATTCTGGAGCGCCGTTCCAGGGATATTTGCAATCCTGCCAGTTTTCTGGACCGGAAGCGGGGAACAAGCCCGGATTGAAGGAGCTCTCCCCCGGGGGCGCTCGGAGTTACGGCCTTTTCAGGATGATGGGGGGCGCGGGATTGGTCTGCCACACCGGGGTGGCGGCCTTGGCGTCCGCTTCCTCCAGCGCCTGGCGGCCCTTGACCTTGGCCAGGTGCTCCCGGAGAATGCGCCGCAGCTCCACGGCGGCGGCGGGGTCGTCCTGCACGCTGTGCCCGGACGGGACGATCTTTTCACTCACGCTCCAGTCCAGATGGGAGGAACGGTACTTCACCACCCCGTCGGAGGAGTGGGGCGTGTCATTCCTGCCCCTGTCGCCGATGATGGAATGAACCGGAACGGAAGGGGAGCCGCGCAGCTCGGACATGTATTTGACCAGGGAGGAGTTCGGGGAAAGCTGGCGGATGCTGGTAAGCTCGTCCTTCAGCTGGAGGGGGTTCAGCAGGAACATGCCGCGGCTGAGGGTGGCGATGCGGGTGACCTCTTCCAGCATGTCCGCGGGGAGGTCGATCAGGCGCTGGCCCAGCCGCCCTATCCAGTTGTCCGCAAAGGTGGAGCCGCGGTGGGGCGTAGCCATGTACACGATGCGCGTGACGCCCCTGGCCGGGGAAAAGATGAAATTGGTCTGGAGCTGTTCCAGCGTGTGCTCGTCACAATGCAGGGGTTCCAGCCCGGTTTTCCAGTTTTCCAGCGTCATGTCCGCAAAGGTTTCCGGAGGCAGTTCAAACAGCCCCTTCATCAGCGTCCACGGCTTGGTGGAATTGTTGAACCGGGTGATGAGGCCGCCCATGGAGTGCCCCACCATGACGATGTTATTCATCTCTTTGGAAGTTCCGCGCGGATTGTACTCCTTCATCAGTTCCTCCAGCGCTTCCCGCTGCCTGCTGGCCGGGATGGTCCAGGCCAGCCCGGACGGATAGCCGAAGAACCAGAACTGGTAGTTTTCCCGGATGACGGAGTCCACCAGAAGGCGGTTGGTCAGGTTGGCGAAGGTGGCGGGACCGGACATCAGGCCGTGGGTGAACAGCACGGGAATTTTCTTGGGATCGTACGGTTCGGAAAAATAAAGCCCCATCGTATTGATGGCCTTTTTGGGGCGGAACGCGCCCAGCAGCTCCGTGCCGTCCGCGTCGGAAAGCTTCCAGAACAGGGCGATGGGTACGGAAAAATTGGCCGCCAGAGGCTGCCGCACCTTGTTCTTGCCGATGAAGACGTGCTCATTCATCAGGCGCGGGATGGTGCGCAGCACCGGTTTGCCGTCCACCATGCGGTCAAAATCCAGAATGGCCGTCAGCGTGTGCACGTTGCCGTTGTCTTTCAATACATTGGCATGAGGCTGGGAAACGCCCTGGGGCGCCAGTCCCGCCAAGGGAATGCCCATGCCCTCCACGGTTACGCTCTCCCGCAGGCGGAAGGTGGGGTCCACCTCGTCAGACATGTAGATGGCTTCATAGAACCAGGGGTTGCTGTCCTTGGCGTAAGGGGCTTTTTCAATGATGAAGGGGAGGCTCCGGCGCGTCTTCTCATTCATGCCGCCCTCGCGTTTGGCCTCTTTCAGGTGCGCGGCCAGTTCCCGGATGCACGCGTTATATTTCTTTCTGGCTTCCGGCCATTCCCTGCTGCGGCGCGGGTCGGAAAGAATGAGCCATGCGGCGTGAGCCTCCCGGATGGCCGCCGCGTCATCCTGGTAATGGGTGTACGCCGTGCCCTGCTGCTGGTGCAGGGAACAGCCGGAAAAGCCCAGGACAAGGCCTAAAAGAAGGGCGGAAGCCGTTTTCATGATGGAAAAAAGGGAGGAAGGCCGCTGCGGGCGCGGAGGTCAGGAGAGCATCTCCAGAGACCTGTTCATGGATTTGAGGAAGGCCTGCACTTCCTCTTCCGTGTTGTACAGGGCGAAGGAGGCGCGGGTGGTCCCGGTGGTTCCCAAGGCGCACATGAGCGGCTGGCAGCAGTGGTGCCCGGTGCGCACGGCAATGCCCATCTGGTCCAGCAGGGTGCCCAGGTCATAGTGGTGGATGCCGTCCGCCAGGACGGAAACCACGGAGCTGTGCGGCACGTCCGGAGCCAGCACGGTCAGGCGCGGCATGGCCTTGAGCCCCTCCACGGCCATATCCGTCAGCTTCTGTTCATGGGCGGCGATGTTGTCCATTCCCAGCCCGGAGACGTAGCGGATGGCGGCGGCCAGCCCGACGGCCCCCCCGACGTTGGGCGTTCCCGCCTCATACTTGAAGGGAATATCGTTGTAGACGGTTTTGCCAAAGGTGACTTCCTTGATCATCTCTCCGCCGCCCATCCACGGCGGCAGTTTTTCCAGCAGCTCCCGTTTTCCCCACAGAACCCCGGTGCCGGTGGGGGCGTACAGCTTGTGCCCCGAGAATGCGTACAGGTCACAGCCCAGCTCCTGCACGTCCACCTTCATGTGGGAGACGGCCTGCGCGCCGTCAATCAGCACGATGGTGCCAGGCCTGTTTTCCCTGGCAAGCGCGGTGATCTCCCGCACGGGGTTGACGGTGCCCAGCGTGTTGGAGACGTGCCCCACGGCCACGATGCGCGTGCGGGGGGAAAGCAGTTTTTGATAAGCCTCCATGTCCAGCGTCTGGCCCGGTGTCAGGGGAACGACCTTGAGGACGGCGCCCGTGCGCTCGCAGAGCATCTGCCAGGGTACGATGTTGGAGTGGTGCTCGGAGGCGGTCAGGATGACCTCGTCCCCCGGCTGGATCATGCCGGATTTGGCGATGGTGTCCGCCGCCAGGTTGATGCCCATGGTGCACCCGGAGGTGAACAGGACTTCCGCCGTTTCCGGAGCGTTGATGAACCGGGCCGCCGTTTCCCGTGACTCTTCATGCGCTTCCGTAGCCAGCTGGCTCAGGTAGTGGGAGCCGCGGTGCACGTTGGCGTTCTGGGTCTCGTAATAATTCCGGGTGGCGTCCAGGACGGCCAGGGGCTTCTGCGTGGTGGCCGCGTTATCCAGGTAAATGAGCGGTTTGCCGTGCACGCTGGTCTCCAGGATGGGAAACTGCGGGCGGATGATTGCTGTGTCAAGCATGGCTTATGGTACGAGTGAGGGTTCTTTGCGCAGTTCGTCCCACCCGCCTTCCAGGATGAAGATGGGCGCGCGTATGCCGTATTCCGGCTTTTTCAGTTCATTGGCTACGGCTGCGCTGGAAGTGCAGTCCCTGCTGCAAAAAATGACGATGCAGCAGCCCCTGTCTTCCGCCGTCATCAGGGCTTCCATGGCGTTCGCCAGAAGCTCCTGGTAATTGGCGTCCGCTGGGCGCACGGGGTAAACGGGGGCCTGCGTTACGGTGTGGCGTTCAAAGTCGTCCTGCTTTCTGGCGTCTATCCAGATGACCTTTCCCGGCCATTCCTTCATCACCTGGGACAGGCATATGTGCCCTTCCTCCAGCGTCTCCGGGTTGCAGGGCGGCGTGCGGAACGGCTGAAAGACGCGCAGGTCCAGCGCGGCAATGCCCACCGCCAGCAGGAATACGGCCAGCAGGAGCTTCAGGGCGGTGGAAAGGGCGTCTCTCATGGCGGAACGGGGAGGGCGGTCAGTCTTCCTTGATGGTCAGGAACCCCATCTGGCGCTTGTAGCGCGGCACGGTGGAATCCGTGCGCACCCAGATGGTGTTGAAGGCGGGCTTGTCCGTAGACTTGGGCGTGACGATGATCTTGTATTCCCTGCCTTTTTTGACGGTGACGGGTTCATAGTTGAAGGCGTCCCCGGTCAGGTCCACCGTGGTCAGGTTGACGGGCAGTTCCCTGGAGATGGTGATCTTAATGGTCTTGGAGGAGGGGGCCTCCCCCCTGGTCCATTCCAGCTTGCGGGGCTCCATGCGGATGATGTCCGGGATTTGCGCCCGTATCACCAGCTTGTACGCGGAGCCGTTGGCGTGCACCGTCATGTCCTTGTCCACCGTGCCGGAAAAATTGCCGGTCTTCATCACGGCGCTGATGACGCCTGATTCCCCCGGGGCGTACGTCAGCTTGTTATCCTTTGCCCCGGCGGTCGTGCAGTCGCAGGAGACGTGGATTTTGCTGATCGTGACGGGAGCGGCGGAGGTGTTGGTGAAGGGGAAGGAGGCCGTGATGCTGTCCTGGTCCGGAGCCACTTTCACCGGAACCACCGTTTCCTTGAAGGACAGTTCATCCTTGCCGGAGGCAATGCCCCCGCACAACAGCAGCCCTGACAGAATGGCGGTCCGGATGGTCATGGTCGTTTCAGGATGGTTTTTCCTCTTTCTTCCGGGCGGAGAAGATGCTGGCGATGAAGAAGATGATCGCCGCCACGAAGATGCAGGAGTCCGCCACGTTGAAGGCGGGCCAGCGGTAATTGAAGACGGGGATGGTTACGTCAATGAAGTCCACCACGTAGCCGTTCATGAGCTTCGTGAAAAAGCCGTGCGTCTGTTCGTAGGGAATCAGGAAGCCCTGCATGAGGCGGTCCGTCAGGTTGCCCGCCACCCCGGCCAGCAGCAGCACGTAAGCCAGCTTGAGCCATACCGTATGGAAGAAGTTTTTCCGGTAGAGCACGATCAGGGCCACGATGGCGAGCACGGGAATGGCCAGGAACAGGTAGCTGGACCACACCGTTCCGTTCCCCATGCCGAAGGCCACGCCCGTGTTGTGCACGCGGGTGATGTTCACCGTTCCGTCCAGGAAGGAGATGGGTTCCAGCTCCCTCAGCTTGTTCAGGGCGTCCACCGTGTGCGGGTTCAGGTCCGGGAACTGCGCCAGGTCCGCCGCCGGAACGCGCGCGTTCGTGGCGAAGTCAAGCGTTCCGTCCGCGTTGACATGGTGGAAGCCCGGGAAGTCAGGCAGGTACGCGTACTTCTGGGCTTTTTCGTTCAGGTAGTTCAGCGGGAAGCGGTGGATGATCCACAGCTTGCTGGCCTGGTCCAGGGCATAAAGCCCCACCCCCAGCAGGCTCCACCAGAGCCAGCCGGGAAGCGTTTTCTTATGGGGGGCGGGTTCCTTTTCCGTCTGGGTGTCCATATAAAGATCGGGGAGTGGAGTGGTTGCCGTTCAGGAGAGGACTTCCGCGCAGCGTCCGCACACCTCGCAGCCGTCTTCCACGGGTTCATACCGGCGGCAGCGCAGGCACATGGCGTGTTCCGTTTTGGCGGCGGTTGCCGCCAGTTCCGGGCCGCTCTTCACGTCCAGGTCTGCAATGATGAAGAACTCCGTGGCAAAGGCCCGGTCTTCCAGCAGCGCCACCACGTCCTCGCTTTCGTTGGCCGGGACGGTGAGGGAGATGGAAGCCTCGTTGTTCTTGGAGAATGCCTTGGCCTTCACCTGTTCTTCAATGGCTACCTGGATGACGGACTTGATTTCCTGAAGGCGGGAGATGGCGGAGGAAGCCTCCTGCGTGTCGTATTCCGGCATCGGGGCGGGGAAGTCCTGTTCATGCACGCTGCCTTCATACCCGGCGTATTCCCAGGCTTCATCCGCCGTGAAGGCCAGGATGGGGGCCAGCAGGCGGCACAGCGCCCGGAAGACGATGGTCATGGCCGTCTGCGTGGCGCGGCGGCGCACGGAGGTGATGGCGTCACAGTACAGGCGGTCCTTGGTGGTGTCCACGTACAGGGCGGAAAGGTCGCTGGAGCAGAACTGGTTGATGACGCTGAACGCCTTGCGGAAGTCGTAAGCTTCATACGCCTTCAGGGTTTCCCGGATGACGGCGTTCAGGCGTTCCAGAATCCAGCGGTCCAGGATGGGCATGTGTTCCGGGGCGACCGCCTGCGTGGCGAAGTCAAACCCGCTGATGTTGCCCAGCAGGATGCGCAGGGTGTTGCGCAGGCGGCGGTAGGGTTCCGTGACCTGCTTGAAGAGGTCTTCCCCGAAGGGGACTTCATTCTGCCAGTCCACGGAGGCGGCCCACAGGCGCACGATGTCCGCGCCGTACTTGTCATAATAATAGGCGGCGTCAATGGGCTTGCCGCTCTTGGCGTCCGACTTGGAGGTCTTTTTCCCGGTGTCCTTGTCCACCACGAAGCCGTGGGTCATCACAGCCTTGTACGGGGCCTTGCCGCGCCAGGCGACGGAGAGCATCAGGGAACTCTGGAACCAGCCGCGGTGCTGGTCCGTGGCTTCCAGGTACAGGTCCGCCGGGGCGTCCAGGCCGGGGCGGGCATCCATGACGGCCATGTGGGAGCAGCCGGAATCGATCCAGACGTCCAGCGTATCCTTGCCCTTCTTCCAGGTCTTCGGCAGGCCGAGGCGTTCGCACAGGTCTTCATCGGAAAGTTCAAACCAGATGTTGGAGCCGTGGGCCTCCACCATGTCCGCGATCTTGCGGACCACGGCGGCGTCCAGAACGGCCTTCCCGTTTTCATCAAAGAAGACGGGCAGGGGCACGCCCCAGGTGCGCTGGCGGGAGATGCACCAGTCCGGGCGCGCCTCCACGGTGCCGTAAATGCGGTTGCGGCCCCAGGCGGGCAGCCACTGCACCTTGTCGATCTCTTCCAGGGCCTGCGGACGCAGCTTGTCCATGGAGATGAAGAACTGTTCCACGGCGCGGAAAATGATGGGCGTCTTGGAACGCCAGCAGTGCGGATACTGGTGGCGGTATTCCTCCACGCCAAAGAGGTTGTTATCCTTCTCCAGCATGGCGATGACATCCTTGTTGGCGTCAAACACGTGCTTGCCCACCAGGGAGGGAACGCCCACTTCTTCCGTGTACTTGCCGTCGTCATCCACGGGGGAGAGAACGGGCAGGCCGTACTGGCGCCCCACGTTATAGTCGTCCGAGCCATGGCCGGGCGCGATGTGGACGGCCCCCGTGCCGGTGTCCGTGGTCACGAAGTCCGCCAGAATGATTTTTGACGTGCGGGAGAGGAAGGGGTGCTGCGCTTCGCAGTTTTCCAGTTCGGTGCCCTTGAACTCGCGGATGGTTTCCGCCAGGGCCCAGCCCGTCTTCTGCGCGAAGGCGTCCAGCAGGTCCTTCAGGATGATGAGGGTTTCCGTCTGGCCGTCCTTCATGAACTTGCCGGCCACGTACGTAAAGCGCGGATGGAGGGCAATGCCCACATTGGCGGGCAGCGTCCACGGGGTAGTGGTCCAGATCACCATGGAGGCTTTCAGTCCCAGCGGGTTGTCCAGCAGGGGGAAGCGCACGAACACGGAGGGGCTGACCTTCTCCTTGTAATCAATCTCCGCTTCCGCCAGAGCGGTGTAGGCTCCGTAGGACCATTGCACGGGCTTGCGGCTTTGGTAAACCGCGCCGTCTTCCACCAGCTTGGCGAACACGCGCAGGATGTTGGCTTCATACGCCGGCTTCATCGTCAGGTAGGGATGCTCCCAGTCACCGAAAACGCCCAGGCGGCGGAAGGAAGTCCGTTGAATGTCAATAAAGCCCTTGGCGAATTCCGCGCAGCGGCGGCGGATTTCAGCCGCATCCAGGTCACGGGCCTTCTGCACCACCTTGAATTCGATGGGGAGGCCGTGGCAGTCCCAGCCGGGAACGTAGGGCGCGGCGTAACCGGCCATGGTCTTGGACTTCAGGACCAGGTCCTTGAGAATCTTGTTCAGGGCCGTGCCCATGTGCACGTCGCCGTTGGCGAAGGGGGGGCCGTCATGAAGCAGGAACCGGGGTGCGCCCTGGTCAATCCTGCGGGACAAAATTCGTTCGTACAGTCCGGTGTCTTCCCACTTTTTCAGGCGTACGGGTTCGTTTTTTGTCAGATCCCCCCTCATGGGGAAGCCGGTCTCCGGCAACAGGATGGTGTCTTTATAATTCTTTTCGGGCGCACTCATGCCCAGAAAAGGTAGCACCGGGTCCGGGTGCGGTCAACCCTGCGATGCGGCACAATCAGGGCCTAGCGCGTTCATTCCCGCCGTGTTCCGGGTGCGGCGCCCGGGCCGGAGGGCGCATTCCCGCACGGGGCGCACCGGGAGGAGAGAATTCCCCGTTCAGAGAGCCATTCCTCCGCGGCCTCCGGCCATTTGTCCGTGGGCTGCCCGCGCTTCTCCATGCCGTACCCATGCCCTCCGGAAGGATAAAAATGCAGGCTGGCGGGAACGCCCTTTTCCCGGCAGGCCTGTTCCATCAGCCTGCTGTTGGCGCTGGCTACGCCGTCGTCCAGCGCGTGGACGAGGAACACGGGCGGCGTCTGCGCCGTCACCTGCCGTTCCGCGGAACACAGCTCCGCCAGGTCCGCACCGGGGGCTGGCCCCAGAATCCTGCTGCGGGTGCCCCCGTGGGTGGTTTGTGGCTCCATGGTGACGACGGGATAGATGAGCATGGAGAAATCCGGCCGGGCGGAAACGCTTTTCAGCGGGTTTTCCGCTTCTTCCGGCAGGGGGCGGTTCCAGAGCGTGGAGGCCATGGCTGCCAGATGGCCCCCTGCGGAAAAGCCCATGACGCCGATGCGGTGCGGGTCAACCCCCAGAGCGGAGGCATGCCGGCGCGTTACGCGCAGAGCCTGCCGGGCGTCCAGCAGCGGGCCGGGAAACCTGCCGACGGCATCATTGCTCCCGGAAACGCGGTACTTCACGACGACGCCCACCATGCCGTGCTCCGCCGCCCAGCGGGCGATATGGCCGCCTTCCTTTTCAATGGCCTGGATGGCATAGCCCCCGCCCGGAAAAACGCACAGGGCCGCGCGCCTGTCCTGCGGCTTCCATCCGGCGGGAAAGTAGAGCTGCATCTGCGCTTCCCCCACGTTCGTAATATGTCCGGGGGATACTTGTTTTTCCTCCAGGTCCGCCGCCTTGAGCCCCAGGGAAATCCACCCGGAATGAAAGGCTCCGTGTCCCGCGGGCGGCTGGAGGGCCTCCAGCACGGACGGTTCAAATGGCGCGGCTCCGGCGTCGCCGTGAGGGAAGGCAAGGAAAAGGGCAGGAAGGAGGAAGGCAAGCTTCATGCTCATGGTTTATTGGCGAGTGAGATGACGAGTTGGGAAAGGCCCTGCACGACTTCCGCAAACTGGGGATAATCCAGCTTTTCAGCCGTGTCGCTGGTTTCATGGTAGTCATCGCAGCGGAGGAAGGCCGTGTCCGTGGCGGCAAAGGAGGGAATGCCCTCCTTCATGTATCCCCAGTCATCTGACCAGGAAACGCCGCGGGTGTAATACGGGAATACGGCGGAACGTACCGGAAAGCGGCTCAAAGCGGCAAATTCCTCCGCGCAGGAGCGGGCCAGCTTGCGGCCCGTGTTGGTGGACATGAAGGCCACGTAGTCGCAGCGGTCCGGCAGCCCGGCTAATCCGGCAGCCACGGCTGACTGGCGTTTTTTGTTCACCCGCGGGGAATAGCAGCCCAGCGTTTCCAGGGCAATCATGCCGATGATTCTGTCTTTGCCCGGATGGCGGGCGACGGATTTGGCGTGCACCACGCTGCCCATGGAGGGCGTCTGGTAAAAGGGCGGCTCCTCATTGGCATAAGCCACCAGGCACACGTCGTGCAGGGTGGGAGTTGCCGCCAGGGCGCGCGCCGTTTCCAGCAGGGCGGCCACGCCGGAAGCATTGTCATTGGCTCCCGGCGTTCCGGTGCGGGCTGGTCTGGCGGGACCGTGGTCGTGCCAGTTGTCCATGCCCACCTTGGTATCGTAATGCGCGCCTATGATGAGCGTTTTGGATCGCGGGGAAGTTCCCTTTTTGGTGGCAATGAGGTTGTACACCGTCCTGTCCTTCACGGCGCCGAATTCCGGGGAAACCGGAATGTCCACGGCCTGGCGCGTGACGGTATAGCCCATGTCCGCCAGGGTTTTTTCAATGTAGCGGGCGGAACGCTCCATAGTGCCGGGCTTGTAGGCGTTGCGCTCTCCGATAGTGTCCGCCAGATGGGTTACGTGCGCTTTCAGGAGTGTTTCCGTCTGCTCCGTCTCCGGAATTTCCCCGCTTCCGCAGGGTGGAAAGAGCTTGGAGCAGGAGCCCAGGGAAAGGCAGGCCGCGGCGGTGAGCAGCCCGCATTTGATCAGGGAGGAGGAGAGATTCATGAGGGAAGTTGGGGAAGGCCGGTTTTAGAGAGTATCGGCGGTGGAAGGAGGAAAATTGATCTTCTCTGTCTGGCCCTTTTTCATCACCAGGTCTTTCTTGCGGCTCCGGTGCATGAAACGGAATTTTCCGGGACGGCTGGCTGTAGCGGTGGCCTGAACCCGGCCGTTTTCCCAGCGCAGGTCCACCTTCAGCCCGCCCCGGGTGCACAGGCCCGTGGCGGAACCCTTCTTCCAGCCGTCCGCCAGGGCCGGAGCCAGAAGGATGACTTGAAACCCGTCCTGCATGATTTGGCTCTGGACCAGGCACTGGGCCACTCCGGAGGTAAAGCCGAAGTTGCCGTCAATCTGGAACGGGGGATGAAAGTCAAACAGGTTGGAATTGATGTAATGTTTCAGCATGGTGTACATGCGGTCCTCCGCGGCGTTCCCGTCCCCCAGAGTTGCGTAAAGGTTGATGAGCCAGGCGGTGCTCCAGCCGGTGCGGATGCCGTTGTTCCCCATGTCTGCGTATTTGCGCCGGAAATCCGCTGACTTGCGTACGGCCTCCGCATATTCCGGCGTGGTGAGCACGTTCCATTCCGTGCCGGGAAACAGGCCGTAAAGGTGGCTGATGTGGCGGTGCCCCTTCTGCATTTCCTCAAAAGGCTTCTGCCACTCCTGCACGCGGCCGTCAGGGCCAATGGCAGGCTGGGGAATCTTCGGAAGAAAGTCCAGCGCCTTAACCAGGGTGGGGGTACGGACATTCAGCTCCCGGCAGGCGTAAATGTAGTTGCGGAGCGCCTCGCGCCCCAGAAGCTGGTCATGGGAATTGCCGAGGGAGACATAGGAAAGCGTTTTGGGGCCCGTGCCGTCCGGCGCGTAGAACCCGGTTTCAGGGGAGACGCCCGGGCCGGAAAGGTAGCGGCCCTGGCCGTCGTCCTCAAACCAGGACATGACGAAGCGCGCACTGGATTCCAGGATGGGCATTGACTTTGCAAGGTCCCGCCTGTCTCCGGTGAAGCGGTAGCTGTCCACCAGGTGGGCGCTGGCCCACGCTCCGTTCATGAGGCTGGCCGCCCATTCCGGATTGTTGCCTGAAAAATAGGTATGCTTCCAGCAGTCCGTATAATGGCCGAAGCAGAAGCCGTCCCGGCAGATGAAGCGTGCGAATTCCTCCCCGTAGGGAAGCAGACTCCGGACGAAATCAAGATAGGGCTGCTGGAATTCACCCAGCCCGGTGGCGTGGGACGGCCACTGGTTCATCTGGCTGTTGATGTTCAGGAAATAGCAGCCCATCCACGCCGCCCGCAGTTCCGGATTCCACAGTCCCTGCAACCCGCATGGAAGCTGGCCCGGCCTGGTATGGACAATCGTGCAGAAGCGGCCGAACTGAAAAAGCTGTTCCAGCAAGTCCGGGTCCTTTCCCCCCTGCTTGACGCGTTCCAGCCTTTGGGGGGTGGTCATGGCGGAAACCTCCGGCGGGGAGTCCCCCAGGTCCACCTGGCAGCGCAGCATGAGGCGGGAAAAATAATCTTCCGTTTCCCGGGCAAGTTTCTTCCATCCCATTTTTCCCGCCTTCCTGAGCAGCTGGCTGTTTCTGTCTGCCAGGCTGCCGGTCAAGGGCTCCTCCGGTTTCCGCAGGTTGTAATCCGTGGAGGTGGAGGAAAGCACCAGCACTTCCCGGGCGGAATCCAGAATAATTTCCTTCTCCCGGCGGGAGATGGCGGCGCCGGGCGCCAGAATGACTACCCGGTTTTCAAACCGGGTTCCGCCATTGCTCCCCTGTCCCTCCAGCACCCATCCGTCCGGCCGCGCGGTAATGCGGGCTGACGGGTCCGGATGCTGTAAATTCAGGGAAATGCGGCACCCGGACGGAATGGTGCAGGTAATGTGGTAGGCGGCGCAGTCCGCGGCCGGAGCCGCCAGAATTTCCGTGACCAGTTCTCCGGTGCCGAATTGAACGCGGGTGGAGGCCTTTCCCCTCTGCATGTCCAGCGTGCGCCGGAAGGAGGCGGGGGAGGGCAGCCCCTGGAACTCCGCCTGAAGCAGGCCGCCCTGCTGGTAATCTCCCGCGATGCTTCCGGAGGGCAGAATCTCCTTACGGAACACTTGGTCCGCGCTCCGGTATTTTCCCTCCCGGCAAAGCTGGCGCGCCTTGTCCAGCGCCTGCGCGGCGCCTTCCTTCATGCGGAAGTCTTTTTTTGCAAAGATGCTTCCTTCATTGAGAACGACGGTCTCCCTGGGAAACGTGCCGAAGGAGAGTACCCCCAGCCTGCCGTTGCCTGTGCCGTACCCTTGCGTCCATTGCCGGGCGGGTTCGGTTGAGGTGACCTGCATGGGAGCGGGAGATGCCTGGAGCGGAGCCGCGCCCAGGAGAAGGCAGAGGAAAGAAAAATGTTTCATGGTGATGCTGGCGGTTATTTCCTGAAGAGGGTGGCCGTCTTCAGGAAAGATACGTGCCTGAAACGTTTTTTTATCAGAACAGGAAGTAGCAGGAGCAGAACCAGGCGATGATGAGCAGGCCGCAGGTGAATTCCAGCAGCAGCCCGGTGAGCATTCCCAGCGCCGCTCCGGAACCGGCCTTGAACGCGGCCATGATGTCCTTTCTGGCAAAGATGAGTTCCGCCAGCAGCGCCCCCAGGAACGGCATGAACAGAAGCCCCACGATGGGGGTGAACAGGAGGGCGCCCACCACAGCGCCGATGATGGCCCCCCAGATGCCCGCGGCGGTGCTGCCGAACTTTTTGGCCCCCATGCCCCCGGAAAGCTTGTCAATGACCAGGCCCCCCGCCACCAGCAGCGCCAGCACGGTCCAGCCCCACCACTCCAGGCGTCCGGCGCCCATCACGCCCTGCCAGATGCAGCCTGCCGCAATGATGATGATGCCGGGAAGCATGGGAATGAGCGTGCCGATCAGCCCCATGCCGAAGAGCAGCAGGGTGACGCACCAGACGAGGGTTTCCGAAAGGACGGGAGGCATGCCTCCTTTCTTATCAGGAAGAGCGCCCGGAGGCAAGGTTTCTGCCCGGCTTGCGGATGACGGAAAAAAGGGGGGAAGCGCATGGATTGCTGTTGCTGTTTTTACGGGCGTGGTATGGAATGGCGCCCATGACTCTTACCGTTTCTTTCCTGCGTAGTCGCATGGTGTGCTCCTGCGTTCTTTCTCTGGGCGTTATGCCCGTGCTGGCCGCGGCTCCCGCTGGTGATTCCGCTACCGTGCAGAAGCTGGCGCATTCCCTGGAAGCCCGCGTGGGCATGGCGGCGGTGATGCTGGACACGGGGGAAACCGTATCCATTGGAGATGAAGCGGCCTATCCCATGCAGAGCGTCTTTAAATTCATCCTTGCCCTGTCTGTGCTGAAGCAGGTGGATGAGGGAAAGCTGGACCTGGAGCAGATCATCCATATACGCCCGGAACAGTTGCTGAAAGACACGTGGAGCCCGTTGCGGGAGCGCTTTCCCCAGGGCGGTGACTTTTCTTTAAAGGAATTGCTGCGCGTGACCGTCCAGGAGAGCGACAACAACACCTGCGACCTTCTGTTTGCCCTCATCGGCGGGACGGGGACGGTGCAGAAAGATTTGAAGGAATGGGGAATCAGCGGCATCAACGTCCGCTTTACGGAAAACGAAATGCTGCGGAACCATGACTTGCAGTATGTCAATTCCAGCCGTCCGTCAGCCATGAATGCCCTGCTGCGCGCGTTTGACGAGGGTAAAATCCTGAACAAGGACACGCAGCGCTTTCTCTGGGACATAATGGCCGGCTGCTCTACGGGCGCCACGCGCCTGAAAGGGAAGCTGCCGCAGGATTATGTGGTGGCGCATAAGACCGGATCGGGCTTCACCACTCCGGAGGGCGTGATCGCCGCCGTTAATGACGTAGGCATCATCGTTCTTCCCAATGGCCGGAAAATGGCCGTCTCCGTATTCGTCATGAATTCAAAGGATTCCCTCCCCGCCTGCGAGAAGGTGATCGCCTCCATGGCCCGCTGGCTGTGCACGGAGTGGCAGCCTGCCGCCGCCAAGTAGCGGGCGGCCTTCCCCGGAACATGTTTTAAGCTTGGAAAGGGTGCCGCGTTCAGGCAAGGTGTGCCGCGTTATTCATGAAGAACCTATTGAGCCGGTACATCAGCCTGAGCCTGGCGCTGCGGTATCTGAACCCGCTGCGGACTTTCTTTTCCATCATCACCCTGATCTGCCTGCTGGGCGTATCGCTGGGGGTGATGGTGCTTATTGTCGTGCTGTCCGTGATGGGCGGCCTCCAGAAGGAAATCCAGGGGAACTTGTTTGCGCATTCCCCGCACGTCCAGGTGTGTTACAGGAATGACTTCGGCGTGAGGGAGGTGATTCCGGACTGGATGGAGCTGAGCGAGAAGCTCAAACACGTTCCCGGTGTCCAGTCCACTTACGCCCTGATAGAAGACTACGCGCTGGTGGACGTGCAGGGACGGCAGAGGCCGTGTTTTTTCCGGGCCATTGATACGGAAAACGCCGCCCAGCTGGAAGATTTGAAGCACCTGGTGGTAGCGGGCAATGCGGACCTGGACATGGGGGAAAAGGCCGTGGTCTCTTCCATTGTGGCGGAAAACATGGGGCTGAACGTGGGGGATGTGGTCCGGGTGTACACCACCCGCAATTTCCAGGAGATTTCCCACGCCTACCAGCAGACGGAATTGCCCATACTGGCGGAGAAAAACGCCCGTGAACTCAACGATTTGAAGGAATGGGGCAAGTCCCTGAAAGCGGAGCAGGGGCGCGAAGTGGCCAAAAAGGCCTCCGTGGACCATGTGTTCAGCCTGCTCAATGGCCTGCTCTCCGTCCCCCGCAGGGATGCGGAGCGCTCCGGCCTGATGGATTTGCTGGCCGTTCTGAATGACGGGGAAGCCCTGGATGACGGCACCGTGGCCTTTCCGGAAGGCATCCGCAAGGAGTGGGAAACCATTCTGGGCGGCTTCAAGGCCGGACAGCGGAATGAGGCGGATATGGAGTGCTTCCGCAAGATCAGGGAACTGGTCATGCCGAAGGATCTGGAGGTGATCGGCATTTACCGGGCCTCCCAGCATACGCCCAGCCCGGACCTCTTCATTCCGCTGGTCATTGGCCAGGAACTGCTGGGTTATGAGGATGACGTGGTGCAGGCCGTGGCCCTGCGCGTAAATGATCCCTACCATGTGGAAACCATGCTGGCTCCCGTGATGCAGGCGCTGGAAAAGGAAAAGCCCTCTTCCGCGTGGACGCTGGAAACCTGGCATGACCGCTTTAACGCATGGTTTGAACTCATGCAGAAGGAGCGCATGATGATGAGCTTTGTGCTTTCCTTCATCTCCCTGATTTCCGCCTTCTGCATCATGGCGGTGATGTTTACCGTCTCCATTCAGCGGAAGAGGGAGATTGCCGTAATGAAGGCCCTGGGCGCTACGCCGTTCCAGGTAGTGCGCGTTTTCCTGTGGCAGGGGGTCATCATCGGCTTTGTGGGGGCTCTCCTGGGCGTGGGCCTGGGGCTGCTGGTGCTGGAATACCGCATGCAGATTCAGGGTTTTCTGGCGGGAGTAGGCTTTGACCCGTTCCCCGTGGCGTTCCACGGCACGGCGAATATTCCGGTGGTGATTGACTGGGGGGAACTGGCATGGCAGGGCGTGAAGGCCTTTGTCATGGTCGTGGTGGCCTCCATCATTCCGGCCCTCATCACGGCGCGCCAGGACCCGGCCCGCTCCCTGCGCAGCATGTAACAGGAAACCGCCCATGGATATTTACTGGATTCAGGATCATGAAAAGAAGGGACCCCTGCCGGAGGTGGAGGTCATCTCCATGCTGGAGGCGGGCCTCATTCCGGAAAACGCCCGGGCGTGGCACGCCGGCTGCGTGGAATGGGTGCGCATCCATGACCTCCCGGTGCTGAAGGAAATGTTCGCCATCCGGGCGGAAGAGGAGGAACGGCGGAAGGCCGGGGAAGATGCTCCGAAGGATGAGGCCGCGGAAATCTCCGTAGCGGAACCCGTGGACGGGGAATCCGTGACGGAAGAAGAAGCGGAAAAGGACCAGGAGGAGGACGTGGTGATGGTGGTCCCGTACCCGTACGTGCGTTTTCTGGGAAGAATGGCGGATGTAATGATGCACATGACGCTGTACCTAGCCGTGCTCAGGATACTGGGCCTGGGCTTCAGCCCCGATTTTCTTCCCGGCTCCTATGAAGCCCTGCTTTACCTTTGCCTGCCGCTCGTGCTCATTGAAGCCGCCTTTGTGGCGACGCTGGGCACCACGCCGGGGAAAGCCATGCTGGGCGTCTCCGTCAGGGACTACCGCGGGAACCGGCTCTCCTTCTCCACGGCGTTCAGGCGCTCCCTGTTCGTCATGGTGCTGGGACTGGGCTGTTTTGCCCCCTCCCTGATGGTGCTGGCCCTGTTCTTCTCCTGGTGGTGGGTGCGCCGCTTCGGCTTTACCCCATGGGACAGGAAACTGGGCACTACGGACGTTCTGAATGACTCCCTCACCCTCCGCAAGGTGGTAATGACGCTGGTGCTCATCATCCTGTGCCTTCAGATCCTGTACGTGCTGCTTATTCCGTGGCTTCCGGAGATGGAGGCGTACGTCAGCGCCTCCGGACAAATGTGACAAAAAGGCATTCCGAGCGGGATTTAGCCTTTTAATCACCTGAATTTGTTTCATACTTGCCCCAGCCATGCCAGAAATACACCCAACGGCAGTAGTGCATCCTACTGCGGAAATAGCGGATGATGTTAAAATCGGTCCCTTTTGCGTTGTCGGAGAACATGTAAAGCTGGGCCCCGGCTGCGTGCTGCACAGCCATGTGGTCATTGACGGTCCTTCCTCCTTCGGCAGCGGCAACGAGTTCTTTCCCTTTTCCGTCATCGGCCTGAAAAGCCAGGATTTGAAATACCAGGGGGAACCGACCTACCTGGAAGTGGGGAATAACAACGTCTTCCGTGAAAACGCCACCATCAACCGTGCCACGGACATTGGCGGCGCCACGCGGATTGGCAGCAACAACCTGTTTCTGGTATCCTGCCATGCCGGGCACGACTGCCAGATCGGCAATCATGTGATTTTCTCCGGCTTCGCCACCGCTGCCGGCCATGTCACGGTGGGGGATTACGCCATTCTGGCGGGATGCTGCGCCGTGCACCAGTTCGCCAGCATCGGTGAGCACTCCATGGTGGGAGCCATGGCCCGCGTATCCCAGGACGTGCTGCCGTACACCATTGTGGAAGGCCATCCGGCCGTGACGCGCTCCGTCAACTCCATCGGCATGCAGAGGCGCGGATTTTCCGAGGAAGACCTGCGGGCCGTCCGCATGTGCTACAAAAAGCTTTTCGTCAACAAGAAGCTGTCCGTTCAGGAAGCGATTGAGGAACTCCGGAATTCGGACTATGCGGAAAATCCCTGCCTGAAGAGAATCGTTGAGTTTGTGGAAACTTCCGAACGCGGATTCTGCCATTGAGGCCATGAAAACGGGTTTTGTCTTTGACCTGGACGGAACGCTGGTGGACTCCATTCCCGGCATCGCCCGCGGCCTGAACCTGGCCCTGAAGGCCCTGGGGTACCCGGAGCACTCCGTGGACGCCATCCGGGGAATGGTGGGCAGGGGCGCGCGGGAACTCTGCATGGCTTCCCTGAAAGGCTGTTTTAACGGAGACGTGCCGGAGGAAGCCTTTGAAGCGGTGCACAAGGGATTCATGAAGGAATACCCCCACACTTGGCAGGATGGCACGGCGCCGTACCCCGGCATCCGTGAAATGCTGCTGGAACTGGCCGCGGAAGGCCACCCCCTGGGTGTCCTGTCCAACAAGCCGCATGTGGTCACGGGACCGCTGGTGCGCCATATCCTGCCCGGGGTGCCTTTCCGTGAAGTGATGGGCTTTTCAGACCGTTTTCCGCGCAAGCCGGAGCCCGGTTCCCTGCTGTCCATTATCCATGGCTGGGGGATGGAACCTGGGCAGGCGTGCATGGTGGGGGATTCCGCCCATGATGGCAATACCGCCGTGAATGCCGGAACGCGCCTGGTTCTGGTAGGGTGGGGCTACAGTTCCCGCGCCGCGCTGGACGCCTTCCGGGTGCCGGTGTGCGCTACTGTGGCGGAACTGTCCGCCCGGCTGCGGGATGAAGACAGCCTGCCGTTTCCCGTTTCCGCCCGCCGGTTGTCCTGAAGGCTCTCCTTGCCGGAGCCGCACAGAGCCATGGCTGCCGTGGTGTTGCAGCACTTTCAGGACGGAATGTCCGGAATGTCTGCGGATTTTGCCTGGAGGGTGATATCTTCCAGATTGGCGGGGAGGTCCTTCGTGGAGGTTACGCCCAGGTTCTTCAATTTCTGCGCCCGGGGAATGAACCGGTGCTCAAAGGAGGAGACGGTCTTGTTATACTGGGCCACTGCCTGGTTCAGGCTCTTGCCCAGGGAGGAAAAATGGCCCGTGAGGATGGAGCAGGTGTTGAACAGGTCCGCCCCCGCTTCCGAGATTTTCTTGGCGTTGTCCGCCAGTTGTTCCTGCTTCCATCCGTATGCGACGGTTTTCAGCAGGGCGATCAGGGTGGACGGCGTGGAGAGGATTACCTTGTTCTCCGCGCCGAATTCAATCAGGGAGGGGTCCGCTTCCAGCGCCGCCTGGAAAAAGGCTTCCCCCGGAAGGAACATGATCACGAATTCCGGGCATGGGGAGAACTGGGCAAAGTAATTCTTGGCGCTCAACTGCTGGAGGTGCCTTTTCACGTCCGCGGCGTGGCGGTTCATCCACTGGCTGCGCTCCTCCTGCCTGTCCGTCTGTCCGGCGCTGAGGTAGGCGGCCATGGGGGCCTTCGCGTCAATAATGATGGAGCGGCCTCCCGGCAGGTGGATAACCATGTCCGGGCGCACCCGGTCCTCCTCCCTGGAACGGGTTTCCTGCGTGGTGAAATCACAGTACTCCACCATTCCGGCCAGTTCCACCACGCGGCGCAATTGGAGTTCCCCCCACTGGCCGCGCGCGCTGTTGTGATGGAGGGCCTGGGAAAGCCTGGCGGTCTCATTCTTCAGGGCCTCGTTCCCGGAAAGGATATAGCGGATCTGCGTTCTCAGGTCCGTATAGGCGCCCACGCGCTCCTTTTCCATCTCTCCCAGCCGGGACTGGACGAGTTTCAGGGACTCGCTCACCGGCTTCAGCATGGACTCAATGGCCTGCTTGCGGGATTCCAGGTCATGGTTGGCCTGCTGGCGCTGGCTTTGCAGCCGCGTTTCCGCCAGGTTCAGGAATTGTTTTTCCGAATTGCGGAGGACTTCCGCACTGATGCCCGCGAAGGAATCCTTCAGCACCTCTTCCGCCCGGTGGAGCATCTGTGTTCTATCCTCCGCCCGTTCCTGCCAGGAGCGGGATTCCGCTTCAAGCCGGACGGAGCGGTCCCGGTAGCGCAGCAGCAGAATCAGCAGCGCCACGCAGGCGGCCAGCAGCAGAAGGGCGAGAAACCAGGGAATCAGGGGAGAAGTCATAAGAAGGGTAAGGCAATCAGATGGGGGTGGCGTAGGGGATGGCGTCCGTTTCTTCTACGGGTTCGGCCAGGGGAATATTGTCGTCGCTGCCGTCAAGCGGCTCCGCAAAGGGGATATTCTCTTCCGTATCCGGCTCCGCCATGGGAATGTGCTTTTCACACATCCTGGTGGGGGCCTGGTAGCCTGCGGAAGTTTCAAAATAAGCCGTCTTGGCGTACTGGCAGCCGGAATGGGCCAGCTGGTTGGACTCCCGGCAGACGAGCACGGCCTGCCCTTCCGAACCGGGGCTTGTGCGGATGGCGTTGGCGGGGTAGCCCTCCTTCTGGGCTGCCAGCATGATGTCCACCCAGACGGGCAGGGCCAGCGTGCCGCCGTACCCTTTTTCCAGAATCTTGGTGGAGGAGTCAAAGCCCACCCAGACGCTGCACGTGAGGTTGGAGGTGTACCCGGCGAACCAGGCGTTCGTATAATTGTTCGTGGTCCCGGTCTTGCCGCCGCAGGGGGGCTTGAAGCCCAGGGAGGTGATTCTGCCTGCCGTTCCTCCGGGCTTGCAGACCTGCTGGAGGATGGAGGAAGTAATGTTGGCCGCCCGCTGGGTGTACACGGTGCGCTTGCTCTTGGTGATGGCGAAGCGCGGCTGCCCCTTGGAATCCGTAATGTGGTCAATGATATACGGCGTGGGGCGCACGCCGCCGTTGGCAAAGACGCTGTAGGCGCTGGCGATGTCCAGGGGAGAGGCTTCCCACGTGCCAAGGTACAGGGCTGGCGTGCGGGAAATGTTCCCGTGGAAGCCCGCCAGCTGGGCGGACTGGATGACGTTGGACAATCCGGCCCGGTTTCCGATGCGCACGGACATGGTGTTGCGGGAAAGGATGAGGCCGAAGGAGGCCGGCTTCATGCCCCGGTACGTGCCGTCCGAGTTGCGGGGGGACCAGTTGGCGGCCCCGCGTATCTCCCCATAGCCGATGCGGTCGTCGGAAATGCGGGTATCCGCGGAATTGCCCTGCTGGAAGAAGGTGGCGTAAATGAACGGCTTGAACAGGGAGCCGGTCTGCCTGCGTGACTGGATGGCGCGGTTCAGTTTGGATTCCTCCGCATCCCGGCCGCCGACGACGGCGAGAAGCGCCCCGGTGGCATTGTCCATGACCACGGCGGCGGACTGGATATAATTGGGCATGGGAGGCTGCGTTCCTTCCTTCCGTTCTGCGGGGAGCGCCTTCCAGGCGGCCAGGGCCGCTTCATATTCCGCCTTGGTGGTCAGCTTGTTCTTGACAATTCCCTTCTTCTCCCGCCTGGCTTGCAGGGAAGCCAGGTGCTTCCTGAAATCCTTGCGCGCTTCCAGGGCTTCCATGTGCTTGTTGATGGCGTCCAGCGTGGCGTTCTGCAGGTCAAGGTCCAGCGTGGTGTGGACTACCAGGCCGCCCAGGCGGATGTCTTCTTCCTCCAGAATGGCGTCCAGCTCCCGGCGGACCAGGCCCATGGCGTAATTCTCCTCTGACCGGGACTGGGGCGTCCGGGTGACGATCGGTTCCGCCAGGGCCGCCTGATACTGCACCTCCGTGATCTTGCCCTCCTTTTCCAGCAGGCCCAGGACGATGTCGCGCACCTTTTTGGCTTCCTCCGGATGCTTGATGGGAGAGAAATCGTTCGGGCCGTAAATGATGCCGGCCAGTGTGGCGCACTCTGACAGGGAAAGGTCCCGCGGCTCCTTGTCGTAATACCCCCGCGCCGCCGCCGCAATCCCCAGGAAAGTATGGCCCCAGAAAATGCGGTTGATATAGGTCTCCAGAATCTCGTCCTTCGTGTAAGTGGCTTCAATACGTTTTGCCAGAGCCACTTCCGTCAGCTTGGCGTGCAGGTTGCGCTCCTGGTGGTTGTACGTGATTTTGGCAAGCTGCATGGTGAGGGTGGAAGCCCCTTGCGTGGCCCTCTTGTGCTTGAGCACCTGCGCCACGGCGCGTCCCACGCCTATCCAGTCCACGCCGCCGTGGTCGTAAAAGCGGTTGTCTTCACGCAGGATCAGGGCGTCAATGAAAATGGGGGGAACCTCCTGGAGGGAGACGCGCTTGCGGTTTTCCCCGTGCAGGGTGCCGATGGTGCGGTTCTTGCGGTCCAGGATCACCGTGCGTTCCGGGATGTTGCTCTTGACCTCGGAAATGTCATAGCGGTTGGAAATGGTGCCGTACAGGAACACCAGGATGGAGCCGATTACGATGCCCGCAAAGCAGCAGCCCAGCAGGATGCGCAGGGGCCATCTGACGAACCACTGGATGTTCCGCGTCAGGGAGCCGATGAAGCGGAACGGCATCAGCAGGACGAACAGCAGGGCGCCGAAAATCGTAAAACGCGGCTTGCGCTGTTTTCCCGGGCGTGCGGAGCGGGGGTCTTCCCCGGAGCCGTCGTAATCCTCATGCTCCTCCGGCGGAACGGGGCGGGAAAGGCGGCGCGGGCGTGGCGGAGGCGCATCATTCCGGGAAGAACCGCCGCGGGATTTCCCGGTTCTGCGGGTGGGCCCCGGAATCACGGCCGGACCGGGATCATCCGGAGGCAGGCCGGGATAGGAAGGGCGGGGCGCGGATCTCTTTCTGCGCTCCGTTTGGGGACGGGAAGCCGCTTCATCATCCTGGATGCGTTCCCGCCAGGACCCGGCATTTCGTTTCCGTGATTTGTCGTTTAAACCCATCCGTGGGAGAATTTTATCATAAACAATCGGGATGGTCTAAGCAAAAGATGGGGGGGCATGTCGCAATTGTTAGACAAATTTGTACCGGTCTGGACGTTTATCTAGTAGGATATGTCCTATCATACGGTTATCGGTAATTTCATGATATCAGCATTCAGGATGACGAGTTTTTATTACTTGGTCGTTGGGGGGCTTGTGTCCCTGTTTTTAGGAGGAATAGGTCTGGCGGGGAATGTCTCTTCCATGGCGGATCTGCAAAAGCATGTGCACGAGGTAGCCTCTACGGCCACAGCTGCAACGGTGGCCCTGGTGTCCGACGGAGGGGAGACGGGCAGCGGTGTGATCGTCACGCCGCAAGGTCTTATTTTAACGGCTGCCCATGTGGTGGGCGGTGATGAAATCATGCGCGTGGTCTTTGCGGACGGGCGCGTGGTCAAGGGCCGCGTGCTGGGCGCCAACTTTACGCGGGACGCCGCCATGGTGCAAATCATGGGCGGCGGGAACTATCCCCATGTGGAGCTGGGGGAATCCGACGGGCTGCGTGTAGGTGACTTTGTGGTGGCGCTGGGCCATTCCAAGGGCTTTGATCCGGAACGCCGCGCCCCCATCCGCATGGGAAGGCTGTGCACGGACGGGAAGCAGCGCTTCCTTATTTCGGAATGCACGCTGATCGGCGGGGACTCCGGCGGGCCTCTCTTTGACTTGTCCGGCAAACTGGTGGGCATTCATTCCTCTATCGGCCCCATGCTGAAAATCAACAACCATGTTCCCGTTTCCGTGTTCCGGAGGGACTGGGACAGCCTGCTTGCGGGGCGGCACTGGGGCCAGCTTGGCCTTCACCCCATGGCTGACCCGGAATCTCCCGTTCTGGGATTTGCCATGATGGACGTGCTGGGCGTGGACGGCGTGGTGGTGCAGGACGTAGTGGTGAACTCCCCGGCGGATACCGCGGGCATCAAGCCGGGAGACGTCATCACCCACATGGACAGCCGGAGCCTGCGTTCCGTCCGGGACATGCTCCGTGAACTGGGCAGGCACCGCCCCGGAGAAACCGTTCCGGTAGTGGTGGTGAGGAAAGGCACGGCCTACAAGGCGGACCTTACATTCGGCAGGCGCGGAGATTTAATGTCCGGCCTGAAACATGAAGAAGAGACTCAAGGATGATGATGAAATATTTATGGGCGGCTTTGGCGGCATCCGCCGCCTGTGGACAGGAAATAACTTCCCCGCTTCCCCCGGAACAGATGATCGCCCCGGAGGACAGGGCGGTGCTTGATAACCAGGCCAGGGAAATCTTCCGGGAATGGGACCAGGTGGCCGGTCCTGTGGGCCGGTCCGTGGTGGCGCTGGTGGCCGGCAATACGCAGGTGGCGCTGGGAACAGTGGTGGGGAAGGGAAAAGTGCTCACCAAGCTGAGCGACCTCCAGAAGGAGCGGCGCCCGGTCATGCTGGTGGACTTCTCCGGACGGGTTTACGACGCCAAGGTGCTCTTTGCCCTTCCGGAACACGACCTGCTGATGATGGACGTGCCGGGGCTTCCCGCCCCTCCCATTGACATGGACTCCTATGTTCAGGCGCGGGAAGGGGATGTAATTGCAGCCGTATCCCCTACGGGGCATGTCAGTGACTTCGGCGTTGTCTCCGTGGCGCAGCGCAGCCTGCGGGCGGACGACCAGCCTTATCTGGGCATCGTTTCCGATCCCCGCTGGGATGGGGAAGGAGTGATGATCGGCGGTGTGGAAGCCGGAAGCGGCGCGCACCGGAGCGGCCTGCAGGCCGGTGACCTGCTGATGAAACTGAACGGAAAGCCGGTTGACGGCATGTACTCCATCCGCGCTGCCATGGTCGGGGTGCGTCCCGGTGAAACGGTTCCCGTGGAAGTAAGGCGGCAAAATCAGGTGATTGAAGGAAAGCTTCTCACCGGCCCCAGGCCCAAGGTGATGAAATTCCCCCAGAAACGCCTGGATATGATGAACTCCATGGGCAACCGCATGAGCCTGAAGCGGGATGAATTCCCGCTGGTTATCCAGTCGGACATGACCCTGTTCCCGGAGCGTGCCGGATGCCCGGTCATTGACGTCAACGGAAAATTTGTAGGGCTGGCCCTCAGCCGCGCCGGACGTACGGAAACCTACATTCTCCCCTCCTGGATATGCCGGGAACTGGTGGAAGGGGTGCTTCCGCAGGTTCAGCAGTACCAGGCCGGACGCGGAGAGAACATTCCGGAAGCACAGCCCGTGGATGATACCTATGACGCGCGGCGTCTGGAAGAAAACCGCCGCAAGGTGGAAGACAAGATGAGCCGCCAGGGATTGGTGCCGAAAGTCTATTAGGCTGGCATGGCCCCCTCTGGATGAAGATTCCGGGCGCTCCTGAGCTCCGGCTTCTTTTTCCGTCACCGTGCTGCAGGAAGGGCGCCCTCCTCCGTGCCGTGCTCCTGATTCCGCAGGAATAGGGCCGTTTTACCCGGAACGGAAAGTGGCCGTGCGGCTTTGCCGGAGGTTCATCAGTATTTTCTTCCAGCCGGGAAGCGTCCGGTTTTTACCTTCGGGTTCCGGGGGAAGAATTGAATGGATGCATAAAAAACGGGCGGCGACGCCCGTTTTCCGAGTGGCCCGGGATGCTCCCGGACTTTTGAGAATGCCTTTCCATCCCTCCTTCCGCATCTTGCAAAAAAACGGGAGGGAAAAAGAGATGTCCCGTTACCTGGCGGGAGAGGCGGAAACCGGCTTTTCCTTGAAAATCATCAGCTCCGTCAGAACGACGGTGCGGCCGGAGGAATCCGGGGAAATGATCATGACCACTTTCCGTTCCGGATAGGTGGTCAGCATCATGCCCCTGTCCTTTACCTTGACGACTTTGCCGTTCTTTAAACGGGTCATGTACGTCAGGCTGGCGGGAGTGGTGCGGGAAACGTTGCTGTTCGTGGAATCCTTGCCGAAAATGTAGGTGGATTTGCTGGGCAGTTCAATGACGCTCTTTTCGCCCTGCGGCGGTTTGGGAAGCTCCAGGGTGAAGGTCCGTCCGGTCAGGTTCTGGATGAAAATGCAGTTCAGCGGCAATTCCGCCTCATTGATGAAATCCAGCGTAAACTCTCCGGTGCTGTTCTTCCCTACCAGCGCCAGGGTCTTGGGGCCGAGGTCGGTCGGCAGGGGCTTGCTGACGAGCTTGTTGGTCGGCATGCCTTTCTGGTCCAGGCCGCCGAACAGGGTGATGATCCTGCTTTTGGGGTACACGCTGCGGCGTCCGGGAAGGGCGGCGCGGATTTCCACCTTTTCCAGCCTCTTGGGATCAATGGGCATGTAAATGGGGGACGGCAGGGACATGGGCGTCTTAAGGACGAACCGGATGCCGTTGACGGACGCGGGGGGAAGGGATTTGTCCACGGTATCGGCTGCCGGAGCGTTCGGGGCCGGTTTGGCGGGCTCCGGCTGGGCGGGGGTGCGGGTTTGTCCGTGGACGAAAGACACGCTTCCGAGAAGGCAGGTAAGGGTCAGGACAGGTAAAAGGCGCATATATTCGGGGAGTGAAAAATAAAAAGAGGGGGCTTTTGCCGGCTGCATGGATCCTTGACGCACAATCGTGCGGGAGAGTATGCGGCAGGCGGAATCCACCAGAAAGACCGGATGGGCTTTATATCCCTTGTGAAGTACAGGAATGAGGGAGGCCGTGCAAGCTCAAAGTAGGGATGTGGGAGATAAAAAATAGAAATTTCCAGCGGTAATTAGCCCACTTTCCCAGATGGGAAACCCATGAATTCAGCATCTCTGTTATCCGGGACCCATCTGCACAGGATAAAATTGATAACCTGACGGGTACCCGGGGAGCAGAAAGGCTGATGCGCAGGTATACGGGTGATAGGGTTTATGGGGGTAATGGGGGTAATGG
>OGXN01001021.1_pt1 | contig 30432 bp, 31 predicted proteins | sample 1576281 | NCBI WGS metagenome assembly OGXN01 (sample SAMEA3541494, study PRJEB24748) | human gut metagenome | biome: human gut; feature: human-associated habitat; material: faeces | place: China | collected 2012
TCAAGGAATTGTTGCTGGACGGCAAGTGTGTGAAAATTGATGATCTTGCCATTTTCGGTGTGGGTATTCGTAGTAAGGCAGCCGATACGCTGGAAGAGTTCTCGTTGGAAAAGAACATTAGCGGTATGCGTCTGAAAGCTCGTGCTACCGGTAATCTGTCGACTAATAATCTGAAACTCGACAGTCAGTTGAAGCAGCAGGCGGAATATCAGAAACCGACAACCGCGGGAGGAGGTTCTGATTCGGGTGACAACCCTGATCCGAAACCGGACGGAGGTGGCGAAGCACCTGACCCGGCTGCTTAAAAGGTTCACCACTGATTACACAGATTTCCACAGATTATATTGAATTGGTAGTTACTAAAGTAGTCGATTATTTATCTGTGTGAGTCTGTGTAGTAGTGTGCATAGTTGCGTAGTTTGCAGCTCTGTGACAAAAGAAAACTGTTATCCATTTATTTAAAACCTATTATTGTATGAGCAAATCATCATCTCCCCGCTCCGTATGGAGCTTCATTATCAAAGTAATCATCACCGTTGCCACCGCTATCGGGGGCTTGATCGGAGTACAGAGTTGTATGTAATCCCATGCGGACCATTACATTAATTATCATTCATTGCAGTGCTACGCCGGAAGGAAAGTCCCTTTCGGCGGAGGCTTGCCGACAAGATCACATCCACCATCGGGGATTCAGTGACATCGGCTATCATTTCTATATCACTCGCGATGGGGAAATCCACCGGGGACGTGCTTTAGAAAAGGTTGGAGCACACTGCCGTAATCATAACACCCATTCAATAGGTATTTGTTATGAAGGAGGATTGGATGCGAACGGAAAACCGAAGGATACTCGTACTGTGAATCAAAAGGGTTCCCTACTCGCTTTACTCCGTGAGTTACGGAGACAATTTCCCAAAGCACTAATTGTAGGACACCATGATTTAAATCCGATGAAGGAGTGTCCGTGCTTTGATTGTATTGCAGAGTACCGGGAACTATAATTGCCTTGCAGTATACAAAAAAAATATCAACTATCTTCACAGACGGTTGATATAATAGAAATCACATCGGATTTACACCGACATGAGGGCGTTGATCAGGAATACACCGCTGTGTATTTCCTGACCACAAAATGTAGGGGTCTTCATGTGTGTAGCATGAAGTTAGGGACCTACATGTTCCATGTTAGCGTCCAATTTTGACGTGTACCCCAAGGAAAGCCGCCACAAGGCGGTTCCCTCATAAATAACGTCAAAAAAGATACTGATTTTTAATATTTGTTATTACTCCAGTCCGATTGTCAAGGGTAACAAATGTTCATAATCCCTACGTCCTTTAACAATTTCGCTGAAAAATCTCTTGAAATAATCAAGCACAGACACACCCTGCATCTTACAGGTTGAGATGATGGTATGATATACCGCTGAAACGTGTGCCATCCTGTCACTTCCGAAGAATAACGAGTTCTTTCGCTCACCGGCCAAGGGACGGATAAAACGTTCGGCAATGGAATTGTCGATGGAATAAGAGCCGTCATTCAAGTAGGCGAACAGCTGAGTCCAAAAAGTATTCATATAATTTATTGCCTTCTCCATCAACTCTCCGCGGGGCGGATGACCGTCACTGAGCAAGACGTCAAGCTTACTGCGTAACTTTATGATTACTTCTTTGGTCTTTAAGTTATTCCGGCAAAGCTTTATCTGCTCGGGGGACAACTGCCCTTCTTCATACTCGCGTTCCAGCTTGTAAAGCTCACCGATCAATTCCAATATGAATGCCGCATCCTTATCATTACCCTGATCCAACGCATACTTGAACTTCGCACGGGCATGGGCCATGCAACAAAGATGTTCTATATCGACCATATGATCATCCAAATACAGATAGACATTGTAGCCATCTGACTGAAGAGCTTTCACCTGGCTGTCACCCAAGATATGCTTCAAGGCATCACGTCCTCTGGAACCATCCTCGTAGCAATAGATAACCACTTTTGACAGTTTGTTGACCAGACACCAGATGTATTTCTTCTTATAGCAGCCTTTACGCTTTACCCGGCACCAGGTCTCATCACAGTTCACGATGGAATCCTTTTCCAAACAAGTATTCTTAAGATAAGCAATCAAAACGCAGAAATGGGTAGAGCCTTTCTCCAACCAATTGGTCAGACTCATACGGCTCAAACGCATTGATTCACCTGATAATCTGTACATTTCACGATAAAGAGGGGTATCCAGAACATATTTGTTGAAAGCAAGATAAGCCAGAAAAGAACCGGAAGCGTGCGTTCCAGGAACCACGTCAATGATTTCAGGCTGCCCACTGAAAGGGAAATAGCCTTCATGAATTTTCCCGTCCGAAGTCTTATAGCGGATAACCTCGTAATCATGCTCGACAAGCTTGCTTACCTGTTCATAGGCATATTTACGGAAACGTTTGATGATTTTTGAACCTGCCGGCAGTTGGCGGATATCACTATTATGACAAACCGTATTGTCAGCGCTCATAGTCCGATAAGAAAGTCCTTGACGATAAAGACGGGCTTCTTTTGATTTTGATTCAAAATCCTCTTCCTGCGCATGAGCCTCACCAGATTGTGGCAAGCAGGAGCCGAGGGATTGGGGAGTGCCGTCGAAATCATCCTTGTCACGTGTATGGTCCTCTTCGACCTCACGCTTCTTTTTACGGATTCCCTTTTGGCTCTTACCATCATAAAGGTTTTTATTACGGACTTTAAGACGCTCTTCCAAAACTGTTATTTTAGACAACAGATTACCAACCATCTGCTTATAAGCGTCCCGCTCTTTTTCAGCTGCCATCGCGGCTTTCTGCAAAGACAATAGTTCATCAACCTTGGACAACAGTTCATCTATGCGGGCCTCGTCCCGTTGGATGCGTTCAGCGTCACGCTCACGGGAAGCCATCAGCGCGATTATCATTTTTGATTTTTCGTCAGGGGTCATATCTGAATAGGGGTCTTCAAAAGGTTCAGGAGTCTCCTCCCGTTCCTTCAACTTCCGTGCGGAAGAAAGCAGTTTAATTCTTTCCAACTCATTCATATTCAGTACCTTTGCTGCTTCAAAGATACAAAAAAACGATGAAATAAAAGAATAATTTCGATACTTTTTTCTTGTTATCTATTTGATTATCAACTTTTTAATAACAGGAGATTCTAACAAGAGAATGACATCCTGCCAATGGATTGAATAAACACTTTCACCACCATTATAGGTTACCTGCATAAACTTGTAGCCGGGTCTGAAACGTTTCTCAAACATACTGTAAGACCGTCGGTCATAGCTGAACAAACGCACCAAACGTAAATCTTTAGACATCACGATAAATACATCACCATCCTCCGGTTCACGGTTCAACTGTTGATGGATGATGGATAGGACCTTATCATATTTACAGCGCATATCGTGGAAATCACGGACAAAGAAAAAGTGGTTTAGTCCTGTAATATTCAACATAAACCCTCCAGTTTCTCCACTAAGCTTTTCAAACCTGCGTAGCTTAAATTTTTCTGACTGATATGAACACCATTGCTCATACGGATATCCACCAAGATTCGAAGTTCGCTATGCGAAGAAAGCAGAGTATCCGCTTCCGGCTTTCGTTCCGGGATTGGGGAAGGACTTGCCTTCATTTCGGCCTCCGTTGAGGGAGCACCCAGAACCTGAACAGGAATTATCTTCTTGCGGGTATCCGTGTACCATTTGGCAAATAGGTTATAAGGCAATTTGTTAGACATACAAAATTTCTCAATAGAAACACCCGCAGGGATCCCTTCCAATTTATAGCGCAAAAATAGACGCTCAAAATCATTGTAACTATACATAAACTTGGATTTTGATTTAACGAAAGCAAAGATCTGGATTTTATATCGGTTATACTATACGGCATTTTTGGACGCTAACTCCTAACCCGTATAATGCAGGGAATTCATGAATATATCATGAGTTCAGGGACCTACATATTTCTTTGATATTCCTTTAAATAGTTCATAATACCTTCCAGCAATATATTCGTGACGCACTGTTTTCCATCTTCCGAGAGAAGAAACTCAACATCCTCCTTATTGTCCTGAAAGAAATTCTCGACCAGCACTGCCGGGCAATTCGTTTTCTGACAGATATAAAGATTGGCAGTCCAATAGAGATCCTGCGGAGACGGACGACGGACTTTCACTTTTCTATTCAAGGCAGCTTGCGCCAGTTGTTGAGCAAGCCGTTTGCTATTCATTGAAGCATTGTTACTAACAAATACGCTCCATCCATTTGCAGACATCCACTCAGCGCCACTCCCCATCGCATTGCAGTGGATTGATACTAATATAGCTTCTTTGCCGAATACATTGACACGCTTCACACGCTCAGATAACGCCACATCATTTTCTTCCGGCACAATACGCATGGCATCAACACCTTCATTTTGTAATTCAGTTACCACCCGGTCTGCAATCTCACGGGTATATGCATACTCCCTCAAGCGACCGTCAGGCGAACATTTGCCGGGAGTTTCCTTACCGTGTCCGTTATCTATTAATATTTTCATGTGTAGATGATTCTATTGTTGATACGCTCCGTCCTTGGCCTCAAATATCACCGAAGGCTCAATTACTTCTACTGTATGCCATGCGCCTTTGGGGATTTGACAGCCATACTTGGCTTCTGCAGGATTGAGGTGGATGCGCTGTACTTCTTGATAGGAAACCTTGCGAGATACATTTTGAGCATCCATACCTTTTGGAAATCCTATCGTATCATTCTCATAAGAAACAATCTCTTCATAAATAACTTCGTCCAACTTGCCACACAAACAAATTACAGTTTCTGTGGTATCTTCATGTCGATGAATAGGTACTTTAGTATCTGGTAGCAATACGTTGAGCATACGTTGGCTGGTATCAGCAGATGAAGTACGCAGGTCAAAGTTCTGACGCAAACGTGAATTTTCTTTAGCCTCTGCAAAGAGAGTTTCAAGCATTTTTTTATTTATTTCCATACTGTACATTCAATTATTGGGCATTCGTTTTGCTCTTCTAGGGACAAAAAAGTAGAAGCAAAATATCCATAAAGCTTTCAAATATTTCATACATAAAATATTAATAACGTCTTAACACCACTTGGAACGCCTCTGCGTAACTGCACCCCCATTGACTACCTCGCATTGTAGCCAAACCTAAAATATACTCATTGCTACGAGGATGAGGATATGGACGCATTACACCACGATACATAGCCAACGCCTCACATTTGGCATTCACACCCTCCTTGCCCACCTCAACATAACAGTTAGGACGGAACAAATTCATAGCATCATTAATTGCCCACTCACTACATGAAGGCACTTCCATATACCAAAACTCCTTCACAGGCTTCACACTTAGCTGGCGTTGAAACAAACGAATTGCCTCCTGACAAGCCATTGATGTCTGAAGATGGTCGTTGTTTGTGTCTGCAGGATGATGAGTGATGATAATATCAGGAACACTTTCTCTGATTACGCTTTCTATGAACTGCACCAGTTTCAAATGTGGCACAGTATTCATCTCAATATTCGGGAACGTTGCCTCATACTTTTTCTTTACACCAAGAAAAGATACGGCAGCGTCCGTATCGCCCTCCAATTCCTCATCAGAAGGACGGAATGTACGAGCCTTCGCTTCGGTACACATTATTGCCACGTCTACTTCGTCACCTTCATGTGACCATTTCCACATAGATGCACCTGCCCCGAGGACCTCATCATCGGGGTGTGCTACTACCAATAAGTATTTCATATTTTTTATACGATATAATTAAAAAATTACATTGTTTTCTTAGCATCTTCCACAAACTCCTTCAACATCCAAGTACATTCTTTACCACAAATAGTATAGAGGATACAAATAACCGTATATACAATCATTTTTAAGTCGTAGAAGATACCTGCTTTCTGCACATATGTATATTCCAGTTCGCGACGTGTAGGATATACCTTTTCCATATACTCCTTCTCATCAGTAATTTGGTCACCATAGATAAAATCATACAAAGCTGCCGGGCCGCTCAAACCTACTGGTACTTTAGCCGCCTCATTCCACTTGCCATAACGGAACATATCAAATTGATCCTGTGCTACTGGACGTGGACCTATTACTGACATTGTACCGTTCAATATATTTAATAACTGCGGCAGCTCATCAATCTTCACCTTACGAATGAAATAACCGAATGGAAAGATACGCTCCTCATCCGGACGTAAACTCGCCTCTGCCCCCTTCTTCGGAACTTTCAACATCCTCATCGAACGGAACTTATACATTTTAAACGGTTTGTTATCCTTACCTATACGATGAGCTGTATAAAAAATTGGTCCCCAATCAGAGATCAAAATTCCCACTATACCGATAATCCACAGTGGTAAAGTAACAATAATACCAATCAATGCACAGATAAAATCAAATGTGCGTTTCACAAATCTATATATCATATTCTTTTTATTAGTTTAGAGACTAGGAATCTATGGTTATGAAGTTGACTGTTACTATTGGAGTACCATCTATTTCGAAGACTCTTGACTTGAAATCTCATTTAATTTTTGACCTTCATACCGCTCTTCGATTTCCTGAACTCCGAATTCATCTGCTTCTTGAGGTTCCCCCAAGTACCCCAAAAAAAAGCGGAGAAATCTCCACAGAGCCAATCCTGATAGTAAAGATCCTTACCGAAGAATTTAAACCACGAAGGTTTGGTCCTGAAACGTTTCGGACTCTTCAAAAACCATAGCACATCAAAGCCCAAATGTCTCAAGCACTTACCCGAGATGTAAGTATATTTGCGCAAAGGCTGGCCCAAAGTAACGTCCGCAATCATTGTGGCATAATCCATACCAGATTTGAAAGCTGACCGTACACAAGCAGGAATACGAGGATTGATTTCCATAATCAGTAACTCGCCCGTATCTGGATTCTCAATTAAATCGAAGTCTGCAAAGCCCAACCAACCAATAGTCTTGAGCACCTCGGAACAAATACACGCGATCTCAGAATTATCTATAGTCACATTGCAACAGCTGGAACCTCCGTTCACCGGATAGTAACGCTGCTTCCAGATAACGCTCATATATTTCGGTTCACCCTCGGCATCAGTCATCACCTGCACCTTTATCTGGCGACCGCCAGCCTTGATAAACTGTTGCAAGTGACACTCTCCATACTGTTCATGAATAACAGGATAAACCGCCTTCAACTCCTCCATCGAATTAACCAATGTCATTCCACGACCACCGCTCGTTAGATTCGGTTTCAAAAGACCAGGGTAAGGAAACCTCATCAACTCTTCATATCCTCTGAACTCTTGAACCCTTTGAATCTCCAATCCATTAAGGTCAACAGTTTGAGGATGTGGAAAACCATTCTCATGGCAAACAGTCATCAAGTTATTCTTATTGTAGCCCAATTCAAACACCTTGCGCTCTGGCATTAGTACACCCGTCAACTTCTGCAGTTCCTCCTTATGGAAACTCATAAACTCAGCTGCAGTGTCCGAAGTTGGAATCAGCACATCAAAGTGATGCTCCTTCAAGAACGTCAGCATATATTCAGCATACCCCGGCTTGTGGCTGTCCACACCTAAAAAACGCTCGTTGGCAAACTTCGAATGATAACCATACTCATTCTTATTATCACATATCAGCCCCACCCAATAACCCGATTTCCGCAAGCACTCGGCAATAGCCATAGCGTGAACCGCACCACCATCCAATATCAGTACCTTTTTCATATTCTATCATTTTTCAACTATCAGCTTTCAGCCCTTAAGCTTATCAATATCCTATCACCAAATGCAGCCACTTTTGCCTGTTCAACCAATCTACTTTATCCACCATCTTGCAGACCGCTAGTGGCACAAACAATCCACACACAAACATTACAGGAACAACAATTACCCAATGTACATGTAATACGTTCACTAGCACAATCTTGGCAGCATAGTGTCCAAACCATGAGAGCAAATAAACGCAGTAGGTATACTTACCCAATGGCAATAAGCACTTCTCGACCCAATTGCATTTCAGCAGCATCGAACAAAGTTGTATGCTCATCATCAATCCTATCAATGCTTCAATTATATGCCTCAACCATCCCGGAAACGGCAATTCAACAAATTGTAAGCCGACGCTCATCACACTGTATATCAACAAAATGCAAGGAAACCTATTTGCAAACAATAGAATCCTAGGCTCATAACGATATAACAGGATACCCAATACGAAGTAAGGCAAGTCCCTGCAGACAGTATTCCAGTTGAGCCAACCGCACCTTGGCAGCAATACCAGCATCGTCCAGAAGATCACCATCACCACAAGACACCAGCCTACCTTCTTCATATCCACACACATCTTACTCAACAGTACAACCACGGCAAACACCATAAAGAGGGTAAACACATACCACAGATACCCCATCGTACTGCCCTCGCATCCAGGGAACACAAACATCTTGAAGAAAGTATCCACCGAAAAATTCCTCGTAGCATGCGAGAACCCCGAAAAGGCGAACTTTATGCCATAGAGCACCACTCCCAACACTACATAAGGCACCAGCAATCTGACCGCCTTTTTCTGCATAAACTTCAGAGCGTTGATCGCCATAAAGCTTTTGTTGGTGAATGAAAACAAATAGCCCGAAATCATGAAGAACAACGGCATGTGGAAACTGTAGATCCAGCTATGCAGATACGTCAGATTCTCTAAAATCACCGGCTCCTCAAATCCGCTATGCCCCAACAACACCAACAGAATACCCCATACAGACAACAGACTCATTAACTTATTATCTTTCTTTACTACTGCCATAGTATTATTTTTCAATCATCACACTTTCACCATGTCCTTTGAGTCCCATCGCAGTAAATACCACTCTGTCGCACTGATCGGTACCAAGAGGGAAACGCATTACGCCATACTGAATGATCAGCGGAAGGTAATCCTTTTTGCACTCCCATACCGTCTGTAGACCTTGAAGTGTCAGCATCTTCATACGGGCAATATTATCTTTCTCATTCTCACCCCCTTCCACTCCCGTCGAAAAAAAAACGCGCCCGTCAGCAAATGAAGCACAACCGTGACAAGGACCTTCCATATCCTCCAATATTTCCAACTGTTCCGTCTTACGATCCATTTTCACAAAGTGTGCAGTATCAGGACAACTACCAGCATCCGTCCCCCAAGTGAGAGCATCCTCTGTCATACACACGCCAATAGCTCTCCAGTCCTGACTGCCCTGCCCTACCAAACGCCAAGTCTCGCCATTGTCCTTACTCTGATAAAGACGATTCTCACAACCTCCCTCGCCATAATCACCTGTACCCATCCAAAGGCACTCTGCATATACATCCCACTTGATGAAATGAAGGTGACGAATGTCACCGGGAAGAAATTTCTTCACCACCTGCCAAGTCATACCATAATCCTTTGACCTCCACAAGCAGATAGTATGATCTCTCTTCGGATTTAGCAGATATTCGGTGAAAAAGACTGTACCATCAGGAGTCACGCATGCCCCCTGATGCCCTGGTTTGTTTCCTTGAAACTCCGTCCAGGTGTTCACTACCTCGCCATAAGGTGAGAAAATCAATACCTTTCTCTTGGCTACAATCATGATATTACCGTTCTTTAAAGGTAGCAGAATGCGAATATCATTGCGTGTACCTTGAGTTAGAATACGACCGCAGGTCATCAGACATTCTTTCACTCCCCCGGGAACCATAAACATTCTGCTCACTCTCTTACCGTTATAATTCACGGCAAAGAACCTTCTACCCTTTGCCACCCATATTTTATCGCCCTCTTGATAGAGAGCACGCCCATTTATTAACTTTTTGAACTGTATCATAAATATTCGGATATTCTTATTTTATAACATTTTGAAGTTCTTTCTCTAAAGTATCCATGTAGTGACTGAGCGTAAAATGTTCCAAGAAATATTTCTTTGCATTCTCACCACTATTCGCAAAGTCATGAGGCCGATCGATATAAACTTTCATCAAACGAGCCAATCCCTCATAGTCACCAGCAGCTACACAACTGCCGCATTGCGCCTCCTTGATCACCTCCTGCGCACCACCATTGATGGCTCCCATGATCGTTTTTCCTGTAGTCATATACATCTGCAGTTTACCTGGAATAGTGTCGCCTACCTCATTGTTGCCTCGGAGAGTGATGAGCAACACATCTGCCATCTTGTAGAACCTAGGCATATCCTCGCGCTTCCGGTTGCCGTAGAAGATCACATTTTCCTCCAGTCCCTCGGCACGCACCATTTGCTCCAGCTCCTCACGCATACGTCCGTCCCCCACCATGTGGATCTTATAGTCCTTGCGCTTGCCCAACAGCTTAGCCGCCCGGATAATCACATCCGCCCGTTGCCCCTTGCCAATGTTACCGGCAAACATGAAATCAGCCACACCATTATCCTCAGCTTGCATATCCATATCCAACATGGCCGTATCAGCATGTTGCGGAAGATATGCCATCTTGTCGAAGTCAATGCCATTCACCCTATGCAGATAGTCCATAAAAGGGCGCGATGTCACCAGCACACGGTCAGCACCCTGATACAACTTGCGACTCATTCGGTTGATGGGCCACATCAGCGGGTTCTTCTTGCTCTTGAGCATACCCTCAGCCGACACAGGCCATATATCCAACGTGTAATACACCACCGGCACCCCAGTCAACTTCTTGTACTCTAGGGCTGCATACATCGAGGTAATAGGGCTCAACTGATAGCCGAGGACGATATCGAATTTAGCCCCCTCAGCCTCCATCTCTTTCACCTTTCTTTTACTCTCTTTAACAAAAGAAACATAGTTCCTCACCAGCGAAATAGGGTTCCTGCCCCTAGGCACTTGATTCACATGAACCACACGCACCCCGGTATTCTCATGGTACTCCCTTTCTCTACTTTTTCTGCCCTCCTTGCCTTCATAACCCGGTAATACGACCCCCTTTGGGTAGTTAGGCACACCACAGAGTACTGTCACATCATGCCCTCGTTTTACGAGTTCTGGCGCAATCTCATTAATCTGAAACTGCTCCGGATAGTAGTATTGAGTTACAATCAGGATTCTCATTGTATATATCTTGTTCTTATTATATTCAGTCCAAATACTTGAATTATCTTGTCTATGAATTTCTTAATTTTGTTCCGCCCGATGGTATCGCACCATATCACTTGCACAACTACTTGTGCGGACGGATTTAAAAGTGTTACCCGTTTATTAAGCTTTCGTACAGCTCTATGTACTCCTCAAAGCACTTATCCTTATCGAAATACTCTTCTGCACGTTTGCGGCAATTAGGAGAAGACAATGGCTCTCTTTTCATTGTACTAATAGCTTCTACTACTCCCTTAAGATTCTCTTGCTCAACCACAACTCCACAAGGATAACATTCTATAGCTTTTCGTACAATTACATTCTCGACATCAGATATAGCCTCAGGACTTCCTCCAGTCTTGTAAGTCAGTACGGGCGTTCCGCACGCTAAGGCCTCCAGGTTGACCGTAGGGAAGGTGTCGAGATACGTCAGGTTCACAAACACATCGGCCATAGAGTAGTATTCCGCCAACTCCCGCTGACTCTCTGTGCGTGTGATGCCTATGATGCCCTCTGGCAACTTCTCCACCTGTTCGGGCTTCAAGCCCACAAGGATGATAGCAAACTCCTTTGGTGATAGCATCGAACTCAAACGGCAGAAGTCATCCAGGCCTTTTCGTGTGTTCCAAGGTGAAGCCACACCTAGGAGAACGAACTTATCTCCCAACTGATGCTTCTTGCGCAGGCGACTGTCATCCATTGGACGGAACTTCTCTAGATCTACTCCGTTGTGGATAGTGTGGACGTTATGGTGCTTGAGGAACGAATCCTTTAAGAATGCCGCCTGCCAATCCGACACCGGAACCATGGTAATGTTCTTAACCGACGAGAACAGACGCTTCTTCAGCCCGTAGAGCGAACGGGAGCGATCTACATACTTCGACACCGTATAACCTGCCTCCGACTTACAGTCGTAACAGCCCGTCTGCCATTTATAGCAGTTTGCACTTATAAAGTGGAAACAACGCCCCGTGAACGGCCAGCAATCGTGCATCGTCCACACCACTGGCGTATCAATGGTGTCAAGATACTCAAACAAGACCTTGAAGTTGCAGAAGTATCCGTGTATGTTATGCAAGTGGATGATGTCGGGTTGGTACTCCTTGATGCGCTCCACCAAAGCTTTTGTCTGACGCGTAGAGAGCAATCCGTGCATATCCAAGAACTTCGCTCCGGCAGCATGAATCACCTCATCGCGTTTGGTAGTCATTGCAAAGTGTGGTAACTTTGTAGGATTCTCATTGCGCGTGCTATGCGCCACTAGCACCTCATACCCATGCTTCTGTGCCAGCAGACCTGTCTGCTCCACTATGCGCCCCGGAGCTCCGAAATTGATGGCGCCGGAGATATAAATAATTTTTTTTTGCATTTAATTATTCTTTCCAATATGCTTCAAATTGATGATGAGGAACTTGTTTCTCCTTAGGTGGCAATTGCATATAGTCGCCATAGCCATTAGAGAGATACGCATCATAATCTTTCATGATCATAAACTGTCTGTCTTCAAATGGAGTACGTATAAATTCCGTCATCAGCGAAGACTTGAAGGGGCGTTTTTGGAGCATACCTTGCACACACTCAAAACTACGACCATATCCCTTGCCATTATATCGCTGTGCAAAGCGGCTGATAATTTTGGCCATTTGCCGTGAACTGATAGGCAAAAGCAAAACCTTGCCGAAAATCAGCACGATGTTTTTCAGAATAGAACGGTTCCAACGGATAGGGATATATTTCAACTCGTAAGTTCTAATTAGAGACCTACGAAGTTTATTGTATCGCACCCATTCTGCATCAGAATTAGGCACACTATCTACGGGATATACATCAATATACACACCAACATTGATAGGAGTATTTGCATATTCGTCCATCACCGTTCTATTATCATATGCTTGTGCATACGCTCTGTTCCATTTTGGCTCGCGCTCAATAGAGGCCACCTTGATGTGGCTCAACTCATCTGGAAATATTCGGATAAAACGGTCGTAGTCTTCTCTTGGAATGTAGATGTCAATATCATCATCCCAAGGAATATAACCTTTGTGACGAATCGCACCCAAGAAAGAGCCACAAGCCAAAGAATAGCGAATATTGTTCTCTGTACAAAACTTGTCTATTACTTCAAGTACATCCATCTGGATTACTTTGAGATTTTCCAAATCTATTGTTCTCATAGTCACTCTTTCTTTGTTTTCTCTGCAATCTTTGCTTTCAGTTCGCTGGAGCTCACACCATCAGTACGTCCAAGGATGATGTGCTCTTTTCCGTGTTCCTCGCACCATTGTATGGCACGCAGAAAACCAGCATGACATTGGTCTGGTCCGGTAACGAACACATCGAAGTCCACTTCCTGCACTATCTTGTCCACATCAGTATAGGTAATCACCTCATCCACATAACGAATAGACTTGATCATGTACTTACGGTCCTCAGTAGAGTTCAACACCTTGGCCGTTGGCTTGTACTTGAGGATGAAATCACTATCCTGAGCTGCAACTATCAGATAGTCGCCCAGACCTTTGGAACGACGATAGAGCTCTACATGACCTTTATGCAACAAATCATATACACCCACGGTCAGTACCTTCTTGTACTTGCGAGGTTGCATGTTGGCAAGTTGCACATTTTGCGGAAGTGGAACGCCTGCATCAGCACACTGTTTCTTAAAGTGCTCGAAATCTTTCTTACGATGGCTGTATATCCATTTATAGTAGATACTATCAGGCAGATGATCCTGAATCCAAGTCTTTGTCCAATGGCATAGGCGTTTGATGAGACCTTGCTGATACCAAACGGTCTGCTTTGGCACTACCCAATCTCCATATTGGAAGGTAAGGTACTCATCCACCTCCTGAGGCACATTAAGTTCAAGACCCTTAAAATCCCACTTAACTGTATTCTGAAGGTACTTTTCATGAATAAAATCCGAGCCACCTGTGTGACGAACGTCTGCTGAAATTTTGTGCAGAACAAACACCTTAATATACTCATAGTTGCGTCTTAGATAATAAAGTCCTCTGCGTTCATGGCGCATTAGTTCAAATCCTACATCTTCAATTAGGAGCCATAGCACATCTTTGAATCGCTCTTCATCCTCCTTAAGAATGTAAATGTCGAAGACCGGATTCCACGGCAATAAATCATCATTACGGATAATACCAATCAACGAGCCAAAAGCAGGCCCCCAGTTAATACCAATTTTATCGAGATATATTGATAACACATGGATATTATCCAGCATTACCTTCTTGTTCACTTGCTGGTCTCCAAAGTAGAGCAGATGTGACTGAAACTCCAGTACCCCCTTTGATGTCTTAATGTTCATATAGTCAATTCTTATAGGGTCCTGCTTTGCTGCATGGTCCTTCCATGATAGAAGTATCCTTGCCATTTTGTAGATCATTGATCAATGTCAGGAGACTCTTTGCAGCATTCTCCGGACTCCATATTTCTCTCATATTAAGGTATGCTTCACGAGCAAGTTGTTCGCACAAATTTCTGTCTACCACTAAACTCTTAACGGCACTATAAAGAGAATCTGCATCCTTAGACTTAAAAATGCGTCCATTCGCACCATCCTTCACAAGGAATGGAACCGCACCAATCTTATCAGATCCAATAAGCGCGCATCCATTGCTCATTGCCTCATTAGCAACAGCTCCCCATCCTTCATTTTGGTCGCTTGTAAAGAGAAATATATTATGTTGCTGCATAGCGGCAAGTATCTCATCGTTCTTGCGGTTACCCATGATGTGTACGTAATCCGAAAGAGCCTCATGCAGAACCTTCTGCTGATATTGCTCTATCAGAGGCCCATTACCGTACATATTGATTTCGAAGTTTGCTCCATCTGTTTTGAGACGCTTTGCCAACTCTATACACATCTCAGGATGCTTCCAGCCAATGAAGCGGGAACACCACATAATCCTGCATCGAGGCTGACGTTTGGCAGCAAGTACGTCTTCAATAACCAATTTGTTGACCCTAGTGAAGTAAGCCCACTTGTAGCACTTGCCAATGAATGAGCCCAAGAAATTGAAGTCATTGGCTGTATAGGCGCTACAACTGAGCATATAGAATGGAGCCTTGCGACCATAACACCAATACATCCATTGGTGTTTTAGTAAGTTAAGTGAAAACATATTGATATACCCACGCTTGAACCGACGTTCAGAGGTATCGAAAGAAAGTTTCTTCAACTTCAAACGTTCGATAGCGAAATTACGCACCTTTCCGCCTCCGAAGATAGCCACATCAGCAGTTCGAGCTAACTCAACCGCCTTCTGTCGGTTCTCATTAGATAGCGTCACATCCAGCACATAGTCGGCAGTCATCTCCTGATAGCCCAATTTCTTTCGAAACTCAGGCACACCGGTCGTACATACAAAGATATATTCCACCCCCTCAATGGCGTTCATTGCCTCAGCAACAGGCTTTTGATGGTGATTAAAATAGTTTGAGAAATATGCTATTTTCATACCTACATTTGCTTACATACGTTGTTGTATAAACGTGAGTATTTTCTTCGCACGTTCCTGGATCGTTAGCTCTTTGGCTTTTTCAAGAGCAGCTTGACTCATACTCACACGCATCTGCACATTATCTCGAATCTTGATGATGGCTTGTCGGATTTCATCCACATTCATCGGATCAACCATGATAGAGTTATCGGTATTAAGTACATCCCAATTGAACGGAAGATTTGAGGAGATAACAGGCAGACCACACGCCATGGCTTCTACTACGGCATTGCAACAACCCTCTTGAAGCGTAGGCAACACAAACGCATCGGAAGCATTCAAATACAAAGGTACGTCATCGTGCAAAACCTTGCCCTTGAAGAGTATATTGTCACAAGCAGGTTCCTTAGGACCTTCACCAATAAAGAGTGAACAAACATCATTCTCAGGAATACCTGCCAATGCCTCCGAGACGCGAAGGCTACCCTTGCGTTCGACGAACCAACCCACAAAAGCAATAATGGTCTTGTCAAGCGGGAGTCCCAACTTCTTGCGACATTCCTGTTTGTCCAGTTTCTTGAAAAGACCATTATCAATAGAGTTGGGTACGACTACACAATTATCTGGCTTGCAGAGGTTCAGGCCTAAGCTCTCGTCCCTGTTCTTGGTCGATACGCAGACGACACCTTTCACATAGTCGCAGAAATCTTTCAGTTCGCCTTTACGGTTATCCTCAAAGATTTCACACTCGCCAGTAGCCACAAACAACGGGATGTTATGTTTTTTAGCAAAAGGATAAGCTTCAATACCTTGTTTCCAGAAGTGACAATATACTACATCTGGATCAAACGTTAACTTACGAAGGGCTCGACGCACTATCCATTTGTGCAACACATTTGATATGTAGTATTTACCGATTGTCAGACTGGAAGTAGAGAAATAGTTTGGACGCACTACCTTGACTGTATTCTTGCCTACACTATACTCTTCCACACCATGATGTAGACACTTATGGTGCGTCAGACTATGGGGTGCCATCACCATACACTCATGCCCCTGGCGAGCAAATTCATCTACCAGCATTTTCACAAACACGAAGTCAGCACTACAGTATTTGCTGGGGTAGTTAAATGCAACTATGAGGATTTTCATATCTGTTATTTCTTGACTTTGTTGAATTCCAACCAGTTAGGGTAATTGGTCTTCAAGATTTGAGCTGGTGTACCTGCAATGATAATATGCTCTTGCTCGAAAGATTTATTGACCGTAGCATTTGCTCCGACCGTATTGTTGCTACCAATCTTGATGTCACCAAATAGTACGCAACTTGGACCGATATAGACATTATCACCTATCTGGGGGGCTTCTTCTCTACCAGCACTTGCGCCAATGTTTACACAGGCATGTACACGACAATTTGCCCCTAAACGCGCCTCTCCACTTATTATGATGGTACCATAATGAGGAAGTGACAAACCAGGGCCACAAGCATTCACACCAATAGAATATCCCAACTGTCGTCCAGTACTACGGAATTTGAAGTTGTAGTAAGAAAGCAGGAACTTTCCGCATGCAGTATGCACATTTTTGTAATATTCCACATGCCGCATATAATTAAGAAAGGCAAGCGCATTGGGAAAAAAGAAATCTTTGATAGCCTCACCTACACCTCTTTTCGTGGGGCGACCATTCATCTTTCTATCCTGCTGGATGTAATATCGTAAATCTGCTTTACTTTTAATCATATTTTAATTTCGTTTTGGAGGTAGAGTAAGCATCTCTCCTAATCTGTAATTCCACTCTATAGGTTCAAACGGTTGCATTCCACTACTCGGATAGAATGTCAACTCCGAGAAATAAACCTGCTTGTTGATCTCATACATATCCACTCTTACAAAAGGAATATCCTTGCACAACTTGGTTGCAAGATTGCTCATCTCGTCAAAGGATGCAGGCTTATTTGGAACCAGAGTAGCATACTCCTCATCACACTTTTTAAAAGGAGCCAACTGCCAGTCCATCGTCAAGAAGCAAGACAACTGTCGTTTTTGTCCAAGAATATTCTGGCTGACATACACATAAAGAGGCTTTCCGTTGAAGCAAAAGAACTTGTAGTCGATCAGTGGCGAACCATCATCCTGCGACATAAATTGTTCTGCAATGATACGCTTATGCACATTCTTATATGGCCACTCGCGGAAATCGTTGAAGATATCTTGCTTAAGTGATATTCTCAGTTTCTTTACAGTCGCCAAATTGTCAAGTTTATCTTTGTCCTTGCAGATGATAACGCCACTGTTACCACCACCATGTGTAGTTTTCAAGACAAACTGCTTTGGCAAACAATCAAAGTTAATATCCTCTGGTTTATCCCACATCCATAAGGTTTGGATGATGTGATCTCCACCAATCTTCTGAGCCACGATAGACTTCACCTCATACTTATCCACTAAATTGGTGTACTCAGGATTTCGATCATGAAGCTTAAGCCATTGTACCTTTTCACTCAAGGTCTTTGGATTATCAAGGTTGAGAGAATACCCCATACGAAGGCGAAATTGGAGCCTTAAATACAACTTATCTGGAAAGATGCAGGAGGTCCTGCTCAATAGTGCAATTAGTATGTTTCTTAATTTTATCATTCTTGCATCAATCAAGGAAGAATTACATCTAATATTTTCTTTGACTCTGTCAGATAGTTGAAGTTCTGGAGGGCAACTTCCCGACCTCTAAGTCCCATCAGCTTTGCCTCTTCAGGATGTTCAAGACACCACAAAAGGTTCTTTGCAAAAGCTTCGTAATCACCACAAGGAGAAAGCATTGCGGTCTGTTGGTGTGTCAGAAAACGAGGAATATCACCTACAGCGGTTACGCATACAGGATTGCCGGAAAGTAGATATTCACCCATCTTGGTAGGGAACCCATATGTATTCTGAAGGCTGGCAGGACGCGCCAAGGCTGCTATCTGGGCATCGACAAGAAGTTGTGGCATCTCTGAAGGATGTACGCACCCTATAAAGTCCACTCGTTCTACAACATTCAATTCTTTCACCAATAGGGCATTAACGCTACCTTCTGCGGGTTTTGGTCCAATGATACGAAGACGGATATTATCTATCTTTTTTGACACAATAGCAAATGCGCGTATCAGGGCATCTACACCGTCCTTTGTGTTGGATGCATTTCCACAATAAGCGATATAGGGACAATCAACTGGACGTTTCTCTACCCCCTTGAAGCGACCGTCATCCACTACCATATTTACTACATAAGCACGTTTCTCTTCTACTCCCTTAGACACAAAATAATCCTTTAGAGCCTTCGTGATAACAAATAGTCCATCGACCTTTTTTACCCATTCTAAATACATTTTGGTAGTAAAGATAGGAAGACGTGACATTTTTCCTACATCTGGATGTTCCGTCAACTCATGGAACACTCGGATATCCTTACGCTTGGACAATTTGCGGAGATATACTTTTGAACCAAGTAGAAGAATTGTATCGCCTTTCTTTAATGTAGAATAGTAGAACTTACCGTAAGAATAATGCTTGTATATCTGACGCAAATATTTATTGTGGCAGCATTTTTCACTCCATAGATATTCTATCGTGATATTCTTAAGCGGAATATCTACCTTTGAGCACTTCTCGTTTGGAAAGATAAATACCCATTTTGCCTTGATACCCATAGCATCAAATCCACGAATAAAGGCCAAAGCATGATTTGTGGATGCTGAACTAGGGTCGTAGGACTTTGAAACAATATAAAATGTACTCATATTTTCTTAATTATCATTAATCATTTGATGAACCTCATAGTCTGAAAGTTCCAAAAACTCAGGTGAGTTTAGCAAACGTACAGAATGCCAAACAAGCAGACATTGGATAGATACGGTAGGCAAGCCAAATGGTATCAACAATAGAACCTGTAGCAAACAAAGGAATCCTAAAGCTTTGGCAAATGCATTGTTTGAACGACGATAGCCATTCATAAATGCTTTGAAAAGGACGTAAACATATAGCGCTAAATATATAATACCACCCTTCAGAATCAGCCACATATAACCCCATTCAAGAGAGGTACGGAGTGTGCTACCTCCTAATGAATAACAACCATTCACTCCACGACCGATTATCCAGCTGATAAAATCGTTATTGAAGTCACGAACCATTGCATCCATAAACTCCTCACGTGTAGATTCACGCAAACCAGCACTGGTATCTCCCCCCTCGAAAGTACGGCTGATAAGCAAATCGAGGAACGTGGTCTTGGTAGCGAGATAATAAACAATAAAAGTGAAAGCCGCAAATAGAACAATAAATAGAAGTCTCACCCTACCTTTACTGATGTAGCCTGACTTTGAGCTATTATACAAAAAATAAAAGAATAGTATTATATTGCAAAATGCAATTACAGAATTTCCACGACCTCCACCAGAAACATGACAATAAAAGTTAAGGAAGAGTACAATTAAAAGAATCCAATATATTTTATTTTGCTTAACATATTGAAATGACCACGAAATGCAAAGAACGACACCCAACCCTACAAAAATTTGGTTTGCAAGATTTCGTACAGATACGAATCCACTCATGGTAGAAAATGTAGTACGTCCGAACTCATCAGCCATTACAATATAATCCTTAAATATGAAGAATGCTAAAAACGAAACAAAGGATGCAATAATGGCAATTCGCCCTAAATACTTAAACTCATCCAGTCGCCAATCCACCATCACAACTATAGGGAAAAAGATGGCAAGGGCAGAGTTAGGATTCACCAAGAAAAAGCGAATAATGTCGTACATCGAGCATTGAGGTAGTGGCCCTTCGCCATATAGATGAGGGGTGTTTCCAATCATACTTCCACGAACTGCCATAAATATCAGCGTGATATAAAGCAAGGTGAGGCTGGTCTTGGCAGAAGCCGGTAAAGAAACCTTTGGCGCATTAAAATATGCAACTAGAGCCACTATTACGCCCAACATACAAAGGTAGTTTGACCAACCGAAGAACAATGACATCAGTCCCGCTATCTCATAGAGCAAGATGCCATAGAACATCCAGATGACATGTGGTATTTTATTCAGATTACTCATTTTGTATTATATCGTTATATATCTGTAATAGTGTTGCACAATTCGTTTCCGGGTTATGCCGCAAACTTGCTGCTTGTATTTCATTGGCAGACATCGCGTCAAAATCAACATCCCCACTGAACACCTTACAGATGAGGTAAGCCAATGTGTCCGTCTCTTCAAAACGGTATAGGAAGCCTGTTTTTCCCTCGTCAATCATATCAGATACGCCACCTACATAAGATGAGATAACCGGTGTGCCCAATATCTGAGCTTCTCCCACTGAGTTAGGGCTATTCTCAATAGTAGATGGACTGACAAAGACATTCGCATTGAGATATTGCTGCTTCATCTGCTCTGCATTGAGTGGTCCCAGAAAACAAAGGTGCTTCTCTAATCCGGCGTTAGCTATCTCTTTCCTTAGATACTTCACATAGCCAGGTTCAAGCAATCGGTGTTTGAATGTGTCTGCCTTCAACCCCTTAATACCGGTTAGATATACAACTGTATCAGGATATATCTTAACAACCAAAGGCAATGCTTTCAGCAGCTGATGAAACCCCTTAATGGTATTGGTAGGCTGATTGCAGAAGATAATATGTTTCTCACAACTTTTGAACGACCACCGTTCACCTGAATAAAACTCAGGACGCAATGTCTCGTTACAAAAATGGTATTTGATATCAGGATTAATCGACCATGTGTTTGCCCTATCCCATAGGGTACGACCAATCACATGCTTCAGCTCTTTAATCAATGCTATTTCACTCTCTCCACAGACTTTCAAGTCTTTCACCTTGTGAAACAAAGACTGGTTCAAAAGTACATCCGAAACAGAGAGATGCCTAAGAATGTCAAAAGTCGACAAGCCTGCACGCTTGAAATGAGCAATAACTGAGGCCATTCCTTGAATAGAAGCAACCACATGCTCCGCTCCACATGCTCTAACATAGGCCAATCCATGAGAAAACTCCGTGCCATGAATATGCACAACATCAGGTTCTACCATTTCCTTTATCTTACGGAAATATGGCACATATGAAGGATTGTATTTATGATTACCTGCACCTAATGGAAATAGATAATAAGTTATCTTTTCTCCTTTGAGTACCTTTAAGTCTGAAACTCTTTCGGATGGTGATGCGATGCTAAGCGATATAGTTTCTGTCTGAAAAAGGGCATTAACAGCTCCAACCATCCATCCACCTGTACCCCTAAGGGCGTTATCGCCACTCAAAAGCGATAATGCCTCCGGCAACACTATATTTGAAAGCCATAGAATATTCATAACTAATTTTATTTTACACTGTTACGCAGGAATCGTCTGCACTGAATCGGTGCAATTAAAAAACCATTAAAATTTGATAATATTGATGCGATTAGCACTGAAATCGCCCCTAGATTGAATACGTGATTACAAATAGAGAACACGCCTAAAAATACTAGTGGCGAAACCAAGCAGGAGTACATCTGAAGATTTAATTTACCTGCTCCATTTAAAATACTGACATATACGTTTCCATACATCATCACCCAGATGTAAAGGAATACAAATACAGATAAGAGAGGAGTAATTGAAACGCTATCGCCAATCCATATCTTATAAACCCATGGTGAAACTACCACCATCAATACACCTCCTATGATAAAAAACATGAGAAGCTTCAAATATCGTTTCTGCGTGTTCCTAATCCAATTGAAATCACCTTTTGCGATAGCATCCGTTACAGCAGCCCAGATTGGTGTTGTCATGATACTCCAAACCATCCATAGCACGCTGATATACTTGTAGGCAATATTATAAGCAGTCACCTCCGTTGCGCCAATATACTTAAGGATAAGGAAATTGGACATCTGGTATTGAATGATGCCTGCCATCTGAATGATGAAAAACTTAACACCAAGATTAAGAAGCGATGGAACAATTTTGAAATCAATACTCTTAAATGAAGGTGCGATTGCCTTATACCTACCTGTGAATAAGGTTATATTGAAAAATCCTGATACTACCAGCGGTGAAGCACAAAGCGCCACACACAAATTCAATAGGCTTCCTTTGGTTGTTAATGTTAATATCCAAATGATTGCAAGAGACAAAACCTGCTGAACCAAATCTCGTGATGACGCCCCAGCAGGATTTTGATCGGCTTGCAGCACCATATTGATTGTTGAAAGAACGAAATTTAGACAGAAATAAACAATAAGAATGCATATGGATGCTAACAGACTGTTTCCTACAGATTCAGAAATATTGAGTACTGAATACCAATCGATAAATGGTACCACAAATAGAAGAATCAACATCAAGGGAATGAAGATGAGACATAGCATTGCGTATGTAGTACTAACATACTTTTTACCTAGGTCTAAATCGCCATTAGCCAATGCCTCTCCAAGTTTATTTTTCAAACCATTGTTGATACCGATATTGAAGAAACTCATCCAAGCCACCATTGAACTCAATGTGAGCCAGATACCATAGTTCTCACTATCAACATAATTGATAGTCATAGGAACAAGCATCAAGCCTATAAAAATGTTTCCACCTTTAAGAAATAGCATTCCTAAGATGTTCTTTTTTGCTTTAACAGAGCGTTCCGATCCCGTAGTAATTATTTTTTTGATCCTATCTATTATATTCATTACATTTAGCATTTCTTTTGACAACTCTAACAAAAGTACTTAAATCATCATCTTCTGCTTGAGTTTTTCTACAGCACTAACCTTGTCAATAGTTTTTCCTCCTTGATACTCATACCATGCCGGTATCATTTTCTTGACAATAGCAGGGGCTCCTACAAGAAGCGCATTTCCCTCTGGGCAACCTTTTGTTACTACAGAATTGGCAGAAACCATAATATTGTCGCCAAGATTCTCACCAGTGGTTACTTTTGCCCCAATTGAGAGATAAAAGTTATTACCTATAGTCTTTGGACGAGCGGTTATGCAAGTGGATGTATGAAGAACGGCATAGTTGCCAATTTTATTGGTAGGACCTACGACGATAGTTCCATAGTGGGGTATAACGAGACCATAGCCAAACACCTCTGGATTGATGCTAAACCCAAGTTTTAGAGAGAGCTTTTTATATTTCATCTTATTGATTACCAAAGGAATCCCTCCATTTTGAGAATAGTAATCTACCTTACGCATTGTCACAAGGAAGTCCATCAGGTAGTCGGGAGAGAAGAATTGTTTTATCCTTTGCTTGAACGAAGGTTTGAAATACCCTCGGTTCATCATATAGTCTGCCTTGATGTAGAAATCAAGCTCTTTCTTTGTTCGTATCATATCAATATGTTTAATTGTTATCTGTCACATACCCTCGTATTTCACTCACAACCATTTTGGTATATTCCTTGGCTCCAACATCACTTAGATGCACTCCATCGACAAATAGGTCTTTCTCGTGATTACGACCGTCAAAACAAACGTTGTCAATCAGAGGGATGTGGGTGGAGAGGGCTTACAGATAGTGTAATTTTATGAAACCTATATCGTTTGCAGATAATGAAGAATTATCATTTACCTCTGGTTCTCTTACCATAGTGCCCTCTGAAGGATAGTAACCTTTAGTTAGGACTGATTCAGAACGTAGATAGTCGGTCGGTGTCTGTACGACTATTCCGTTGTATCGGAACATGGAACTGTAGTTTTTGAGCATCCCCTTTCGGTCTATCTCAGCAGCGTATGACCTAATGTTCTCGTTGTGGAAATAGGGGTCGCAAGTTTCCTAAGTATCGTACATTGTCTGCATCCTTCAGGAAGTCATAGTCGGCCTGAATGTCATATATCAAGACCTTTGTAAACGTACACTAATCATCTGATAGAATCCGTAGAAGAGCAAAATACCGTTGCTGCCCAAACCACAATTGTAGCAGCTTACTCCCTGAGAGTCTTCGACAATGGAAGAGATATAGTGATGTACCACACGTGAACTGCCAAATATCAAAATATCCTCGTTGGTACCTTCTGCGATATGTGCGATGCGTCGGGATGTTCCACTCTTAGCACGAACGAACAGACTGTCCATTACCAGTCCACACGCCACATCTGCCAAAACTAACACTCCAAGGAATATAGTCAACTTAATCAAAAACTTCTTCATACTACTGCTGATTAAAATGACACATAAATGAGTGAGTCTGAATCAAGCACTCCATATTGTTTTTAGATGGGAACACCCAATACATGATGAAAATGAATGGGAACACCAACCAAAAATTAAAACCATTAAAAACCATATCGATTCAACACAAAATTACTTATGTGAATGATTCGTAAGCACTCATTGTACGGCTATAATACCCACAAAGGTATTGTAGCCCACATTGAGTTGTATTTTTGATTAATAATTAAGTTACTTTGCAATATTCATTGGCAGAAGTGCCACATAATCCGTATCACCGGATATTAATTTTCGTAAAACATCCGCAATATATTTAACAGGACGGAGCCCGTTCATCTTGCAGCTTTCTATAATTGAGTAAATCAAAGACGTATTTTTAGCAGCTTGTTCCGAACCGCAGAACAAATAATTCTTTCTCCCCAGACAAATAGGCTTCATCAACCGTTGTCGAGTAGACCAAGGGAATTTCACCCTCAGCCTCTCTCGGAACCGTACGTGAAAGTCTCCCTTCATACGGCTCTTCGCATTCAAATCATTTCTTTTGACGTGCATAGGGTACATATCCTACTTGCCAATGATAAAACAGATTGGGTTCTTTCTGAGCTATATAGGCTAACCAATAATGAGCAGATATGACACCTCGACGACGAAGTCTTTTATATTTCGTCTTTGCCCAATAAGCAATAGAGCGATTCAGATGGCACATAACTTTCCAAAATTCTGTTTTACCAAATTTCTCATAATAGTTTATCCATCCTCTTACGACATCATTAATATATGCTGCCACAAATCGTAGACTTCGATTATGGAGACGTTTGAGATTCCATGATTTTATTGTTTCATGTATTCTGCTTACCGATTTCTTGCTTATAGCAGGCAAATAACTTGTGAATAAGACGTTGTTGCGTTTATCTTTTGCTGCTCTTGATCTAAAAGTAAAGCCTAAATAATCAAAAGAAGTACAATGATAGTGCTTTGATGAACGACTGCTCATTTTACAGAATACTATTTTTGTCTTTTCCTCATTAAATTTCAATTTACATTCAGTAAAGCGTTCTCCAAGCCTTTCCTTTATGTATTCAGCTTGAGCCAATGTACTGCAATGACAAACACAATCATCAGCATATCTCTCAAAAGGTATGTGAGGATATTTATAAGACATCCATTTATCAAAGGTATAGTGTAGGAACAGGTTTGCTAAAATTGGACCTATGACTGAACCCTGCGGTACTCCCATGTCCCTCTTTACAATTTCTCCATCACTTCTCTGATAAGGGACAGTCAACCAACGTTTTATATAGAGAAGTATCCATTTTATATTGATATGTTTCTCCACCGCTTTCATTAATAAGCCATGGTCGATTGTATCAAAGAATTTGGATATATCTATATCTAAAACCCATGCATACTTCCAACACCGTCTTTCTGCCTTGGCTATGGCATCATGAGCAGAGCGATGCGGACGATAACCAAATGAATCTTCATGAAAACAGGGTTCGATGAGAGGCTCAATTACATTAACAACAGCCATTTGTGCAATACGGTCTTCAATAGTGGGAATCCCTAAAGGTCTTTTACCACCATTTGATTTCGGTATTTCTACAAGTTTTACTGCTTTAGGCATATAACTGCCGGAGCTCATGCGATTCCATAGACGATAAAGGTTGGAACCTAGGTTTTGCTCATAAGTGGTCATCTCTATACCATCAATGCCTGAACTACCTCTATTAAACTTTACTTTCTTAAAGGATTCAAAGATTATTCTTTTGTCTATTTGAAATGGTTTTGCTTCTTGCATTGTGTCCTCCTTAGTTTATCAAGTTGCACAATACAGTCCGCTGAATACGTTTCCCCCTTCGCTCCCTTCTCATTACAAGAACTTCAACACTACTACGGAGAAATCCGCCACAAATTGAGACTTTGATACTTTCTGCCTTACGTGTCATGCGTCTTTGGCATTTTCTCTTGACATTCTCAATCTGCTTCTCACGTTCCATCAAAGAGCCTATATAATGGTCTTGCCGCCTACACACCGTACACCAAAGGGACAGTAAACAGGTAACCTCCCTTCTTATCATAGAGCGTAGCAGAAGCCCTATTTCTGATGTAATCTGATAACAATAACGATGCTTCATCAACGGTTCATTTACATTCAACTCCATTATACATACCTTACCATATCTTCTGACTTATTACACACAACGTTCACCACTTTTTGATTGCTCAAAACGCAGCTTGTGATGGTTTGCAACCTGTTCCTGTAAACCGATTGCGAGGGACCTACCCTCATCTCTTTGATAGTTGCAGACAAAATTTCCATGATACCAGCCAATAGCATCATGTTATAATGCCCTCGTGACACACCGGCGGTGTTGTTATCAATCTCAGCCTGGCCATTGTTCACGTAACGACACACAGCTTCCCATTCGTTAACCGCATAACGAACTGCTTTGATAAAAAGAGTAGCTGCAAAATCTTTCGTTTCATCAAACACCGGTTTAAGAAGTTGCCACAGCTCAGATAAAATAGGTATAGATCGCTGCTGCCTCTCTGAAGCACGTTCCGACTCTGAAAGAAAATGAATCCGGCAATCCGATTCTACCCAATAAAGTTCCGAGATAAGTTGAATCACTTTGGCCGAACGGGAATCCGTGTGCAAGGCATCCACAAATTTACGCCTCACATGAGCCATACAACCATACCGGGTGACTCCTTTTCGATGCCGGTCAAACAACTTGTAGACATTATAACCATCGGTAGTAATGCTACCGAAGAAGTTCTTGAAAAATTGCTGAGCGACTTCCATACTACGACTACCTCGATCATACAAGTAATAAGCAACCTTCAATCCCGGATTCTTGATACCCCAAATATATTTCTTGCGATACTCAAACTTGCCGGTGACTTTATTCAAGACCTTGACCAATTCGGTCGTTTCATCACAAAACAAGAAACTACCCTCACTCAGCAGAACACTACGCAGAGGAGCATCCAGTTTATCCAATTCCTGAATATGTCTGTGTACCCAGTTCAATACAGTAGAAGGAGAAAATTCAGCATCTACATCTTTAAAGCGATCGACCACACGTTCAAGAGACATGCTATATTGATACTTGTCCACCAGAATCTGAGCAATCATATCCAAATCCACATGATAACCCGGAAGGACATTGTCAAAAGGACGTAGAGAATCATCGGTATCAGTCGGTTCGTAGTAATTAGAAATAGTACCTTCCTGATCTATCACGCGTAACAACTCAAAAACATGTTTGGTCACACTCCAATCTAGCTTATAAAGAATCCAATGACGAATATCAATCTTACGAGCATCCGAAGGAATGCTACTTTCATCGCAATAGTGCATAACCACGTTATCCACACGAGTAGAGCGCTTGCTATAATCCGAACGACAAGGCTTGGAAGTAGAACGAGCGGAGGAAGACAGGTCAATATTCATATCAGATGCTACAGTAGTGGATGATTCATTACTAGTAGGTTTACTCCCATCAAAATCATCCTTATCATTTTTCAGGTCTTTATCGGTACTTTGGAGCAAGGTAGAAGATTTCTCAGACTTACGACCGTATAACTGACGTTTTTGTTTTTCTAGCTCAAAGAGCTCAGAAGCGCGGAGATTTTTCAACTCCTCCAAAGCACTGGAAAGAAGTTCAGACTGCTTCTCAGCCTGAACTTTATCTTCCAGAGCTTTGGAAAGCTGGTTAGCAAGATGTTTGTTATCTCTACGCATACTTTTAAGTTCATCAAGGGTTTTATCCAACTTTTCTAAAATCTGCCGATTACCCTCACGCTGTTCTTCACGAATGCGAGCGTTGTCTTGACGAAGACAAACTAGTTCGTCATCTTTCGACAGTATTTGGGAGATTAATATGTTAATAGTATCTTGCTCTTGCATACTTCAAAGATACTAAATAAAGCTGGAATACACAAGCCTTTTTGCTGATTAATTAATTGATATACAAATAGTTGTATCTATACAATCTGATATTTCACAACCCCGTACTACTATACGAGAAGTTCTTTACGGACAGTGCCTTGGAGCAGGACAACGAGCTTATCCCAACTAATCTCATAACGATCAGTATCGGTGTTGAACACCGGAAGGAGAAAACGCTCACGATCCAATTTTTTCCAATAAAGAACATAACCATTAGATTCATGACGAAGGATCTTCAAATTACGGCGATCTTTACCAAGGAAAATAAAAACATCACCATTCTCAGGAGAAGCATTCATTGTACGACGAACCAACTCTGAAAGGCTAACAATACCTTTACGCATATCTACCGAACCATGGCACAGGTAGAAATTCATGTGAGATTTTAATCCTAACATAACGTACTCAAACTTTGAAGAAGACGTGCAAGACCCTCAAGGTTAGTATTCTCTTTATTTATCTCAATACCATTGCTTAACTTCAGATGGAAAGAAACCACATTAGCCTGCTCACAAACAGGGATCGAAGTGACAGCTTCAGCAGAAGAATGTTCAGGTCTGGGAACACCGGTAATGGTAAGAGGACTTAAACGAATCTCGTCCATTTCTGATTCACGAAGACGTTTCTTATTCTCACGATACCATTTGATGAAGTTACGATATTCAATACCCTCAGAGATACAATACGCATTGATAGAAATATGCCGAGGCGCAGCATCCGTTTGATAACGGAATAGAAACTCACTGTAAAATTCACTCATATTCATTGTTGTCGATTTTTAAGTTCGACACAAAGGTAAAAGAGATTAGAGGTTGGGACAAGAGCCATACAGTGAGTGCTTACTAAAAACTTCTCAAATTCGACAATGTACTACAAACCTTCCTTGCGCCACACCATCTTATCAACGACCCCTACGTAACTCTGAATAATCTTCACAACCTTATTTGACACATCATCAGTATAGTTTGGAACAGGGATACCATGATTACCATCCTTGGTCATCTGAACCGCAAGGTCTACTGACTGAAGAAGTCCCTTGGTATCAATACCGCTCAGAATAAAGCAAGCCTTATCAAGAGCCTCTGGACGCTCTGTAGATGTACGAATACAGACAGCAGAGATTGGTTTGCCCATAGATGCATAGAAACTTGATTCCTCTGGGAGTGTACCACTATCACTGACTATACAGAAGGCATTCATCTGGAGACAGTTGTAGTCATGGAAGCCAAGAGGCTGTTGAACCTGAACACGTGGATCTAGTTGGAAACCTGATGCAACAAGGCGGTTGCGTGAGCGTGGGTGACAGCTATAGAGAATTGGCATATCATACTTCTCTGCCATTTTATTGATAGCAGAAAAGAGAGACATAAAATTTTTCTCTGTATCAATGTTTTCCTCTCTATGTGCTGAGAGCAAAATATATTTGCCTTTCTCCAAACCAAGTCTTTGATGAACATCACTAGCCTCTATCTCAGCAAGGTTGTTGTGAAGAACCTCTGCCATAGGTGATCCCGTGACATAGGTACGTTCCTTAGGTAGACCACAATCGGCAAGATATCTTCGTGCATGTTCCGAGTATGCCATATTCACATCACTGATGATGTCAACAATACGACGGTTGGTCTCTTCCGGAAGGCACTCGTCTTTGCAACGGTTAC